>Ga0265328_10000001_pt1 | contig 371500 bp, 382 predicted proteins | sample 41624metaG_FD_202086 | JGI IMG/M metagenome (GOLD analysis project Ga0265328, IMG submission 202086) | Rhizosphere microbial communities from Carex aquatilis grown in University of Washington, Seatle, WA, United States - 4-16-24 metaG | ecosystem: Host-associated > Plants > Roots >...
GCCTTTACTATGCGCACTGTCCTAATTGCCAACTCCAAAGGGGGAAGTGGCAAAACTACTTTAGCCACCAATCTCGCAGGCTATTTTGCTTCGCAAGGCCGGCGTGTTGTTTTGTCTGATTTAGATCGCCAGCAATCAGCTTTAGACTGGCTCAAGCGACGTTCTAAAATTCTGCCTCGTATCCAAGGTATTGACGGGCGCACTCAGCGCAGCAATGATACTGGCGCGGAATGGACGGTGATAGATTCCCCGGCTGGATTGCACGGTGAGAAGCTGACCGAAGCCATCAAGCAAGCAGACTGGGTGATTGTGCCTATGCAAGCATCGGCTTTCGATATTGGAGCTACCAGTGACTTCCTTGATGCACTGCGTGAGGAAAAGGCCATCCGAAAGGAGCGTGCTTTTGTCGCCATGGTCGGTACCCGAGTGGATGCCCGTGCACGATCACTCAATACCCTGAATGCATTTCTGCAAGACACTGGGTTTCCAGTCCTCACTTGCCTGCGCAATGCACAGGTCTATGTGCATGCTGCAGAGCAAGGCGCTAGCTTGTTTGATTTCAGACCTTCGCTGGTCTCGCGCGATATGGAACAGTGGGCGCCATTGCTGAACTGGCTGGAGGAAACAAACCACAATGGCTAATGAGGTTGAGCTTAAACTGCGTATTGCAGCGCCAGATATCCTCCGCCTGAAACACCATCCTGGCATTAAGGTTGCGCAAGTAGGCAAACCGAGAACGCATAACCTGCTCAGTATCTACTACGATACCCCGCAACTCACGCTGCTTGATCTTGGTGTCAGCTTGCGCGTGAGGCGTGTTTCCGGAAATTGGATTCAGACCGTCAAAGGTAAGGGGGAAGCTTTGGCTGGATTACATCAGCGTCAGGAGTTTGAAACGGAATTAAATTAGTTGACAGCTGCAGTAGTCGATCATACTTCGACCAAACTCCGGCAATGTAACAGCCATGTAACACCACGCTGCTACTTTGCCAAAAGATCAGGTAGTAGCTTATAGACAACCGATACTCGGATTCTCTATCTTCTCCCTATTTATTCAGGATATGTCACCCTAGGTGACATAGAATTTGGTCAGATGCTGCTATGCTGCCTGCCGAAGGAAAGTTATGTATTTCAAATTCAGCAAATTTTTTATTGTAACCATCAACAGGAGCAAGAAGGCCACTGTCAGTATGCTAGGCAGACTGACGACTTTGTTATTCTGGCTATGGCTTGGCTTACCTCAAGCTGCATTGGCTGACAATCACAAGAGTGAGACAAACAATCTTAATATAAGCATTTCCCTCGCACCCCAATCGTCCTCCGCAGCTGAGGTTATTACCCCCGAGTCGTGGAGCCTGCATGGGCAATTTACCAATGTGACGCAATGGCATCCAAGCTTTAATGCACCCTATAGCGGTGCAAATAGCTTAAACCCTGCCAGTAAGCAGGCAAATACCAATGATGCTACGCTTTATCTAGGAGCTCGATTGTGGCAAGAGGGCGAGTTCTATATCAACCCAGAAATAGATGAAGGGTTTGGACTGAGTGATACATTAGGTGTAGCTGGTTTTCCTAGCGGTGAGGCTTATAAGGTCGGGAAAAATCACCCCTATCTGCGTTGGCAGCGCATTTTCTACCGGCAAGTAATTGACTTGGGAGGGGAAGGACAGAAAGTCGAACCAGGAGCCAACCAGTTAGCTGGGACTAAGTCAGCCGACAATGTCACATTGACAATTGGCAAATTCTCTGTCGTCGATATATTCGATACCAATACCTATGCGCATGACCCTAGAAGCGACTTTCTGAACTGGTCTATTTTAGATGCAGGTGCTTTTGATTACGCTGCAGATGCCTGGGGATATACCAATGGCTTAGCTGCTGAATGGAATCAATCCTGGTGGACTTTAAGAGGTGGATTGTTTGACCTTTCTAAAATTCCTAATAGTACTCAACTAGAGACCAATTTCAGTCAGTATTCTCTTATCGGCGAGGTGGAAGAGCGCCATAAATGGCTGGGCCACCCTGGCAAACTGAAACTGTTAGGATTTGTCAATCGTGGGAGAATGGCAAGTTACAATGATGCTTTAATCTTGGCTCAACAAACTGGCAAAACACCGGATGTGGCCTTGGTTCGGCATTTCGATTCTCGCCCTGGAATAGCTATTAATCTCGAACAGGAGTTAAGTTCCAACCTTGGTATGTTCGCCAAAGCCAGCATCAATGATGGAAGTAATGAGTCTTTTGAATTCACCGAAATTAACCAATCCCTATCCGCTGGCTTTTCGCTCCGAGGTAATCGCTGGCGGCGTCCAGACGACACCGTAGGTATTGCCGGGGTCGTGAATGGACTTTCAGGCGACGCGCGTGCCTATTTCGCAGCAGGTGGATTGGGAATCCTGATTGGTGATGGGCAACTCCCTCACTACGGCACTGAAAGAATCCTGGAGACATATTACTCGGCGCAACTGAACCGGCATGTAAAAATAAGCTTGGATTATCAATATATTGTGAATCCAGCCTATAACCCTGATCGTGGTCCAGTTTCGGTGTTAGGGTTCAGGGCGCATGCTGAGTTTTGAGACTTCATATACCATTCATTGTTATTTTAAATCTGTAACTTTGCTATGTTATTCTAAGAGCAATTATTTTTCTTCAAATACAAAATGAGCAAAATCAGGCAGTTTTTCCCCAAACAGGTAGTAGAAGCTGGCGGTAATCGCTGGGACTGGGCATTGTTGCCAATGGTGCTCGCTTTGCTAGTGCTTCTTGCTTATGGCGCAGGACAAATGAATCGTCCATTTCAACTGGGAGAAACCTTACCATTATCATTAGATCCACTTAATTTACCTTATTACCTGTTACGCACCACACTTAGGATGTTCATCGCTTTAGCTGCTTCTATGGTGTTTAGCTGTGTTTTTGCAGCATTGACTGTTAAATATAAAGTAGCTGAAAAAATCCTAGTCCCCCTCTTGGATATTCTTCAATCGATACCCATTCTTGGTTTTTTGTCTATTACTGTCACGATGTTTATCGCATTGTTTCCTGGCAGTTTACTTGGGGTGGAATGTGCAGCAATCTTTGCTATTTTTACATCACAAGCTTGGAACATGGCCTTTAGTGCGTATCAAGGTTTTCGTACCGTCCCTGCCGAGCTTGTAGAAGCTGCGGAAGTATTTCAACTATCAGGCTGGCAGCGCTTTTGGCGGCTAGAGCTACCTTTTGCAATGCCTGGTCTGCTATGGAACATGATGATGTCCATGTCCGGCGGTTGGTTCTTTGTAGTGGCTTCTGAGGCCATCTCGGTATCTAATCAAAATATCAAGTTACCAGGGATAGGGTCTTATATTGCCTTAGCCATTGAGCAGAGCAATCTGCATGCAATCGGTTGGGCGATTGGCACCATGCTGATTGGTATCTTAATCTACGACCAACTTTTCTTTAGACCGCTAGTTGCTTGGGCAGATAAGTTTCGCTTTGAAGAGTCTAGCAGCGAAACGGCTCAGCAGTCATGGGTGTTGACTTGGCTGCATAGAGCTAGCTGGGTAGACGTAATAATTGAAAAAGTTGGAAGGCTGATGCAAATAACTTTTGTTATGTTTCGGCGAACCTATGATGGTACATCGATTCTAGCCAGACCGACTAAGCAATCCTCAACAAGCGAGCGCATCTGGGATGCCATCATTGCAGCAGCAGCCTTTTATGCGCTTTGGTTACTCATTCACTTTATCCATACCGAGGTTGGATGGGGAGAAGCTGGGCATGTCTTCATCCTCGGCCTTTACACTTTATCTCGTGTAGTTATTTTAATTATTCTTGCTGCTTTGATCTGGATTCCGATTGGTGTCTGGGTGGGCATGAAACCTAATCTATCCTCGAAAGTGCAGGCAATTGCCCAATTCATGGCTGCTTTTCCGGCCAACTTAATGTTTCCTGGCGCGGTGGTGCTTATTGTACATTTTGAGCTCAATCCCGACATCTGGCTATCGCCATTGATGATCCTTGGAACACAATGGTATTTATTGTTCAATGTCATCGCTGGCGCTTCTACCATTCCAACAGAGCTGCGCTACGCTGCACAGAACCTAGAGTTAAATGGTTGGCTTAAATGGAGGCGTTACCTGTTGCCTGCAATTTTTCCAAGCTTTGTGACTGGCGCGATCACGGCAACAGGTGGTTCCTGGAACGCAAGTATCGTCGCCGAGTACGTGACTTGGGGTCACACAACGCTGCAAGCGCATGGTATTGGTAGCTATATCGCTGAGATGACATCCAAAGGTGACTTTCCCCGCATAGCTTTAGGTATCGGAATTATGAGTATATTTGTTATGGGATTTAATCATTTTGTCTGGCGCAGGCTTTACCGTATGGCCGAAAACCGCCTACACTTTTAAGGAAATAACATATGAGTACACCGATAGTCGAGCTTAAATCTGTAGATAAGTCGTTCCATTCAGCTGATGGCTCTGCACGTTTAGTTCTGCAAGATGTCGACTTTACGCTAAACGAAGGTGAGATAGTGGCATTGCTTGGACAGTCTGGTTCAGGCAAGTCTACTATGCTACGTATTATGGCTGGATTAATCCCGGCCGATAAAGGTCAGGTGTTATATCAAGGCTTACCTATCTATGGTGCTGCGCGCGGCATAAGTATGGTATTTCAATCATTTGCCCTTTTTCCGTGGCTCACTGTTCAGAAAAATGTGGAGCTTGGTCTAGAAGCACAAGGAGTGTCTATCAAAGAAAGAGAAAAACGCTCACAGGCAGCAATTGAAATGATAGGCTTAACTGGTTTTGAAGGCGCATTGCCACGGGAGTTGTCAGGCGGGATGCGTCAACGGGTTGGCATCGCTCGCGCATTGGTACTTGAACCAGAAGTTTTGCTTATGGATGAAGCTTTCTCTGCACTGGATGTACTTACAGGAGAACGCTTGCGTGAGGACATACTGGAACTATGGAACAACCAGGAAATTCCAACAAAAGCAATCCTCGTTGTGTCGCACAATATTGAAGAAGCAGTCATGATGGCCGACCGCGTACTTATATTTGCGAGTGATCCAGGACGTGTACAGGCCGAACTACCCATTACACTAACTCATCCAAGGAAAGTTGAAAGTCAAGAAATACGCACCCTGATTGATAACGTTTATGGACTTATGACTACTGGCTCTGGGCGTCAAGGACGACTCGCTGGAATAGAAACCAAGCTGCAATTGGGTGACCGACTGCCAGAGGCGGATATTGCTCGTATGGAAGGAATGCTTGAGCTACTTACTGAGGAGCCTTTTCAAGGCCGAGCTGACTTACCCAAGCTAGCTGAAGATACTGAACTTACGGATAAAGAATTGCTGGAAGTTTCACGCGCCTTAACGCTTTTAGGTTTCGTACAACTAGTTCAAGGCGATGTCGTTATTACTAAACTGGGCATCAATTATATCGCTTCAACTAATTCTGAGCGACAAAGAATTTTTAGTAAGCAATTATTGGAGCATGTCCCTTTGATAGCCTACATTCGCCACGGCTTGGAACAAGATCCATCAGGCGACCTTCACGAGGATCTATTTCTAAAGCTGTTACGCTTTACACTTAATCAAACTGAAGCCGAACTTGCACTAAGTATCGCTATTGAGTGGGGCCGTTACGGCGACGTTTTTGAATACAATTACAATACAGGTGTGATTCATTTGCCAAAAAATGATCAAAATATTGTCAGCACCATTGGCTAAATTATATGCCATGCCGTACGAGGACCAGGATCGTAGGTTACTAAAGTCCCTGAAACATATGGAGAAATACCTGCTATAAAATGCAGGTTAATACGCACGTTACCAGTAAATTAATCTACGGACCCTTTGGTGGTGGGCTGAGAGCCGCATCTTGATTTCCCTCCATCACTCGCTTTCCGCGTAGCCAACAGATTGGGCGAACAGAACCAGTTGTTCTGGCCGCAAGCCGAGTTGCAGTGCAATTCCTTCTTTGTCGCAGTTATGGAACCATGCCGCCAGTCCAGTTGCTGCGCAAAACAAATAAACGTTTCCTGCAATGAGTCCTGTATCAACAAAGTAGTAGGATTTCTGGACCTCCGAATCATGCAGCCCAGGTTCTTGAAAGCCCTTCGTATGGGTCAGTTTATGGATGTCAACGACATAGATCAATTGAACGGGTGCTTTGGCTTCAACACCTTGTTGTCCGGGTGTAAGGGCGCTGGAACGCAAATCGGCACTAATGACTGGGGTCAGGAGGTTGTTATTAGCATTGTACAAATAAACTCCTTCCTTTAGCGCCACGAAGATGTCTATCTCCTGCGAATTGCTTGCTGAGGCTGCCGTCCTCCCTGTGGCACCAAACGGGCCAGACTTGCGGTTGACCCCGAATGCAGCCCAAAGAATATTGGATACTTGCTTGCTGGACAATTCCCTGATACTGAATTCACGAACAGTTTTCCGCAATTCCAGCGCAGCAGAAACCGGCATGCTGTCGTCAAATGCAGGTGGTGGGAGCTGAATGACTTTCATTGATCTAACCTCCTGAATGAGACGAAACAATTATGAGTTCATTCGAAATCGAAATCAAAGTCTAGTGCTCGATGTTTAATCATCAAATGAATTTAAGGATAAATCCTCACAGACTATCAGCTTATAGCACGGCGCAGAAATATAAATTTTAAGCAATGGCTGACCGTATAACATAAGTCGATTGACGTCCAATTGCGACCGCAGATTTCGTACAACTGCTTGTGGCCGATAATTGAGTTCATACCTCATAGCGCTAATCGACCCATGAAGACGTTCAACATTTAAATTAATTTGAACTGCTCGGTGGCACACTAAATGACTATTCAATTCGCTTACTCAGTATCTGTTTGGGCGAGTCGTTCACGCACGAAATCAATATGCTGGCGCAAAACAAAAGTTTCGTCTGCAAATGAACCAGGTATTTTCCCAGAAATGACGGATTTTTCGATTTCATCAAGGCGTGCCATAAGTTCAGCACGATCATTGGATTCTATTGGTTCGAGTGTTGCGCGTTCAAGCGCCATTAACTCTCCATAGCGGCGGTAGATTTGTCTCCTGATACGCCAACCATATAGCGTCGGTACCAGCCGAAAACCTGGAATTAACACGATAATAATCGGAACAAGCATCACCACTACACGATCTGCTAGACTCGCCAACCAAAATGGAAGGTAGCGATAGGCAAAGCTTTTTCCCGACTTATAGTATCGGGCGGCGTCTGTGCTTATTTTGTATTCGTGCTCAAGTGGGGCAGGAAATTCACCCGCGTTTTGCATAAGCGTAGCTCGACCATGCACTTCCTGCGCAGCTTCGATTAGTAAATCAGAAAGTGCCGGGTGCAAATCCGAACGTGCAACCAACTCGACGGTTGGGGCAAGCATGACCGTCGGCTGCGACGGCAAATTTTCACCAAGATCAAAGACGCCTGATGGTAATTCCAATTTACTTAGATAACGGAAGCGGCGTAAATAAGCATCGGCCTGCATAAAATCAAATAGGTAAATACCTTTGGTATGCAGTATTTCTCTAATAACTCCTAGCGATGCTGAATCACCCATCAGGAAAGCAGCATCGATCTGATTCTTGTTTAGGGCATCAACGGCAGCTTCCCCAGCCAAGTCTACTAGTTTGGTCGGACCGCCTGGTTGTATCTCATTAGCCTTCAATAAAGCCAGAGCAAGGAACCTTGTGCCACTCCCATCAGGGCCAATGGCGACACGCTTCCCATTAAGTTCAGATAGCCTCTGAATTGGCTTGTAGGATTTGTAAACAATTGCTAACGGCTCATAGAATACACTTCCAAGTGACACAACGTTACTAATATCGCTACCAGTCGCTACACCTCCCTGTACAAATCCAATATCGACATGTCTACCTGATCCAGTCAGATGTTTTAGGTTATCTAATGATCCCTCCGAAGGAATGATTTCGAGCTTGATGCCATTACGTGCCAGAATTGTTCGATATTTCTCTGCAAAGGATCTATAGACGCTTCCTTCAGGCCCACTGCTAATGCTAATGGTACTGGGCGGCGCCGGTTGTAGAAAGTGAAGTGCAATTATAATCGCTATGATGCTTACTATAACTACAGGAACAAGAGAAGAGAAAAGGTCATGCCAAGAAATTCTAATGATTCGAGGCAGTAGATCGAGTTTGTCTGAACTATCCTGACGTACTTCTTGTGTCATTGATATTTCCTTCGTATGAATTCAGAATTCTGAATTATGTGGTAATAAATATCTATTACCCTCTCTTTCCCAACGACATGTCTTCAAAAACTCCTTTAATCGCCATAGAAACATAGCAAAGTTTTAATTGCTTGTGAATTCGTGTGAGCACGTATGATATTAAGTGCCTAATTTAGTGTAGAAACCAAGCATTATTAAATTTAATTGAAGTTCTTAATTTAAAGTAAATTAACAATAGAGTTGAGAGACCACTTCCGACCGGATTTACTCATACATTTTGACCAACTGCTTGCCAAAAAGTATCTATAGACATACCCAAAAATTGCATAGCTCCAAAGCGGTCTTTTAAAATTATGAAAATCGATCAATTGCAGACTTTCTAGAAATAAAAATGGGCTGTTCCCGCCCCCCCTTTTTTTTATTTCAAGTTTGTTTGGGAAGAATTTTGACCAAAATTCAAAGAGTTGAACAAAAAATTAGAGGCGCGAGCCAGATTCGAACTAGCGTACACGGCTTTGCAAGCCGTGGCATAACCACTTTGCTATCGCGCCCTCATGATGATTCTAGCATACGAGTTAAGCTGATTTTTCTTATTTTGGCTGTATTGTCATATACTTGATGAAAATCACTAGCCCCAATAGCTGACGTTCAATAATCATAAGGTTAACTTGCACCAATATGCAAAATAGACCCCGAATTGACATTTGTTGAAGCCCAGAGTAATTCAATATAAGTTCAGGAGATGTTACTTTTGATGCTTTAGGCAACTTCTCAATCTAGTTTCGGCATTAATCGGCAACACTATCTAATACTGACTAGAGTTGTGACACTATTTTTGAGGTAATGTATTTTTCGCACCTAACAAATCCTCTCTCTTTTGTAGGAACTCTTCTCGGTTAATTTCGCCACGAGCGTAAGCCTTTTCCAGTAGCTCAGTTGCTGTTTCAGGTTGTCTTGTTGTTCTACTCTGGTTATTCACATATAACACTAACGCAACAATCAATGTGATAGGAACAGCCCACATCAACAGCATTCCAATCCCCATAAAGCCTCCTCCTAAAGTCCATTCCCAGCCGTGCCATCCGTACATCATCAACCTCCAGTCAGTCTCTCATTAAAACTTGAAGTCCTTCGATACGTTCTTAAAGAATAATTATCTGCCAGTCTTGCGGTAATAACAATAAACAAACTGTTGCACTGTGCCAAACGGCGTGGGGTTAGTTTTTTTCATGTTTAACTAATATGAAATCATCTCCAAATTCTTCATATAGTGATTCATGGTTGTATTGCATTGATCGGTTAAATCCACCACCCAAAGCTGACATTCAATTTAAAGCGATAGAATATGGTCTACCAGAGTTTGGGAAGTCCAGTCTGAGTGTTTAGATTATCCTTAATTCACATCCTCTTAATTCTTAACTATAGTAGGAACTAAAAACACTCCTTCTGCTTACGCAGTTTTTAGAGTGTTGCATCGACCAGTGAACTCAAGCTCCAAAGCAGTCGTTGATAATCGTGGCTCGCTACCCATACCTGACGCTAACCATTAATGACAATAGACCATCAACGAAATCTCGACATTCGTATTAACAATTCAACTAAAACTTACAAGTTACAAAGAAGAGTATATAAATATAACCTTTAAAATCAAATTGTTAAATTCATCCTCTCCAGGAAAAAATATTGGTATGAACATTGCTGCTTAGTAAGCAACTTCACATTTCTAAGAGGAGAATAAAATGATTCTCTATCAAGTTTTAGATGATAAGAATTATGTCATGAATGAGTATCAACAGCGCGACATGGCAATACGCTTTTCAGAAGAAATGGCGGAATCGTTCCCAGATCGCTGCTATCGTATTAAAGAGCTTATTTTTGAGGAAGTGGAAACTCCGTCAAATTAAATGATAGATTTATGGACACAAGCATAATAACAACAGCAATCGCAGCGATAAACTAATATAAAAATTGGTTATTTGATGAACACGTACCCTTTAACGAGTACAACGTTTATTCGTCGTGAAATTGAGAGTTTAGAAGCATTAGGCAAAGAAGTAAAACGCTATGCAGTACGCCATTGGAGTGAAAAACTGGTTGACCCGCTCGATATTGCCGAGCAGAATCGCACACACTATTTACTCACCAATAACATTCTTGCCCTTATAAGCAGTTTTTTTGTTGTGATGTTGACTAACCCAATGGGGTTTTTGCGTGGCTTGGGTTTGTGGTTTCAGGTGTGTAGAAACTGGGGAGGATTGTCGCTCAAGCAATTTGCTTACTTGTTTGAAGCCACCTATTTTTACAAGCTGACTAAGCAAGATGGGTTGAAGCATGTACATACGCATTTTTCAACCAATGCTACAACTGTTGCGATGTTAGCATGGCGAATGGGTGGTGTCAGCTATAGCTTTACCACACATGGCCCCGATGAATTTGTGAATCCAGCACTATTAGTTTGTCGCTTAAGGTGCAGCACACCGCTTTTGTGGTGGCTATTTCCAATTATTGTAAAAGACAATTGGAGCGCTTTAGCAGCCCTGAACATGGGGAAAAATTATCATCGTTCATTGTGGACTGCATATCAGTGACTTTATTCCCAGTTATGAGTTTGATGCAGCTAATCAATCACTAGTGTGTGTGGGTAGAATTTGTCCACAAAAGGCACAGTTGCTTTTTCCACCAGCATTGGCGAAGCTTAAAAATGAATTCCCAAATATGAAAGTGCATTTTGTGGGCGGTGGTGAATCAAAACCATTATTAGAGGCGGCAATCAAACAACATGATGTAGGTAATATGGTGGTGTTACATGACTGGATAGCAAATACTGAGGCAAGGGCAATGCTTACAAAAAGCCGTGGTTTATTACTACCCAGCCTTGCTGAAGGCTTGCCTGTGGTAATTATGGAGTCGTTCGCATTAGGGCGGCCTGTGATTTCTACTTATATTGCAGGCATACCGGAATTGGTGGATGAGCAATGCGGCTGGATGATTCCAGCGGGGTCAATTGATGCCATAGTATCTGCCATTAGAGCGGCATTGAGTGCGTCACAAGAAAAATTAGCAGATATGGGTAGAGAAGGACGTAGTAGAATTGAAGCAGAACATAATTTAGCCACCATCGCGCCAAAACTGTATAAAGCTTTTTCACAGGTGGTTAATTCAAAGAGAGGCGTAGAAATATTGCGGGTGAAGTCCAATGGTAAAACGCAAGCTTCTAAAATATTGGCAAATAGTCACAATAAAGAATCATCTAGACCGCCTTAAACTGGAATTATCAGTAGAGTTGAGACCGCTAATGGCCGAAGTTTCTCATACCTCTTTGCAAAGTACTTACACAAAAAATGCCAGTGAAGCACAATAAAATTCAATTGCTTCAAAACAGCCGTTGAAAATCGTGTCTAGCGACCCTAACCAGCCACTCGTCAAAGCAGATAGTAATGGCTAATGAGATTCTTCTCACTAAAAATAATTTGATTCGATGCAAATTTATAAGTGAAACAGCTTTTGCTTCCGTAATAAAACTTTTCTTCAGGTTAAGGTCTAGCCAGCGGTCCAAAGGCATCCGGGTGTTGATCAACCCATTTTTTTGCTTCAGCAATCTCCTCCTCAAACCCACCTTTTGTTAGTTGGGCACGACAAACGTTGGCGATATGGGCTGATGCTTCTTTTCGTCCTTTCGTGTGAGCCAAAATAGCCCATAGACAGGATCGATCCACATCCTTTGAAGTCCCCTCGCCATTAAAGTAAATTTGCGCTATTGAAACCATTGCACTACTTGATCCTTGCTCAGCACTCTTCTCAAAAAAGCTTAATGCCTCTTGCAGGTTCTTGGTGCCGAATTCGCCGGTTCGTTCAATTTTGGCAAGATTCTCTTGGGCAATTGCATCCTTCTCAGCGGCTTTATGCAAGAGTACTAGACCTTCTTCAACATTCTTTGCAACGCCGACTCCATTTAAGAGACAGATAGCCAAATTGTTCATGGCCGAGTAGCTACCGTGCTCAACTCCTCGTCTGTACCATGAGACGGATTCAGGTTCATTCTTTATCACTCCCCACCCATTATAGTAAATCTCACCGATCCGATTCATGGCGTTACCATTTCCAGCATTGGCTGCTTTACTCAGCCAATCCATGGCAGCCTTGTAATCACGTTGAATCGGCATTGGCCCTGATAGGTAAAGTAAGCCTACAACATCCATCGCCCATGCATCTCCGGTTTGTGCTGCTTGAATGGCGAGATTGAATCCATGTTGAATCTGACCTGTTCTCAATGCTTCCTTTATGGAAGATTGTGAATCGTCATTGGCGAATGCCATCTGACCAAGTGATAGGCAAGCACAAGTAGTAAGAATTCCGATAAAAATACGTCCAGTAATTACAAGCATACCTCTCAAAGTCATTTCCAATGTTTCCATTCTGCCTCAACCATAAATTAAAACTATTTTTATCGTCCCATTATGTTAATTAATTCGCAAGATGGATTGTCGTCATCTGGCCGGTTTGGGACAAATTTTAATGCACTTCTACCTTTATAGAACCAAACATATTGGCAAAAATTACTATCAATAAAAGAAAAACAACCGCATCTTGGAGCTTTAAGAACACTAAACCGGTGACCGCCCGGAAGCTATAACAATAAAATCTGCACCTAAAGACATTACTAGGGCGACCCAGAAAGTACCAGTGAAATTCACATCCAATTTTGCCGAACAATTTGAATATGTCAAATGTTTAGTTAAACCAGAAACTATAATTTCTGTTTTACATTTCTGGCAATTAAGTGACATCTCAACCTTAAATACCTCAAACAGTTTCGCGTACTACCCAATAACTGGAATACACAAAAGTCTCTGCTTGGTTTCAACTAATAAAGTATGAGGGCTGCGAAACTCATCAACTGAGAAATCAGTTAAAAAATCATCATAAACTATGGGACATAAGGATTACAGAGAAACTAAAAACAGAAAAGCCCGGCAATTGGCGGGGCTTTGGGGGGAATTCTCTAAAAATCAGAATGATATGAGAATCGTGGTAGTGCAACAAGTCAATGCGTAGCTTGTCTCAGCCTGCTAACAGGGAAATTTACAGGGAATTTAATTAGTATTAAATAAAGCTGAAGCGAAGGAATTAGGTCTTACACCAGAAAGCCCCTAATTTCTAAAGTTGCTCTTCAATAGTTACGAATCCCGAAATTTGTAGAATTCAATTAAATCAACACAATATTAGGTTACGCGAAAGCAGACTTTATTTAACCGACACTTTCGACCCATTGCTGACCTTGGCATGGTGTTCGGCGACATACAAAAAGTCATACAAAAATTGGCAATAAAGCGCCTGCTGACTTCGCCAATCAATATTACTTTAGCAGTCAAATTACAGTACAATTTTGATGACTTGCCCATCCACTAAATCGGACCCAGCTTTTTGCGTCAGTAGTGCAAAATAGGAGAAGATAACCATATGAATTCCCAGAAGTGTCACATCCTCGTTCCATCCGCATCCGATGGCTCTTGCTTCAATCCAACTTTACGATGCCCCAAATCTGGAACATATACTGTAGGAGAAAGTGGTAAAGAAATAACATTCGATAATTTTTACTCTGCTCTAGAACACATCAAGATGATGTATACGCCTAGATGGCGGCGTCCGAACGAAGCTGGGGATTGGGAGATTGTTTCAGCAGTTAAATTTGCTACCTAAAAAGGTTTATCTGCCAAACTGAAAGCATCTGTTGATTGACGTGCTTTGATAATCCAAATTAGATGCTAAGTGATCTTACCTATTACGAACATTCAAGGGAAAGTTATACTCTGAAAAGTTCCAAAAACACAGCATGCACGAACTGCTAAAAGCTGCACTTGAATATAATTATAATAAAATATGCACTAAATTGTTCAGTACACAGGCACCTTACTTAAGACAAATTTAAGGCATTGAAAGTCTGAATTTACTGGATAAAATTGATGGATAGTTTTCCTTGGATATAGTTTGTTTGTTCACTGTTCCATTTTCTACTGTTTTTAGCATGTCACCAAACAGAATACTTCTTCCCTTTGAGTTATGTAGAACAACCAAAAGCTTTTGTACAAAAACCGCATCAGGATGGGTGGAATTAAGATAGTTAGCAGGTTCGAAATCTATCCATTCCTGAGGAGACAGATCAAACGCATATTGATTGATCCAGACACCTTCAATAAGCGCTTTCAATAAAAACTCATGCTCACTTATCTTAGTCAACATGAAAGTATCAAAGTCCTGCTTTACTTCTGTATCAACTAAATTTAACAACATAGGAGCACGAATACCATAACTTCCGAAACCTAAATCACACAGCCATCTACCCCCTTCCAACCTAATTACAATGGCCATATGGGTCTTTGGCCTTCTAGCCGGATAGAACATGGGACGCGCAGCGACAAGCTGATAGTCAACACCAAGTGCTTCCAATGCCATGGCAAAGATACCATTGACCTCATAACAATATCCACCCCGATTGCGTCCTAAGATTTTTTCAACAATCACTTCTGGAATTAAGGAAACAATCTTTCCAGCCTGAACATCGAGATTTTCAAATGGTACTGAAAATAACTGGCAGCGCATTATTTCAGTTATTGTTGCAATATCAGCCGTAGGATTTGCGTTAAAACCAATCCTGTCGAAATATTGTTGAAGTGAAAAATTATCAGCTTTCATGCCACCCAACCCTGTAAAGTAAATTGCTATTATGGATAGATTTACAATTCCATCATGTCAACTTACATTTAAAAGGATTTATTTATTCACAGACTGCTTTAACCCTGCCCCAACAGAAAAACTAACTTGATTGCTAGCTTTAATTGTAAGTGGCTCACCGTTCGAAGGATTACGCCCTTGACGTTCTGCGCGGTGCGCAACTTTGAATTTACCAAAGCCAGTAATGTTGACATCGTTTCCTTCTGCTAAAGCATTGGAAATTCCATCCAATACTATATTGAGTGCATTGTTAGCATTCACTTTTGAAATGCTGGATTTTTCTGAAATTAAATCCACTAAATCTGACTTGCCTAATACCTTTTTGACTGCTTTAGTCATTGATGTTTCCTGTGTTGTTGTAGATAAAAATACCTATAAAAATGAGCAACTTCATGCAGGATATTACATTTCCTTTTAAATTAATAGCTGCCTTTTAAACTTAGTACCTTTGCAACTCCTAAGCGATAGGAACTGTCAGTATTCTTTAAATAAAATTAAATTATTACCTACTCGAACTATTTTTTTAATTCTGACAAATAATGCTCATTATCATGGCTATGGTATATATATTGCTTTATTTGTGTTGCTGTAACCAAATCTAGGATGCAATAGCATGCCACCTGCACCAGTTTCCAATCGCGTTGCGTTGGTGACCATTTATGAAATAGGCAAGATACTTAGCTCATCTCTGGAACTACATAAGACCCTGAGACAAGTACTCAATGTCATCGCTGCACATCTCAATATGCAGCGTGGCATGGTCTGTGTGCGTGAAGATTCTGAAGATCTATCCATTATTGCCTCAATTGGGTTTAGCCGTGAAGAGACAATGCGCGGTCGGTTTAGTGTGGGTGAAGGAGTAACTGGGCGAATTTTTCAAACTGGATTCCCTGCCGTTATCCCAAATGTGGTGCATGAACCACTTTTTTTGAACCGAACCGGTGCAGAAAGGCTTGTCAAAGATCAGGCAATCTCATTCTTAGGTGTCCCGATCAAGATTGGGAGAGAGTGTATCGGTGTGCTCTCCTTTGAGCGCAATTCAGAGGAACACTGGCACGGTTTTGAGGATGACCTGCAATTGCTGACTATGGTTGCCAACCTGATAGGCCAGGCTATCCGCTTACATCAACAAGTCACAAGTGATCGGGAACAACTTCTTCAGGATAAATCTCGTCTACAGAAAGAGTTGGGGAGCAAATACAGCTTAGAGAATATCATCGGCCAATCTAAGAGAATGCAGGAGGTATTCGCTGATGTGCATATGGCTGCTCCAGGCAACAGCACCGTTTTATTACGTGGTGAGTCGGGCACTGGTAAAGAAGTAATCGCTAGGTCCATTCACTTTTTATCATCACGGAAGGATAAGCCCTTTATCAAGGTCAACTGTGCCGCATTGACAGAAAGTCTGTTGGAATCCGAATTGTTCGGTCACGAAAAAGGCTCATTTACAGGAGCCCTACAAGAACGCAAGGGTCGATTTGAACAGGCTCACGGTGGCACATTGTTTTTAGATGAGATTGGTGATATTTCGCCTGCCTTTCAAGTAAAACTGTTACGTGCTCTACAAGAGCGAGAATTTGAGCGAGTTGGTGGCAACAAAACTATTAAAGTCAATGTACGTTTAATCTGTGCCACAAACCGCAATTTAGAAGATGCTGTTAGCAAGGGTGAATTCCGCACAGACCTTTATTTCCGCATTAATGTCATTTCAATATTTCTGCCGCCACTACGTGAGAGACGTGATGATATTCCTCTATTGGTTGAGAAAATCCTATCCAGATTCAACCGAGAAAACAGTGCAAAAATTGGCATAACACCTGAAGCCATGAGTGTGCTTAGTAATTGCCACTGGCCTGGTAATGTGCGCGAACTAGAAAACTGTGTGGAACGCTTCGCTACAATGTCGCGTAGTAACCTAATACGTGAAGTGGATATCCCCTGCCAAACCAACCAATGCCTATCCTCCACCTTATGGAAGTACCAGCCCAAAGGAGAAGTGATTCCTATTGCTCCGATCGCACCTGAACCATCATATAAAGCAGCCTCTAGCACTGACTTCAATGAGGAAGACGAGCCTCAATCCTTCACCGAACGCGAACAGCTCATCTCTGCTATGGAGAAAAGCGGTTGGGTCCAAGCCAAGGCTGCTCGTCTACTCAATCTCACACCACGCCAGATGGGATATGCGTTGAGGAAGTACAACATTGAAGTGAAAAGATTTTAACAGGTAACTACACGTACTATTTTTGCGCTTGCCTGTCGCATATTTTTTCTGATTTCATGTTCATTTCACGACAAAGACCTGCCGTTTTGTCGTAATCACGACAAGCTAACTCAAGTCCATAACATATAGCTAACATACTGTTAAATATAATAAAAAAATAAATTTTTGTAATGGCACGCGTCTTGCAATGTTCTTAGTAAATCTTATACCAAGGACCTTACGATGGAATCTGCATTGGAAAACGCAACGCCGAAACTAAGTCGGCTTAAGCCATTAACTGGCATCAAGGTCGAAATAGCTGGGCAGCCAGCATCTGCTGGCTGCGAAACTACAGGCGGCGAAGGTAAGGCAAGCTGCGGATCGTCGGATGGTCCCGATGACATGTCGCCAGAAGTCTGGGAAAAGGTGAAGAATCATCCCTGTTATTCCGAGGAAGCCCACCACCACTATGCTCGCATGCATGTTGCAGTAGCGCCAGCTTGCAATATCCAGTGCAATTACTGCAACCGCAAGTATGACTGCTCCAACGAGTCACGACCAGGCGTGGTGTCACAGAAACTGACTCCCGATCAAGCTGTTAAAAAGGTAATCGCTGTTGCCAGCGAAATCCCGCAAATGACGGTACTTGGTATAGCCGGACCAGGTGATGCGCTGGCGAGCCCACAAAAAACATTCGAGACCTTTCGCAAGTTGCAAGAACAGGCGCCAGACATCAAGTTATGCCTATCTACAAATGGTTTGATGCTCCCGGATTATGTTGACGAAATCTGCAAGTACAACATTGACCATGTCACCATCACCATCAATATGGTAGATGCAGAAGTGGGCGAAAAAATTTACCCTTGGATTTTCTACAATCATAAGCGCCACTACGGTCGCGAAGCGTCTCAGATTCTTACAGATCGCCAGATGTTGGGGCTGGAAATGCTAACAGCACGCGGAGTACTCACTAAGATTAATTCCGTGCTGATTCCAGGCGTCAACGATGAACATCTCTATGAAGTCAACCGCGCGGTTAAATCACGCGGGGCTTTCTTACACAACATCATGCCGCTAATTTCTGAAGCAGAGCATGGCACCGTGTTCGGCCTAACTGGCCAGCGTGGCCCTTCCGCACAAGAATTAAAAGACGTACAGGATGCCTGCATGGGTGGTGCTAACCTTATGCGTCATTGCCGCCAATGCCGTGCTGATGCCGTTGGCTTATTAGGTGAAGACCGCAGTGACGAATTTACACTGGATCAGATAGAACATATGGACGTAGTGTACGACTTGGAAAAACGTCGCGCCTACCAAGAAAAAGTGGAAACAGAGCGTCAAGCCCAAAGTGAAGCCAAACTATCTGCACTGAACAACCAAACAGATACTGACAACGAAATGAAAGTGCTAGTTGCAGTTGCTACCACTGGCGGTGGCAAGGTTAATGAGCATTTCGGTCACGCAACAGAATTCCAGATTTACGAGATCACTGCAGCCTCGACCACTTTTGTCGGTCATCGCCGCGTCGATCTTTACTGTCAGGGTGGCTTTGGAGAGGATGAGCAATTACCCTCCATCGTTAATGCCATTAACGACTGTCACGCCGTGTTGGTGGCCAAAATTGGCGCCTGTCCGCGCGACGAACTTAAAGCTGCTGGCATCGAGCCCGTGGATGCCTATGCCCACGAATTTATTGAAAAAGCTGCATTAACTTGGTTTGCTGACTACCGCAATCGCGTAGGCAAGGGCGAAATTGTCCACAAAGAACGTGGTGATGCCGCTATCCGCCAGGGTGCATTCATAGCAGCCTGATACCACTATCAAAACTTTTACAAAAGGAGAATTAACATGGCATACAAAATCGTAGGTTCACAATGTACGGGGTGTTCGGCTTGTGAGCCGGAATGCCCGAATGATGCAATTTATGAAAAAAATGGCGTGTTCTTCATCAAGCCGGAAAAATGTACTGAATGCATTGGTTATTTTGATGATGCACAGTGCGTTGCTGCATGTCCAGTAGATAAAACCTGCATCATTGACACCGCCTACCCACGTTACCAAGCAGCCTAAGGAAATATTATGGAATTGACAATCACACCTAAGGCAGAAAAATTTATCGACCGTATGATCCGTTTCAACGGTGGTACCCCGGAACATGGCTTTCGACTATCGGTCAGCCCTGGTGGCTGCTCTGGCTTGAGCTCAGAATTCTCAATAGAAGCTGGTCCGCTAGAAGGTGATGCAGTTATAGAAGCAAGTGGTTTAAAGCTATTCTTGCCGGCCGAATCTCGTATTTTATTAGAGGGTGCCACTATCGACTTCAAAGATACGCCTATGGAGTCTGGCTTGACCTTCATCACCCCACAAAGCGGTAACTGTGGTTGTAGCAGTAGTGGCGAAAGTCATGGCGATCATTCTGGCCCCGCCACAATAAGCATCGCCAGCATACAGCGCAAACATTAATGCCATGATAGAAAGCGAAGCCATCGAAAATGTCTGGTTTGCTACCCGCTACCAAAATCTTTCACCGGCGGCGGAAGAGCAACTCAGCTTAGCGAGCTTGGCTTATGCCGATGATGTAAAAGCAGAAATGCATCTCGTGCTGGCTAAGGCTATTGCACCGAATAATCCAGTAGTACATGTCGGAGCATATCGTTATTACTTCTACAAGGGTCGTCTTCCAGAAGCGCTAAAGGTTGCTGTTACCTGTCTAATACTGGTAGCTGCAGAATTACGGCTACCTGCAAGATGGCAGAATGTCACGCCCAACCACGCTGATTTTTGCAGCGATGAACCGGCACTCCGTTTCTATCTGTTTGTACTAAAAGCTTACGCATACCTTCTACTGCGCCAGAACCGATTGGCCGAAGGCATCCTTGCAGCAGAAAAACTGCTGGAGTTGGATCCAGGCAACAAAGTGGGTGGGAAAGTACTGCTGGATGTGCTGGAACGAATTTGCAAGGACGACTACGATGATTGACAACGAAATTCCGAGTCTGGATTGGCAGGGTCAACCTATCGTCTGTGAGAGTTGCACTCACTGTGACCGATTGGCCCTGGGCACTTGTGCTCCGCTCCGTTCATGCGTGCACGACCGCTACGCCAAACGTATCGACCGTTTTTTCGGCAATAACCCCGACCTCGCCAGCCAATATATTGTGCACCCTTACTTCGAAGTAAGGGCTGTTGCAGCAAAGTATCTCGACCTATTTCAGTTAAACCGATTGATAAGTGACCAAGATGAAACGGTACGATCAAGTGTGGCATTACGGTTACCCCCTAAACTTCTAACCAAACTTATTCATGATCCAGATCGTGAAGTACGCGTGCGCGTTGTCACTAGACTTGAACAGCACGATTTGCCCGCCATGTTGCATGACTCTGATTACTATGTACGTGTTGTGATCGCTCGTCGTATTCCACTAGGCCTGCTTTTTCATCTGGTACGTGATCCAGACGCAACCGTCAGGCGTGAGGTAGCGGCAAGAGTTGGTGTTGAATGGCTCACCATGTTGGCCAACGACAGTGAAGAAGAGGTTCGCCTTACTGCCATCCGCAGGATTCCTGCCAGTCTTTTGCCGCCTTTCCGCTTTGATCCGGACTGGCGCATACGGCTGGAAGTGGCACAACGTATCCCAATCGAATACCTTAGTAGCTTGCTGCAGGACGAAGATGAAATAGTAGCCACAACAGCATATCAACGCCTGAACTCAGACAAAAAAGGAGAGGATGCACATGGGCACTAATATCGTCCGCGATAGTGGCGTGGTAGAACTTGTCGATCCACCAAAGTTTGAATACGGACAAAAAGTACGTTCAAAAAAGTACGTGCGCAATGACGGCACCTTTCCCGGCCGCGAAGTGGGAGATATTCTTGTTAGCAAGGGCGACGTTGGTTATGTTACCAGCATTGGTACCTTCCTCCAGCAGTTTTACATCTATGGAATCGATTTCTACGAACTTGGGTATCGCGTTGGCATGCGTGGCAAGGAACTTGAACTGACAGAGGAAGAAACCGAAACAATTGAAGAGGAAGAGGAATCAAGCTATGGCTGAAGCACGCGAAGCAAAATTTCAATGGGGTCAACCTGTGTCCACAAGAGAAGATCTTATCAATGACGGCAGTTACCCGGATACCCCGCTAGATGCCTTATTAGAAGGTGTTGGTACACGTGGTGAAATCGTTAATGTCGGTCTTATAGAAGAAACCGGAGAGCCGATTTATATGGTGGAGTTTCCCGATGGCAAGGTAATTGGCGTGTTTGAGGATGAAATTTCACCTGTGTGATCCTGATGAGTGTCGCTGCCATCATCGAAATGAACTGCCCACACCCCAACGAGGTGGATCGTAAGCGCATATCAAAAACACTCGCTGAGCGGGAGCGTTACAAATATGTCGCTCCCAGCGTTTTACCGGATGTTGATGGTTATTTGGTTCGCAGCCCCTGCTGTTCCAGAAACGTAGATCCCGAAGGTGGTGAAATCGACATTGCACGCATCGAATACCAAGAAGGCGGCTTTTGGCGTCTCTATCAAAAGGACGACGCCAAGCAGCGCTGGCGAGCACATTCTGAGTACCATAACCTGCCTTCACTGTTAGGGCGATTAATCGCTGATCCCAAAAAGGAATTCTGGCGGTGAATACTGTTTATTTTGACAACAATGCCACTACGCGTGTTCTGCCAGAGGTCCTTGAGGCCATGTTGCCATGGTTCTCAGAACATTTTGCCAATGCCTCTAGTAGCCACTTTTTAGGTCAACGTGCTAAAGAAACGCTAATATCGGCACGCAGTGCCGTAGCAAGTTTTCTCAATGCCAGCCCGTCAGAGATTATTTTTACTAGCGGAGCTACTGAATCTAATCACACGGCAATTCTTGGGACATTGGCAGCAAACCCAACCCGTCGCCGCATAGTAACCAGTACGGTAGAACATTCTTCCACACTGCGCTTACTTGAAAACCTTGCTTCAAAGGGCTTTGAAATCATCAAGGTTCCGGTAAATACAAGCGGTGAGCTCAATATGACCGAGCTAGCCTTAGCGGTTACTGATGAAACCGTGTTAGTAACATTGATGCATGCTAACAATGAAACCGGTGTGCTGTTCTCAATTGCCGATGCTGTTGTTATTGCTCATGCCAAAGGCGCCGCTTTTCACACAGATGCCGCGCAAACAGCTGGCAAGATAAACCTCGATGTACGCCATCTCGGATGTGACCTTTTATCATTTTCCGGTCACAAGCTGCATGCCCCAAAGGGAGTCGGTGTACTTTATGTACGAAAGGGCTTCACTCTGGAGCCTCAGATTTATGGACATCAGGAACGCAACCGACGCGGCGGTACAGAGAATCAGGCTGGGATCATTGGCTTGAGCGTCGCCTGCCAACAGGCTCTAGAGCATATTACCCACCACCAAGATCAAATAGCAACTTTGCGGGATCGTCTACAAAATGGCATTTTGGGCCAAGTGCCGTTAGCAAAATTGAATGGCGAAGAAGCTAGAGTCCCCAACACTTGTAACATCTGCTTTCCAGGTGTTTCCGGCGAAGAACTACTGTACAAACTTGATCAGGCTGGGATTGTTGCTTCTCAGGGCAGCGCATGCACCGCCGGAGGCACAGATCCTTCTCATGTACTACTGGCAATGGGGCTAAACCGTAATGATGCCTTTTCATCCATCCGCTTTTCTCTTTCCTGTGAGACTACGGAAGCTGAAGTCGATATGGCTGTGGAAACGGTATCTACCATAATAAAAGTAATCATGGCAGCAGTACCGGTAGCGGCCTAACCGCACAAAACAATAACCGAAAGGATAATAAATGAAAGTAATGATAAGACGTAACGAGAAAGGCGAACTCTCTGCCTATGTACCGAAAAAGGACCTGGAAGAGTCTGTCGTTGAACAGGAAAAGCCGGATTTATGGGGTGGTTATGTAAAACTTGCAAATGGATGGCGATTGGCATTACCAGAAATGGCTGCAGATACGCGCTTGCCGATCACGGTAGAAGCCCGCAAGCTTGAAGAATAGGAGGCATCATTTATGTGTATTTCTACAGAAACCATAAACGAAATAGAATCGACGCTCAATCAATTCGATAAACTTACATCCAACCCCTTAACAATACTTAAGGGTTGCTTTCCAGATTTGTCATTTGTTCGAATGCCAGCATCCGACATGGATGAGCAACCATTCCGCTCTCTGCCGAATTTTGATCTCTACCTGTTAGATGGGCGCGAGCATTGCGTGCAACTGACCAACGACCTCAACCTTGCCACAGGCGTTGTTGTAACGCAAAAATGAGAATTAAATGACTACAGCCGATAGCGATACTGACGTATGGATTTCACTCTCTGAGCCAGACTATTCGTCTGCAGAGGCTTCTGCCATACAAACCGCCATTGGCCGCTCCGAGCTATCGGAAGGTTTACTGACTAAAGCTTTTGAAGCTGCATTCGCGGCTTATTTAGGGCGCCGGCATGCAATCGCGGTGTCCAGTGGAACAATCGGTGTATTGATAGCGCTGAAAGCAGCCGACATTGGGGCTGGCGATGAAGTAATTACTTCAGGATATAGCTGGCGCCAAACCGCCCACGCAATCACTTGGGCGGGGGCGAAACCAGTACTTGCGGACATCGATTATTGGTCACAAACATTAGCACCAGACAAGGCCGAAGCGAAAATCACAGAGCATACCCGAGCGATTCTAGCCACCAACGTCAACGGTCATCCTGCGGACTGGGACAAGTTACGGGCATTGGCAGAAAAATCCGGCGCATTACTGATCGAAGATGCAACAGAATCCATTGGTTCGCGTTATCAAGGCAAGCTGGTCGGAAGTTTGGGCGACGTGGCGATATTTGATTTTTCGCAAAACTCTCCATTATGCTGTGGGCAGGCCGCAATGATTGTCACCGACGACGATACACTGGCACTCAAGCTGCATCACTATAGAAGCCGGCAACGGAATGAGCGTGCCTCACTCACCGCCACCTTGCGGCCGCCGCTTGATGCAGGTATCTCGGAGATCACCGCAGCACTTGGGCTGATACAGTTGCAGCGCCTGCCAGAAATTCTTGCCCACCGCAAAACGGTGGAAGCCTGGTACCAGGCACAAATTTCCAGTTTTGAAGGTATCAAACCACCTTATATTGCCCCAGGCGTAGATGAAGTGCACTGGTTTCTTTATACGGTGCATCTGGGCACGCGTTTTAGTGCCAGCAGCCGAGATGCATTAGTGGACGACCTGGAAACAGAACTGGTAGAAAGTTCTGCTTATTGCCAGCCACTGCATTTGCAACGAGCCTATATAGAACGATATGGCTATCGCAAAGGTGATTTCAAAGTAACAGAAAAAGTGGCTGATCGATCTATCGCATTACCTTTCCACGGCCAAATCAGCGAAGACCAAGTCGCTTTCATCGTGCAAACCGCCAAAGATGCGTCCATTAACGTCGGCGCTGGCGCTGCCATCTATTTGTAACACTTCCAAGCAAGGACATCAACATGCATACCAAATCACTAAAAGAAATTTCCTCTGGCCTGACTGCAGGCACCGTCATCCCTTACCTCGGTCCCAAGACACTCTTGCTGGACCCGGAAAACTGTCCTGTACCAGCCACTCCGGAAGACTTGGTCAAACTGCTCACATCCAAGGTCAGTGTGCCACATAAAATCCGCAATAACCTCACCGCCGCAGCACAATTTATTGAAAATTTTAAGCATCGGAAAAGTGTAGTTAGCCTGATGAGTGACGCATATGCCTCGAGTGTTACCCCAAACATCTTGCACCGTTATCTCACTGGACTCAGTAAAAAACCCTTACTCATTGTGGACACCTGGTATGACGACGCTATGTCCAAAGCACTTGCCGGATTCAACAATTGGGGACAGATTCAAGGTGTCTCACAATCGGAACATTTCGGCCAATGGGTGATGTATTTTGATGCCAAGGGCAACGTGACAGATGCCGCTGTAGCAGATGTATGGGATATTATTCTTTATAAACCACTGGGCTCAATCGCACCGGCAAATAATTTCATCGTTTCGGATTCAGATTTTGTTGAAGTACTTACGGAAATTGATATTCAATCTCCCATTCCAGATCGAGTGCAAGAGTTGCGTGTTGGCTCCAGTTTCCTATTTCTCGGCTGTCGTTTCAACAACCAACTAACTCGTACCTATGCACGCCAAGTTATGAAACGATCGTCAGACAAACATTGGGCTGTGATCGAGGGGCCACTGACCCGAATGGAACAAAAATTCATTGAAGAACAAAACATCACGCGCATCGACATGCCATTAGCACAATTTGTGGATTGGCTACAAACAGGCAAAATCAATCTAGAATTAGCCGCCTAGAAAGGGAAACCTCATGCCCTTGTACGATTTCAATTGCCCAAAATGCAATAAAACCTTCGAAATGTTGATAAAAGCCTCTAGCGTCCCGCTATGCCCAGAATGCGGTAGTAGCATGGAAAAACAAGTGTCATGCCCTACTGCCCCCGGACAAAGTGCAGGCATTATCGCTAGATCAAGAGCAAAAGCCGCACGGGAAGGACATTTCAGCAACTATAATGCCTCTGAGCGACCTAAATCAAAGTAAAGTTAATGACATACTACTTTGAAGGTGAATAGCCAAAGCATTATATTTTTCGAATGATGAAATCTGCAATTTGTTGAATGTTATTTAATTCTAGGACGGGAATATTCAAACTTAATGGCACATCGCTAGCAACCGCAATAATACTGGAGTCTAGTGAAGCTAACAAAGGAGTGTTTAAGTTCGATCGATATACTTCAATTTTAGGAATAGGCACAGACTTAAAGCCCTCGACTAAAATTAAATCAGCATAATCTGGGTTAATTTGCTGTATTAATTCTTCTAGTTTTGCTTCCATTAGGTATTCTTGGTTATGCATATCAGGTAGCCAAGACATTTCTGTCATCAATGCCCAGCGACTATCTGATGCAATTAAAGTCTGCACTGCACCCGCCTCTCGGATTTTATAACTATCTTTACCAGGATAATCAATGTCAAACTGGTGGTGCGCATGTTTAATAACTGAAACTCTAATATTGTACTTTGCAAGTTTTGGAATCAATTGTGTGATTAATGTGGTTTTTCCTGAGTTGCTGCCTGCGGCGCAAATGCCTAGAATGGGTAAGATGCTGTGGCAATTATTTCGATGTGTGTTGAGCATGGCGTGATGTTAGGAGTGGCCAAAGTTAAAGTGAAGATAAGTTGTTTATTTACTCAATGAAAGACGGAGTGGAACCATGGCCGAAAAATCAAAACCGTACTTTTGATAAAAACGTTGTGCTGACTCATTACCGCGATCTGTAAGCAAGGTAATGCGTTTACACCCACTCAAACGTGAGAACTGAATAGCCTGCTCCAAAAGTTGTGAGCCTATCCCAGAACCACGCACACTGGGGGAAACTACCATGTCTTCCAGTAACGCAACACGGTCACCGAGTACAGTAGAAACCGTATATAAAAGATTAACCATACCCACAATTTTGCCGTCTTGACGAGCGACGATAATAAGCCCTACTTCCGGGTTGCCAATAATAAGGGCAAGGCCTCGGCTTTGTGCTTCACGATCGGGCTTGAAGTCTGCTTCTTGAGAAAATAAAAGTCCCAGCAATTCACAAAGTGACGGGATGTCTAAAGCGTTAGCAGGAGTAATTTGCATTGTTGTTATCTTTTTTACCTAGTTTATACTGATAGCCAGAAACTACAGTTGTTTGGTAGTCAGGTTGGAAAATATGTTAGTCCACAATTTGGTCATTCTCTGCCTTCCGTTTTTGGACGCCATTGCTTCCTGGCAATCCATCCTTCGTTGGCAGAGCTGATAACGTCAAATCTCGGAATATACGGTTTAATGTCCAGAAGCGGTGTTTTATCCAGCATATCAACACCCTCAACTATTAGAATATTACCTTCTCGACGAACAAGTTTCACTATAGAAAGACCAATGCTATTAGGCCTGCATGGATGTCTCGATGCATAGATACCGTGGGGTTCATCGTCGAGAAACGTGGGTCGCACCAATTCCACCTCTCCAGCTCGATCAAATTGGTAGATAAGATAGAGATGGGAAAAAGTCTCAATGTCTTTCAAGCCGTTCGCATAGTTTTCAAACACTTCGACGCGCCCCAAGGCGTTAGCAGCATATAATGGCTGAATAGGACATTCTTGCTTGGTTTTGTAACTTGTATGAATAATGCCAATTGCGTCCATAGTATTAGTGTCCATAAAGGATGTCGCTAATATGTTACATTCAAAGTGATATCAATTGAAGCTAAGGGCAAGGTTTTGTCTCATGTCCCTTTGGACAGTTTTCCAGATCACCTTCAAGGTTTTTGTTTAAGCCTAGCCAAGCATCTATCAATTCCATTTCAAAGCCAACTTCGTAGCGATCGTCAGCTTCGATTAATGGGCGGCGAATCAGTAGTGGTTCAGTGATCATCATGGTCAAGGCCGTATCAGCCTCTATTGCTTCAGGAATCACCTCTCCAGATTTTACACTTGGTGCTGCGCGATTAAACCATTCTGCTACTGGGCGATTGCCAAAAAATGCCAACAAGCGCTCTTTTGTCCACCTCTCTATAAGTAAGTTTTTGGCTAGTACTGTATGTCCAGCTGCAGCCAGCATTACTTTCTGGCGGGTGTTATTAGAACAGCCGGGTTTTTCGTAAAAAATTACAGTGGTCATAACCATACTCCTTTTAGCAATTCTCTAGTCTGGTGTTCTATTTCAGTTGTAACCACCTCATCAAGCCGATCCAGCCAGCGCAGAGGAATGGCTTCCATGCCATATAGTGCTCCCGCCAGCATGCCAACAATGGCGCCTGTGGTATCAGCATCTTCACCGCAATTAACCGTTTCCACAACACAGCTTTCGAAACTATCGGTATGGAAAAGGTGGTAAAGCACGGTTTGCATGGTATCAACGATATAACCACTGGCACGACCAGGATAAGGTAAAAAACGGAATTGCGGATGAGCTTCAACCAACTCATTGGCGAGTTTACGACAATCATTTACTTCTTTACCGGCCAGCAGCACATGCAACATGCGACCTAGTGTCAGTACTGCAGCATCGGATAAAGGGTGATGATGAGTAATATGTGCTTGTTCTATTGCTGCCACTTCGAAAGCTTCATCGTTACCGAAAGTTGCCAGCGCTACTGGGAGAATACGCATGGCGGCGCCATTGCCACCGTCACCATCACATGCCAGGCCTTGTAAGGTTCCTTCCAGCATGTAGCGGCGAATGCCGCGACGGCAGGTATTGCCAACATCGACGGGATGATGCTTCAACCATGCTGCAAGCTGATCAGCAGCAGTTCGAGCATCCCAGCCACCTGCTTGCAGCCAAGCACGTCCCAGGTAAAGCGACATCTCTGTATCATCGGTAATCTGTCCTGGCTTGAGTTTGAGCCAGCCGCCACCGGTCATTTCTCTATGGATGCCGCGGTGGGCAATTTCACGTTTAGTAAGAAATTCAACAGGGGCTCCCAGCGCATCGCCCACGGCAAGTCCAAGATAAGCTCCTAGCGCACGACTATGAAGTTTGTTAGGCATAACTCGCATTCACAAGATAGCAACCACCCAATGCAAGCACCTCTTCTTCCCCAGAAAGCAGTGGCTTCGCTAGCAACCCTGGAAAGTAAAGTAATTTAACTACAGGTACTTTAACTTCGAGTATCCAGTCACCAAACTCGTCGGCACGCTCACGTGATGTCGTAAAAGATACCAGATTATTGAGCTTCACTAGACACAGGCCTTTCCCCAGTCGGCTCTCAGTGACCGTCGGCTCGTCATAGCTGTTTACTCCTCGCCACAAAGTCACCCAATCCTTCGATGGCAAACCAAAACGTTGGACAATAAATTGGCAGTACTCATACAACAAATCTAATTGCATATGAATGCTATTACTGTGAAAGCGGCTGGAGAATTTTTCTTCCAAATATCGCATCCAGCCGTCCGAAGGGTAATGTTGCAATGGTGATTGATGAAATGTAGGTGACAAACCAAAGCGGCTTTCCACCCACCCTTTGAGTACAGCTCCCTGTTGGCTATTTGAATCAAAACCCCAGCCTTCCATCAACTTGAGATAACTAGGACGAAAACGTCGAATTTCAGCATGCTCAATTTCGTATGTGCTTGGTTTCAAGTGAAACACAATATCCATATAGCGCCGAAACTTCTCTGCCGCATCCAACATATCTTTTGATTCTTGTAACAGACGAAACAAGCCGCGATGCGTTTCGCGTGCACCAGCAATCCTAAGACATTGCGGATGGTCGTTAAATTCGGTAGATGCAATGAGTCCAGCCGGGATTCCAACCAGATTTGTTGAATTCCAGTTTTGTGGATTGTTATACTTATCTGCCTCAGTCATCATGCCTTAGCTTATAGCCCTACCTGTTTATATGCAGACAGGGGTTTGTAACTCTTAGACTGGTCGGTTTTCGTTCGGGTTGCGCACAGGCCCCATCAGTTTCAGCCCCTCTTCGTAAGTAATCACAGGATAGCTAGCAGTAAATTTGAGTGCCTTATCAGCCACAACATCTAGTTTGCTGGCTGTATCTAATTTTTTAAGATCGTTTTTTTCAAGGCGTAACAATTCCAATAGTTCGTTATTTACCGTGGATTCATCAAGTGGCAGGATATAGAACGTAGCACCCCCCATGCTCACCTGATATTTTTTTAGCAAATCAATGTTATTACAGAAAATGAAATACTTGCCGTCAGGCATCAAGGTATCTCCTAGTGCCTCAACCAACATATTGAGATAACCAAAAGACAGTAAGTAGCCAGTAAAGAACGGAATGCCTTTCTCTCCTTCATTAGCAATCGCCATTACCTGATCTGCAGTAATTTCAGGCGGGCGGGCTTCATCGGCCAACTTCTCTGCGAACTTGATTGCGATTTCACCACGAAAGCCAAAGCGCCCAAGTTTGGGTGTAGCTGCTTTTAGTACTGGGTTTTGTAGGCGATTCTCGGCCTCTAATCTAGCGAAAGCAGTTTGTTCTAATATGGTCATGCTTAATTACTCCCTTTATTTATTGTTACGTATAAAATCTGCAGTTTTGAAAAATGCTTGCTGAAGTTGTAGTCGCAGCGTTGCATCGGTAACAACATCTTCCATAGCGTGCTGCATGCATAGCATCCAAGTGTCACGTTCCGCTTCGCCAATGGAAAAATGAAGATGTTTTTGGCGCAAACGCGGATGTCCGCGCTCTGCCGAATAGACTTTCGGGCCACCTAACCATTCAATCAGAAACTTAACCAACACTTGCCTGGTGTGGCTGAGATCAGGCTCATGCATTGCGCGAATCTGGCTCGACTCTGGGAGCGTGTCCATATAATGGTAAAATCTGTCCACCAACTTGATAATCTGCGCCTCCCCACCTATAGACGCAAAATGCGGGTTGCTCGTTATCTGAGCCAAAGGCTTTAGACTTGCATAGGGATTATGGTTTGCAGAATTCAATTTAAGGCACCTAAATCAAGACATCTTGACCGCATGTCCACCAAAACCATTACGCATCATAGAGAGCAACTTGTAACTGTAACCAGTGGCATCCTGACTTCTAAAACGTGCTTGCAGTGCCAAGGTGAGTACCGGTGCGGCGATACCCTGCTCAACCGCCTCAACTACAGTCCAACGGCCTTCGCCAGAATCTGCCACATAGGGGGCGATGGCAGTGAGCTCTTGATCGCCTTTCAGTGCATCTGCCGTCAGGTCGAGCAACCAGCTACGAACCACAGAACCATGACGCCATAACTCAGTAATTTGCGCTAAATCCAGATCAAACTCAGTCTTACCTTTAAGTAAGTCCAAACCTTCGGCCATCGCTTGCATCATGCCGTACTCAATGCCGTTGTGCAGCATTTTGGTAAAGTGGCCTGAACCTACAGGCCCTACATGCGCCCAACCACGGTCGTCTGCAGGCGCCAAGGCTTTCAATATTGGCATCATGACATCAGCCACTTCGTTAGTCGCACCAACCATGAGGCAGTAGCCATTATCCAAGCCCCATACGCCGCCTGAAGTGCCGGAATCCATAAAACCAATGCCATGCTCAGCCAGCATGGCGCCACGACGTTGACTATGCTTATAGTTAGAGTTGCCGCCATCAATGATGATGTCGCCTTTACTTAGCATCGGGATCAAGTCTTTGATTTGTTTTTCGGTGATTTCACCGGCTGGCAACATCATCCAGATGATTTTTTGACCATTTAACTTACCAACGGCCTCTTGTACTGAAGTAGCAGGAATCAAGCCTTCTTTCTCAGCGAGAGTACTAACAGTGTCGGCATTAAAATCAAACCCAACGACTTCAACATTATTACGGAGCAAACGGCTTGCCATGTTGCCGCCCATTTTGCCTAAACCTATCATTGCTAATTTCATGTTTGTTCTCCTTGTGCTAGGTAAAGCGACAAATTGCAATCGCTAGAAATTTAATCGTATTAATCATAGTTAGTAAGGTATATAGCAAGTGTCATACCAGAAAAAATAAAAACCAAATTGCTTGATTGAGAAGTCAATAAAAACAAGGGGCCTAGCTCATTTTGATGCGAAATAACTAACAATTTACCTAACAATAAAGATTAATTTTTTTGTGCAATATGTAACGTAAGCCACTTGCTTTGTCAGGTTTGCGACAACATCATAAATACATACATTTAACAAAAATAATTAATTTTAATTAATATAATCAATATGTTAATTACTATTAATTGTGTTGGCACAGCCCTTGCTGTATTCACTTTGCATGGCCGACAAACCATCCAGCGCCGGATAAGAAGAGTGATATATAGCGACTCGGAATCGGAAGCACGGCGGCAAACGGTCTTAACGAACTTTAATTTTTTTAAGGAGTACTGAAATGGCTGCATTACGTCAAATTGCCTTCTATGGCAAAGGTGGTATCGGCAAGTCAACGACATCACAAAATACACTGGCCGCTTTGGCCGAAATGGGTCAAAAAATTCTTATCGTCGGCTGCGACCCTAAAGCTGACTCTACTCGCCTCATTCTACATGCCAAAGCACAAGACACAGTGCTTTCTCTCGCTGCTGAAGCTGGTAGCGTGGAAGACTTGGAACTAGAAGATGTGATGAAGGTTGGTTATCGCGACATTCGTTGCGTTGAATCTGGCGGCCCAGAACCTGGCGTTGGTTGCGCTGGTCGCGGTGTGATTACTTCAATTAATTTCCTCGAAGAAAACGGTGCTTATGATGGTGCTGACTATGTTTCTTACGACGTGTTAGGTGACGTGGTTTGCGGTGGTTTCGCAATGCCGATTCGTGAGAATAAGGCACAAGAAATTTACATTGTGATGTCTGGTGAAATGATGGCCATGTATGCGGCTAACAACATTTCTAAAGGTGTTCTTAAATATGCAAACTCAGGCGGAGTACGTTTAGGCGGCTTGGTTTGTAACGAACGTCAAACAGATAAAGAACTAGAACTAGCTGAAGCTTTGGCTGGTATGTTAGGTACTAAATTGATTCACTTTGTGCCACGCGACAACATCGTGCAACACGCTGAATTACGTCGCATGACCGTGTTGGAATACGCTCCAGAATCAAAACAAGCTGAAGAGTATCGCCAACTGGCACAAAAAATTCATGCTAACGCTGGCAACGGCACTATTCCAACTCCAATCACTATGGATCAATTGGAAGACTTACTGATGGACTTCGGCATCATGAAGAAGGAAGACGAAACTGTCATTGGTAAGGCAGCAGCAGTTGCTTAAATGGTAAATCTAGCGGGGAGTTCGCTCCCCGCTGGCCCCTTCGGAATCTGTTTCAAAAGTTGCGGGGGTTTAGATCTCAACCAATTTTTGAAACAGATTCATATAGATATAGGAGAAAGAAATGAGTGCTATCGTTGAAGCCCGCGTGAACGGCGCGGAACTGATTGAGGAGGTCCTTAAGGCCTACCCCGAAAAATCTGCCAAACGTCGTGCAAAACATCTGGGTGTGCATGAAGAAGGCAAATCTGATTGCGATGTTAAGTCCAACATCAAATCACTTCCTGGCGTAATGACCATCCGTGGTTGTGCCTACGCAGGTTCTAAAGGTGTGGTATGGGGTCCAATCAAGGATATGATCCACATTAGTCACGGCCCAGTCGGTTGCGGTCAGTATTCTTGGGCTTCGCGCCGAAACTACTACATCGGCACAACAGGTATTGACTCCTTTGGTACCATGCAGTTCACTTCCGATTTTCAGGAAAAAGACATCGTATTTGGTGGCGACAAGAAACTGGAAAAGATTATCGATGAAATCCAGATTCTGTTCCCACTTAACAAGGGTATCTCCATTCAGTCTGAGTGTCCGATCGGCTTGATTGGGGACGACATCGAAGCCGTTGCTAAGAAAAAAACCAAAGAATATGAAGGTAAGACTATTGTGCCAGTACGTTGTGAAGGCTTCCGTGGCGTATCCCAATCCCTCGGTCACCACATCGCCAATGACACAATACGCGATTTTATCTTTGACAAGACAGATCCGGATAAGAACAAGTTCGAGGGAACCCCTTATGATGTAGCCATTATCGGTGACTACAATATTGGTGGTGATGCCTGGTCCAGCCGGATTCTTCTGGAAGAAATGGGTTTGCGTGTCATCGCCCAGTGGTCTGGCGACGGTTCGATTGCCGAACTTGAAAATACACCAAAAGCCAAACTGAACATTCTGCACTGCTACCGCTCAATGAACTACATCAGTCGTCACATGGAAGAAAAGTACGGCATTCCATGGGTTGAGTACAACTTCTTTGGTCCTTCCAAGATTGAAGAATCTCTGCGTAAGATCGCCGGTTTCTTCGACGACAACATCAAAGAAAAAACTGAACTTGTTATCGACAAGTATAAAGCGCTAACCGATGCGGTGATAGAAAAATACAAACCACGTTTGCAAGGCAAAAAAGTCATGTTGTTCGTCGGTGGATTGCGTCCTCGACACGTCATCGGCGCCTATGAAGATCTTGGCATGGAAGTTGTCGGTACAGGCTATGAATTCGGCCACAACGACGATTATCAACGTACCACGCACTACGTAAAAGATGGCACGTTAATCTATGACGACGTGACTGGTTACGAATTCGAGAAGTTTGTCGAAGCTATCCAACCTGATTTAGTCGGTTCTGGCATCAAAGAAAAGTACGTGTTTCAGAAAATGGGCGTTCCGTTTCGTCAGATGCATAGCTGGGATTACTCCGGCCCGTATCACGGCTATGACGGCTTTGCCATCTTCGCCCGTGACATGGATATGGCAATCAACAACCCGGTGTGGGCTCTGACCAAGACCCCATGGAAAAAAGCAGCTTAAAGGAGATATGAAATGAGCCAGAGTGCTGAAAAAGTATTAGATCACTTCAACCTGTTCCGCGAACCTGAATATAAGGAAATGTTCGCGAAAAAGAAAGCAGAGTTTGAATTCCCTGTTCCTGCCGAAAGTTTGCAACATACAATCGAATGGACTAAAACCGCTGAATATCGCGACAAGAACTTCGCGCGCGAGGCGCTTACCGTTAACCCTGCCAAGGCTTGCCAGCCATTAGGTGCTGTATTTGCGGCCAATGGCTTTGAAGGTACGTTGCCCTTCGTACACGGTTCGCAAGGTTGTGTAGCCTACTACCGCTCACACTTCAGCCGCCACTTTAAGGAGCCAACATCCTGTGTATCCTCTTCAATGACAGAAGACGCAGCGGTGTTCGGCGGCCTCAACAATATGGTCGACGGCCTCGCCAATTCCTACAGCTTGTACAAGCCGAAGATGATTGCTGTCTCTACTACCTGTATGGCCGAGGTAATTGGTGACGACTTAAACGCCTTCATCAAAACTTCAAAAGAAAAAGGTTCTGTTCCGGCTGAATTCGATGTGCCTTTTGCGCACACCCCAGCTTTTGTCGGCAGCCATATCACTGGCTACGACAACGCGCTACTCGGTGTACTCAAACACTTTTGGGATGGCAAAGCGGGTACTGTACCTCCACTAAAACGTAAAGCGAATAATAGCATCAACTTTATTGGTGGTTTCGATGGCTATGTAGTTGGTAACAACCGGGAAATCAAACGCATCTTCAACGAGTTCGACATCAAATACACCATGCTGTGCGATCCATCTGACGCTTGGGATACCCCTACCGATGGTGAGTTCCGCATGTATGACGGCGGCACTACTTTAGAAGACGCAGCCAATGCAATTCATGCTAAAGCAACAGTTGCCATGCAAACCATCAGCACTGAAAAAACTGTCAAATTCATTGAAGAACACGGTCAGGAAGTAGTGCATCTCCATCACCCTGTAGGTGTGGCAGGCACAGATAAATTCTTAATGGAGTTATCACGCATTACCGGCAAAGAAATTCCAGATTCGCTAACATTAGAGCGTGGTCGTCTAGTGGATGCTATCGCCGACTCCAGCGCGCACATACACGGCAAGAAGTTCGCACTCTACGGCGATCCTGACTTGATGTTGGGTCTTACAGCATTTCTACTAGAACTAGGTGCAGAGCCAGTAACTGTGTTATCAACCAATGGCGACAATGCATGGGCTGAGAAGGTACAGGCCTTGTTTGACGCAAGTCCGTTCGGCAAAAATTGCAAAGTCTACCCGAAAAAAGACCTGTGGCATATGCGCTCCTTATTGTTTACTGATCCTGTGGATTTCCTCATAGGAAACACCTACGGTAAGTATCTGGATCGCGACACCAAGACGCCACTAATCCGCATCGGTTTCCCGATCTTTGATCGCCACCACAAGCATCGTTATCCAGTGTGGGGTTATCAAGGTGCACTGAATGTGCTAGTCACCATCCTCGACAAGATTTTTGACGAGATGGATGCTGACACCAACGGCATATCTACCACCGACTATAGCTTCGATATCATTCGTTAAGAAACTGTCTACATTCAGCAATCAACCTAAAAAGTTGATTGCTGAAATCTGACAACTGAAAGGTAAGGAAAAATCATGGCAAACGTTACATTTTGTTCACCAAAAATAAAGAAAGACCTCACTGTCTATGCTACAGCAGGCGACTGCAGTACATTGTTGGCTTTAGCCAAAAAGCACAAAGTTCCTGTGGAATTCGAGTGTGAGAACGGTGAATGTGGTTCCTGCGCGGTTGAAGTCGCTATCCTCTCCAACAAGCAACCTATGGGTGTCCATCTCACCGAAAAGGAAAAGTCCGTACTTAAATTGGCTGGAAAGATCACCAAGCAACAGATCGCTGATTCCGAAGTCACTGATATACCTCCTCCATGGCGACTAGCTTGCCAGTTTATCGTGCGTAACGAAGATATTTTAGTAAAATTTTAAGCTATTACTAAATATCTTATAAGCACTAAAGCCTCCCTCGAGGGGGCTTTTTTCTGTTCACTGTATCCTTTCCTACGTATCTAATTGAAATTGTCTGGTTTGCGACGAAACGCAACTATATATTTATCATTATAAATCAATGCATTACACGCTATTTCTTGTTGGCATATAGTTTGCTGTAGCTAATATATCTATAGTTAAAGGTATTCCATCATGGCATCCCTCAGCGAGAAGGTACAGGACGTTTTCAGTGAACCCGGCTGCGACAAGAACCAAGCCAAAGGCGAAAAGGAACGCAAGAAAGGTTGTACCAAACAACTGATGCCAGGAGCGGCGGCTGGCGGCTGTGCATTTGATGGAGCCAAAATTGCTTTGCAACCAATCACTGACGTAGCACATTTAGTGCATGGGCCGATTGCCTGCGAGGGCAACGGCTGGGATAACCGCGGGGCGAAGTCTTCCGATTCACAACTTTACCGTACCGGCTTTACTACCGACATCAACGAGCTAGATGTAGTCTATGGCGGCGAGAAGCGCTTATATAAATCCATCCGTGAAATTCTCGATAAATACGATCCGCCTGCAATTTTCGTCTACCAGACCTGCGTCACCGCGCTAATAGGGGATGATATCGAGGCAGTGTGTAAGGCCGCCACCGCCAAATTCGACAAACCCATCATTCCAATCAACGCGCCAGGCTTCGTGGGCAGTAAAAACCTTGGTAACAAACTGGCTGGCGAAGCACTGCTTCAATATGTCATCGGTACCGAAGAGCCAGAATATACGACGCCCTATGACATCAATATCATCGGCGAATACAACTTAGCTGGCGAACTCTGGCAAGTGAAGCCTCTACTAGAAGAATTAGGCATTCGTATCTTATCCTGCATTTCTGGCGATGCCAAATACAAAGAAGTTGCCTATTCTCATCGCGCCAAAGCCGCCATGATGGTGTGTTCCAAGGCCATGATCAACGTTGCGCGTAAGATGGAAGAACGCTACAACATCCCGTTTTTCGAGGGCTCATTCTACGGCATTTCCGATATGAGCGAATCACTGCGCCAAATTGCCAGGTTGCTAGTGCAGCAAGGCGCACCAGATGACTTACTGGAACGAACTGAGAAAATCATTTCTCGCGAGGAAGCCTGTACTTGGGAACAGATTAACCACTATCGTAAACGGCTAGAAGACAAGAAAGTACTGCTCATTACTGGCGGAGTGAAGTCTTGGTCAGTGGTATCGGCTCTACAGGAAGCTGGGCTGGAAATCGTCGGCACTAGCGTAAAAAAATCCACCCCTGAAGATAAGGAAAAGATTAAAGAACTGATGGGTGAAGATGCACATATGTTTGATGATATGCGCCCACGCGACATGTACGCGATGCTCAAAGATTCGCGTGCCGACATCATGCTTTCAGGCGGGCGCAGCCAGTTCATCGCACTCAAGGTCAAGATGCCGTGGCTGGACATCAATCAAGAACGCCACCACGCCTACGCCGGCTATGTTGGCATGGTGGAACTGGTGAAACAGATCGATCAGGCACTTCATCATCCGGTATGGGAACAGGTTAGAAAGCCCGCACCATGGGAAATCGGCGTAGCCCCGATTACTGAAGCGAAGGCAGCATAATGGCCACTGTTACCACCAGTCACAAAGCCTGCACCGTCAATCCGCTCAAAATGAGTCAACCGATTGGCGCGGCACTTGCTTTTATGGGATTGAACCATTGCATGCCCACGCTACATGGCTCGCAAGGCTGCACTTCGTTCGGGTTGGTGCTGTTCGTGCGACATTTCCGTGAAATGATCCCAATGCAAACTACCGCCATGAACGAGGTAAACACCATCCTTGGCGGTATCGACAACATCGAGCAGGCCATCATGAACATTTGGGAGCGCGCCAAGCCTGATGTAATTGGGCTTGCCTCCACTGGTCTGACGGAAACAAAGGGCGACGACGTTGATGCTTATCTCAAACTGGTTCGCGCCAAGCATCCTGAAATCGCAGAGATGGAAATCATCTATGTTTCTACACCAGACTACGTGGGCGCCTTTCAGGACGGCTGGAGCAAGGCAGTAGTTCGTATCGTACAGGAAATGGCAGTGCCGTGTGAAGTCAAACTGGCCACCCGCATTAACGTTCTACCAGGTTCGCACCTAACTACGGGTGACATAGAAGAAATTCGCGAAATCATCGAGGCTTTCGGACTTAACCCGGTGTTCATACCAGATATTTCCGGCTCGCTGGATGGCCATATCCCGGAAGACTTTACCCCAACCACACTAGGCGGAACCACGCTGGAACAATTGCACACCATGGGCGCAGCAAGGGCAACAATAGCTATCAGTGAGCAGATGCATGCAGCAGCCATCGAGCTGGAAATGAAAACGGGCGTGCCGTATAGCGTATTCGACCGCCTTACCGGGTTAGAGGCCAACGACAGATTCCTGCAATATTTATCCACTTTATCCGGTAGGTCTGTACCATTAAAATACCGCCGCCAGCGCAGCCAGTTACAGGACGCTATGCTGGATGCGCACTTCTTCACAGGTGGCAAGAAGGTTGCCATCGGCGCAGAGCCTGACCTGTTGTGGTCGCTTGGTAGTTTTATAACGGAAATGGGCTGCAAACTAACCGCTGCCGTTACTACCACGCAATCCCCTGTACTGGAAAAACTGCTCATTGACGAAGTATTGATCGGCGATTTAGAAGACTTGGAAGCACGTGCTAAGGATTGCGATCTTCTCATCACCCATTCACACGGACGGCAAATGGCAGAAAGGCTAAAGATTCCTTTTTTGCGTTTTGGAGTCCCTACTTTTGACCGCTTAGGCGCCACACATAAAGTGATAGTTGGTTATAGAGGTACGCGTGAACTGGTATTCGAACTGGGAAATACCTTCATTGCAAATGAACACGAAGCTACGTCTGAATCTTGGGCTAGTGCCGAAGGAGAAAGCGTCTGCGCTTCCGAAGGCGGTTGCACCAGCTGTAAGGAATCAATCGATGTCACACAAGTTGCATTTGGATAAATTAGGAGAAATATATGAAAGTTGCTTTTGCCACACAAGATCTGAAACTGGTAGATGCCCATTTTGGCTGGGCCAAAAACATTGCCATTTATGATCTATCCCCCACGGGTTATCAGTTTCTCGAAGTAGTACAATTTGACGGAGACCTGAAAGAAGATGGGGACGAAGATAAGTTAGCTCCAAAGCTTGAGGCCATCAAGGATTGTGCCCTGCTCTACGTTGCAGCCATCGGTGGTTCAGCAGCTGCGCGGGTGGTGGCGCATAAGATTCACCCGGTCAAAGTAGCCGGTCTAGAACCTATCGAAGATGTACTGGAAAAACTCAAGAATGTACTCAACGGTACACCGCCACCTTTCCTGAGAAAAGCTTTGATGCGAGACCAGGAACGTAGTTTCGACTTCGAAGATGAAACTGTTTAACTCTTTAATTTAAGAATCAGGAGAAATACATGACAGCCACTGCAGCCGCGATTGCGGGAACATCAACCGGTAGTTATACGGATCCCTGGGATTCGCCATTCGTCAAAGAACTGGTCAAACAATGGCGTGCTCAGGATACGCACGGCGCATGGGAAGGTAAAGACAATGCCACCCTGCTCTCCCCATATATCATCACCAAAGAGCAGCGCAGGGAAATGCCAATTATCGGAGATCCAGACCCAGAAACCCTGTGGCGACTCGAGTTATTCTATAACGCCATTGGCCTTGCCATTGAACGTCAAACCAGAATTATGGTATCGCCAATGATGAAGATGCACCATGAAGGCTTCGGCAAGATGATACTCACTGCGGGACGTTTGGTAGTGGTTAATAAGCAATTGCGCGACGTGCACCGCTTTGGCTTTGAGACCATGGAAAAATTAGCTGCCGAGGGTGAAAGGTTTGTGTCCACAGCAGTGGAAATGATTAAAAAGTTCCCTGAAGTGGCTAATTACGGTTAACAGGAGCAAATATGAGCGACATGGATACAATTAAGGCAGAAGTGAAAAAACTAAACGCCCAGGCCACACAACTCAAGATGGACCTGCACGATCTGTCAGAAGACCTGCCAATAGGCTGGGAAAAAATCCCGGAAGTGGCTGAAAAGACTTTCAAGGCATATCAACAACTTACCGAAGCCAGAAAAAGGCTTGCGGTAGCAGGAGGTTAGCATGGCATATACCGTAACTCTGCCTAGCGGCGTAAAGTGGACACCTCAATTCGCCGAGCATATCGAGGAAGAAAAGTGTATTGGCTGTGGTCGCTGCTTTCGAGTTTGCGGGCGCGATGTGCTTCAATTAGTCGGAATCAATGACGAAGGGGAACGCGTCGCCGTAGCATCGGAAGATGACGATGACGATGACGATGATGAATATGAGAAAAAAATCATGACTATCGCCAACCCGGAAAACTGTGTCGGCTGCGAAGCCTGTGCCAAGATTTGCCCCAAGAAGTGCTACACGCATGGTCCGGCTACGTAACGGGCAGTGAGTATTTATGCAAATATCGTCTATCAAATCTATACCAATCGTAAAACGCGTCGAAAACCGTATAGACGAGTTTGACGACATAGTCGAACTACTCACTGACTTCAGTTATAACGATAGTCAGGAAATGCACGACATAATTCGTTTTATTGCCAATGCCTGCATGGGCAATAATCACTTGTGGGAGGATATGGGACTACCCAACCGAGTGACATTGACTGAATTGATGCAAAGCCTCTTCCCCGCACTTGCGGCCAAAAACACTAGCAATATGAAATGGAAAAAGTTCTTTTATAAACAACTATGCGAGCGCGCTGAAATATTTATCTGCAAATCGCCCACTTGTGGTGTTTGTACCGATTACAACCATTGCTTTGGCTCTGAAGATGAATAGTTCTAATGTCAAACAGTTATTTAGTCTTGCCGATGAGATTTTCAAACTGTTCACCATTCCAAGAATGGGCTGTCGCTAGGCGATTTAGAAATTAAAGCCATTCCGATATTTATTTCATCAACTACTTAGACGAGGACATCATGAGAACCGCTTTCCAACACATTTCACCCCAGCGCGCTGTTGATCTCATTCTGCGCTCCAGAGCCGGCATTAAACCGCTTGCACTGTTTGATTCACGTGACGCGGTGAGTTACGCAAAGTCCCATATCAAGGGCACGGACCATCTGACAGAAAGCAGTTTTAGTGAATTTCTAACTAGCTTGCCAAAAAATATCCCTGTCATGATTTACTGCTACCATGGAAACGCCAGTCAGATATATGGCAGCATGTTTTCAGACTTCCAATATAGCGAGGTATACAGCGTGGATGGAGGCTATGACGCGCTGGCACCTACTCTGCTAGCTCCACCTTCACTTAATGCTCAATCAAGCCAAAAACTGAAGAATTTTATTACAGAATATCACTTTGACCCAGAAAATCTAGATGGGCCTTGGCACCATGGACTGACCCCACTAATGCGAGCCGCGCTGCTAGGTCGCGATGATTTGGTTAAAGAACTACTTGCCTTGGGCGTTAACATTCATATACGCAATCTTGATGGCAACAACGCACTGTGGCTAGCCTGCGTGTCTGGAAATACTACGCTAGTGCAACGACTAATTAATGTCGATATAGATATAGATAACCAAAATATCACCGGTGCCACAACACTGATGTATACAGCCTCCAGTGGCAAGTCAGAGATGATGAAAATCATGCTTAAAAATGGCGCCGATCCTTATATCCGTAATGATGACGATTACCTTGCGGTAGAACTGGCAGCAAACGAGGAATGCCTTAAGTTTCTTCGACATACAGCCTCTTAACGTAGGCTGCTACAATGAGTGGATTAGCCTTATGGCTAACCCACCGTAAAATGCATGTCAAACGCTAAGCACTTCAATCGTAATATCCTCTTCGCCCAAAATTGCCTGACAGGCTAAGCGAGATTTAGAGCCAACACCGACGGTGGCATCAAGTCTTTCGTTTTCCGCACGCTGAATTTTAGATAAGCTCTTGCGACCTTCTAGCACGGATATGTGGCAAGAACCACATTCAGCTTTGCCTTCGCATTTATGCATGATTTCCTGGCCGCTAGCAAGTAGGGCAGAAAGAATACTGCTGCCAATACTAGCTTGTAGCGTTTTTCCAGAAGGTTGAATTGTAAGAACAGGCATTACTTTTTCTCCTTAAATTAAATAATTAACTAATTGATTTGTTGTCGGGTTTGTCGCAAACAGAACGCAACAGCACACAAAATTCAGTGCACAATGAACTAAAAGCAAAGGCTGTACCAGATATTCCAAGAAACACGTTGAATGCGTAAATATCAGCTATATGACGCATACTCTAGCGTCGTGGTTGACACTTTATAATGAAGAAGAATATATTCCATTTTAGGAATAATAACCTTCTACAACTCCACCAAAAAATAAGGAACTTATCATGAAAATCAGCGCCCGCAATGTCTTTCAAGGCACAATTTCAGCAATCATGACTGGGAGTGTCAATTCAGAGGTGGATATAAATCTTGGTGGTAACGATAAAATTGTTGCTATCGTTACCAATGGAAGCGTGAAATCATTGGAGTTAGCTACTGGAAAAGCAGTAACCGCTTTGATAAAAGCCTCCTCTGTTCTGATTATGACTGATAGCAGCGGGATCAAACTCAGTGCACGCAATGTTTTGGCTGGGAAGGTAAGTAAGTTAGTTAATGGTCTAATAAGCTCTGAAGTTAGCATTACCTTGCCTAGTGGCATAACAGTGTATGCAACAATCACCCACGATGCTGTTGAAGAACTCGGTATCAAGGTAGGCGTAGATGCCAGTGCCGTATTCAAAGCACCTTCTGTAATTCTTGGTGTTCCCGTGTAACCACTCAGCAAGATCAGGATGCTACGGTTATTGTAATCGATAGCTCGCATGACAGGTTACGCACTGCTGCGTAACCTTGGCGAATGCGCCTAACAAGACTGTGTTGTTTTCGCCGTGCTCACCTGCATTGCGGGCGAGCACGGCAAACTCATCTGCAGAGCGATGCATATTTTGTCCGAGTTCTTTCATTTCCCATGGCATCAGACGAGACATCATGTGATCCAGATGCGTGGATTCAGACATCGACATGTCCTTGCTGTCTTGCCCATCCATATGGCACCCTGCTGCACCGGAGGAATTCATCCCCAGTTGATTCTGGGCAATATCAGCAGCCTTCACGAACTGCGACATGGCAAGCGCATTCATAACTTCTGCCACAGCCTGAAGGTGTCCGCGCATATTGGCTAACGCATGCGCCCTGACTTCGGGCGGATACACCACTAGTTGACGGTTATCATTGTTGGTTGAGGCAACGTGCTCAGAATGATTGGCAAGCTCTTCCGCATAGGCAGGAAAGATATAACCCAGCCCCAGCAATATCCAGACAATTATTTTCACATAACCTCCGTCAACTCCATAGCTAACAAAATCTGCCCCTTACCTGAGCATTTCTCTCATTATTTCAACTGGCACCGTCATGATGTGTTTAGTACATTGACCCAATTGCTCAGTAAAATTTTTGACCATAATCCAATCACCCTGGATTAATCTCCAAGCAATTTCACGCTCATAATTGATTTTCTTCAAAATGGGAAACTCGTCAGCATCAAAGCAATCTTCTACCGATACAGAAGCGCGGTAATAGAAACATCTTCTTACATGTAAGTCAAAACCGATAAATTTCACCATATTGGTCAAAGGATTCATGTTGCTTTCAAAAAGGATCGGCTCAATGACGAGTCCAAGATATTCTTTTGGTAGTAAATTTTTCCATGTATCTATCATTTATTTACCCCTCATTTAAACCGACATGACTTGTCCGCTATTGGTAAATGCTTTCAACATTCATCTAGGCATTTCGTCAGTCAGCTCGGCAGGTAGTGTAACCATGCGCTTGTTGCACTTATCCATCTGATCAGAATAGGTCTTGATTTTGACCCGGCCACCACCACTTAGTCGCCAGGCAACGACGCGCTCAAAATAGGTTTCAATTTGAATCGGAAACTCATCAATATCAAAACCTTCTTCAGTCATCAGGAAGGAATGGCAATAAAAACACTTGGTACCATACTCATCAAACCCTATGGTTTTTTCCGCATTCGCTGAAGGCTCGGTATGCCTTTCAAAGACTAACGGTTTCATGACTCGGAAACTGTATTCACCAGGTAGCAATTTTTCCCATAAGTTATCCATTTCAATCTCCTATAATTTGATTACAAATACTTAATTAGCAGCCGCAAGCATCACTGAGTCCTATTGCCATATTTCAAGTGTGCATGTAAACAAACAATCGTAATAAAGCAATGTATATAGCGAAAGACAAATAATATAGTCAGTCAGTTAATCTAGTTTTAATACCATTGGGTTAAAGGCTTTGGAAACCAGCATCACCTGATCACCCGGATGTAGTTCGTCCGCTTCATCTTTCATTGCCACCACGCGCACAATCTGGTTGCCCACCAACACTGTCAGCGAGAACAGCACATCCATGGCTTCAATGGCGAGAATCTCGCCGGTAAATCGGAATTTACCGCTGGTCTGTCCAGCGCTAAAAACTTCAGAGGGATTGCCCTGCTGCACGATGCGCCCGGATTCCATCATAATTACGCGGCTGGCGAGTTTGTAGACCTCGCCAACATCGTGACTGACGATAATGGTAGTAATGCCGAAATGTCGTTGCAACCGTAATATTTCATCATGAAGATGTGTACGCATTTCTGCATCCAGTGCCGAAAACGGTTCATCCAGCAGCAGCAGACGAGGTTCTGAGGCCAATGCCCGCGCCAGAGCGACACGCTGTTTTTGACCGCCGGATAGCGTTTCCGTCATCCGATTCTGCAATTCGCCGAGATCCATCAATGCCAATAGCTCATTAACGCGCTTTTTGTCGCTGCCTTTGCGCAATGCAAATTCCAGATTACCACGCACCGTCATATTGGGGAAAAGTGCATAATCCTGAAACATATAACCAACGCGCCGCTGCTGCGGAGCAAGATTGATGCGTGAAGAGGTGTTGAGCCATGTTTCACCGTTAACAATAATGTTGCCACTTTCAGCTAGTTCCAGCCCTGCTAAACAGCGCAGCAGCGTTGTCTTGCCCACACCGGAAGGTCCAAACAGGGCGATGAATTCACCTTCAGCTACCTCCAAATTGGCCGTAAGATTAAAGTCGCCTTCTGCGCCGTGCAGCAGTTTACGTACTGTGGCACTAATCATTTCGGCACCTTACGGTTAACCATGTAAACCAGAAGCAATATGAGAAATGACAGGCAGAACAGCACCCCGGCATAGAAGTTGGCAGCAGCATAGTTGAGCGCTTCAACTTCATCGTAAATGGCAATTGACGCCACACGGGTTTCATTAGGCAAATTACCGCCTATCATCAGCACCACGCCAAATTCACCTACCGTATGGGCAAATGCCAAGACCGTGCCGGAAAGCAGCGCAGGCTTGATGTTGGGCAGAAGTACGCGCAGAAAAGTTTGCAAGTTCGATTTTCCTAGTACATGTGCAGCATCAGAAAGTGAGCGTGGCAGATTCTGGAAAGCAGCCTGTACTGGGTGCACCAGAAAGGGGAAACTGAATATCACAGAGGCTACCACCAGCCCGTTAAAGCTAAAGGCAAGCCTAAGCCCTGCCACCCTGTCCAGCCACTGACCAAACCAATGCTCAGGGCTGAAGGCCAACAGCAAATAAAAACCTAGTACCGAGGGCGGCAGCACCAATGGCATGCTGACCAGCGCCTCGACCACCGGTTTGAAACGTATCCGCGTACTGGCTAGCCACCAGGCAAAAGGCACCCCGATACAAAGCAAGATGGTAGTCGTCACTGTTGCCAGCTTGAAAGTGAGCAGTAGGGGTTGCCAATCAACTGTCATGATAGCCTGCCATGAGTGCGATTTCATTGGCCTTGACTAAGGCTTCTACCGTATCGTTCACTACCAGCTCCAACCGATCCAGACTGCGTGTGGTGATGACACTCATCAACCCCTTACCTGCGAAATCCAGCCTCACAACGCTCAGGATGTCACCGCGCTCTATGCCGGTGATGGTGACGCGAAAACGATTGCGCAAGCTAATGAGGCCGCTGAGGTTTTTAGCCAGCGACACCTCAGTCTCTTTGAAAAGCAACGTCACTTTGCTGCCAACCTTGAGATAATCCGCCGTTTCCGGTGTTTCCAACAAGGTTGCTGTAAACACATCGCCTTCAACAGCCACATCCACCAACGACATATGACTGTTACTATCAATAGCGGCGATTTGTCCATTCAGTCTGTTCAAGGCAGTTTGTATCCATTTTTAGCGAAAATTGCGCGTGCCTTCTCTGATAACACAAAGCCGTAGAATTTGCGCGCCGCCTCACCGTTTACCTCAGAACCATGTTTTAGTATCACGACGCCTTGCGCAATCGGCTCATAGCTCTCTGCAGGCACCTCCACCCACTTGCCCTTGCCTGCCATTTCCGGCGCCACAACGATGGATTTGGCACTAAAGCCAACATCTGCTGCATTGCTATCCACATACTGGCTGACCTGCGTGATGTTTTCACCATAAACCAGCTTGGGTTCGACAGCGGCACGGACCTTGTAATAATCAAGCGCTTTAAGTGCCTGCTTGCCAAACGGCGCAACTCTGGGGTTGGCGATTGCTACCTTGCTCACGCTGGCGTCTGCCAGCCCTGCCACACCCTTGCTGAAATCAACATCTTTCAGCGTCCATAGCACCAACTGGCCATATGCATAAGGTTTAGCTGTTGTTGATGCGTAACCATCTTTGTACAAACCATCCGGAAACTCCATATCGGCCGACATGAATACATCGAATGGCGCACCGCTCCTGACCTGTGTGGCGATTTTGCCAGAAGAGTTGAGTACGCTTTGCGTCTCTATGCCTGTTTCTTTCTTGAACTCGGCAGCCAGATCATCAAAAACATACTTAAGATTAGCTGCAATTGCCACGGTGAGCGGCTCAGCAAATGCTAGCGTAGTCGTCAACATCAGACTGATAGCTGCTATTATTTTAATCATATTAGTTTTCATTATACGGTTTCCTTTTATCATAATGCTATTTTAGAATGACACTTGTAGACGACCTATCATGGTGTTCTCTGCAGGCTTGTCTACCAAGTGTGTCAATGTGCTGCCGGCAGCTCCACCATCAAAGCTGGTATGCTCATAATCCAAGCTGAATCTAGTATAGTTATTCAGGTACCAGTTCAGACCAATCCCCGCTCCCTTGGCTGATTTGGCTGATTTTGTGATATCTGCTAGCGCGGTGTTGGTCGTATTGGATGTCGCAGCAGTAGCACCGACAAAAGTATTGTCATCTAGATTCATTTCGTTATAACGCGCAACAATCTCCCAGGCTCCCCACCCATCATTACCGGGTTTGAACGGTTGGTTCGGTTTGACATCCCCATAGGACGCTTTTTCGCCTGTCAGAATATAGGATGCAGTGACCTCCCATGCGTCGTGGTCAAGCGACCGCGTAGTTAAGCCACGCGTAACATCTTGGCTTTCCTGTGCATACTCAGCCATCACACCGAACGGACCATAGTAATAGTACATCTGGGGCGACCAGCGGGTTCGGTCGCCATTGGCGTAGGCATTCTGCGCATTAGTGACGGTTGAACCTGTTATGTAGCTGAAGAAATTGTTCTGGCTGAAACTTCTGTAGCTCGGCAGTTGAGAGCTTGCGCCGGTAGTACCATTGCTTCCACGCTGATTAATCTGTGTGCCTGCAATACCGAAACCCAAACCAGCCAGAATACTCTCCTCCCCTTTGAACGGTTCGGCAAACACTCTAGCAGTAAACTCCTTGTCGTTGTTGTTATCCAAAGCCACCGACTGATCTCCGCCGTCGATCACACCGTTGGAAAAGCCAGCGGCATAACTCAACTTGCCGTCAAGCACGTCTCCGAACAAAGCGATACCGACATCACGCTGTGGCAGAAGGTTAGATGTGACGAAGCTTTGTTCGAGAAACTTGCCTACCGTGTCAGATTGCAGGCGCGCCAGCCCTACAAATGGCTTGAATTTACCCGCCCGTACCTTCAGCCAGGGCTGAAATTTGAAATCAGCATAGGCATCGATCACTTCGGGCGTGCCCAGCGTAGTCGAACCAACGGCAGTAGCTCCGGTGCCGCTAGGAGTGGTCGCTACATTAGTGGTGGTAGTCGCAAATTCCGGCGTGAGCTTGTAGTCGATCCAGCCGAACAATGACCCTTCGATCCATGGTCGCGCCTTGCGAATGAGCCAACCGGTACTGGTTACGCCGGCTACCTCATTCGAACGGTAGTCGGCCTGCACCAGTCCGTGCAGCTTGATGCTAAAATCACCATTGCTTGATTTCAAACCGATCCCGTCCTTTTCGCTGACCACGACAGTCGGTTTCTGCTGCAAGGCTTTCAGCTCTTCGGACATGGCCTGTAACTGCCATTGCTGTTCCTGAATCTGATTCTGTCCCTCTTGCGGCACAACTACCTGACTTGCAGTCGCCCTCGGTGCTTGCTGCTGTAAAGCCTTCAGCTCATCAGCCATGGCCTTCATCTGCGACTGCTGCTCTTCAAGCGTTTTCTGCAACTTTGCAATCCTTTCTTCCGTTGTGTCACCTGCATAAGCTGTATTGGCACACAGGGCAAGCAGCACAGCATATTTCAATTTCCATATTGACTTCATTTCACAACCCCTTTTCATTAAAATAACGCAATAAAGTAAACTACATAACGATAAACAAAAAAATACAACTTCAATCAGTTACTCCCATAATGACGCTACTAGCCTTGAAAACTGCGCAAACTTCAACGCCCACAGCCAGACTCAAGTAAGTAACGCTGTCATTAGTGATCACTACACTAACCGTGTTACCCCCATCCAATTGCATTACTACCTCTGTATTCACATTACCCTCTGTAATCCTTGATATTTTTCCGATTAGTTTGTTGCGTGCGCTCACTTTGCCAGCCGCATCAGGCATGACCAAGATGATCCAACTTGCCTTGACCAATGCCCAAGCCTCGCTGCCTATTTTCAACTCGAGGTTATCCAGCCCATCATGAGTAATGACAGAATGGATTTTATCGCCGCCAGTGAGCGACAATTCAACTTCTACATTGACCGGTCCGAGTTTGATGGCGCTTACTTTGCCAAAAAATTGATTACGGGCACTCGTTTTCACAGATAATCTCCTGATCATTTGATATACATTTTCAAATTCATTAATTCCTGCGCTGGCAGCCTGCATAAAGCGCTGATGCTCACGTAACAATGCTCGGTAGGCATCAACGATACGAATACCTGTAGCAGTAAGATGTGTCCCTCCGCCGCCTTTGCCACCCGTCATGGTGACTACCAATGGTTCGCTAAACATGCTATTAATAGCCTCCACTGTATCCCATGCCCCTTTATAGCTGAGTCCAACTCCTTTTGCTGCCTGCGTGATTGAACCACACTCGCCTATTTTTTCCAGTAAGGCAATACGCTTGTCACTTAACAGGTGCTGCTCATCTCGACCTAACGACAGCGAGCCTACTATTTTAAGATCGTTATGTTTAGCCATGTTCAACCCCATCATTGTCGTAATATATACAAGTATATATCGATAAATAAAACTCAGCAGCTTTCATGCCATAATATTCATTCTCAATTAATACAATGACTTAAGAAAATATCACTATTGGACTAACACTTTGTTTGATATCTTTGTCGCAAAAGCGACAAAGATATCAACACTAAATCACAATAGATTGTTTTTATGCAATTAGCGAAAATAGCTCAGGGGCATTCTTGCGAAAAACCCTAAGCCACATAAGAGTAGCTGGTACCAATGAACGTACTCCGAACCATAGTGCATCCCGATTAAACCCATCACCCATGGTCAATTGCGTTTTCAGCACTGACCAGCCTGCCCAATCGATTTCCACCATTTTATACTTGATCTCGTGAGGTACATTAACAGCTGTTCTTGCCATCACGGTTATCTGCCTTAGAACTTCATACTTCGTAATGCGGCTGTCAAAAAATTCTTCAGGCTCTAGTCCGTCGGTCATTATGAGAACCGCCTGCCCAGCTTCTTCAATAATGCCAAGCATGGCACTGGACAGTATCGTCATGCTATCGAACCAGCCGCGTAAGCCTCAATTACAGATCCACCAACCATATCCTGTGGATCGATTTCACGCAATTTTGCAAGTATAAGCAATGCATCCTCTAGGCGAAGTTGGCGCAGGCGAATAAAGGCGAGTGCTTTCAGACTGTATAGATAGAAATGCTGGGGGGCATTCACCACGTACCAATCACAGGAAATGCTATCCTGCAATCGCCAATCACAAGGAATGTGTGACTGGCGTGCGGCAGCATCCAGAGCGAGGCAAACAGCACGCTCAGCATCTCCCAGTCGGTTGTGGATGAAATAGAGTTTATACAGGGTGTAATATACATACAAACAGTCTGGATCGGCTATGTTTGCGCGCAACAGCAGTGATTCGGCCTCACGCCAGTCCCTTGTTGCGGCTGCGGCAGCAAGATAGCCTGTTACTCGCGGCGGCAGGTCGTCAGTAGCAACGATACCTTGGGATATATGGCTACCAGACACCTTCTGGCACTTTCAGCCGCTCGACTATATTATCTCCAAGCAAATGCTCGTCAATGATGACGGCCACGTCATCTTTAGTAACGCCACCATACAACACTGCTTCAGGGTAAACCAGAACGTTGGGGCCGCTATCGCATGGACCCAGACAACCTGAGTAAGTAACAGAAAATTTATCCCAAAGATTGCGTGATTGTACCTGTTGCCAGAACGCTTGCAGCACCTCGTTGCTGCCCTTAGCCTGACAGGAACCACGAGGATAACCAGGCGGGCGGGACTGATTACAGACAAAAACGTGTTTGGCGGGTTTTGGCATGAATGATTGCCTCCTATAAATAATCTAAGCAGGTTTAACTGTCACATTGCCCAACACCATTGCTTGACAAGCAAGACGGTTACCAGGTTTTGCAAATTTCATTTTAAGTAAATTGGTTTCCAACACTGATGGACTGGACAGGTTTTCAGCACCTTGCAGTACTTCGACAATACAGTCACCACAATCATTTTCTTTGCACCCGAAAGGAATGTTTGCCCCGACTTTTTCAGCCACCTCAACGATGCGAGTGCCACGTGGTACTGTGATAGTAGTGCTAATATCAGCAAAAGTAATATTGTATTTTGACATAAGTTTCCCCTACAAAGGTGCAACGATAACATCACCAAACACCTGCGTTTGGCATGCCAGTCGGCAATGCTTGCCGATAAAATTTTCACGCTGCATTTTAGTCTGCAAAGCATCTACATCGTTGATAGCACGCCATCCATCCATAATCTCTTGGAAGCGAGCACGCAACACCACTTTTTCTTCCTTGGAGAGTTCTGACAGGTTCTCTTTACCCTTAATCACTTCAAATAAACAAACGCCGCAATCACCTTCGCGGCAATTATAGGCAATATAAGAGCCAACCGCCTCTGATAACTCGATGATGCGGGTGCCAACCGGGACGTTAACTGTCACGTTGACATCGGAAAAAGTAACTTTTGCTTTGGCCATAACTCAGTTCCTAGATTTAAGTTGCATTTAATTCTGTTGTGGTTTGTTGTCGAGCGGCAAGCAAATCAGCCATTTCCAAAATGCGAGGCGCGTTGACGCCTGTCAGATGTTCGCCTGCTTCCTGGCCGTAACGTCGGCACTGTTCCAGTTCATCCGTTGAAGGAATCAACTTGATGCGTACTCCTTCCAGCGGCACCCGCATTTTCAGCCCACGCAACCGGTCTTCCAGCATACGTACTGCCTCACCTGTCCAACCATAAGAGCCAAAAGCTCCAGCCAACTTGCCACGCACGTTAATCTTAGCGAATGAGGACACCAGATCCCACACAGGTTTGACCGCATCACCATTAATGGTGGGTGAGCCAATCATGATGCCGTCGGCATCTTCCACCAAGTCAACAAACAAGTCGGCATCTCCGCCTTCCATGTCATAGAGAGATACGCGCACACCAGGCACCTGCTCAGCACCTTCACGTATCATATGTGCCATTTTTGTTGTACTACCGTAAGCACTAATGTAGAAAATGATCAGTGTTTTTTCATCCGCATTCACTTCGTTTTGTAATCGCTGACCACTCAACTCGCGATAGCGTTGCATGTATCGCGTCGGCTGGTCACGCAGTATCGGACCATGGGTAGGTGCAATGATATTGATGGGAAGGGGTTGAACCAGCTCCAGCGCGTTAATCACGTGTTCACGGAAGGGGCGCATGATGTGAGAGTAGTAGTACTCGAAAGCAAAGCGAAAATCACCCACCTTGTCGTTGAACAGCCGTTCGTCACAGAAATGGCAGCCGAACACGTCACCGGAAAACAGGATGCACTCTTCCTCAAGATAGGTGCATTGCGTATCTGGCCAATGCAAATAGGGTGTATGTAAAAAACGTAGGGTACGGTCGCCCAAACTCACCTTATCGCCAGTACCAACTGACGTGTAATCAATATCTTGCCGATTAAGCAGTGCCTTCAACATTAACTGAGCAGACTGAGAGATGTAGAGTTTTGCCTGTGGCGCCCTGCGCATCAATTCAGGCAGAGCGCCGGTATGGTCTGGCTCCAAATGGTTGAGTACAATAACGCTGATTTCGTCATAACGCGCCACCGTTTCCAGACGTGCAAAAAACTGATCCGCACACTCTGCCTTAACCGTATCAATCACCGCCACACCTTCACTTCCACGTACCGCATAAGCGTTATAGGTAGTGCCATTGGGCGTTTTGAGAATGATATCGAAACTACGCATTCCAGGATCGAAAGCTCCGATCCATTGCACTCGTTCCGAAAGCCAGACTGGCTGTGTCATCTTGAATCCTAACAATCAACCAAACTTAAAGAGAATTCCATAACCACCTCTTGGATACTCCCAAGCTACATTGCGGTGTTCATCGCAAACGATACGACAACTACCACATTCCAGACAACCGTCACTAATTACAGTCACCTCACCGTTACCCTCCATGGTCCAACAACCCGCTGGACAAACCACGGTGCAGGCTTGGCTTACACAGCTGTTGCGGCATTTGTCCTCATCGATGATACTGATATGCGGACGACCTGAATCAACCTTGTAGCGATTTTGGAATAGCTTTTCTTCTACCTTGACGACTGCGATCATTCGAATGCCCTCCATAATTTGAATGCATCTCCCATTAATCCAAATAATGAGCGGCGCTGACGGAAGCTTTTGCGAATTTCCCGTTCCTTAGTTTTCTTGTCAACACCGTCTACTGTTAGCATAGTACGGGCTGCCTGTGACATTAAATCTGGGTAATCATTAAAGAACTGCGGATTGGTATGGAATACATCCGGCATATTTTTGTACTTTTTCATATCCTTCATAACAAAGCTTTCATCCAACTTGGCCTTGTAGCGCTTAAGGTTGACTGCGCTGAATTCTTTGCCTTCGTTTTTTAGTTCAATCAGCGTATCGGCAGCATGCATGCCGGTAGTCATAGCCAGATTTGAACCCTCGCGGTGCACGGCATTGACGAACATGCCTGCGTCTCCAACAATCATCCAGCCATCACCATACAAATCAGGCACTGCGTTATAGCCGCCCTCCGGAATCAAGTGAGCAGTGTATTCCTTCATCTCGCCTCCTTGTATCAGCGGCTTGATAGAAGGATGTTCCTTCATCTGTTCCAACAGGGCATAAGGTGTGGTCTTCTGCTTTTTAAAATCAGACAGCATACAACCGACACCGATGGTGATGGACTCTCTATTGGTATACAGAAAGCCGGTACCCATCATGCCTTTAGTGATTTTCCCTACCATTTCGATGACTACGCCTTCGTCACCAGTTACATTAAATCGTTGTTCAATTAACTCTTGCGGCAGAAAATGAATTTCTTTCACTGCCAACGCTACGTCTTTTGCTTGTAACTCTGGATGAAAACCTGCTTTCTTGGCCAGCAGTGAATTGACGCCATCGGCAAGAATCACCACATCTGCATAAATTTCCCCACCTTGACGATCTGTCTGAATACCAATTACACGCTTGTCATCCAACAGAAGGTTGGTGACGGTCGTCTCACAGATCAGTAATGCTCCTGCTTTCTGTACGCGTTCGGAGAACCACTTGTCGAACTGCGAGCGGATCATGGTATAGCGATTGTATGGTTCCTTGTTGAAGCTATCCGAACGATAATGTGAGCCAATAAAGGAATCATCATCCAGCACCCACATGCGCTGCTCGATAATATGACGTTCTAACGGAGCATCGTCACGGAAGTCAGGGATCAGCTTTTCTAGTGCGTCGGAATACAGAATAGCACCTTGCACGTTTTTGGAACCTGGTGACTCACCGCGTTCAACCTGTAAAACGCTAAGGCCTGACTCAGCCAATCTTAGCGCGGCCGCATTGCCAGAAGGACCAGCACCAACCACAATAACATCAAATTTTTCAACCATGATTAACCTGCCTTTCTTACTGTAGCTAAATGCGCCTTAAAAGCCTCGGTCAACGCAGGGAGTATTGTCATGGCATTACCGACAATCCCGTAGTGTGCGAAATCAAAAATCGGAGCATTAGGGTCGTTGTTGATGGCTATAATGACATCCGATGCATCCATACCGACACGATGTTGTATAGCGCCAGAAATGCCAGCAGCAATATAAAGTTTTGGACGCACGGTCTTGCCGGACTGTCCGACCTGGCGTTCCAGATCGACCCATCCAGCCTGAACCACTGGGCGTGTTGCACCGACTTCTGCACCTAGCACCTTTGCCAGATCCCACACCAGCTTGAAGTTCTCTGGTTTCTTCATACCGCGTCCACCAGAAACAATGATGTCTGCAAATGGAAGCTGTGGTTTATCTTGCATTTCGTCTGGGATAAACTCCAACACCTTAGTGATAATCGAGCTTTCCACCATGCCCAAGGAGGCTTCCACGATGCGGCCATTACGGCTAGCATCTCGATCCGGCATTGCCAACACGCGAGGACGGACAGTAGCCATTTGTGGGCGATAGTTGAGGGTCTGGATGGTACATAGCAGGCTACCGCCAAATGTAGGTCTGGTTGCCAGCAGACTGCGTGCCTCCATATCCACGTTTAGTTCAGTGCAGTCAGCTGTCAGCCCGGTCTTAAGCGTGGTCGCCACGCTACCTGCTAGATCGCGACCTAACGTACTCGCACCCAGCAGCAAAATTTCAGGCTGATATTTATTAACCAGATCCGTAAGTCCTTTAGTAAATGGTTCATTACGGTAGTCAGTCAAAAGCGGGTCTTCGATTAAATAGCACAGGTCAGCGCCGTGAAAGAACGCTTCATGACAAAAACTACATGTAGTCTCTCCTGGTGGTCCCATCACTACTCCAGCAAGCTCCACACCCAAATTATCTGCCAATTTGCGACCTTCACCCAATAGTTCTAGCGAAACTGGATGAATTGCCCCGCGCTCATGTTCGACAAACACCCAGATGCCTTTGTAGGCTTTCAGGTGTTCGTCCAGCTCGACACGCTTTTTGCCCATAGGTTTTTTTGCTTCGATTTCTTCGCTCATGGATTTACCTCTTCTTCAATCATGCTGCACGTTTGGTGATTTCTTTTTCAAGCTTTGGATGCTTGGTAAACATCTTAGCTAACAAAGTCACACTCAAATCCTTAGGATCGTTGCTTTCGCACTGGATAATTTCTGCCTTGACTGAACGCGGAGTAGGTGCAAAAACTTTAGAGACAACAGTTGGCGAACCCTTAAGTCCAACCTTGGTAATGTCTTCTATACCCGCCTGTTCTCGATTCCACACCTTTACCGGGTAGCGCGAAGCCCTGAACATATTAGCCATAGTAGCAAACCGCATTTCGTTAGTTCCTTCTAGCACAGTAATCAGACTGGGGGTGCTAGTTTTAAGCAACTGGACACCACCTTCTGAGCGACGCTCGACTAAAATTTCATGTTTATCTAAATCGATTGATCTCACTTTGGACACATAAGTCAGCAATTGCATGTTAAGGCGTTTTGCAATACCAGGACCAACCTGTGCGGTATCCCCATCAATGGTTTGCTTACCAGTAAACACGAGATCTATTGGCATATCTTTATGTATCTGTAGAATTGCTGAGGCTAAAGCACAACTGGTTGCCAAAGTATCAGAGCCTGCAAATGCACGGTCAGTTACCAATACCGCATCATCAGCACCATAAGAAATCGCCTTTCGTAGCGCTGCTTCTGCCATGGGTGGTCCCATGGTAAGCACTGTAACGCGACCACCATATTCATCTTTTAGACGTAAGGCTTCTTCCAACGCAAACAAATCATATGGATTAACAATCGCTGGTACACCCTGACGCATAATAGTGTTGGTTACCGGATGTACGCGAATCTGCGCACTATCAGGAACCTGTTTAATACAGACAACGATATGCATATAAACTCCGTTTGCTTGCTTTACCTGTAATTACCATGTTCTATCTATTGCAACCTTTATGCCATAAAGGAAATTATGATATTTTTTATATATATTCAATGAGTTAACGATATTCATCGTCTCTTTGTCATTTGTAGCAAACCCGACAAATGTTTACGTCCTACGTTCATTTAGTGTCTGTTTAAGCTTGTTCACACTCACTGTTTGCACACCTTCAGCATCTTGAAAAACTTTGAATACTTTCTCAGTAACAGCGTTAGATTGAACGAAATCCTGATAAGCACGTTGTAGCAAATCTTTATAGGTTGCGCGCTCCTCAGTCTCAGGTAAGTTGTCTGGTATTGGACTTCTGCCAAGATATTGATGAAAACGCTTAAGGATATGCAGGCGGTTAACATGCACCACCTGGGGCGCATAATCCACACCAAAAAAATCAAGAAATTCCTCTGCTGCAGAGAAGTTTTGCATTGCGCTTAATATATTGCTCATATTTACTCCAGGTTATTCAAATTAATGCTAATGATTCAAAATAAATGCATAGCTTCTGTTCTTTTTTGTCTAGCAGGGGTTCCAACTTCAATCATTTTCTGTCCACCATTTAATTGTTCCAATTTTAGAACCTTCATCTGTGCTTCCAAATCATCAATACGTTCAAGCAATGCTGTTACCGCCCTCCCCACCGGATCAGGCATCAAATGATGATCCAGATCTATACCATGTTGTACTTGTCGACGCTGCTCATCTGGCAGCACCACTCTGCCAGGAATACCAACTACAGTCATGTTTTCAGGAATGTCATGAATCACAACAGAATTAGCACCTACACGTGCATGGCGGCCAACTGTCACTGGCCCGAGTATCTTTGCACCTGCACCGACCATCACACCATCACAGAGTGTCGGATGGCGTTTGCCAGCATTCCAAGAAACACCACCTAGAGTCACTCCGTGATAAAGTGTCACGTCATTTCCGATTTCTGCAGTCTCACCAATAACCACACCACACCCGTGATCAATAAAAAAGCGTCTGCCAATGGTAGCGCCAGGATGAATATCAATCTGGGTAAACATCCGCGTAAAATAACTTAACCAACGGGCAACAAACCGCAAACCACGCTTCCAAAGACCATGTGTTATACGATGAGCGATGATGGCGTGTAATCCTGGGTAAGTAAGTAATACCTCTAGCCGATTACGTGCTGCTGGGTCACGCTCGAATACACACTCAAGGTCATCTCTGAGTTGTTGCCACAAACTTATTTTCCTGTCCATATAACCCGCCTATTGTCCTAGTTGAGGGACACACAAAGCTTCAAGGTACATTTTCCATAAGTCATCAGCTTGAGGCGCACGCTTGGTTGAGTTAGCAAACTGACGAATCTGTACCATTAGCTGAGGAGCTTCATCATCCTGAAGACTGATCCCAAGCTTGGCATAAGCATGTTTTAAGCTATGGCTACCCGAATGTTTGCCTAAAACCAGTTGGCGGTTTCGGCCCACCTGAGCAGGGTCAAAGTTTTCATAAGTCGCAGGGTCTTTCAACATGCCATCAACATGCAACCCTGATTCGTGAGTAAATACCGCCTCACCAACGATGCTCTTGTTAGCCGCTACCGTTCGCCCAGAAGCCTCTTCTACTAATCTTGAGATCGCAGGGAAACGTTGCATATCCACACCCGTCTCAATGCCATGGATACGCCACAGCGCCATCACCACTTCTTCCAGCGGTGCATTTCCTGCACGTTCACCAAGCCCATTCACCGTCGTATTTACGTGACTTGCGCCAGCCTTCAGAGCAGCGATCGAGTTAGCCGTAGCCAAACCAAGATCATCATGCGCATGAATTTCAATTTCCAAATCAATTGACTTAGCTAGCCATGATATTCTTTCATAGGTTGAAAAAGGGTCGAGTACACCAAGCGTGTCAGCATAACGAAAACGACGTGCACCTGCCAATTGTGCCTGTTCGGCAACCTGTAACACAAAAGATTGTTCGGCGCGCGAGGCATCCTCAGCCCCCACCGAAACCTGCAAACCTAAATCACATGCCTTACGAACAAAATAGGGTACTTGAGCCAGTACCCAATCTCGGTCACGTCCTAACTTGCGCTGAATATGCAGATCAGAAACGGGTATAGACAGATTTACCAGTGCTATACCTGACTTAACGCACGCAGCAAGATCTTTTTCTGTCATTCGCCCCCATACCATAAGACGACTTGGCAAACCCAAATCAGCTATTGCATGAATATCCTCTATCTCTACATCACCCATTACTGGAATGCCAATTTCAAGTTCAGGCACTCCGGCATCTCCAAGCTGCTGTGCAATCGCCAATTTTTCAATGCGTGTAAATGCCACTCCGGCAGTCTGCTCGCCATCTCGCAAAGTAGTATCATTCACAACAGGAGTAATAGGTTGCACTTTATGCTCTTGATTTACTCATGCTCTCGGGCATGGTTGAGACTGTAACGCGGTAATTCGATAATAAGCGGGGTCTGTCCAACTTTGACTTGACAGGCGAGACGCGAGGTGGGGGTGAGCCCCCATGCTTCATCAAGTTGGTCTTCTTCTTCATCCTCAGCTAAAGATAATGAGGTAAAACCTTCGCGGATGATAACGTGGCAGGTACTACAAGCGCACACCCCATCGCAGGCATGTTCAACTTCCACCCCTGCGGCCAGTAGCGCATCGCACAACACTTTGCCTGGTTTAATCTCAAGGTCTAACCCATCTGGGCAGGTATCCGGATGCGGAAGCACCGTTACTTTTGTCATACGTCAATACTCTCAATTTGTTTGCCAGAAAGCACCTTGTGAATGGAAGCATCCATGCGGCGACCGGCAAAAGTGGCAGTGATATTATTGAGAGCTTCGCTGGCTTGGCGTAAGGATTCCAAACTATTCCCATCTCCCATGATCAGAGTTTCAGCCAACTCATAAATACTGCCCCAGATTGCATCCCACTCTGGCTTGCTTAGTAACTCATGCCCATTCTCGGCCATCGCTGTTTCAGTCGCATCCAGCAGACGCCGCGCATCTACTTGTGCTTCGCGCAATGCGCGCATATTCATATCGTAACCAGCATTAGCAATACCAGCAGTGAGCATGCCAGCGATTTCTAACTCTGTCAGACCATAAGATGGTTTTACAGTTACATACGATTCTACGCCGCTGGTTTGCTCGCGAGCGGACACTGACAACAGTCCATCTGCATCCACCTGAAATGTCACCCGAATACGCGCCGCACCTGCCACCATGGGTGGAATACCGCGCAACTCGAAACTTGCCAATGAACGGCATTCTGACACCAACTCACGCTCACCCTGCACGATATGAAAATTCATAGCGGTCTGACCATCTTTGAAAGTTGTAAAGTCCTGTGCACGCGATGACGGAATAGTAGAATTGCGTGGAATAATTTTTTCACTCAAGCCTCCCATGGTTTCGATGCCCAAGGAGAGTGGATTCACATCCAGCAATAGAAGCTCACTACCGCCACCATTTCCAGACAAAGCATTGGCCTGAATGGCAGCTCCTAAAGCCACCACTTTGTCAGGATCAAGATTAGTAAGAGGCTCACGGAAGAAAAATTCAGTTACAGCTAGACGCAAGTGAGGCATGCGAGTGGCGCCACCAACTAACACTACGCCCTGTACTTCTTCGACTTGCAGACCAGAATCTCGCAAGGCACGTCTTACTGGACTAAAAGTCTTTGCCAATAGAGGGCGGGTAAGTTCAAAAAATGTTTCACGGCTAATAATGACATCTACTGGCCTACCATTTGACAGTAAACAGGATATTTCCGTTACAGGCACATCAGTCAACCGTTCTTTTGCAAGACGGGATTCAGTAAGTAACAAACGGGAGTCTTCTGGGCTCAATGTCTGCAAGTTAAGCATATCTCCCAGCCAATGGTAAATGTAGCGGTCGAAATCATCACCACCAAGCGCAGAGTCACCGCTGGTAGCCAGCACCTCAAACACCCCGCAGGTCAGGCGTAAGATAGAAAAATCAAATGTTCCCCCGCCCAGATCATATACACAGTAAATACCTTCTGATGCATTGTCCAGCCCGTAAGCAATAGCTGCAGCTGTGGGTTCATTGAGCAAGCGCAATACCGACAGTCCCGCTAGGCGTGCTGCATCCTTGGTAGCTTGACGCTGAGCATCATCAAAATAAGCAGGAACAGTAATAACCGCTCCGGAAAGCTCCCCGCCTAGACTTTCTTCGGCGCGCTGGCGCAATACTTTTAAAATTTCCGCAGATACTTCGACAGGACTGAGTTCACCCGCCACAGTCTTAAGTTTAACCATACCTGGTGCTTCGATAAACTGATAGGGTAAATTGGCGATATCAGCAATATCTGCCATTCCACGACCCATAAAACGCTTAACTGAGATGATGGTGTTGAGAGGATCTTTTGCCGCATCTTCGCGCGCAGTCCAACCCACCTCAACATCACCCGCACTCTTGTAATGTACTACTGACGGCAACAAAGCTCGCCCATCACTATCGGGCAACACTTCCGCTACACTACTACGCACCGATGCCACCAGCGAATGCGTAGTTCCAAGATCAATACCTACCGCCAGTCGATGCTGATGTGGTGCGGCACTCTGGCCAGGCTCGACGATTTGTAACAGAGCCATCAGCTTTCCAATCGATCTAGAGCGCCTTCGATCTCAGTACGCAGTTTTTCGTAAAAACGCAATTCGTTAACATATATACCCGCTGCATCAAAATCACTCCGTTCATCCAGTGCAACGGCGATATCGTTTTCACGTACACTCACTTTATGCTTCAGTCTGCGCGAAAGTGCCTCAAGTGCTACAACGTCACTGGAATTAACTGCTTCCTCAATTGCCTCGTGCCATTCCATCTGGGCTATTAGAAACGCATTAGAAAGCGCAACGGTCGATTCAGCTTTGCCTGCAAGATTAATTAAGCACTGCGCGCGGCTTGCCGGACTACGCAAGGCGCGATATCCATCGTTAATATTGCTGGAGAGTTGAAGCGCAATGCGTTGCTCATGATTGCTATGACTGACGTGACGATCTGGGTGAAGTTCTGTCTGCAGCTGCCGGAAAGATTGTTCCAGGCTATTCAAATCTATAGTAAATCGAGGCATCAGACCGAACATTTCAAAATAATTGATACCAGTTAGCGTATTCATAGAAAACTCCGTCTCAAATTAGACACTGAAACTTTCACCGCAACCGCAACTGGCTTGAGCATTCGGATTACTAAACTTAAAGCCTTCATTCAACCCTTCCTTAGCGTAATCTACCTCTGTACCATCGAGATACACCAAACTTGCTGGATCGATCAAAACTTTTACGCCATTACTGTCAAAGATCACATCTTCTGGGGCAGCTTCATCTACGAACTCTAGGGTATAAGCCATACCAGAACAGCCTGAGGTCTTAACCCCTAGACGTAACCCGATTCCCTTTCCACGACTGGCAAGAAATTTCTGTACGCGAGCCGCAGCAGATGTAGTTAAGGTGACAGACATATGAATCTCCTATACCGAAAAAGAACTGCCACAACCACAAGTAGCCGTAGCATTTGGGTTAGTAATTACAAACCGTGAGCCTTCCAACCCTTCCTGGTAGTCAATGGTGGCGCCTACCAGATACTGGAAGCTCATTCCATCCACCAGCAGTGTGACGCCTTCTTTTTCTAGCACCGTATCATCTTCACCCACTTGGTCATCGAAAGCAAAGCTGTACTGAAAGCCAGAACAGCCACCGCCCGTAACATATACACGTAGTTTAAGCGCAGGATCACCTTCTTCAGTAATCAATTCGCTGACTTTGCTAGCAGCACCGGAGGTAAAAATTATGGGAGTTTGGACATCAGCTTCCATAGCAACAATATCAGACATATTCGTGACTCCTTTTGATCAATGGGACTTGCAGGCGCTGTAGCCTTCAGCCTCAGTTAAATTTTTACTGCGATAATCGGAAATGGCGGCGCGGATGGCATCTTCAGCCAGCACAGAGCAATGAATCTTGACTGGTGGCAGTGCTAATTCCTCGGCAATGTGCGTGTTCTTGATATCCAAGGCCTGATCCAAAGTCTTGCCCTTGAGCATCTCCGTAACTAACGAAGATGAGGCGATGGCAGAACCGCACCCGTAGGTCTTGAACTTGGCATCTTCAATGATTCCATTTTCTCCCACCTTAATTTGCAGCTTCATCACGTCGCCACATGCCGGGGCGCCGACCATCCCGGTTCCAACATCGTGATCCTCCTGATTAAAGGTACCAACGTTGCGTGGATTTTCGTAGTGATCCAGTACTTTGTCGCTATATGCCATGTTGTTCTCCTAGTAGTTAATCACTTCAGGCTGCTGCTTCCTCTGGGTTGCGATGCGATTCGGTACCATGTACCCAACTAACAGATGAAAGATTGATGCCCGACTTAAACATATCCCATAGTGGGGAAAGGTCGCGTAGTTTTTCAACTTTTTGTCTAATTAAAGTGATTGCATATTCAATGTCTGCTTCGGTGGTATAGCAACCGATACTAAAACGAATGGAAGAATGTGCAAGTTCATCTTCACGTCCGATAGCGCGCAGGACGTAAGAAGGTTCTAAGCTGGATGAAGTACAGGCAGACCCGCTGGAAACTGCCAACTCCTTTACTGCCATCATGAGCGACTCGCCTTCGACGAAATTGAAGCTGACATTCAGGTTGTGCGGTACACGTTGTTTCAGATCACCGTTGAGATACACTTCCTCCATGTCTGATAATCCTGCCCAAAGCTTGTCGCGAAGGATGCGGATACGTTCATTCTCTTTAGCCATTTCTGCTTTGGCAATACGGAAAGCTTCTCCCATACCGACAATCTGATGTGTAGGCAGCGTGCCCGAACGAAATCCTCGCTCATGACCGCCACCATGCATTTGCGCTTCTAGGCGAACACGTGGTTTGCGACAAACGTATAAGGCACCAATACCTTTGGGGCCATAAGTCTTGTGTGCAGAAAAACTCATAAGGTCGACTGGAAGCTTTCCAAGATCAATGTCCACCTTGCCAGTGGCCTGCGCCGCATCCACATGAAAAATGATACCTTTTTCGCGGCAGACATTACCAATGGCTTCAATATCCTGAATAACACCTATCTCGTTATTAACCAGCATAACCGAGATTAATATCGTGTCTGGGCGAATAGATGCCTTCAGTACTTCGAGGTCAATAAGGCCATTTGCCAGAGGGGAAAGATAAGTGGCGCTGAAACCCAGCCGCTCTAACTCACGTACGGTATCCAACACCGCCTTATGCTCAGTCTTAATCGTAATCAGATGTTTACCGTTGCCGGAGTAGAAGTTAGCTGCACCTTTGATGGCAAGGTTATTGGACTCAGTTGCTCCCGATGTCCAAATAATTTCCTTGGGATCGCAATTAACCAATGAGGCAACCTGCTCACGTGCTGTTTCAACTGCTTTCTCCGCTTCCCATCCATAAGCATGGCTACGTGAAGCTGGATTTCCGAAGTGCTCGGTCAGATAAGGAATCATTTTCTCTGCTACGCGTGGGTCTACCGGAGTCGTAGCAGAATAATCTAGATAAATAGGCATTTGGGTCATGTGACATATCCCGCAGGGAAACTAGTTAAAACTAATCTAGCAAGCCCTATGCCATAAATATAAATTTATGTAACTTATTGATTTTTATGTATTATTTTTATTTTTGAAAAAAACTGCTACAATAATTTTGTCGTGATTGTCGTATTAGTTACATGACATTAATACGTTTTATTCATCCCAACTCATCATTACATCTCCTGATTCGAATTAACTACCAACATTAATAGCCTTATGAAGGACCAAAGAGAGTAATGTTTACTTATATATGTTGATCAAAGTAACGAATGTAAACGTGCGCGTAGCTAAATCAATGTGAGTATCAATTCATGCGAAATGACTATCCACTTCGACGAGTAAGGTTAGTCATTTCGCATGAATTCTAAAAATGCGTCAATAACCTCTCTATGTGTCATTAAACCACCATCGGTTGATTGAACGTTAACCTTGAATTCAACATCATTTCCATAGGACTCGCTCTTAACCGCCAGACTGTCTTTGATCTCTGTCCATTGAAGGCTGTTCCAATTGGGTAGATAATTGGCCACATCAGAAGCTGATACTTCTTTACCATTAAAATCTGAGAATTGCCAGTGCGTTCTTCCATCAATGCGACGAATAGAAAAGTGCCAATCAGCATCAGCGATGCTGCATGCAAGACAGCCAGCGAATACAGTTACAAACCCTTTTGCGTTCATAATGCACTCCAGGAAATTAGTTAATTGTTATATAGACCTATGTCTGGAACATTTTCATCATTTTAATGCAAATTAAAAATAATCAAAATTTGTAGTTTGAAAATTTCAATAAATAAACTGAAAAACCCCTTTTTGCCTATTCTGATGAAAAACTCTTTTTTTCAGGAGCAAGAATTATTTTAAGCATCTTAAGCAAGGTGATAATCGGGCGGTATCGGTAGCAGCTTTTGCAAAGCATCATATTTATGGCGACTCAGTCGCGGAGAGTCTTTGCCGTTCAACCATCGGTTGATCGACTCCCTGCAGCATTCTCCCGTAGAAACGTCATTCAGATATCCATCGATAAATTTCTGGTCATAAATCTCAAAAAGTTTTTTAGCAACGCCATTTCTTCTTGTTGGTTAAACATATATAAATTCATCTGGATTTAACATGTGACAAAGTATCACTCATTCGTCCATTTTTATCCTAATACTAACAAAGAACATTTAAGATTTCATGTCTGTTTTTTGGATGAGCGCCAACAAGCTAGCATCAAACTTGCTTATCTACCTCATAAATGTATCAATTAGGAGGTATGAAATGACTATTAAAGTGGGTATAAACGGGTTTGGCCGCATAGGCAGAATGGTGCTGCGAGCAGCTCTGGATAAGGCTGAGTTTAATAATATTGAAATCGTCGCCATTAATGGTTTAGAAGAACCGGACTACATGCAGTACATGTTAAAGTTTGACTCAGTACATGGCAGATTTAAATTTGATGCACATTTTGAGGGCGATAATCTGGTTGTTAATGGCAAAAAGATTCGCCTTTCTTCAAAAAGCCATCCTGCAGAAATTGATTGGGCCGGCGTTGATGTGGTGGTGGAATGTACAGGCGTTTTCCTCACCAAAGAAACTTGTCAGCCACACATAAACCAAGGTGCGATGAAAGTAGTGCAATCCGCTCCTGGTAAAGATGATACTCCCATATTTGTATACGGCGTTAACCACCAGACCTATCAGGGTGAAAAAATCATCTCTGCTGCCTCATGTACCACAAATGGCCTGGCGCCATTGGTTAAAGTGCTGCATGATAATTTTGGAGTCAAACGCGGCTTAATGACAACCATACACGCAGCAACTGCCTCACAAAAAACCGTGGATAGCCCAAGCAATAAAGACTGGCGTGGTGGCCGCGGAGTGTTTGAGAACATAATCCCATCAAGCACGGGCGCGGCCAAAGCCGTAGGCAAGGTAATACCATCACTCAATAAAAAAATCACAGGCATGGCGTTTCGTGTACCCAGTGCCGATGTCTCGGTAGTAGATTTAACGGTTGAACTGAATCAAGAAACCACTTATGAAGCTATTTGCGAAGCAATGAAAACTGCTGCTAGCGGAAATCTGAAGGGCGTGCTTGCTTATACCGACGAAAAAGTGGTTTCCACTGATTTTAGAGGCGAATCTGCAGCCAGCGTGTTTGATGCGGATGCAGGTATTATGCTTGATTCCACTTTTGTGAAAGTGGTCGGCTGGTATGACAATGAGTACGGATACACATGTAATTTATTGCGTCTAGTTCAGCATGTCTCCAAATACTGGTTACCTGCAACATTGATGGAAATGGCAGAACTCGATTTGGCCGAGGTTCTATAGAAACTAAGTGTTGCACAGAGCCATTTTATTAATCCCAAATAGAACCCTCATCACTTAACTAAAGGCACATATTTTGATCTTCATGTATTGTTGTGGGTTCAGTCTTTAATATTTTATTATTTTTCTTGGGGCTATTTATGTGCTAACAAGTAATAAACTGAACCCGCCATCTGATCAAATACCGACCATTGATAGACAAATGATTAACACTGGCGCATTATTATTTTTGAAATTAAACCTTTTTCAAAAAATATTGGAGAACTTCATGCCTGATCATACCTACAAACTTATAGATCTAGTCGGATCCTCGACTATCAGTACTGATGAAGCAATAAAAAATGCGATTGCTAAAGCGTCGCTTACAGTCAAGCACATGTGTTGGTTTGAAGTGGTTGAAACTCGGGGACATATCGTGGATGGCAAAGTTGCTCACTACCAAGTCACAGTCAAGGTTGGTTTTAGAATAGAAGACTAATTTATAAAGAAGTTAATGACCGAACAACGTTCGTCATTCTAATAGGCAAATCACGAGAAATTAGTTCAATCAATATCCATTTTATGGCGTTCATTTCGACTCATCAACCATCTTAATGGTTTTTTCCTCAACCTCTTTTGCAACTTGGACTAACGCTGCATCATTAGATAGGGCCGAAAGCATTTGCTCTGGTTTAATAAGTCCGATTTTCGTTTTGCCTTTTTCTGTATAAACCGAGATACGACATGGTAATACCATGTTTAAACGCATATCAGTGGACAAAACTTTTGCTGCTTGACCTGGGTTGCAGACTTCAAAAACTTTGCACTCCTCATCAAATGCAATGCCTTTATTGCGCAGTGTAGCCCCCAAATCATGGACATGTAGTATGCCGAAGCCATTGCGTACAACTGCTGATTCAAGGTCTGTCGATGCTTGGTTGAATGATTTGCTGGTTTCAACTATATAATACATAAGGTCACCTCAATCTTTATGATTAACCCAAAGTATTTGAGCTAAAAAGACAGGCTGCTAAGCCTTCAAGTTGGACTTCTGATACTTTACCACGCAATTTTAATGTTTTTTAATTATAAATTGAACATCATGTACCACCGTCCGCAGTGGGCCGAAAGCTCCACTTCGCCAACGTCAGCTTTAGAGCAGCATAATATCAAGCAATATAGTGAGCCACTTCAGTAATCAGCATAATGAGCAATAAGACTTGATACTCCCACGCATAAGAGCGTTACTGTTGCTACTACGAATGACCGTAGCAGCCAAGACAGGAGCGCCATATGCAAGTTTCAAAAGATGTAATCCCAAATAAAAATATCCTTCTTAAAGAGTGGCAAAAGATCTTTGGCCACCCTGCCCCCATGGGTTGCCATACCAGCTTCCTAGATAAAGCCATCGCCTGGCAACAACAAGCGCTGAAACACGGTGGACTGACGGCTGCAGAGCGCCGGCGATTACTTTGTGAAGGCGCTTCAAGCAATGAGGGTTCTCACATCGGCACGCGTCTTATCAGGGTATGGCAAGGGAAGACGCATCAAGTGACTGTGTTAGCAGATGGGTATCTGTATAAAGATCAGTACTGGAAAAGCCTTTCAGCCATCGCCAGAGCCATTACCGGCACACCTTGGTCAGGTCCGGTGTTCTTTGGACTGAAGAAATGAGTAAGGTCGCCTTACGCTGCGCCATCTATACGCGTAAATCCTCTGAAGAAGGCTTAGAACAAGGTTTTAATTCACTGGATGCACAGCGCGAAGCGTGTGAAGCGTTTATCTTAAGCCAGCAGCATGAGGGATGGAAGGCTTTACCAACGTTGTATGACGATGGAGGCTACTCTGGAGGCAATATCGAACGCCCTGCCCTCAAGCAATTACTGGCCGATATTGATCAGAAGAAAGTGAATGTGGTGGTGGTTTACAAGGTAGACCGTCTAACTAGATCATTAGCCGACTTTGCTAAGATTGTAGAACTGTTTGATGCCAAGGGTATTTCATTTGTATCGGTGACGCAGCAGTTTAATACCACAAGTTCCATGGGCAGACTTACACTCAATGTCTTATTGTCTTTTGCGCAGTTCGAACGTGAAGTGACTGGGGAGCGAATTCGAGACAAGATTGCAGCGTCTAAACAAAAAAGCTTATGGATGGGCGGTACTCCACCCATTGGCTATATCGGCCATGAACGCACCCTAGTGATTCATGAAGAACATGCGAAATTGATCCGGCATATCTATCAACGCTATCTAGAAACCAAGGGAATTAAAACACTTAAACTAGAACTCGACAGAGCCGGAATTGTGGCGCCTGAACGCGTACGTTTATCCGGAAGAATTTACGGAGGAATCCCAATCAGCCGTGGCAACCTATATCAAATTCTGACCAATCCAGTGTATATCGGCAAAATTCCGCACTTTGATCAAGTCTACGAAGGTCAGCATCCATCCATAATTGATATGGATCTATGGAATACCGTTCAGGCTAAAATCCACAACCATAAAGAAGTATATGAGAAACGTATTAGAAGTCCATCCGATAGTTTACTGATGGGTATTCTATTTGATAGCGAAGGACTTGGGTTATGTCCCTCTCATAGCCAGAAACAATCCAAACGCTTTAGATACTATATTTCACAGAAGCTAAATAGCGAATTAAAGGAGGTTGCACCTAATGGTATTAGAATCCCGGCTCAAGAACTAGAAACCTTAGTGACCAATCAGCTTTGCGATTGGCTAACGAATACTGACGCACTCCTTCATGAGTTCAATCCGGAGCCAGAGCAAATTCAGAACTTGATTGCAAAAGGAAATCAACTTGCCGATGAGCTTAAGAACAAGTCTAAGCAATATCAGCTGTTTCGTAATATAGTTGAGCGCGTGGAAGTCGGTCATGATTATTTGATAATCTCTATCAATGCAGATGCAATACTGGCCCCAAATAATGCTAATGGCAACATGCTGGTTCAACTTAAAGCACAATTACAATTAAAGCGATGCGGGCATAACATGCGATTGGTTGTCACTGACGAGAACAAAAGACAAACAATGAAAGATCAAGGTTTGATCGACCATCTCTCCAAAGCCTACCGATGGCTGTCACTAATCACTTCCGGAAAAGTACAAAGCATCAGAGAAATTGCTGAAGCTGAAAAAGTAGATCCAACCCACGTCACCCGTACCATCAACAAAGCATTTCTTGACCCTGAAATTATGCGTGCCATTCTGAATGGTACTCAGCCATCCCATCTCAATCTTAGATACCTTAAAACAGTTTCGCGTACTACCCAATAACTGGAATGAACAAAAGTCTCTGCTTGGTTTCCATTAATAAAGCATAAGGACTGCGAAATTCATCAACTGAGAAATCAGTCAAAAAGTCATCAAAAACTATGAGGTTTAAGGACTTCAGAGAAACTAGAAACAATAAAGCCCTGCAATTGGCGGGGCTTTGGGCATATTCTCAGAAAGTAAGAATACTAAAAGAATCGTGGTAGGCAATACTGAATTCGAAATATCGCCCTCTCTCACAGTCCTCCTTTTTTTCACCCTAATCCAACTTCATGGCTAAATATCTTTTGTATTTGGAATCCTATAATTAACTAATGTCTTAGTTATTATAAATATCAGTCCATGACTTATTCCCCATGCGAATATTTATAGTTACATATTCTCTTTGCCTAAAATGGCCAATTAAGACTAAGGACTCTTAAATGCGGCAACAGAGAAAGGGAACAGATAAATGAACAAATTATCTTGCTTCGAGGACCAGAGAGAAATCAGACAAGCCGGAAGCCGGCACGGGGCGGGGTATTTCGTAATTTTACTTTTATAATCAATATGTTACGACTGGATGGTAGGCAGTAGCAGACTCGAACTGCTGACCTCTTGGATGTCGACCAAGCGCTCTAACCAACTGAGCTAACCGCCTATATTTTATCACTCTTAGAGCTAGGCCGAATTTTAGCGTATTACAGGATTACACGCAAACCAAGCTAATGTAATTGACCTGTTATACTTGTCTGCACAAACCATGCAAAAACAAGACTTCCAGCTAACGACCATCATCGACGACTTGAGTAAAAACGGTTATGCAATTTGCAATTCATTTTTACCTGACCACATTATTGCGTTACTGGCTGATGAAGCATACAACCGCAACTTAAGCGGTGATATGTTTTTAGCAAAAACTGGAAAAAATTCAATCCGTCATAATGCAAATATCCGTGGCGATCGTATTTGTTGGTTAAGTGAAGATAGTCTGGAAGAATGCATTCAAGAATATTTTCGTCAGATTTATAGACTTAAAAATGCGTTAAATGAACAACTTTTTATGAACTTGCACGAGCTCGAAACGCACTTATCTCTTTACCCAATTGGTGCAACTTATCAAAAACACTTAGACCAATTTCAACAAATAGAGAAGAACCCATCGCAAACAAGACAACTTAGTTGCATATTATATTTAAGTGATAATTGGCGAACCGCTGACGGCGGGGCATTAAGGCTTTACTTAAATAACGATAATCATATTGACATTCTACCTACCGCTGGCAAATTGGTATTATTTTTGTCTGCAACCTTTTGGCATGAGGTAATGCCTGCAAAAAGAGATAGGATGAGCCTCACAGGCTGGTTTAAAACACGTTCTACGAGATTAATCTAAAGTTGAAATAATGCTTGATACAAGCCTGGGCTAGCGTAACCATCTTGCGGTAAGTTTTTTGTGGCCTGATATTGCCGAATCGCCGCCTGCGTTTGCAAGCCAGGAAATCCATCTGGTGCGCCACAATCGAAACCCAACTCGTTCAATTTTCCTTGCAACGCCCACATCTGATTAAAAGTAAGCGCCTCGCTTTCGGCCTCTAACCCCGCCACAATAGGCTTGTCACCCACGAACTGATTAGCAAGGTGTACAATTGATAACGCATAATTGACTGAGCGATTCCAATCCATAATCACATCAAAATTTGCGAACACCATAAACGCAGGACCATGCCAACCTTGAGGTAACACAATCGCCGCATTTTCCAATGCTGGCAATGCACTATTGTCTATATTAAAAACACCCAATCTCACCCAATCAGCCACGCTTTTTCTGCTGTTAATTTGCGCCAGACTATAATCAAAATTTGCAGGTAATGTCACTTCAATCGCCGTTGGTTCATCTTTACGCCAGCCAATCTTGGACAAGTAATTCGCGGCTGAAGCAAACGCATCTGGCAGGGAAGTCCAAATGTTAAAACGCCCATCCCCATCAGCATCTACGCCATATTTCAGCAGCGTAGAGGGCATAAACTGCATGTGCCCCATCGCGCCCGCCCAGGAACCGCGCATACCTGCCACCGTATTATGTTTAGCATCAACAATGCGCATGGCATCTAACAATTGAGCGCGGAAAAAATCGGCACGACGGCCTTCGTATGCCAGCGTCATCAAGGCAGAAGGCAGGCCGAAATTGCCTTTGTTTTCGCCGTACTGTGTTTCTAAACCCCAAAATGCTACTAGGATTTCCTTAGGCACGCCATATTGGGTTTCAACTCGAGATAACAACCCCTCGTGTTGCAACAACATCGTCCTGCCAAGCGCTATATTGCTAGGGGTTACCCGATTATCTACATACTTTAGAAAGGGTGATATGAATTCTGGCTGTGTCCTATCCAGCACTATGACTTGTGGTAGATATTTGGCATTCTTAAATGTGGTTTTGATGGTCTTAGCGGAAATCCCAACAGCTTTTGCTTCAGCTTTGAAATTTTTTAACCAGGAAGAAAAGTCTTGTGAGTCAAATGCTTTTACGTTAAAACTCGTGATAAAAAAACAAATGGAAATTATTATATTTATTATTTTCATAAATTTTGCAAAATGTGCCCATAACCGGCTCGGAAATTAGGATATTGCAATTGAAAGCCAGTGTCACGCATTCGCTTGTTGCTTAAACGCTTACCCCCTTGAGCTCCTGGAACTTTGATAGTTGAAGTGTCCATTTTTTGCTGATTTGCCAACCAAGTCAGAACTTCGTATTGCTTTGTAGGCATGTCATCTGTAACGATATAGCAATTCTCCAGCACTTGATTCTTGAAAACTTTTTCAACTAGAAATGCTATGAAACCTGCTGCATCGTCACGATGAATGCGGTTGCTCCAATGGTTTTCTGCTGGCCATTTGGTCATATCTTTTGCGATATTCACCAAATACAAGCGCCCTTTACCATAGATACCAGAGAGGCGCACAGATGTTGTCTCGCAGGGCATGGTTTTTAGTACGCTTTCTGCTTCTAATAAGCGCTTCCCACCAAAATCTGCAGGTATCGCTGGCATATTTTCATCTAATATATCCTGTGTGTTTTGGCCATAAACACGAGTGCTGGAAACAAAGAATACATGCTGTAAATTTATATTATGACATTGTGTTGTGAGAATATTTTTCAAGCCAGTCACATAACTGGCTTGATAGCTTTCATCCGTCTGTGCGCTTGCAGCAACACAAAAAACAATGATATTTGGATTTAACTTTTCCAGTAGATTGAGTGTGTTGGATTGCGTAACATCCGCTTTAATAGTATGCATATCAAGGGGCAATTGTTGATTGCTTAGCCTTAAGCCAATGACTTCATGGCTTTTATGTAAACGTATGGCGATGGCTGTACCTAAATCGCCACAGCCTACAATCAATACTTTAGCCATGTTGCGATAAATACTTTTCAGCCAACAACAAGGCTACTATAGTCTTGCCATCGGTAATTTCGCCGTTTTGTATCATGCTTAAACACTGCTCAAAAGGCGCTTCAATTACTTCTAATGACTCATCATCATCACGCCGGTGCTTGCCTGAGGTTAAACCTTGCGCCAAAAAGATATGAATAATTTCATTCGAATACCCGATGCAAGGATATTGATGCCCGAGCTTGACCCAATCTGCAGCGCTATAACCCGTTTCTTCTAACAATTCACGCTGGCCAGTTACAAGAATATCTTCACCCATATCGATTTTACCTGCAGGAAGTTCGATAAAAACCTGATGCAGCGCATAGCGAAATTGTTTTTCAAGAATAACATTACCATTAGGCTGTAATGGCACAACCACCACTGCGCCTGGATGCATGACATATTCACGTTTACTAGTGTTACCGTTAGGCAAGCGAACCAAATCGCGCTTCACTGTGAGCATACCGCCTTCTGCAATAGTCTGCGAACTAATGCAATGCTCAATGAGGTCTTGCATAATTAAAGAGTTGCGACGCTAAATGTATCGCACTTACTCACCTCGCCGGTGGTGATGCCTTGATTGAACCAATGCATGCGTTGTTGTGAAGTGCCATGAGTAAAGCTATCTGGCACCGCGTAGCCTTGCGATTGTTTTTGCAGCGCATCGTCACCTATCGCTGAAGCCGCAGTCATCGCCTCTTGCACATCGCCTGGTTCTAAAATGCGATTATCGCCATCAGCATGGTGCGCCCACACGCCTGCGTAGCAATCTGCCTGCAACTCAAGCCGCACGGAATATTGATTGGATTCAGCTTCATTACGTGCATTTTCTCGCGCTTTCTGTACCTTTTCTGAAGTGCCCATTAGATTTTGAATGTGATGCCCTACTTCATGCGCAATCACATAAGCTTGCGCAAAATCGCCTGGAGCATGAAAGCGATCTTTCATTTCCTGATAGAAACTTAAATCGATATATACCTTTTGATCACCTGGGCAGTAAAAAGGCCCGGCCGCTGCTTGCCCTGCGCCACATGCAGTAGGTATTTGACTGGTAAATAACACTAACTTAGGCGGTGGATATTGACGTCCGGATGCCTGAAAAATCTTACCCCATGTATCTTCAGTGCTTGCAAGTACTTTGGCCACAAACTTGACCATAGGGCCATCTTGTGGAATCGGTTTAGCCTCGACAGGAGCATTTTGACTCAATCCTTGACCAAGATTAAGCACGACGGAAGGATCAACCCCAAAATACATGGCGACCAATGCCATCGAAATAGTTCCAATGCCAATACTGCGGCCACCAATAGGAAATCCGCCACCACTGCCGCGCATATCCTCAACATTGTCACTTTCACGTTCGTCATCTAAACGCATGAAGAATTCTCCCTAATATTTTAGAATATCTTAATACTCAAACGCTAATAAGGACAATCCTCTATTGCAAACTTCTAGCTATCGCAGCTGCACAAATATTCATTAATGTTTGCGGCATTAAACCAAGCGCTAGCAGCCCTATTGCGTTAATACTCAGCATGAATTTCATATCAATCGGTGCGTTGATGGCAGAGTTATCTTGCGGAGCATCAAAATACATAAGTTTCACAATTCGAAGATAGTAAAATGCGCCTATGACCGCCATTAGCACTGCAAACACCACAGCCCATATATAGCCCGCCTGTAAGGCGGCCTGCAATACAGTAAACTTGGCGTAAAAGCCGATTGTAGGAGGCACTCCCGCCATGCTGAACATAGTGATGAGCATCAAAAATGCTGCCCAAGGACTGCGCTGATTGAGGCCTTTCAAATCATCCAAATTTTCAGCTTCAAAACCCTTACGCGACAACAATAAAATCATGCCAAAACCTGCCAATGTCATCAACACATAAGCACTGATGTAAAACATGCTGGAAGCATAGCCATTCAGGCTCCCACTCATTAAACCAAACAATAAAAAGCCAATGTGTGAGATTGTAGAATATGCCAGCATGCGCTTTAAATTGGTTTGTGCAATGGCCGTGATGTTGCCAATCGCAATTGACATTACCGCCATTATAAGCAGCATGTCTTGCCAATCGGCCACCATCGGCTGCAATCCTTGCGCCAGTAAGCGAATCGCAATAGCGAATGCAGCAAACTTTGGCACAGAACCAATCAACATGGTGATACTGGTTGGTGCACCTTGGTACACATCGGGCACCCACATTTGAAATGGCACCGCACCAAATTTAAATGCCAAGCCAGCAACGATAAACACCAGCCCCAAAATCATGACTGGATTTTTAGGATTGGCTTCCTGTAAAACACTGGTTATTTCTGCCAGATTCAAACTGCCTGTCATGCCATAAACCATGCTCATTCCATATAACAGCATGCCAGAAGCTAGGGCACCTAACACAAAATATTTCATGGCAGCTTCGGATGATTGTGCATTGTCGCGGTCGAGCGCGACGAGCGAATACAAGCAAAGCGAGAGCAGCTCAAGCCCCATATAAATAGTGAGCATGCTTTGGCCTGAAGTCATGATCATCATACCCAGCACCCCAAATAGTACCAGCGCGTAATACTCACCACGGAACAAGTTGCGCAGTTGCATGTATTGGCGCGTATAAACGAACATCATCGAAGTGCCCAATAAAATCATTAGCTTAAGCACATCGCTTAAGGTATCATCCACGAACATACCTGTGAAAGCATAACCAACGGCTGATGTAAATGTGCCTACTATAAAAAAGGCTGCAGCAAATAAAGTGAATTGTGCCAAACCATATATGATGATTTTATTTTTGGTGAATAAGCCAGTCAGCAATATAAACATTGCCATAAAAAGCACGATAAGTTCTGGCAGCGCGGTAATAAGATCAATTTGTATATTTTGCATTTTAATATGTGTCTAATTTAATTTCCTGGCACCGGTAATTTACTAATTGCCATGTGACTCATCCATTGCGCTGCGCTAACGTGTGTGAAATCGGTAATGAGTTTTGGATAGACCCCTAACCCAAGCACCATTAAAGCTAATACCGCTAAAATTAAAAACTCGCGTTTATTGATATCTTTCAAATCCGCCACATGAGAATTGGCAACCTCACCATAAAACACGCGCTTTACCATCCATAGCGTATAAGCTGCGCCAAAAATCAGCGTAGTTGCAGCTAAAAAAGCGACCCAGAAATTAAATTTAACCGCGGCCAATATCACCATAAATTCACCAACAAAGCCCGACGTGCCTGGCAGGCCGCTATTGGCCATAGCAAAAAGCACCGCAAACGCCGCGAACACCGGCATCGTATTCACTACACCACCGTAATCGGCGATTTGACGGCTATGCATACGGTCGTAAAGCACGCCCACACTTAAGAACATGGCGGCAGAAATAAAACCATGTGAAAGCATCTGCACGATGGCGCCTTCAAGCCCCAATTGACTGAATATAAAAAAGCCCAAAGTAACAAAACCCATATGTGAAATGGACGAGTAAGCAATCAGCTTTTTCATGTCTTTTTGTACCAGAGCCACCAATGCAATATAAACAATCGCAATTAATGACAGTGTAATCATGAAGCCGGATAAGTAGTGTGCTGCATCCGGCGCAATTGGCATGGCGAAGCGTAAAAAGCTATAACCGCCAAGTTTTAACATAATCGCAGCCAGGACCACAGAGCCGCCAGTAGGCGCTTCCACGTGGGCATCCGGCAACCACGTATGCACCGGCCACATAGGAATTTTCACGGCAAACGCCATAAAAAAAGCCATGAAAATAAAAATTTGTTCTTTAAGTGTAAGCGGTAATTGATAAAAATCCATTACCTCAAAGCTACCTGTTTTTTGAAACAGATAGATAAATGCAACCAGCATAAGCAACGAGCCGAGTAGCGTGTACAAGAAAAATTTAATGGTGGCGTAAACACGATTTTCGCCACCCCAAATACCTATTACCAAGAACATGGGAATCAACATTGCTTCCCAGAATACGTAATACAAAATACCATCTAAGGCGCTAAATACGCCAATCATTAGGCCACTCATGATTAAAAACGCTGCCATATATTGTGCAATATTTTTGGTAATGACTTCCCATGCAGCAATCACCACTATCACCGTGGTAAAACTAGTCAGCAGTATTAGCGGCGCAGCAATGCCATCAATGCCTAAATGATAGTTAATATTAAAACTCGGAATCCATTGCGCCGCTTCCTCGAATTGGAAAGCACCTCTGGCAAAATTATATTTTGTATAAAGCGGCAAAGTGGCGAAGAATGAAACCATGCTACCTGCTAGTGCAAGCCAACGTGTAAAGCTAGCCTTGCTATCACTGCCAAGCAACAGTACGACTACTCCTGCCAATATTGGCAGCCAGATGGATACGCTAAGAATATGAGTCTGCAGCATTTAATTAATTTTTATAAAGAAAGTGAGGAATAAAAATACGCCAATAATCATAGCGAATGCGTAGTGGTAAATCAGGCCAGATTGTAATTTTCGGATAACTTGAGAGCATCTTCCTATCAAATTTGCAGTACCATTAACAATTGCACCATCAATTAATTGCACGTCGCCAATCTGCCAAAGCTTGTTGCCAACAAAACGCGCGCCGCCAGCAAACACACGCTCGTTAAAGCTATCGAAACCATATTTATTTTCTAAAATTTGGTAGATTCCATTAAAGCGATGTTGAATCATTGAAGGAATTTCAGGTCGTTTGATGTAGAAAATCCATGCCAAAATCACTCCGCTTGCTGCTAATAAAAACGGCAATGACAGCAGGCCATGCAAGGCCATGCCTGCAGGAGAATGTAAGTGTTCCGCGTAATCACGCGCTAACTCCAGCATCACTGGGTGGCTAGCATTATCAACCATAATCGCGCCATTGAAAAAATGGCCGAAAATCATGGGTTCAATCGCGATATAGCCGATGAAGACTGAAGGAATTGCTAACAAAATTAGCGGGAGCTTAATCACCCAACCTGGCTCATGTGGATCATCATTAGCTCCTAAACCATGGTGATGGCTATGATTGTCATCATGATGAGCAGTATGCTTTTCCTCACGCCATTTTTCTTTCCCATGGAACACTATGAAATACAGTCTGAATGAATAGAACGCCGTTACAAACACGCCCATCAGCACAGCAAAATAGGCGAAGCTGCTGCCTGTGATATTAGACGCCGCCACCGCTTCAATAATGCTATCTTTCGAATAAAAGCCTGCAAAAAATGGCGTGCCTATTAGCGCCAATGAACCAATTAAAGAGGTAATCCAAGTCACCGGTAGATATTTTTTGAGATTGCCCATATGGCGAATATCTTGATCATGATGCATCCCCATAATCACCGAACCCGCCGCCAAGAATAGTAAAGCTTTAAAGAACGCATGTGTCATTAAATGAAAGATAGCAACTGAATAAGCCGAGGCACCAAGCGCCACAGTCATATAACCCAATTGCGATAAAGTGGAATAGGCCACAACGCGCTTGATATCGTTTTGGATAATACCTAAGAAACCCATAAAGAGGGCGGTAATCGCACCGATTATCATCACAAAAGATAGGACCGTAGTCGAAAGCTCGAACAATGGGGACATGCGCGCCACCATAAAAATACCAGCAGTCACCATGGTCGCGGCGTGAATCAAGGCAGAAATCGGGGTTGGGCCTTCCATGGAGTCTGGTAACCATACATGTAGGGGTACTTGCGCCGATTTACCCATTGCGCCAATAAATAGCAAGATACATGTCACGGTCATCAATGACCAAGATATGTTTGGCAGAATATCCACCTGCACGTTTGCGAGCTTTGGCGCAGCTTGGAATACAGCAGCGTAATCCAGAGTACCTGCGTAAAACAGCACCATACCTATACCTAATAAAAAGCCAAAATCGCCTACGCGGTTCACCAAAAACGCTTTGAGGTTGGCGTAAATCGCCGTTGGGCGTGTATACCAAAAACCAATCAGTAAATAAGATACCAAACCTACTGCTTCCCAGCCGAAAAACAACTGCATAAAATTGTTGCTCATCACCAGCATAAGCATTGAGAAGGTGAATAGTGAAATGTAGCTAAAAAAGCGGTTATAGCCTGGGTCTTCTGCCATGTAGCCAATGGTATAGACATGCACCATCAGCGAAACAAACGTCACCACCACCATCATCATGGCAGTTAAATTGTCGATTAGAAAGCCGACATTAAATTGAATATCTCCTGAAGTGAGCCAAGTATATAGATTACCGTTAAAGACATAACCGTCTAGCGTGAATTTAAGTACATAAACAGAAAGCATGAATGCCACGCCAACCGCGCCAACGGTGAGCCAGTGCGCAACTGCACGAGGAAGCCTACTAGCAAACAGACCTACAATTACCGCAGCAATTAAGGGCAAAAGAACGATTAATAAAGAAATTTGCGGCAATGTCATATTTTTTATTGTTTTAGCCTTTTAAACTATCCAAATCGTCCACATTAATGGTGTGTAAATTGCGGAATAACACCACCAAAATCGCCAAACCAATGGCCGATTCTGCAGCAGCGACAGTGAGGATGAAAAACACGAAAACTTGGCCTGCAATGTCATTCAAATAGTGTGAAAAAGCGATGAAATTCAAATTCACAGCAAGTAACATTAACTCGATCGCCATAAGCAAAATAATCACGTTTTTACGATTTAAAAAAATGCCAAACACACTAATCGCAAATAGTAATGCACCTAGAATAAGGTAATGCGACAAACCAACCATTATGATTTTTCCTCAGCTACGCGATCTGCTTGAGCAGGTTCAACCACTGCATCCATACTCACAATTCTAATACGGTCTTGTTTTTTAACCAGCACTTGATCGGCAGGATTCATAAATTTGCTGTCTTTTCTATCTCTTAGGGTCAATACAATTGCTGCCACAATTGCCACTAGCAATATGACCGAAGCCAATTCGAAGGGCAATAAATATTCAGTATAAAGCACACGTCCAATCTCGGTAGTATTACTGTAATCTGCAGGCTTATTCACGATTACTACTGCGCCAAAATACTTGCCACCCAACACCATTACCATTTCTATGGCCATCAGCAATCCGATCGCACCAGCCATGGGCAGGTAATCCCAAAAGCCTTCACGCAGCCTGTCAAGATTTATGTCTAGCATCATTACCACGAATAAAAATAGCACCATCACTGCACCCACATACACCAGTACTAAGACAATGGCTAAAAACTCTGCTTCTAACAACAACCAAATACCTGCCGCGGTAAAAAATGCTAACACCAGAAACAATGCCGCATGCACAGGATTGCGCGTAGTTATGACGCGCAATCCTGCAAACAACAGAATCGCAGCCAATATATAAAAAACTAGATCAGTAAATATCATCATCTGTACTTTTTATCTTGTTCACGGTCAGCGGCAATTTGTTTCTCATGTTTATCACCCACCGCCAATAACATTGGTTTGGTGTAAATTAAATCGCCACGCTGCTCGCCATGGTAATCAAAAATACGCGTTTCTACGATCGAATCTACAGGGCAAGATTCCTCGCAAAGTCCGCAGAATATACATTTAGTCAAATCAATGTCATACCTTGTAGTTCTGCGTGTATTGTCCTCACGCTGCTCCGATTCAATGGTAATTGCCATCGCCGGACAGACCGCCTCACAAAGCTTACAGGCAATACAGCGTTCCTCACCATTAGGGTAGCGGCGAAGCGCATGTAAGCCCCTAAAGCGTGGTGATTGTGGCGTGCGCTCTTCAGGGTATTGGATTGTAATTTTACGTGCAAAAAAGTAGCGGCCAGTAAGTGCCATGCCTTTTAGCAGCTCCCACAACATCAAACTACCTAATGTGTTCTTAATGGTTTTAATCATATTAATGGAACAAATATCCCAACGAGGTCTGCTGCATACCGCCCACAAAGACAATCCAAACCAATGTAATCGGAATGAAGACTTTCCAGCCTAAGCGCATGATTTGATCATAACGATAGCGAGGAAAAGTCGCTCTAAACCATAAAAAGAAGAACACCAAAAAGCCCATTTTTGCAAATAGCCATAAGATACTATCTGGGAAAAATGGAAATGGTGACAGCCAACCGCCTAAGAACATAAGTGCTGCAAGCGTGCAAACAAGCCATATGTTGGCATATTCAGCCAAGAAAAATACTGCAAACGCCATACCTGAATATTCGACATGGAAACCAGCAACAATTTCAGACTCACCCTCTGCCACGTCAAACGGCGCGCGGTTGGTCTCAGCCACCGAGCTAATAAAATAAACAATGAACAATGGAAATAATGGCAAAAAATACCAATGCCAAAAACCACCAGCTTGTCCCATCACGATTTTACCTAAATTGAGTGAGTTTGCGCACATCAAAACTCCCACCAACGCAAATCCCATTGCGATTTCATATGACACAATTTGGGCAGCAGAACGCATGCTACCTAAAAATGCATATTTAGAATTGGATGACCAGCCAGCAATAATGACGCCGTATACCGCGATAGACGTCATCGATAAAATATATAACAATCCCGCATCGATATTAGCCAGCACCATCGTTGCATCGAATGGAATGACTGCCCAAGCAGCAAATGCAGGCGCTATCGCTAACACCGGACCAATAAAAAACAGAGCTTTGTTAGAAGCTGAGGGTAAGATAATTTCTTTAAATAATAATTTTAGGCCATCGGCAATCGGTTGTAGAAGTCCAAAATAACCCACACGATTTGGCCCAATACGCACTTGCATATATCCAATTACCTTACGCTCTGCAAGAGTTAAATAAGCTATTGCCCCCAATAATGGCAAAACGATCGCTATGATCTTTATCAGCGTCCAGCCTGTAATCTGCACTGCTGGCCACCAGCTACCAAATAGATGGGCGAGTATATCCACTAGGCAGTCTCCATCTCTTGTTGTGTGCTATTTTCAACTATATATTTTTCGATTGTAATATCACCCATCAAATCACCCAAACTTATCGAATCCTTATGCGATGCTGTCACACGCACACAACCCATCGCCACATGATTATCCAGCCATACGGTCAATATCGCACTACCCTTATCTTGTTTCACCAGCACAGTATCACCTTCAACCAGCCCCAGTTTAGTCATTAGTTCGGCACGCATGCGCGCCATCGGCTTAGTGTTATATTTGGTTTTTTGCAGCGGTGGCGAGCGGCGCACGATCGGGTCTGATTCGTACTGCGGCACTTCGCCAATGCGTTGCAAACCAGTATGCTTAATATTTACCTGAATTTCAACCAGCTCTTTCAGGTTATTGTTCAAGCTACGCTGCACCACGTTAGAAGGTTTTTCGCCACCAAAAATCGCAACTTTTACTTGCTCGCTACTATCATAATCAAAACCTTGCAAACCCAAGGTATTCGCCAAAACACGCAGTACTTTCCAGCCTGGACGACATTCTCCCAATGGCCTAGTGACAGCTTGGAAACTTTGAACACGGCCTTCCATACTCATAAAAGTACCTGATGTCTCAGTAAACGGAGCGATTGGCAACAACACATCCGCGTTTTCCAGCGCCTCCGATTTATAGGCGGTTAATGCCACCACACATTCAGCCTGCGCCATAGCAGCCTTTGCTAGCGCGGCATGCTGACAATCCAACTCTGGTTCAATATTCAACAACAAATAGGCGTTACGTGGTACTTCTAACATTGCGCGTGCATGCATGCCCGTGGAACTCGGCATTACTCCCGTTAAGTGCATGCCTGTGCTATTCGCCGCGGCAGGCAAGATGCCACCCTTAGCCCCACTAATACCGCCAATGGCCTCTGCCATGCTGTACATCTCGGTAAAACGCGGGTCACTCAGCGCCATATTCCCCAAAAAAATACCTACTCTTGGTGCGACAAGATCAACCTCACCACCCAAACCAGCCAAGCTTTCTGCCATGGCCTGAGTGTTATCTCGTACCTTAATATTGCTAAGCAAAATCTCAAGTGATGGCGGCAAACATAATGACAGACGCTGTATTTTCGACATGGCTTTAAGGATTTGACCCAATACATTTACCATGTCATTAGGACGAACAATGACTTTATGCGCAACATTCATCAATGGATTGTTATCCAATGGACTTACTATAGAAAGCTCCGCGCCATTATTCACAGCCTTGCGGAAGCGCTGCGCTAGCAAGGGATGTTCGTTACGCAAGTTGGAGCCTATTAACAAAATACGGTCCAGCTCTTCAATTTCCTGAATATTGCACCCCATCCATGGCGTGCCTATGCGCCTGCCATCTAACCTGAAATCAGTTTGACGCAATCGATAATCCACATTTCCACAGCCTAAACCAGTAGCCAATTGCTTGATTAAATAACCCTCTTCCATGGTGCTATTTGGTGAAACCAGCACACCCAGCGATTCACCACCGTATTGCTTTGTGATATCTTTCAGCTGGCCTGCTGCAAATTCCAATGCGGTTTTCCAGTCAGTTTCCTGCCAGGTGCCATTATGTTTAATCATTGGCGTTTTTAATCTATCGGGACTATTCAGGCCTTCATAGGAATATCGATCGCGGTCAGATAACCAACATTCATTAATGCTTTCTTTTTCGCGCGGCAACACGCGCATCACCTTATTGTCTTTCACATGCACTTCGATATGTGAACCCAAACCATCATGGGGGGCAATTGACGGGCGTCGAGTGAGCTCCCAACTGCGCGCCGTATAACGGAAAGGCTTAGAGGTCAGCGCGCCCACAGGACACAAATCAATGATATTGCCACTGAGTTCAGAGTTAACTGATTTATCTACATAGGCAGTGATTTCAACATGTTCTCCGCGTCCAACAAGTCCGAGCTCTTGTATACCGCCAACTTCTTTTAAGAAGCGAACGCAGCGTGTACATTGGATGCAGCGCGTCATATCAGTGCTGATGAGCGGGCCGATATTTTTATTTACTACTACACGCTTTTCTTCCGTATAGCGTGAGCCACTGGCGCCGTAAGCCACGGCAATATCCTGTAATTCACATTCGCCGCCTTGATCGCAGATCGGACAGTCCAAAGGGTGATTAATCAGCAAAAATTCCATCACACTTTGCTGCGCTTCCACTGCTGCTTTACTACGCGTGAAAATCTTCATGCCATCGGCTACAGGTGTCGCACAAGCCGGCAATGGCTTATTAAATTTTTCCACCTGCACCAGACACATACGACAATTGGCAGCGACCGATAATTTCTTATGGTAGCAAAAACGCGGAATTGCTATACCGACCTTATCGGCTGCATCAATGATGGTGCTGCCATATTCAACTTCGAGCGCTTTGCCATCTATTTCAATTTGTACCATCTTATTTTGCCCAATTACTTTCCATCAACCATGCTTTTACCATGCTGAATATAGTATTCAAACTCTGGCCTGAAATGCTTAATAAAGCTCAACACTGGCGTGGCAGCCGCATCACCCAGTGCGCAAATAGTCCGACCAGAAATATTGTTGCTTACATCCGTTAACAAATCCAAATCTTCCATCTTGGCATTGCCTTCGGTGATACGATTGATCACTCGATACACCCAGCCGGTACCTTCACGGCATGGTGTGCACTGGCCACAGCTCTCTTCGTAAAAAAAGTAACTCAAGCGTTTCAGCGCTTTTACCATGCAAGTGGTCTCGTCCATGACGATCATAGAGCCCGCACCCAAGCTAGAGCCGGCCTTGCTTAAACCATCATAGTCCATTGTAGCCTTCACGATCATGTCGGCAGTCATCACCGGGGTAGATGGTCCTCCAGGTATTACAGCCTTGAGCTTACGGCCTTTCCAAACTCCACCCGCCAACGCCAGCAACTCAGTAAAAGGTATACCCATTTTAACTTCATAATTGCCTGGCTTTTCTACATGACCAGAGACTGAAAATAACTTAGTTCCGCCTGAATTAGGCACACCTAAATCTGCAAATGCCTGTCCGCCATGTTGTAATATCCAGGGAATGCTGGCATAACTTTCGGTATTATTGACATTGGTTGGTTTGCCAAAAACGCCATAACTGGCAGGAAAGGGCGGCTTAAAGCGCGGTTGACCTTTTTTGCCTTCAATAGACTCAATCAACGCGGTCTCTTCACCGCAAATGTAAGCGCCATAACCATGCACAGCATACAAATCAAAACTAAAATTGCTGCCAAATATATGCTCGCCTATATAGCCTGATTGCCGCGCCTCTGCTACTGCGGCTTCAAAGATTTCATAATCTTGCCAAATTTCTCCATGAATATAGTTATAGCCTACACGCGCACCTAACGTATAAGCCGCAATTGCCATGCCTTCAATGATCTGGTGTGGATTGTAGCGTAGAATATCACGGTCTTTAAAAGTACCTGGCTCGCCTTCATCCGTATTACAAACCAAATACTTTGTGCCATCGAAATAGCGAGGCATAAAACTCCATTTAAGGCCAGTTGGAAAGCCGGCACCACCACGCCCCCGCAAGCCTGAAACTTTCACTTGGCTAATAATATCAACCGCTTTTGTTCTTTCAGCTATGATTTTTTTTAGTTGCCTGTAACCACCGAGTTTCTCGTAAGTCTCTAGCGAGGACGGATTCTTTTCTGTTAAGGTGCGCAACGTAACAAGGGTCTGCCCTTTTAGATCCGGCATCGCAGGCTTGGTAGCTTTAGACCGAGTTTTTGTAGCCATTATTTCAATCTTTCTAAAATGGCATCTACGCTTTCAGGCGTTAAATTTTCATACATGGTGTGATTATTCACCGTCATTAGCGGTGCACCGCTACATGCGCCCATACATTCTCCTTCTTTCAGGCAGAATTTGCCATCAGAGGTCGTTTCGTTAAACGCTATGCCCAGCTTGGTTTGCAGATGGCTCACTATTGCATCGCTATCGCGCAACATACATGAAATGTTTGTACAGACAGTAATTTTATATCTACCGACAGGCTCCAAATCATACATATTATAGAAAGTTGCAACTTCCAATGCGGCAATCTCAGGCATACGCAAATATGCAGCGACTTCACTGATGCATTCTTGCGATAACCATCCACGTTCCGTCTGCACGATGCGTAACGCTGACATCACCGCTGCCTGTCGCTGATCGGCAGGGTATTTGGTGATTTCATAATCGATTTTTTCTATAGATTCTTTGCTTAACATAGTGCTATCTATCAATTTCACCAAAAACAATATCTTGTGTACCTATTATGGCAACTAGGTCAGCAATCATATGCCCACGTGTCATTTCATCTAAAGCGGCTAAATGCGCAAAGCCCGGTGCACGGATTTTTAATCGGTATGGCTTATTTGCACCGTCCGAAATCATGTAAATACCAAACTCCCCTTTGGGATGTTCCACCGCTGCATATGCCTCACCAGCTGGTACGTGGAAGCCTTCGGTAAACAATTTAAAATGGTGAATCATGTCTTCCATATTGGTTTTCATGCTTTCACGGTTAGGTGGGGCAACTTTGTTGTCGTTCGTTATCACAGGACCTGGGTTAGCGCGCAGCCAAGCAATGCATTGCTTAATAATAGTATTGGATTGCCGAAACTCTTCCATGCGCACCAAATAACGGTCATAACAATCCCCATTCACGCCCACAGGAATATCAAAATCCAAATTGGCATACACTTCGTATGGTTGCTTCTTGCGTAAATCCCACTCCACGCCGGATCCGCGCAACATCGGACCGGTCATACCCAGCGCTAATGCACGCTCTGGTGAAACCACACCAATCCCTACAGTACGCTGCTTCCAGATACGGTTGTCCGTTAACAAAGTTTCGTATTCATCCACATAAGCAGGAAAACGATTGGCGAAGTCCTCAATGAAATCAAGCACTGAACCCTGACGATTTTTATTGAGTTTACTGATTTCTTTTACGCTTCTAAATTTTGTATTTTCATGCTGCGGCATTTGATTCGGCAAATCTCGGTACACGCCACCGGGGCGATAATAGGCTGCATGCATGCGCGCACCAGAAACCGCCTCATAAACATCAAACAAATCCTCACGTTCGCGGAAAGCATACAAAAAAACGGTCATTGCGCCAACGTCGAGCGCATGCGCTCCCAGCCATAACAAATGATTCAAAATGCGGGTTATTTCATCAAACATCACTCGAATGTACTGCGCGCGAATCGGCACTTCAAGCCCCAGCATTTTTTCAATCGCCATTACATAAGCATGCTCATTCGCCATCATGGATACATAATCGAGCCTATCCATATATGGTAAACTTTGCAAATAAGTACGATTTTCTGCTAGCTTTTCAGTCGCGCGATGTAGCAAACCAATATGCGGATCGGCTCGTTGAATCACCTCGCCATCCAGCTCTAGCACGAGACGTAATACGCCATGTGCTGCAGGATGCTGCGGACCAAAATTCATGGTGTAATTACGTATTTCAGCCATGATGAGCACCTTCGTCACGAATAACCCTAGGCACGTTATTACGCAGTTCAATCGAAACCCGCTGATAAATCACGCGCTGCTGTTCAGGGTCATAGCGCATTTCAACATTACCAATCATGGGGAAATCTTTTCGAAACGGATGACCAACAAAGCCATAATCCGTCAATATGCGGCGCAAATCGGGATGATTTTCAAACATAATACCAAATAAATCAAAAGCTTCACGCTCATACCAGTTCGCCACTGGCCACGCATCTACTAGTGTGGGCAACACCGGAAAATCATCATTTTGTGCAAACACTCGCAAACGTAAACGTTGGTTCAATGAAACTGAAAGTAAATGCAAAACCACCGCATATCGAGCGCCTTGCCAAGCACCGTCTTTGTAATCACTATAATCTACCCCACATAAATCCGTTAATTGCTCAAACTTGAGTTCGGCATGGTCTCGCAACTTGGCGCACACCTCAATTAAATGTTCCGCCCTGCATTCAATGGTAATTTCACCCAAAGAAACTGTCTGCTTTGTTATATGGCCGCTTAAGGCCAATTTTAGCTGCGCAGATAAATGATCTAATTTAGTTGACATGATTTTATTGTTATCTAGCGTGCAATTGTATTGGTGCGCCTGATTTTTTTCTGTAGCTGAATAATGCCATACAGCAATGCCTCAGCCGTAGGTGGGCAACCGGGCACATACACATCCACTGGCACAATGCGGTCACATCCACGAACCACCGCATAAGAATAATGGTAGTAACCACCTCCATTGGCGCAGCTGCCCATGGAAATCACCCAGCGCGGCTCAGCCATTTGATCGTAAACCTTACGTAGCGCAGGCGCCATTTTATTCACTAACGTACCTGCTACAATCATTACATCAGACTGACGTGGGCTTCCACGAAATACAATGCCGAAACGGTCCAAATCATAACGCGAAGCACCCGCATGCATCATCTCCACCGCACAACAGGCCAAACCAAACGTCATCGGCCACATGGAGCCGGTACGCGTGTAATTAATCACTGTATCGAGCGTTGTCGTGACAAAGCCTTTTTCTAAATAGCCTTCTAGTCCCACTCGAGCGCGCCTTTCACCCATTCATAGACGAAACCCACAACTAGAACGACCAAAAACAGCATCATGGCTAAAAAGCCAAACATGCCGATTTCTTTCAGCACCACCGCCCACGGGAATAAAAAAGCGATTTCCAGATCAAACAGGATAAACAGGATGGCAACCAGATAGTAGCGCACGTCAAATTTCATACGAGCATCTTCAAAGGCCTCAAAGCCACATTCGTAGGGAGAGTTTTTTTCGGAATCTGGTTTATTTGGAGAAACCAGCTTGCCTAATACAAGAGGTCCAACGCCGACCGCCAAGCCTACGAGAATAAATAATAATATCGGAAAATAATTTTCTAGCACTGGCTAGCCCTAAACTAAATGACTATAAATAGAAATCAATAAACATATTCGATGATATCGTTTTATTTTTAACATAAATTCATTACTTAATTGTTACAAACATCGCTGGTAAAAACCCTCAATTCACTCATTGAGCATACTAATTAACGGCCTTTTAACGGCCTTGCCCAACTTAGCCTTACTAACTCTGGTGCCGTCGGAGAGACTCGAACTCTCACGACTTTCGTCACTACCCCCTCAAGATAGCGTGTCTACCAATTCCACCACGACGGCCGTTTATTAGGTTTACCTAAAAATTAGTTAGGGATATCTTTCGCAGCGTTACCAGTTGGAGTCGTTTCTGTCGGTTTTGTTTCTGTTGGCTTTATCGCTTCAGATTTAACTTCTTGCGTCTTCACCACTGCCTTAATCACGCTGCCATTACCTGCACGATGGCTCGACATATAAGCAAGCGTTAGGCTAGTTGCAAAAAAAATTGTTACACAAATTGCGGTCGCTTTGCTCATAAAATTGGATGAGCCACTCACACCAAACAAGCTGCCTGACGCGCCGCTGCCAAAAGCCGCGCCCATATCAGCGCCTTTGCCGTGCTGTAACAATACCAAGCCTATAACACCTGCTGCAGCCAAAATGTGAATAATTGTAACTAAATTTTCCATCTTCTTTACCTATAATCTTTACTTTAATTTTGCCATTTATTGCGCTGAAGTTTCAGCCGTTTGGCAAATCGCCTCGAACGCTTGCGCATTGAGCGAACATTTACCAATCAGCCCCCCGTCAATATTAGGCACAACGAATAATTGTACCGCATTTTGCGGGTTTACGCTGCCTCCATAGAGGATTTTTAAGCGGTTAGCAGCATTTGAATTCAAATTTTCAATCTTGCTAAGAATGAATTTGTGCATTGCTTGCGCTTGTGCGGGCGTGGCTGCCAGGCCAGTACCAATCGCCCAAATTGGCTCATAAGAAATCACCGTATCAGCAAACACCTCAGCGCCAAACATATTGATAATAGTGTCAAGCTGCTTGCCTACCACCATTTCCATTACGCCCGCTTCTCTCTCAATCAGCGTTTCGCCGACACATAAAATAGGTGTTAAGCCATGTTTTTTAGCTATCATAAATTTTTGCGCAATATTTTCATCCGATTCACAGTACGCAGTGCTGCGTTCAGAGTGCCCAATAATGACGTAACTGGCACCAAAATCACGCAACATGGTGGCACTAACTTCTCCCGTAAATGGGCCAATTTCATTTTTCGCTATATTCTGCGCGCCCCAGGCGATAGGCGTTTGTTGCAGCAGACTTTGCAACTGCGCAAGATAAGGATATGGAGCGCAAACCACCACTTGTGTATGTTTCAAGTCTGAAAGGGTTGCTATAAAGTCAGTCAGCATAGCCTCATTCTGCTTGAGATTGCCATACATTTTCCAGTTTGCAACAACTAGTTTTTTTTCTTTTATTTGAGAAGCTTGTTGAGCCATCGAGGCGCCTTATGAATTGGCGCGAATTCTACGCGCGCCTACGTTGATGGTCAATGTCAAACCTGCGATATATTCTTTCAAGAGAATAAATCCTTTTCTGATTTCCCGACCATCCCTATCCGACGCACCGCTGCCACGAACTCACCATTTTCATGCAGATGGTCCATATCCGCAGGGTGATGTCCGCCATGCATGCGCGCGAGCCTTGTAATGCTTTGGGCAGGCATTTTCCAGAGCAGATTATCCAGCAATTCATCTGCTAAATCTGGACGATTACACAGCAACACCATGTCGCAACCCGCATTGAGCGCTGCCAAGCTGCGCGTGGTCACGTCACCCCCTATGCTCGCACCTTCCATGCTTAAATCATCACTGAAAATCACCCCATTAAAACCTAAACGTTCACGCAGTACTTTTTGCAACCACTTGCTCGAAAATCCTGCGGGTTTATCATCCACTTTTGGGTAAATCACATGTGCAGGCATAATTGCCGCAAGGCCTTCATCAATCATTTGCCGAAATGGTTGCATGTCATTTTGCGCAATCTGGTCAAACTCGCGCTCATCAATGGGTATAGAAACGTGCGAATCTGCCACTACAAAGCCATGCCCGGGAAAATGTTTTCCCACCGCCTGCATACCGCCTTTTTTAAGGCCTTGCATCAGGCTAAAAGCCAGCTCATTGATAGCCTGCGGGTCACGATGGAACGCCCTGTCACCAATCACCAAGCTATCACCATAATCCATATCTAGCACCGGGGTAAAACTAAAATCGATGCCATGCGCTCGCAATTCTGCAGCCAAAATCCAACCCGCTTCAATGGCTAGTCCACGCGCTTTTTTAGGGTTTTTGTCCCAAATTTTACCAAACTCGCGCATCGGCGGAATTTTGGTAAAGCCTTCTCTAAAGCGCTGCACACGACCACCTTCGTGATCCACTGCAATCAAAATAGGTGGCTGTCTAACCGCGTGTATACTGGCTGTCAGAGCAGCTAATTGCGCGCAATTTTCAAAATTACGTGCAAACAGAATCACACCACCAACGAGCGGGTGCTGCAATCTTCTAACGTCATCGGCAGTGAGTTCTTCGCCAACTACATCCAACATGACCGGACCTAATGACATAATAATCTCAACTAAATTGTTGTTTATTTTAACCTATAAAGCGAGGTGACTTCTTTAACTCGCGCCGCATACAGCGGATCAGATTGGTCGCTAGATTTGGCGTGTTTGGGTTGAATATCAATTTTTTCTATCACGTTTAAACCTGCATCTGCAATCCATTTCATTAACTCTTCATTTTTGCGCAACCCTAAGTGCTCAGCCAAATCCGAAAGTATTAACCAAGCCTCACCCTCTTCATTCAAATATGTTTTTACGCCAGCTAAAAAGCCTATTAACATCGCACTATTTGGGTCATAAATCGCACGCTCAATCGGTGCATTGGCTTTTGCAGGTAGCCATGGCGGGTTACAGACAATTAAATCCGCCTTTTTGTGGCCTTTTGGAAACAAATCTGCCTGCTCAACCGTAATATATTGCGTTAAACCTAGCTGCTTAATATTTTCAGAAGCACACTGCAAAGCGCGAATGTTGTTATCCGTCGCCATCACCGCCTTTACACCACGAGTCACCAAAATTGCGGCGATAACGCCGGTGCCAGTACCGATATCAAACGCGGTTTTAATCTTGTTGAGCGGTGCCTTATTTATCAATTCCAGATACTCGCCACGAACTGGGGAATACACACCATAGTGTGCATGGATATTGGCTTGCAGAGCATCAATAAAAACACCTTTTTTACGCCACTCATAAGCGCCAATCATGCCAAGCAACTCACGCAATGACAGCACCAATTTCTCTGGAACTTTATCAGCAATGCTTTGCGTAACCGCTTCTTTTACATCCGGCGCACGCGGCAAACTGCAACTACCATGTTGCAGCTCAATCAAAATCTTGTTGGTGATATTTGCACGCTGAATTTGCCTTGCGCGATGCTGATAAAATGCCTCCAGCATCGTTGTAGCTGGCTTAATAGGTTTTCTATCCACGCGCCGCGTAACGGCTTGCAACAATTGTTTTGCATTTTGAAAATCGCCACGATATAACAAGCCTGTACCTTCACAGGCCAATTTGTAAGCGGCATCTGCCTTTGTAGTATCATCCGCAATCACTACACATTTAGGCGGCGGATTGTTAGCCTCTGATTGCCAAACGGCTTGCATTGTTTTGTTTTTCTCTTGCCAAGATACAGTGTTGTTCAAATGATTCCTTAATTATGCTATTTATCAAAACTCGTGCGCACATCCAATTTATCACGCAATTGGTCACCCAACAGGTTAATTGCCAGAACTAAGCTCATTAAGCTTAATCCCACAATTAATACATAATGCGGTGCCACCAGCATATAACGCACACCATCACGTAGCATGGCGCCCCAAGAGGCATTAGGCGCCTGTATGCCTAAGCCGAGAAACGATAAACTAGCCTCGGCAATCATTATACTCGCCAAGCTGTAAGTGGCCTCAACGATTAATATCGAGCCCATCAATGGCAAGATATGTTTAAGCAAAATATGCGTCACGCTAGCCCCCAAAGATTCTGCAGCCTGCACATGCTGCCGGTTACGTAAACTTAAGGTTTGTCCGCGAGTAAGCCTTGCGTAGCTTACCCAACCCGTAATACAAAGTGCAATCATCAAATTGATCATGCCAGGACCCAGCACAGCAGCGAAGGCGATAGCCAGTAAAATACCTGGAAATGCTAAAAAAATATCGGTAATTTGCATCAAGATCCGGTCAACCTTTCCACCATAAAACCCCGCAAGCAAGCCAATAAACACGCCTACTGTCATGGTAATTAGGGTCACAAAAACGGCAACCGTAAACGAAATCTCTACGCCGCACAAAATGCGCGCCAATATGTCGCGGCCCAAATCATCCGCTCCAAACCAGTGGTGCAAGCTAGGTTTAGCAAGAATGAATTCCAGATCAATATTATTACCATGCAGACCGAATACGCGGCCAGCAATCACTGCAAATAACCAAATCAACAACAAAGCGGATGGCAAGCGATTAATCATGGCTTAGCCTTACACGCGGGTCTAATCTTGCGTAGGTGATATCAGTTATAAAATTAACCATTACATAACTGAGCGCCACAACCAGCACACAGGCTTGCGTTACAGGGTAATCCCGCTTCTCAATGCTCTCTACCAACAGCCGTCCAATACCATCCCAACTGAAAATAGTCTCGGTAATGACTGTGCCAGCCAGCAAACTGCCCATTTGCAAACCAACAATAGTAATAATCGGCAGCAAAGCAGCCCGCAATGCATGGCGAGCAATCACCGTTTTTTCACTCAAGCCTTTGGCGCGCGCAGTGCGGATGAAATCTTCATTTAGCACTTCCAGCAAGCTCGTACGCGTCATACGCGTGAGAATGGCGCTTAAGCCAAAACCCAATGTAACGGCAGGTAAAATAATTGAAGTGCGAGATTCCATACCGCTGACAGGCAACCAGCCCAACCACACAGCGAAAACCAGCATCAACATGGGCCCCAGCCAAAATGCTGGCATCGCAGAAAAACGAACTGAGATAATTGTCACCACAAAATCTTGCCAATGATTCGCCTTAAGAGCGGCATAGATGCCTAGCGGAATGCCAATCACTAAGCCTATTAGCAATGATAGCGCGGCAAGTTTTAGAGTGGCTGGGTAGCGCGTTTTGATGAGATCAATAACCGGCATTTTAGTGTGGATAGAGTTACCCAAATCACCCTGAGCAAATTTATTGAGATAACTGCCGAATTGATCTATTAACGGCTTATCCAGTCCTAAATCTGCTCGCAATTCTGCGCGGTCTGCAGCACTTGCTGATTCGCCAAGCATGACCTCAATCGGATCGCCTGGCACTAAATGAATCAACAAAAAAGTAAGCAGCAGCACACCAAAAATGACAGCAAAAAGTCCAAACAGCTTTTTAATCATTGTGAATAAAAACGGATGTACCTACATTAACCAAATCAAACAGCTCGATGACATCCGAATTTCGCATACGCACACAGCCGTGCGAGCCAATTTCCCCCATTTCCAAGTCATCTGGTGAGCCATGAATGTAAATGTAACGCTGCATGGTATCCACTTTGCCCAAGCGGTTTTTGCCGACTTCCTTGCCAGAAAGCCATAAAATCCGTGTCAAAATCCAGTCACGGTCTGGAAATTTTTTCATGAGTTGAGGCGTAAAGATTTCGCCCGTCGCTCTGCGTCCCACAAACACCGTATTTGGCGCAGAACCTGCGCCAATCTTTGCGCGGATGATATGCTGCCCAACTGGCGTACAGCCGCTATCTTTCTCACAACCCGGACCGTTAGCCGCAGTTGAAACACTATATTTTACTTGGCCACCAAAATTATCAAACAATTTAAGAGTTTGTTGTTTTATAGAAATTTCAATTTGCATGATTGCTTATTGTAGCTAAATCATCCCAATTGCCGTCAGGTTTGGGTGAATAATTACTGATATTTTTTTGCATGGCGGCAAATTGACCTTCGTACCATAGCGGAATGTAGGGTAGTTGCTCATAAATACGTGTTGTTGCGGCTGGCCAATCCTCGTTTGCCAGCAATTTATCTAACTCAGCATCCGCATATCTTTCTCGGTTAAACCCATTTGGTGGAAAGCTTTGTGAACCAAACGCTTTGGCATAGATATCCGGCGTTTTAATACCCACCCAAGTTAGCCCAAAAATTTGAAAATTTCCTTGCTTTACATCTTCAAAAAATGTGCCCCAATCTAGGCTGCGGATTTCCAAATCAATGCCTGCTGACTGCATCTGTGCCTGCAGTATAGTAGCTAAGCGTACTCTTTGAGCGTCCGTAGAGGTTTTATAGACTAACTTTAATGGCAATTTAATGCCCTCTTCCTGTAGTAATTTCTTGGACAAAACTGGGTTATAGGCATAAAGCACTAAATTAGCATTCCCAGCATAATGCTCGGGAGGTAGAATAGCACCTGCAACACGCGAGCTTTTCACCATCACTTTATCGATAATCGTTTGCCGGTCAATAGAGTGTGCAATAGCTTGTCGCACTTTTAAGTTTTTCATCAGCTGGTCTTGCATGTTTAAGCCAAGGTATGAAAAATTTGCCCCCACGCTTGTTTTGACGTTGATTTCTGGCTTGGTTTGCAGATATTTAACTAGTTCTGGTGGCAAATCGCCTTGAATTAAATCAGCCTCACCACGCAATAACTTTAGCACGCGTACAGTAGGGTCTTTTACCTCTTGCAGGGAAATAATTTGCCCGTCACTTATTCTTTGAAGCGTAAGTTTATTCTGCCAACTGACAAATTTTAATGCACCGTTGCCAATTGGATAGTGCGTAAAATCATGTGCTATTTCAATCAGATCTTTAGGCAAAATTCCGATAATGAGCTTTGCCTGAAAATGCTTATCTGCTTGTTTTAAGCGAAACAAAATCGTATTTTCATCTTCAGCTTTAATGCTTTCGATATTGGAAAATTCTGCTGCGTGCGGCGAATCTTTAAGCGCAATTAACGAATCGTATGTCGCTTTCACATCCGCCGCGGTGAGTGGTGTTTGATTATGAAATGGCGCACGATTTTTGTTTAAAGTAAATCGATATTCAATGTCACTCACTGCTTGCCATGAGGCCAATATCGGCAAGGGTTTTGAGGCTGAATTAAAATCTACCAATGGTTGATAAACAAGACGATTCACCCGCTCAGAAGCTGCATCCGTGGCATAACGCGGGTCTAAATTAAGCGGTACTTGTGCTATGGCAAAGCGGATTTCATGAGGTGACTCGTGTTTGTCACAAGCTATAAGAAAAAACAGAACAAAAATAAAAAATAGGCGGCGCAAACCTAACCTTCTTCGCGTTCAAACAATGCTATCGACTCCACATGACTGGTATGAGGAAACATATTAATCACGCCCGTCGCTTTGAGCGAATAGCCTTTTTCATTGACTAGCACGCCCGCATCGCGTGCAAGCGTGGCTGGGTTACAAGAAACATAAACAATCACTTTCGGTGATGTTTCGGCTTTAATAGCCTTCATCAGTTCAAACGCGCCATCACGCGGTGGGTCGACCAGCCATTTATCGAATTTTCCTAATTCGGCTAGGGATTCTGGTGTCATTTTAAATAAATCATTCACACCAAATTTTACATTATTGATTTTGTTTAAACTCGCGTTTTCATTGGCCCTGTCTACCAAGTTAGCCAAGCCTTCTAAACCCAATACCCGTGCACCGCTACGGGCAATTGGCAAGGTAAAATTACCAATGCCACAAAAGAAATCTGCGATTATCTCACCTTTTTTTGGCGCAAGTAACTGCATGGCGCGGCGTATCATGACTTGATTGATTTGTGGATTCACTTGGGTGAATTCATTGGGCTTAAACGGATAATTCAACCCAAATTCAGGTAGGCTGTAAGCCAATGCTGGAAAGGCTTTTGGCCAATATGGTTTTGCCGTATCTGGGCCTTTGGTTTGCGTCCAAATCTGTACTTGGTGCGCATCGGCAAAAGCTTTAAGTAGCGTTTCGTCATTCGAATTAAGCGCGTCCATAATACGCAAAATCAGTATGATTACTGGCTTGTTTTCAACTGCTTCTCCGACCGCCAGCTCAATTTGAGGCAACTTATCTCTAATACTAAGTTGCACGATTAAATCTTGCAGCGGTGCAATTAAGGCCGAAACTTCAGGCACCAGCACTTCGCAAGAGTTCATATCGGCCACATAACGTGTGGCCTTTTCATTAAAGCCCACCAGCACACGCTGTTTTTTCTCTACATATTTCACGCTTAAACGCGCTTTATGTCGATAACCCCAAGTAGGGCCATACAGAGGCGGTAACATATTCTCTGGCTTCACTTTGCCGATATGTTTCAAATCGTTTTCAAGCAAGCGTTGTTTGGCCGCAACCTGCGCACTGGAATCCATATGTTGCAGCTTACAGCCCCCACACAAGCCAAAGTGTGGACATTTTGGCGTTACGCGCTGATTCGATTGTTTTAACACCTCCAGAACATTCGCCACTTCATAACTTGGCTTAATGTGGTACGATTGATATATCACTTTTTCATTGGGCAAGGCGCCATCAATAAAAATAGTTTTACCATCTACATGTGTAACCCCGCGCCCCTGCTGGTCTAGAGACTCAATGGTGGCATGCATAATTTCTGGGATGATAGACGCTTGATTGCGACCTCTGGAACGACGTGCCATGAAAAACCTAATTAAATTTGAGCTGAGATTTTAACGCATTTTGTGGAGCAAACTCCTTCTACAACTTTAACGCTATTTCCAAGCTGCTAAAAACTCCGCCCAATGACTACCTTGATAGCCAGCTAAAGTCTCACGCACCAGATTAATCTCGTCCTCGTAAGCGCCTGGCGTTAAATGCCCGCGCATCAACTGAAAGCGCAAAAATACCAAATGCGTATTGGCAACATCGGTCTCGCAATAATTACGAACAGCCTCTATCTCGCCATTTTTATAGGCATCCCACACTTTGCTGCCATCCATGCCCAGCTTACCGGGGAAGCCGCATAGTTGTGCAATATCATCCAAGGGCGCATTGGCGCGCGGGTTAAACATCGCCAACACATCCATCAAGTCCAGGTGCCTCATATGGTAGCGGCTGATGTAATTGTTCCATTTAAAATCTTTGTCATCCTCACCCAAATCCCAGTACCGTGATGCCTGTACTTTGTTAATCATGGCGCGGTAATGCAGCACCGGCAGGTCAAAGCCACCGCCGTTCCATGAGACTATTTGCGGCGTGTATTTCTCAATGCCATCAAAAAAACGTTGAATAATCTCGGCTTCGGACGAATCGGCATCGCCTAATGTCCATACCTTGAAATGATTGCCCTCACGCAATGCGCACGAAATCGCGCAGATTTTGTGCTGCTGCAAAGGCAAAAAATCACTGCCGTTATGCTGACGACGCAGGTGAAATGCGATGTTAGCAACTTCCTCTTCGGTCGCGCTGGCAGGAACGTCCAGCAAGGCGCGCAGGCCAGTGGTATCAGGGATAGTTTCGATGTCAAAAACAAGGGTAGGCGTCATGCGCTAAGCATACACGATACGGTATCGCGTGGGCAACCATTGCCCACCTTACTTTTTAGGCAAACTCGACTTCGGCATGCTGCGCTACTTCTTCTACCATTTGCAAAACTTCTTCTTCCGCCTTGTGTATCAGCACTGGCATCAGCATCTCGTTACCCGAAAATAAAATCATGGCGTAGCGTAGTGGGGCATTTGCCTTTGTTGGTGTGAATTTACCAAACCCGTACTTTGAGTTTCTAATCACCTGCCATGCGCCTTTCGGCTCTGCATATTCCGGTTTAGAAAAATGATGCCTAATTTGTCCTGAAGTCATGCTGTTGAGTGAGTAATTAGCGTTTTCTGTCATGAGAGCCCAGCAATATTCATCCTCTACGCTGGTTTTTTGAAGCTGGTAGAGATACCAGACATCTTGATAGAGAAGCTGAAAAATGCTGTGAATCGAGCCAGTACTCTTGTTCCTGGTGTAGTAGATACCTTGCTCATCTAAGGTGATCGCCATACCAAAAGTGGGGAAACTTAGGACATTGTTTGTCATGACATCACTCCCTTAACTTTACTCAAGTTAGGTCTAGTGTATGCCAATGTTAGGAAAATTTAAGTCGAGAACAACATGGATTTAATATCCTATTTCAACAACCTGCTCTCGAGAAAATAAATCATGGTACCCGTTTTAGCTTCGGTATCCAAAATGGTTGTCGAATACTTGAGGAGGATGGGTAATTCATTGCCCACGAGATTAACCTTCTTTCCGCGTGGGCAAACTAGTTGTCCGTCCTGCCAGGCACTGTCTGTGGACTTTGAGATTTACCAGCGACAGCTTGTTGTTCTTTCTCAGGTTGCCGAATTGCGGTCTCGGGTTTCTGCGCTTGAGGCAATCCCAAAACGGCAACTGAAATAATTACTGATGCAACTAATAACCAGAAGGAAGGAGTAACGCTCCAATGTGGCTTCTTGACCTCTTTAAGTAAATCGTCAAGTCTCTCTAATTCCTTCTGCTGAATCTGGTCACATATATAAAGTCCCTAACATAAATTAGGTATCCCATTTGACGGTTTATATTGCGTCAAAATGGATGTTTTGTTGTTTAAATAATTACAAATATTTAATAAATTCAAATTGTTATTAATTTTTAGTGCTGCTTAAATTTACTGATTGATTCCAACTTACTTCTTCACCCAACCGCCACCACTTTGATAAAACCAACCGCTCTGGGCTTTGTCTATCCAACGGCCTGCAAAGGTGTTTTGAATATCACCTTGCCACTCTGGATGGCCATTGGCAGTGGCGATTTCTTTATATAAATTAGCGCGGTCTGCGTTTTCGGCAGAAACTAGGCTATTTAAACCGCCACGATCTTTTAAAGGCACTGCGGTTGCATCTTTTACCGCAATCATGCCATCTTTTGTGAGGCCTACTGCACCACTGATGTAAAACGGGTTTAGTTGGCTGTGACGAGCTTGCATACTAGCTTTAAGCGCAGAAATCGCTGGGGTGTTGATTTCCAAATCGGCCGCAGCAGCAGCCCAATTGGCTGTAAATATACTAACAATCACTACTAAGCTTAAAAATAATTTTTTCATCATGATTTTTCCTTTATTTAGATGGTGCGTCGGCAGGGATATCAGTCGGAGTTGCATCTGATTTACTTGCAGGCGCACCTTGACCTTGTTTGAGCTGCCAAACTTCATCGATAATCTTATCGGCCGCCTTTTCTGCCGCCGCGGCGGGAAAGTAAATATTAATGGTTACACATGCTGAAAGTACGCTCACCACACTGAATCCAATTAGCCATTTTTTCATTTTAAAATCCTTAAAAAATAAACCACTTAAACTTACTTAACTACTGCCTTGGTATTGCTATCGATTACACGTTTAATACGGTCTATTAAATCTGCCCAACCCACGCGTTGATTGTACCCCAACACGGTTATTGCGGGTATCCCACTACCTTTAACGATAACATACCCCCCTGGCGTTGACCCAATGCCGCTCATTTCACAAACATCATTACGCAATTTACAGCTTAAACCCATTTTTTCGTAATTAAATTCGTTAAAAAATCGTAGAAAACTGCGCTCTACTGCAGCTGCAGCACTCGCTCCGCCAAGTGATGAGATATTCTCTACCGCCCGTTGTGAGATTTTTTTGATATATTTACCAGGACTGCTTTGCACTTTAGCATCCATATTCACTGGCTTCCAATTCACCATTTCCAAATTTTGCACATCGCCATCCAGTTTGCCCTCGATGGCGCCAAAGCTAAAGGTACGTGTGAGCTCGCCTAAATCTAAATTTCGCATGGCTAATTCAGCACTTAGCTTTGGCGATTCACTAAGTGGATTAATCATGGTGAGTTGTGTAACTTTTACTTGCCCACCAAATACATTAAGCACCATTTCACCATCTGTGGTTAAAATGCCCCCGCTATAGGTAACAAGAGGTATCTCGGCAGATGCCTTGCCTTGCATAATCGGCAATTTGAACGCGCGCGTCGCATCTGGCACAGAAATAGATGTTAAGCCTGCTCGCAAATGCCAATACCAATTATCGCCAATACGTGCGGCCGAAATGTCTCTCAACTTGAAAGCGCCATCTAAAATCGACAAAGTGATTTCAGGGGAAACCAGCGAATAACGATTGACCTCCGCACTAATATTGGTGAGGCCTAGCGGCATATTGAGCAATTGGCCATTTTCATAAGAGAACTTAACTTTTGTGGCTTCGTCATAACTCCACGGAATATCAGCATTGACATTGTAAAACGCAAATTTATGATTTTTATCATCAATATTGACATCTTTTAAATTCACCTTGAAGGCCTTTAATTGCGAATCCACCACGCTCACATTCAAGGCTGCTGTTCCGCCTAAATCGGCATTATTCAATAATGTATTTCCTAAAAAAGGTTTAAATAATAATGAATAAGCTTCGGCCAAATTCAAATTAGGCAAATCAGCATTGAGTTTAAAGAGATGGTAATTTTTTATGCCAATTTGACCGTTGAATTTTAAATCACCCACTTTATCCAGCTTTAAAGTCGCGGTATCCAATGTCAGCACATCGCCCTTTAGGCTGCCCGCAGCCTGCAGCTCATGCCCGCCATTGGCAAAATACAAAGGCTGCCAAAATACTTCACCACTTTGCCAATTGAGCGCGCTGTTAAAATGCAGCGTGTCGCCCTCTCGTTTGGCAACAACGGTCAAGTGACCTTTCAATTTCTCAGCAGCATGCAAGCCAGCCTCGTCACTAAAATTGGCACCTTGCAGATTTAAATCGGCCACAAACCCTTTTGGCTGAGGCGTTATATCAAGCGCAAACGGCATATTGATGCGCTCAGCAGTAAATTTACCATCGGTGCAATTCCATACACCTAGTGTGAGGTTTTGCGGCAACAGGCAGTGCATTTGTACTCTTGACCAAGCTTTATCACTGGCTTGCTTTAAATCAGTGTCAAATGCCAGCGTTGACAGGTTTTGATTGTTAAGTCTGCGATAATCTAAGTAAATATTGGCATTGCGCCCTTCTAAATTATCGTATTGAATATGTTTGGCTTTTAACGCCACTGTGGTGTTGGCTTTTAAATCCAGTAAAATATTGGCATTGCGCACTATGGCGCTATCGTTTGTGATGCTCTCTGCAGTTATGTTGACAGTGCTGACTGCTAACGCATTTTGCGCAAGCACCAATAAACAAGTAAAGGTTGCAAAGCGCAACATGTTTATGAAGGAAATACTCCGGTAGAAAGATACCGATCGCCCCTGTCGCAAACGATGCTAACGATTATAGCATTCTCTACTTCTTTCGATAGCTGCAATGCTGTGTAAAGCGCCCCGCCACTGGAAATTCCCGCAAATATGCCTTCCTCTATCGCGAGTTTTCTGGTTATATTTTCAGCATTTTTCTGATTCACATAGCGCAATTCATCCACCCGTTTTGCATCATAAATCTTCGGCAGATATTCGGCTGGCCATTTGCGGATTCCAGGAATCTGGCTGCCTTCTTCTGGCTGCACGCCGATAATTTTAATATTGGGATTTTTTTCTTTTAAAAAACGCGAAACACCCATAATCGTGCCCGTCGTGCCCATGCTTGAGACAAAATGGGTTATTTTGCCTGCCGAATCGCGCCAAATTTCCGGACCGGTACCTTCGTAGTGCGCGAGTGGGTTATCTGAGTTGCCAAATTGATCGAGCACAATTCCTTCGCCTTCCGCTTGCATTTTCAGCGCAACATCACGCGCCAGTTCCATACTGCCGTCTTTCGGTGTCAATACAAGCTCCGCACCGTAGGCAGTCATACTTTGGCGACGCTCCATACTTTGGTTTTCCGGCATCACCAATACCATTTTGTAGCCACGCATTGCTGCGACCATGGCCAGCGCAATTCCCGTATTGCCACTTGTCGCCTCAATTAAAGTATCGCCTGGCTTAATGTCGCCACGCGCCTCGGCTCGACTAATCATACTGTACGCTGGCCGATCTTTCACCGAACCGGCAGGATTATTACCTTCCAGCTTTAACAAAATTGTGTTGCTGGTTTCGCCCGCTATACGTTGTAGTTTAACTAGCGGAGTGTTACCAACAAAATCGTCCAAGGTTTTATACATAAATTTCTTTATTTTTTATTCAATTTGTTTTTGAATTCAACTTAGCAAGATATATAGCAAACAACCCTAAACCGATAAATGAAATCAACCCTAATTGCGGCAAGGTTAATCCTAAGAATGTCCAGTCAATCGCCGCGCAATCGCCAGTGCCGCGAAAAATAAGTTTAAATGCTTTCTGTAGCGGAAAATTGTCAAACATGTAATTGAAGCCGACACCGCAATCGGCAATAATTTCACCTTTGTGCGCTTGTAGCCACCAATGCCGGATCGCCACGCCGGCACCTCCCAGCGCGATTATCACTTGTAACACAGTCAATATTTTAGAAAATATAGTTTCTGGCTTTACAAACGCTGCAACAAAAAATAACACGCCCAGCGACATAAAAATAATGCGCTGTGAAATACAGAGCGGACAAGGCTCAAGGTTGTAAGCAGTTTGTATCCATAAAGCCAAGCCAACCAAGCCAAAAGACATTGCGAAGCCGATTAGATAGCCAGTGCGGCCCACAAGAAGTTTGTTTAGCATATTCATCTTTACCTTATAATCACAAAAAACATTTTAACCTAGATAAACCATTAGGCGAGCATACTTTGGCAGATTTAACCACAAATTTAAGCACCCGAAATTTAACGCCTAACCATATACTGACCGTTTCCGAATTAAATCGTTTAGCGCGCGACGTGTTGGAAATGAGCTTCCCATTATTTTGGATATCGGGCGAGGTTTCTAACTTTACCCGTGCCGCCAGCGGCCATTGGTATTTTTCGCTGAAAGACCAAACCGCTCAAGTCAAATGCGTGATGTTTAAAGGCCGCAATTGCTATGTCGATTTTTTGCCTAAAGAAGGAGATAAAATCGAAGCGCGCTGCACGGTAACACTTTACGAAGCGCGGGGTGATTTTCAGCTCACGGTAGAATTTGTGCAAAAAGCTGGTTTGGGTGCATTGTTTGAGGCGTTTGAAAAACTCAAAGCCAAATTGGAACACGAAGGGTTATTTGATACAGCCTACAAGCAGGCTATTCCCAAATATCCAAAAACAATTGGCATTGTTACCTCGCCCGAGGCCGCCGCTTTAAGGGATGTTTTAACTACTCTCAAGCGCCGCAACCCGAATATTGGCGTAATTATCTACCCCACACCCGTGCAGGGCAAAGGAGTTGCAGAAAGCATCGCCAAAGCCATACAGACGGCCAATCAACGCGCCGAAGTGGATACGATGATTATCTGCCGCGGCGGTGGCAGCATGGAAGATTTATGGCAATTTAACGAGGAAATTGTGGCGCGCGCACTTGACGAATGTACGATTCCCACCATCAGTGGTGTTGGCCACGAAACCGATTTTACCATTTGTGATTTTGTTGCCGATTTGCGCGCCGCTACACCCACTGCTGCGGCAGAGCTGGCTTGCCAAGATTTGGAAGCCTTAAAAACGCATATATACCAATTGTGGAGCAGGCTGGAAAGGCGCATGAATACTGGTCTGCAGGCCTGCGGCCAAAAGATGGATTTTCTGGCGCGCAGATTAGTTTCACCGCAACAACAATTAGGCAATAAAGCCAATCAACTAAAACTACTGCAAAATCGCCTCGCTTTAGCCATGCAACAACAACTACAAACGCATCGGCAGGCTTTATTAAGGCTAAAAAATAGTATTGAACAACTCAATCCACAAGCCGTGCTGGCGCGGGGCTACGCCATAGTGCATGATGAAACTGGAAAAATAGTTAAAACTACACAGGAGATAAAAATAGGTAAACCAGTAAATATTATTTTTGGCCATGGTAGCGCCGATGCAACAATTACTCATATCAATCCGGATTGATTATGCTATTTCTTATAAATAACGTTTTTACTATTGGTTTGCGCGTTTAATTGATTGATAATAGCAATTCGCTTTAAAAGCTCTATTAATGGATAATAATAACTCCCACAAAACCAGATTGCCTGCAATGGCACTAGCTGCTCTGGGCGTAGTGTTTGGCGATATTGGTACTAGCCCTCTCTATACCATGCAGGAGATTTTTTCTTCCGGGCATCACCTGCTAGCGCTTAACTCCCTCAACGTGTACGGCATTTTGTCGCTAATTACTTGGACCTTAATTCTTATCGTTTCAGTTAAATACGTCACGTTTATTATGCGCGCGGATAACAGCGGCGAGGGCGGTATTATGGCCTTGCTGGCGCTTGCTAGCCGAAATGCATCAGGGAATTCAAGTAAACAGCGCAAAATTATGCTGTTAGGAATTTTGGGTGCATGCATGTTTTATGCAGACGGCATGATTACCCCGGCAATTTCAGTATTATCGGCCGTAGAAGGCTTAGAGATTGCCGCACCTCACCTCCAGCAGGTTGTCGTACCCGTGACATTAGTAGTGTTATTTGGATTGTTTTGGGCGCAAAGCAAGGGTACGGAAATAGTAGGTGCTTTTTTTGGCCCCGTCATGTTGTTGTGGTTTATTACTTTAGCGGTACTTGGTGTAATTAATATTGCACACAATGCTACGATACTCCACGCGCTTAACCCTTTTTATGCGCTTGATTTTTTTACGAATCAACCTAAAATCGCTTATATCTCGCTAGGTTCGGTAGTGCTAGCTGTTACTGGCGCTGAAGCTTTGTATGCTGACATGGGGCATTTCGGACGGCGCCCCGTTACATTAGCTTGGTACGGCTTTGTGTTACCTGCGCTACTATTGAATTACTTTGGGCAAGGCGCACTTATTTTACATGATGTCAACGCGATTAAAAACCCATTTTATTTGTTAGCGCCTGCATGGTCCCTATTCCCTTTAATCGTATTGGCTACAATTGCTACTATTATTGCCTCACAAGCCGTTATAACCGGGGCATTTTCAATATCACGCCAAGCCTTGCAATTAGGCTATTTGCCGCGTATGTATATACAGCACACTTCTGAGAGTACGCAAGGTCAGGTATATTTGCCTCGAGTGAATTGGGGCTTAATGATCGCAGTAATGGTGCTTGTGGTTAGCTTTCAAAGCTCGGGGAATTTGGCAGCAGCGTATGGCATTGCAGTCACTGGCAATATGATTATGACTACCTTGCTTGCTTCAGTTGTATTCATCGAAATATGGCGATGGAGCAAACTCAAGACTGGCTTACTGGTAGCCTTATTTTTAACAGTTGATTTTGCTTTTTTTAGTGCGAGTTTACTCAAAATACCCGATGGCGGCTGGGTACCATTGCTGATTGGCATCTGTCTTTTTACCCTCATGCTCACCTGGAAAAGTGGCCGTTATTTAGTTTTTATGCGCTTAAAATCCGAGGCCATGGCGATTGAACCCTTTATTGAAGCGGTCGGCGCGCACCCACCGCCACGCGTGCCTGGCACAGCGTTGTTTATGACACCCAACCCAGAGGGTGTGCCACATGCCATGTTGCACAATCTTAAACATAACAAAGTATTACACGAAAAAGTGGTGATTTTGACCGTGCGCTTTTTGGATTTTCCCCATACTAACCTAGAAGAAAGAGTCAGCGTAGAAGCATTACCCTATGAGTTTTATCGCGTCACCATGCGTTATGGATTTAAGGATGAGCCGGATTTACCACGCGATTTACCTTTATGTAGTAAATATGGTTTAGAGTTAGATCCAATGGATACCTCCTTCTTCATCGGTAAAGAAATTTTAATTGCCAGCGAAAAATCAGGCATGGCATACTGGCGTAAAAAAATCTTTATTGGTTTATTTCGTAGTGCAGAAAGCATTACCAACCAATTCAAACTACCACCCAACCGCGTGGTCGAACTTGGTTCTCAAGTGAGAATATAGCTTTGCAAATAAGATTGAATAGTGAAATTTAATATCTGTATTCAACCTTTCAGCAAGTGATGCGTTATTATTGATTTATCGTTTATGAATTGGGGAATTCAAAATGAAAAAACTCACTCTCGTAATTACAGTCATACTTTTATTACAATCGGGCGGCTGCGCTACTACAACCAATAAAAGTGCATCTGGCGTAGAACGCAGGCAGTTGCTGCTCTTACCTGAAAGCCAGGTAGAAACCATGTCTCTGCAAAGCTATCAACAAACGTTAAAAGAAGCTAATGGTAAAAAAACATTAAATACGGATCCGGCTGCTTTAGCACGTGTCCGCGAAATCTCGAGTCGACTTATTGCACAAGCGCCTATTTTTCGGCCAGATGCTAAAAACTGGAAATGGGAAATAAACGTAGATAAAAATAATCAAGTCAACGCCTACTGTATGCCTGGCGGAAAAATTATGGTGTTCACGGGCTTAATTGATCAACTAAAACCATCGGATGACGAACTCGCAGTCGTCATTGGCCATGAGATCAGCCACGCCTTGCGCGAACACGGCCGTGAGCGCATGTCACAAGCCTATGTGCAACAATTTGGCTTGCAAGCACTTGCTGCTTTTGCTACTGGAACTGCAGGCACTGCGGCTGTGCAGGCCGCAGGTGTGGGTTCGCAGTTATTCTTTGCTTTACCGAACTCTCGTACGCAAGAAGCTGAAGCTGACCGTATGGGCTTGGAACTCGCTGCTCGCGCAGGTTACAATCCGGAATCTGCAATTGTGCTATGGACAAAAATGAGTAAATTAGGGGGCAATAAACCCCCTGCCTACTTGAGCGACCACCCTGCCGACCAAGCGCGCATTAACGACTTACAAAAGCTAATGCCTAAAATGATACCTTTATATGAACAAGCTAAATCATCTTAATAATTAAGTAGTTGCGTAAAATAAAGCACCAGGAAACAATCTGGCGCTTTTTTATTTCACAGTGTAAAAGCAACTGAATCCATTCTTAATAAAGAGTTTCGGGTAAAATAATGCCTTTGTATTTTTATCTTTCGGAAAGCTACCATGTCGCAATTGCAAGCTGTTATAGAAGAAGCGTTTGAAAACCGCGCCAATATCAATCCTGCCAACGTCAGCAAAGAAGTAAAAGAAGCAGTTTTTAGCGTTATAGAAGACCTCAATACAGGCAAGAGGCGCGTGGCTTCTCGCATCGGTGACAGCCAGCAATGGGAAACGCATCAGTGGCTGAAAAAAGCTGTTTTGTTATCATTTCGATTAGAAGACAATGCACTGATGGACGATGGCGTAACACGTTACTTTGACAAAGTACCGCCAAAATTTGCCAATTACACTGAAGAGGATTTTAAAGCAGGTGGCTTCCGGGTAGTGCCTAATGCTATGGTACGTCGCGGTTCTTTCATAGGCAAAAATGCGGTGCTGTTACCTTCATACGTCAATATTGGCGCTTATGTTGGCGAAAACACCATGGTCGATACCTGGGCAACTGTCGGCTCGTGTGCGCAAATCGGCAAGAATGTGCACTTAAGCGGCGGCGTAGGCATTGGCGGCGTATTGGAACCCGTGCAGGCTGGCCCAACCATTATTGGCGACAACTGCTTTATCGGCGCACGCTCTGAAGTAGTAGAAGGTGTAGTGGTAGAGGATAACTGCGTGATTTCGATGGGCGTTTATATCGGGCAAAGCACCAAAATTTACGATAGAGAAACTGGCGAAGTATTTTACGGCAGAATACCCGCTGGCTCCGTAGTAGTTTCGGGCAATCTGCCTTCTAAAGATGGCAGTTACAGTCTTTATTGTGCGATCATCGTCAAAAAAGTAGATGCAAAAACATTAGGCAAAGTAGGCATCAACGAACTATTGCGTGGCATTTAACACAATCGTCATCCGTTCGACACAATTTGTTATTAAATAAAAGCACTTATAGCTAAACAACCACAAAATACTCATTAGTTTTACTTCCTCCATTAATCATATGCTTGTTTAGCCCATTCAACCATATGATTAATATCATTATTTTATTAACATCATTGTAATGGCATGCCAATTGCTTAATTAGCTCAATACCATAATAAATATTGAGATTTGTACCTTAGTCATGGAACTGAAATACGACATTTGGCTGGTTCTACTTTCGCTACTACAGACTAGTTTAGCGATGTTTGTTACATTCAGCTTTGTAAATCGTTTGCATTATGCCAGCAAAACTGACAAGCAATTTCTATTGCCAATTTATTCGATTGCGGTGGGCAGCGGCATATGGGGCATACAATTTGTAAATTTTCTCGCTTTTCAAGATGGGGATGTTTTTCAATTTTCGACGCCAGTGATGCTGGCTTCTTGGCTTACCGGATGGCTAGTTGGGTTTATTTTTTGTTACATCTCTAGCAAACAATTAACATCTTTCCCACTATTGCTATCGAGCAGCTTCCTTGCTGGCCTATGCATTTATACTATGTTTTACCTCGCGGCAATTGCGATTCACACATCAAATAATGTTGCTCTGGATCCTACTCCATTAATAATCGCATTTTTATTAGCAATGGCCTTATGCCTCTTAACTATGCTCACATTATCTTGGATGAAAGTATATGGGGGTAAAAATGCAATGTTAATCAAACTTATTCTATCGTTCATTACGGCTTCGGCTGTCATAGGTTTACACATAACATTAAGCGCATCTCTCATTCTAAAATCGGGTTCTCCAATCTTACTGGAACACCTTGCATCAAACAATAAAATACTAGCAGCCAATATCGCGCTTTCTATCACCTGCTTATTTTTATTGGCATTTTCTGTTGCCATGTTTTATGAAAAAAATGGCAACAAAATATTTGCTTTCAATATACTTGAAGCCAAACAAAAATCAGTGAACAGCCTGCAAAACATGACGGATGGTTTAACCAATTTACCCAACCGAAGCGGCTTTCATCATAATTTAGCCAATGCAATTACCCGAAGCGAACGTTCTGGCAAAACGATTGCATTAGCCTATATTGACCTAGATCATTTTAAGCCCATCAACGACAATTTTGGACACCAAGTAGGAGATGTTATTTTGGCATCCTCTGCAAGCAGGTTAAATGCTGCAGTACGAGGCTGTGATTCTCTAGCGCGTATTGGGGGGGATGAATTTATAGCCATCATTGAAGGTATTAAATCGAATGAAGACATCTTTCCTATCGTAGAGCGCATCGTTAATTCTATTCGTCAGCCATTCTTAATCGACAGCCAAAAAATCGAAATTTCATGCTCTGTCGGTATTGCTATATATCCTGGTGATGGCGACACAGAAAAGCTAATGTCTTGTGCAGACGCGGCGATGTATAAAGCAAAAGAAAACGGGAAAAACCAATTTAGATTTTACGATACGGAAATTGAATCAGCCGCTGATCAAATGCTGGAATTGCAGCGTGACTTGATTGTTGCCATTGAAAACAAAGAGTTTAGCCTGCTATTTCAACCAAAAGTAAATTGCGAAACACTGGCACTGGTGGGAGCAGAAGCCCTTATTCGCTGGAATCACCCAACCAAAGGATTGATTTCCCCCCAAAACTTTATTCCTGCGGCAGAGCGCTTTGGTCTGATTAATAAAATTAATAATTGGGTTATTCAAGAGGCCTGCAGCACCATAAGGCGCGCCAAAGAATCAGATATCGATTTAAATATTTCTATCAATTTATCACGTCTGCAATTTCGCAACACATCCTTGATCGACGATACAATAAAATGGCTTGATATGTACGGTGTGCCTGCACACAATCTTACGCTTGAGATTAAAGAAACGACAGCCGTTAGAAACGAAGCGCAATTTAAACTTTTACTTGCCAAGTTTAAAACCGCCAACATCAAAATTGCGCTTGACGATTTTGGCTTGCATCCTTTTACACTTGAATATTTGCAAGACCTGAACATAGATGAGATTAAGCTGGATAATGTTTTCGTAGCTAAAGTTAATGAGAACCCAGAATCACATGCATTAGTTGACGCTGTAATTCGCTTGGCGCACGCATTTAACTTAAACGTGGTTGCAGAAGGCGTAGAAACAGAAACACAATATAAGGCACTTGCTGAATTGGGTTGTGATCATATGCAAGGCTATTTGTTCTCTAAACCAATTTCTGAAGCTAGATTATTTAAGCAGTTTAATCATCATCAAATCAATTTTGATTTTCCAAACCAACTTTCAATTGCTGACTTTCAAATATAAGCAGCATAAACTGCTATAACGACTGCATAATCGGCACTCTGCTGTTAAAATAAGGTTTAATTAGCGTTGAATCTTATGAAACTCTACGGCATACCCAATTGCAATACCGTTAAAAAAGCGCGTGATTGGCTTGAGAGTAATAGCATCGCCTACGAATTCCACGATTTCAAAAAGCAAGGCATTTCTCAGCAAGTATTAGAGAACTGGCTAATGCAGTTTCCTTATGAAAAACTCATCAATCGCGCAGGGCTTACTTGGCGCGGTTTAGATGACAAAATCAAGGCCGGCATTATTGATAACGCCTCTGCGATTGCGTTAATGCAAGAAAAAACTTCTGCGATAATACGTCCAGTGCTAGTAAAAGACAGTAAAATTCTATGCTTAGGCTTTGAGGAAACCACCTATAAAGAGTTATTAAAGCATGAGTAAAACATTAGAACTTGCAATAGATTTGCTAAAACGTCAATCAAATACACCACTAGACGCAGGCTGCCAAGACGTGATGATTGAGCGCCTTGAACCGCTCGGTTTCCAGATTGAGCGCATGCGCTTTGGTAATGTGGATAATTTTTATGCGCGCCGCGGCACCACCACGCCATTATTGGTATTTGCAGGGCATACCGATGTAGTACCGACAGGCCCGCTGGATAAGTGGCATACACCTCCATTCGAGCCCGCCATTAAAGACGACATGCTATATGCCCGTGGCGCTGCAGACATGAAAACCTCACTTGCCGCGTTTATTACCAGCATAGAAGAGTTTGTTGCCGAAAATCCAGACCATAAAGGCTCTATCGGCCTGCTGATTACTTCTGATGAAGAAGGTGTGGCCGTGGATGGCACTGTCAAAGTAGTTGAAGTGCTTAAAGCGCGTGGTGAACTGATGGATTATTGCATCGTCGGAGAGCCCACCTCCAACAAAGTTGTGGGCGATATGATTAAAAATGGCCGTCGCGGCTCACTCTCCGGCAAACTTACGGTTAAGGGCGTACAGGGCCATATTGCTTATCCTCACTTAGTAAAAAATCCAATTCACATGGTAGCGCCAGCCATTAAAGACATGGTTGATACGGTGTGGGATAACGGCAATGAATACTTTCCGCCAACCTCGTGGCAAATCAGCAATATTAATGGCGGTACAGGGGCAACTAACGTAGTACCAGGTGAAGTGGAAGTATTATTTAATTTTAGGTTCAGTACCGCTAGCACAGAAGACAACCTAAAAAAACGTGTATATGCGATTTTGGACAAGCACTGCTTAGATTATGACTTGGAGTGGGAATACTCGCCGCCCTACATCACGCCGCGCGGCAACTTGGTGGAAGCCATTTCAGAAGCAATTATGGAAGCATACGGTGTAAGCCCGGAGCTCTCGACCACAGGCGGTACCTCGGATGGCCGTTTTATTGCCGACATTTGCAAGCAAGTCATTGAGTTTGGCCCGCTCAATAAAACCATTCACAAACTCAACGAGTGTGTCGGCGTGGCGGATATTGAACCACTAAAAGAAACCTACAAGCTGACTATGGAGAAGTTATTAATTGGAAAGTCGGCTTAAATGATGCACCACCCACGACTCTGCGAAGAACTATTTACCATTCGTGATTGGCTACGCTTTACCGTCAGCCAGTTTGAAGAATCCGACATTTTTTTTGGACACGGCACGGACAATAGCTACGATGAAGCGGTGTGGCTGATTTTAAGCGCTCTGCATTTACCGCACGATACTTTGCACAATTTTTTAGACGCAGTAATTACCGAACAAGAGCGTAAACATCTTGCGCATTTAATTGAGCAGCGCATCACCAAACGCATACCAACGGCGTATTTAGTTCGCGAGGCCTGGCTGTGCGGCTTTAAGTTTTATGTAGATGAGCGTGTCATCGTGCCACGCTCTTTTATCGCTGAATTGCTTGAGGATGGCTTTCAACCTTGGATTGAATATCCAGAGATGGTGGACTCTGCGGCTGACATCTGTACCGGCAGTGGCTGTTTGGGCATATTGCTTGCCAACGCTTTTCCCAATGCAGCAATTGACGTTGTGGATATTTCTCATGATGCGATTGCCGTCGCTAATATCAACATTGCTAATTACGGCTTGCAGGATCAAGTTCAAGCCATTCAATCGGATATGTTTAGCGCCTTAAAAGGCAAAAAATACGATGTGATTATCAGCAACCCACCCTATGTAGATGCACCGAGCATGGCGGAACTGCCAGCAGAATATCGCAATGAGCCGCAACTTGCGCTTGGAAGCGGCCCTGCGGGTTTAGACCATACACACACAATATTGCGTGAAGCAAAAAATTATCTGAATGACGATGGAATATTGGTAGTAGAAATTGGCCATAACCGCGATGCACTGCTTGAGGCTTATCCAAAGCTTCCATTTACCTGGCTTGAGGTCGAATCAGGCAATCAGTTTGTGTTTTTGCTCACCAAAGCACAGTTAACTTAGCCCCGGTCGCGATTTCTATCGCTCTTTTTTTGCATTTTTGGCGCAGTTAGGTCACTGGCTTGGCGCACACGTCTATTTGCGGACTTTTTAGGCGCAGACTTTTTAACGGATAAGTTTCGTGCAGAATCATTACCACGGTAAGACTTTGTTTCACCTTCAACAGGCTCTCGCGGTTTTCTATCTAGCGCGCTCATTCTTTGTTTACGTACTTTAGGCATAAACACCGAGGTGGCTTTGTCTTTTTCACGCTGATTTAACTGTTTAAGTGGTGTTTTAGGCACTTCTAGACCGGCCCATTCAAGCAAATCCACTACTTGTTTTTGCTCAAGTTTAAGCATTTGCCCGCGTTTAACGCGCGGCGGTAAATTTACAGGACCAAAACGCACGCGCATAAGGCGACTGACAGGCATTTGAAATGCCTCAAATAGACGACGCACTTCACGATTACGGCCTTCTTTAATCACCACTTGATACCAATGATTAGCGCCCTCACCGCCTTGTGGGCTAATGCTGTCAAAAGCTGCAGGACCATCTTCCAGCTCTATACCCTGTGTGAGCTGCAGCAATTGACCTTCAGTCAATTCACCGAAAATCCGCACCGCATATTCACGCTCAACCTCATAGCGCGGGTGCATAAAGCGGTTAGCTAGTTCACCAGAGTTAGTAAAAATCAACAAACCGCTAGTATTCATATCTAGCCGCCCAATGGCTATCCACTTGCCTTGTTTGATACGTGGCAATTTGTCAAAAACACTGGCGCGACCTTCCGGGTCATCTTGACTGACGATTTCACCTTCTGGTTTATGATAAATCAGTATTTGCGGCAACTCGGCCTCAAATGGCAAGCGCAACGGGCGGCTATCAATCCTTACAACATCATGCTGCGTAACCCCTTGACCTACGATAGCCGGCGCGCCATTGACTGTGACGCGGCCACTGGCAATAAGCTCCTCCATATCTCGGCGCGAGCCCAAGCCAGCCAATGCCATCAGCTTATGTAGGCGATGCGTGGGTTCTGGTGGTGCATTTTCGTCAACCATTAATTTAGAGAAGTTGGTTTTGGGACGACGAGGAATCGCTTGCGGGTCCCGCTGCTGCTTAAATGGACGTGCCATATTGAACTTTAAATGTATCTAAAAGGGTGATTTTACAACACTTACGACTAAACCCTAACTTATACAAAAATTTAAAAACAAATCAGTCTTCAAGTGTAATTTCACTTTGTGCAAAATTTTCAAATGGCGGCAGCTCAGAAAGCGAACGCAAATTAAGGTCATCCAAAAAGTGCTTTGTAGTAGCATAAAGAGAAGGCCGACCTGGCACTTCGCGCTGGCCTACTATATCAATCCAATCGCGTTCCTGCAATTGCCGCATCACGTTCGGGTTAACCGCGACGCCGCGAATCTGCTCAATATCGCCACGTGTCACAGGCTGACGATAGGCAATAATGGCGAGGGTTTCCATCACAGCACGACTATATTTTGGCTGACGCTCGGGGTTTAAACGCACAATAAACTCACTGTATTGTGATTTGGCCTGAAAGCGATAACCAGTCGCCACTTGCACCAATTCCAACGTTCTGCCAATATTTTCCTGTGCCCAATCCTGCTTTAATTCATCTAATAGCATTCTTAAGGTTGTACGTTCCATGCGCCCAGCAAACAATTTCAACATGTCGTCCAAGCTCAACGGAGAAGCGCTTGTCAGCAATGCTGCTTCTAAGATTTGCTTGAATTCGGTGATATTATCAGGCTCTTTCATTCTAATCACTTTCAAATTTCGTCATTCAGGCAAAAGATGGAGTCTTGTGACTTCAAAAGTCGCTGGATTCCATATCAAGTACGAAAAGACGGAGTAATTATTATTCTGCACTATTCACCTGCAGATAAATCGGCGAAAAAGCTTGTTGCTGCGTCATGCGAATCAAACCTTCTTTGACAAGCTCTAAAATCGCCAGAAAATTCACGACTAACTTGGCTAAACCATCGTCAGCCATATCAAAAAGTTGCGAAAATTCTACCATGCCATCGGCCTTTAAGCGGCGTAGAATCTGACTCATGTGCTCTCGTACCGAGAGTTCTGCTTTGCCTATTTTGTGATGTGAGTTGAGCTTTGCGCGTTTCAAAACATTGCGCCAGGCTTCCACCAACTCATCCAAGCTTACTTCGGGTGGTTTGATCTCGCTAATGTGCTGATAATAGGCAGCCGCAACATGTATTTCTACGCCCACTTGTGGCATATCATCCAAACGTGCGGCGGCGAGTTTAAAGGACTCGTATTCCATCAAGCGCCTCACCAATTCTGCTCTAGGGTCATCTTCTTCGGCAATATCGGCTGGATTTGGCAGCAACATGCGTGATTTAATCTCTATCAACATCGCGGACATCAACAGGTAATCCGCCGCCAGTTCCAGCTTAATGACTTTCATTTTTTCTACATACACCATGTACTGCGCAGTGAGTTGTGCCATGGGAATATCGAGAATATCCAGATTGTGCTTGCGGATGAGGTACAACAACAAATCGAGCGGACCTTCAAACGCCTCTAAATAAACCTCCAGCGCGTCTGGCGGAATGTACAAATCAAGCGGCAGCTCGTTAATCGTTTCGCCATTAATTTTGGCGATAAAAGCTGTTTCTAACATGCTCTAACCATAATTTAAACCCATAGCATCGCGTACATCGCGCATGGTTTCACGTGCTAATTTACGGGCTTTTTCGCAACCTTCAGCAACGATGTTTTTCACCAAAGTTGGGTCTTCGGCATATTGCGCGGCGCGTTCTTGGATCGGTTTTAGTTCTTTTAACACAGATTCAATCACCGGTTGTTTGCACTCTATACAGCCAATGGACGCGCCTTTACAGCCGTTTTGCACCCAATCTTTGATGTTGTCGTCAGAATACACTTCGTGCAATTGCCATACCGGGCATTTGGCCGGATCGCCTGGATCGGTGCGGCGGATACGTGCGGGATCGGTCGGCATGGTTTTTATTTTTTTTGCAACGGTATCGGTATCTTCACGTAGCGAAATGGTATTGTTATAGGATTTCGACATTTTTTGGCCATCCAGCCCGGCCATTTTCGAAGCTGGCATCAGCTTATGTTCTGGCTCTAGTAGAATCATTTTGCCACCACCTTCCAGATAACCCAGCAGGCGCTCTTTGTCGCCCATGCTCATGCCTTGTTGCTCTTCTATCAATGCACGTGCAGATTCCAGCGCCTCTTCGTCACCACTTTGCTGATAAGCATTGCGCATTTCTTCATACACCGCGCCTTTTTTTCCGCCAAGTTTTTTTATCGCAGCTTCTGCCTTTTCTTCAAATCCAGTCTCTTTGCCATAAATATGGTTAAAGCGGCGCGCAATTTCTCGCGTAAATTCAATGTGCGGGATTTGGTCCTCACCCACTGGCACTTGCGTGGCTTTGTAAATGAGGATATCCGCGCTTTGTAACAATGGGTAACCCAAAAATCCGTAAGTGGATAAATCTTTGCCGGCCAATTTTTCTTGTTGGTCTTTGTATGTTGGCACACGCTCAAGCCAGCTAAGCGGCGTAATCATGGAAAGTAGTGTAAATAACTCGGCATGTTCTGGCACACGCGATTGAATGAAAATGGTGGCATTGGCAGGATCAACACCCGCTGCCAGCCAATCAATGACCATTTCCCATACCGATTCTTCGATGATTTCTGGCGTGTCGTAATGCGTTGTAAGTGCGTGCCAATCTGCCACAAAAAACAAGCATTCGTGCTCGTGCTGTAGTTTAATCCAATTTTTGAGTACGCCGTTGTAATGGCCAAGATGCAAGTTGCCTGTGGGGCGCATGCCCGATAAAACGCGTTCTACCGCCATAATTCAACCTAATTATTAAAAGACTTGTCTTAAATTCTAAAAAAATATTTTTGCTATAGTCTGTAATATCATCATAACAAACGGCCACATAATTTTATCAAGAATATGTGTGAATAACAGGATTATTAAAATAATAAAACCGTAACGCTCAACTTGAGCATATTTAACCGCTAAATCGTGCGGCAACAAACTTACCGCGATGCGCCCACCATCTAAAGGCGGCAGTGGAATTAAATTAAGCACCATCAAAACAACATTTGTTAAAATGCCTGCAGCGCCCATCAATGCTAAGGGCACTGCAAAGCCAGATGACAAAGCTACAGCAATTTTAATCACCATTGCCCACAAAATCGCCATCGCCAAATTAGCGCAAGGCCCAGCTGCAGCCACCCATAGCATGTCGCGCTTGGGGTGATGCAAATTACCAAAATTAACCGGTACGGGTTTGGCCCAACCAAAAAATATACCGCCGACTAACATAGTGATGCAGGGAATTAGCACTGTGCCAATTGGGTCAATATGTTTTAACGGATTTAGTGAAATGCGACCTTGTTGCTGCGCCGTCATATCACCAAAATGGCGTGCTGTATAACCATGCGCAGCCTCGTGCACGGTAATCGCAAATATCATCGGGATAGCCGAAACAGAGATTCTTTGCACAGTATTCAATGACGTAAGCGCATTTAAAAGATCAAAAAAGTCCATGTTTTACTGTTGTACTTTCTATAAACTAAAGTTATCAAATTCCAAACGGTGCTGCATCGCCAGCACCTTGACGAACCAATACTGGCACTTCTGCGGTTAAATCAATTACTGTAGTTAGCCCCGTGTAGTGAATCGCTGAATCAATCACCAAATCCACTTCGTGTTCAAGTCGATCCCGAATTTCCCAAGCTTCGTTCAGCGGCTCGTCATCGCCTGGCAGCTGCAATGTCAAGCTCAAAAGCGGCTCGCCAAGCTCGTCCAATAATGCCTGTACCACGGTATGATTCGGCACCCGAATACCTACCGTACTGCGTTTTGGATGCTGCAAACGCCGTGGCACCTCGCGTGTAGCATTTAAAATAAAAGTATATGCGCCTGGTGTATTGGCCTTAAGCAGCCGGAATTGACTGTTACCTACTTGAGCATACACGCTCAATTCACTTAAATTATGGCAAACCAATGTAAATAAATGGTCGTCACCCAACCCACGAATCCGACGGATCCTATCTTGTGCATCCTTAAAGCCTAATATACAGCCCAATGCATAGCTGGAATCGGTCGGGTAAGCAATTACACCGCCTACACGCAAAATCTCAACTGCGTGCTTGATAAGTCGCGCTTGGGGATTTTCGGCGTTAATGACAAAGTATTGCGCCATTTAAACAAGATACTGTGCTTCTTGCCAGTCATCCCATACGGGAACACAGCCTGCCGGCAACTCAGGTACACAACCCATGGCCATGTAAGACAAGCCCGTTCCATGATAATCAGACCCGATTGAACATTTTAAGCTAAATCTATGCGCAATTTTAGCAAACTGTTGGTACTGTGGTGGTGTGTGGCTTCCAGTGACCACTTCTATCGCCGCGCCACCGTAACTTCTAAATTCGTGCATCAGCAGCAACATATTAATAGTACCTAAATCATAACGGCCTGGGTGCGCAATCACAGCACTGCCACCGCTAGCTCTAATCAACCTAACCGCTTCTTCCAAGCTCATCCATTGATGATCAACAAAACCTGGTTTACCCTTTACTAAGTACTTTTTGAATACCGATCTGACATCTTTCGCATGGCCGCTTTGCACCAAAAACTGCGCAAAATGGCTTCGAGTAATAATACTTTGCTTTGCAATTGCTTTGGCACCCTCATAAGCGCCATGAATGCCCACTCTAGCCAAGCCTATTGCCATTTCTTGCGCACGTTCATCGCGTCCAATTCGTACTTTATCCAGCGCAGCCTTCAAGGCTAAATTTTCAGAATCAATTTTTAGCCCTACAATATGCAGAGTGCGTTTTTTCCAAGTGGCAGAGATCTCTACCCCGTTGATAAATTGAATACCATGCTGGGGAGCCGCTTCTCGAGCCGATACTAGGCCGCTTATATCATCATGATCGGTAAGCGCCAATACTTTTACACCGCTATTAGCTGCGTGTGCAACTAAATCATGCGGTGATAATAATCCATCCGAAATTGTCGAATGGCAATGTAAATCAATTTTTGCAGCCATAAAATTTATGCAATCAATGTTTTGCAATCGAAGTCAAATCATAGCAAAATACAGCCTTCGCAGATAGTTATGCTTTTACCCGCCACAAAGACCGCATGAAAATTTTATTTGATATATTCCCAGTTATTTTATTTTTTGTTGGCTTTAAGTTCTACGGTATTTTTGCTGCAACTGCTATTGTTATTGCTACCACTATTGGATTGATTGTCTATAGCAAAATTCGCCACGGTAAAGTAGATAAAATGTTGCTAGCAAATGGCGCCATCATCAGCGTGCTGGGGGGCATTACCTTATTACTACATGATAAAACTTATATTATGTGGAAACCTACTGTTCTTTATTGGCTTTTAGCAGGGGTTTTATTGGTTTCCAACCTATTTTTTAAGAAGAATTTTATTCAGCAGATGATGGGTACAATTCTAAATCCACCCGCGGCAACTTGGAACAAACTCAACCTAGCCTGGTCAATTTTTTTGATTTTTCTGGGTTTTTTAAATTTATATGTCGCATTTCATTACAGCTTAGATACTTGGGTGAACTTTAAATTGTTTGGTGTTACCAGCATGATGTTTGTGTTTGTTATCGCACAAACCTTACTATTGAGAAAATATTTAATTGATCCGCTAGAAGATAAGAAAGATTAATATGCTTTATGCAATTATTGCTGAAGATATAGCCAATAGTCTTGAAAAGCGCATGAATACGCGCCCCGCCCACTTGGCACGGCTCACAGAGCTGCAAATCCAAGGCCGCCTATTATTAGCTGGTCCTTTCCCCTCAATTGATAGCATAGACCCAGGCCCAGCGGGCTTTAGCGGTAGCTTAATCGTGGCTGAATTTAGTGATTTGGCATCAGCTAAAAGTTGGGCAGAAGCTGACCCGTTTGTAAGCGCAGGCGTATATGCCAGCGTTAAAGTGAAACCTTTTCGCAAAACGCTACCCTAATAATTTGAATTTTAATTAGGCTAAGTATGAGTTTAACTGAAACTATAAAAGATAGGCTCGCGGCATTAAACCCAATCAACCTTGAAATACAGGATGATAGCGCTCTGCACGCAGGACATAAAGGCAATAGCGGAGGTGGACATTTTAACGTAAAAATAGTAAGCTTTCAGTTTTCACAGAAATCGCAGATAATGCGACATCGTTTAATATATCAAACCCTTACTGACTTAATGCCGCAACAAATTCATGCTATAAGCATACAAGCAATTTCGCCAGACGACTCCATTTAACACCAAAACCCAAAAGGTTAAATTTATTAATTTTAAGGATTTCTTATGAGAATCAACCAAATACTCGTAGCATTCGCAGCATTTTCTACTTTAGCATTTACTCCACCACTATACGCTTCTGACTCAGCAGCTACTGTTAATGGCAAGCCCATTAAACAATCATGGGTAGATTACATCATGAAGGATGCACAGGCCCGTGGTCAAACACCGAATGATGGCATGAAAAACGCTATCATTAACGAACTGGTTGGTTCTGAACTGGCTTACCAGGAAGCGCAAAAACAAGGTATTGATAAATTGCCTGATTATCAAACCAATTTAGAATTAACCCAACGTAAATTATTGGTCAATGTTTTTCTACAGGATTTTATGAAGAAAAACCCAGTGTCTGAAGCTGACAAAAAAGAGGCTTACGAACAATACAAAAAAGAACTTGGTGATAAAGAATATAGCGCACGCCATATTTTGGTTAAAACTGAAGCTGAAGCTACGGATATATTAGCGCAATTAAAAAAAGGTAGTGATTTTGCCAAGTTAGCGAAAGAAAAATCACTTGATCCAGGTTCAAAAGATAAAGGTGGTGACTTAGGCTGGTTCTCACCCGCTGGCATGGTGAAACCATTTAGCGATGCGGTGACGGGTCTTAAAAAAGGCGAGGTTACAACCACACCGGTGCAAACACAATTTGGCTGGCACGTAATTAAATTAGTTGATACACGCGCAACGCAAGTACCAAGTTACGATAAAGTTAAAGATGGTTTAGAGCGCACATTACAACAACGTAAACTTGAAAAAATGATGCTTGATTTAAAAGCAAAAGCTAAAATTGATGTTCCTGGTGTGACCTCAGCAAAATAATCGTTAGATTAACAAGGTCAGATTTAACACAACAAAAAGCCTGCTCTTGCAGGCTTTTTTAACTTTGAGTCGGTGATTGATTTGACCATAAATAACAGAGAATAAAATTTATAATTTATGTTAACTTACAACTCTTAAAGTCTATAGACGACCGCTTTGGAGCAATGAAATTTTTAATGGTATTTGGATACACATTGGTACAAATTGCATGAAACCAGAAATATCCCAGAGATATCATCACGCTATATTTTAATGTGAATACTTTTTCACTCTCTGATGAACCTGATTAATATGCATTTTGCACTAGCCACAACCGATGGATATCAATGCGTCCTTGAATCATTTCTGAGAGCAGGTTGGCATTTAGATAAGCTGTTTGTTTGTCCAAGCGACTGGATGTTTGATAACAAACAAGTGATCGCACGCGCTCTGGAACTTGGTGCAAGCATTCAACACTCCCCGATCACCACCATTGATATGGAAGAACTGGGCATCCGTGGCTGCAATGTTCTGGTCGTAGCTAGTTATACATGGAAGATTCCGGATTGGAGCCGTTATCTGGAATATGCCGTGAACTTTCATCCTTCACCACTACCAGAGGCGAGAGGACCATACCCTCAAGTCAGGGCGATTCTTGAAGAACGGTCAAGCTGGGCAGTCACCTGTCATAAGATAAGTGAAAGATTTGATCAAGGCGATATCCTTGATACTGAGGGCTTTGTCGTCGATCATGACGAAAATCATGAAACCTTGCGTTTAAAATCTCAGATGACAGCAGGGAAATTAGCCGAACGTGTAGCAAGGAATTTTGGAAGTCTATGGAGCTCTGCCACGCCACAGGACGCAGGAAGCTACTGGCCACTTTGGTCTGAACAGGATCGCACCATAGATTTCACCCAACCGGTAGAGGCGATTATGCGCCGGATCCGTGCATTCGGGGACTTGGAATGCATGGCAACAGTCAATGATGTAACAATATTCATCCACCGTGCAAAAGGCTGGGTCGCGTCACATTCAAGCCTTCCAGGAAAGGTGGTACATGCAAGCAGCCTTGAAATGGTCGTTACGGCAGCTGATGGATTTATCGCAATTACAGAATGGGATTTAAATCCTCCGGGCGCAATCACGTCGAATCTGCGGCAATAGGTATTGTACATACTGGCGTACAGCCTTAAACGCGTGATGTAGGTTATGGGAGGAGACATGAGGACTTGAAGGCTGAGCTTGGTAGCGTAAGAGCTGGGCAATCGGTTTGCTTGTAATTCTACTAATTGAAAGCTAACTTGACAGCATTAAAGTCTGCTTTGTAGAGCCCTGAATGGTCGCAATCTCCGCTCATGAGCCGCTACGTTGAGGTAAATTAAATTATTGTGTGTCAATGCCGGCTTTGGGGTGAGTGCTTTAGGAAGATGCATGAGTAACTTCGACCTAGAATAATAGAATGGACCTTCATGTTATTTATAATTTTTGGAAAAGTTGTACTAAGTAGATAGGTCATCTGAAATATCTCCTTACCTGCGTACATGGGCCATGTAACATAGCAGAAACTAACAAAAGTAAATATCGAGAAAAATTTGACTGACAAGCTGCCAACTTTAACTGAGCTACCGATTAATCCCATTATATCAATGGCAACCCTCGTACTCATGCCAGAAATAGAAATCCCGAAACTGGTTGCGCAGATGCACTCTGGGACTATTGATGCTAATCTTTTCATGAGCCAGTACCACCTTTTTACAATTATTGGCCCCAAAGAATTTGCTAGAGAAATGCAGTCCAAGGCCTTGGAGCGAAGTGCGGTTTACAGAATTGCAGGAACAAAAAAACCAACCATTCGACTACTTGCATTGATGGGGCCGGGTGATGCAATGGAAAACACGCCTCTTGATTATTTAGTTGAGGATTCTGATATACAGCTCGATCTCTTGTACATTATGCCAGGCAAGCCACTGCCGACTATCATCCCAGAACATGACATTGCGATTGTCGCGCTGTGTGATTCAAAAAAAACTAGACCGCTTCTTGATAAAATCGATAAGTTAATAGCGCAATGGCCGCGCCCAGTCTTAAACCTTCCGAGTCGAATTCAACGTTGCTATCGGGATGACCTTTGCCAGTTACTCAATTCAATCCCCGGACTTCTGATTCCTCCTACGGTATACGCCAGCAGAGTTGAACTAGAGAGAATATCTAGGCTAGGCTTACCTGTTAGTGAACTACTTGGCGATGGTACTTATCCCATTACTATTAGACCCCTCGATTTTCATAGCGGCATAGGGTTAAGCAAGATTGATAATGAGAAAGGTTTAGCTGATTATCTGGAGGCTACGAACGAACAGGAGTTTTTGTTTCTTTTTATATTGATTACTGTAGCGAAGACGGACTTTATCGCAAGGCTAGAATAGCATTGATTGATGGTCTGCCTTACATCTGTCATCTAGCAATAAGCGAGCAATGGATCGTTCACTATAAATCAGCAAGCATGGCTGAAAGTATTTCTAAGCGTGAAGAGGAAGCCCGATTCATGCACAACTTTGATACCGAATTCGCTTTGCACCATCGAGATGCCTTAACTGCCATCGCAGAACGATTAGAATTGGATTATGCCGTCATCGATTGCGCTGAGACTCCTGACGGGGATTTGCTAGTATTCGAGATCGATAACGTGGGCTGGGTACATGCAACCGACCCAGTTGATATATTTCCTTATAAAGAGGCTCAAATGAACAAGGTTTTTGCTGCTTTTAGAGCCATGCTGATTAAGTCAATGGGGATGTCACGAAATACAAATTGAACATCAGGACTATAACGACCAATGTTGAAGTTCAATCTTTTTATTGACTCGAGTACTTGCAGACTAAACCGATTGACGCTTAGTGATTTATTAACAATATTAGTTCAAAATCTGTAGAACTTAAAATAAAAAGCTTTTTAAGCAACTATAAAGTTTTGATGGAATATGCCGATAAATATTATAACTAGCGTTGTTATTTCAATTATGTATTGCTTGCAGGAAATGGCCGCCTAGATATTAAAAATTTACTCGGACTATTATCATGACCATTTCTCAATTAAATCAAGTTTATAGTACCTTAACTAGCAATCTGTCAGTCGTATCGAATGAGTCTTCAACAGTTAACATCAGCTCTACAAACTTAGGTGATCAATTATTAATGTCTGATTCTTCAACAAGCACAGATAGCACTATCAGTGACTCTCTTCTACAAGGTTTGTTAGCCTCATCCCAGGCATCATCGCTTCCAAATGTGAATAGTCAAAATCCACAAAGTAATAATACATCTAATTCTGTAAACTTGAATTCAAACTGGTCAACGGTATTAAAACAGAACCCTACTATGGCCACTTTATTAGTACAAAGTCAAATTGACCAGAGTCTACTATCAATATTCGATCAATAAACTTCTTAGGTTGTAATTTTAAACACAGGACTTCCCAAGCTATAATGAATTTGATTAGGAATACAAAAGTGCTTTTATTCAAATGATTAATTGCTTCCTCGTAAGAATATATTTCATGGGTAAATTAAATACCTTAAATATAAACCTTTTATAGAAAGTATATTCTTATGTCTATTGCCCCAATCAGTCCAAACAACACTTCTGCTATCACTAGTACCCAGTTATTTAACAATTCATCTATTAACTCTGGCAGTCAAGATTCAGATGGCGACAATGACGGTAGTCGTGTCTCTAACGGCCGTGGCAAATTTGCTTCTGCAATCAGCCAAGCTTTGTCGCAACTTGGCGTTTCTACAGGGGACACAAGCAGCACAGCAAGCACTTCCAACGCTTCGAGTACAACCTCAACTCAAGACCCACAGTCAGCGGTAACCAGCTTTATGCAAAGTCTATTTGCAGCATTGCATGCGAGTAGCCCAGCTAATGCCTCGAACACGAGTCAGGTGGCTGCTGGAAATGATAGTGATGGTGACAATGATGGAAGTACTACATCAGCAGTCTCTGGAGCAGCAGGGAAGGGTCACCACCATCATGGCGGGGGCGCTCATAAGCTTGAGAGTGATTTGCAAAACCTGATACAGCAAGTTACTTCTGCCTCAAATGCGAGTACAACAGGCTCGAGCACTCCGGGGTCAACTTCATCAAACCCGAATTTAGATGCACTTCAGCAAGGTTTTAATAGTTTATTGTCTGCGAGCGGGGTTTCTGGAAGTAGCGCAACAACATTAAGTAGCTTCTTGCAATCATTGTCACAAAGTATGCAGGGGGCAACAGCTACGGGAAACATTGTCACTACTAAAGTTTGAGTAACATATCAGGCTTAGGCTAAATGTTATGTCTTAGAGTTTCTGTGGTATTTAATCAACCTAATGTACCCGTAAATATAATAATTTCTGATACTGACAGCGTTAAGGCAATCTCAGACAAGTCACAGTAAACATGAGTAATCAGGGCCTCTCAGAATCTGAATCATTATACCTTATTGGCATTGGCTCAATGGAATCGGGTGATAATACATATGCTGAAGAATGTTTTCTTAGAGCATTGGAAATTAATCCCTATTCTGCAGAAGCTTATGCCAATTTAGGCTTATTGCTGGATAGACGAGGGGTTGCTGAGATTGCTGAAAACTGCTATCGCCTTTCTATAGAGCTCAACCCTAGTTGTTATGAAACATATCTAAATTTAGGTGCCCTACTAGCTAATCAAAAGCAATTCTGTGAGGCAGAAAAATACTATACACAAGCAATTAAACTTAATGACAAGAATCCAGTGGGCTGGTCGAATCTTGGCGTTCTGTACGCTTGCATAAAACGTGAAGCGGAAGCAGAGCATTCTTATCGAACAGCCATCTCTTTGAATCATGAATATGCAATGGCTCGATATAATCTAAGCTATTTGTTATTGAGACAAGGCCGTTTCGATGAAGGTTGGTGTTGTTTAGAGTCACGAAGTTGGTTTAAATCGATTGCTAAGCAAATTCCCTTCCCTAGATGGAATGGGGAGCCTATTAATAGTAAGAGTATATTAATTAGCTACGAGGCAGGTTATGGGGACGTAATTCAGTTCTGCCGTTATGTTGCGGTTTTAAAGGCACAGGGTGCAGGTTTAATTACCATGATTTGCCACCCACCATTAAAAAGACTGTTGTCCACAATGGATGGAATAGACGAAGTATTTTCATATGATGAGAAACTTCCGCCACTAGAATGGGATTTCTGGACACCTCTTTTGAGCATTCCCTATCACCTCAAAACAAGCATTGACACAATTCCTGCAAAAATACCGTATTTACAAGCCCCCATAAACGAGATTGAGAAATGGAGCAGACTACTTCCGAAAGATGGGTTAAATGTAGGTCTAGTATGGAAAGGCAATCCACTTTTTGAAAATGACGCTGATCGGTCTCTCCCATCGTTGGATGTATTTGTACCTTTATGGGATGTAGATGGAGTTAATTTCATCAGTCTCCAGAAAGGAGAAGGCGAAATTGAAGCAACAAACCAAACAAGCGAATCGGCTCTCATTAACCTTGGTTGTCAGCTGGAAGATTTTACAGATACTGCAGCTGTTATTATGAATCTTGATTTGGTTATTTGCGTCGACACAGCTGTAGCTCATTTAGCGGGAGCCCTTGGCAAGCCTTGTTGGGTATTGCTTCCTGACTATAAGACGGATTGGCGCTGGCTAAAAGTTCGAGCAGATTCACCATGGTACCCCAAAACCATGCGACTCTTCCGTCAACCGACAATGGGAGATTGGGCCACTGTTGTTAGTGAGGTAGTTTGTGCTCTTAATCAGTTAGTTGCAAATGCACATCAATCGGTAAATTATAAAAAAACTAATGTGAAACACTCAGTTATTACAAAAATGCAATAACGTGTGAGGTTTCATGAATGTCAACTTAGGGTCTCGAGCCTCTATTTTCAACGACTGCTATGAAGCAATGCAATTTTTATGTGTGCCACTGACGGCTTTTAGGTAAGCACTTTGCGAAGACTTATGAGTCACTACAGCCAGAAGCAGTCAGCCAATATAATTATTTAACCATTGTGAGTGGAATACCATGTCTATACGAAATAAAAAGCTTTGGAGTCTGTCCAAGATTTTCTAACTTAAGTGTATAAAATGTGAAACTGATGTGAGTTAGGTATAGCAATGTATGCAACGGGTCGACTTTTGACCGTAAGCTTTCGCAGTTAAATTTCAACTTTAGACTCATTTAAAATTGTATGTTAAAGTTTCATTTTTGCGCTCATTCAGCATGTTTCATCTTCAATTAATCATCTGCTTAGAAACTACTTTGGGGCGCTTTAACCACTTTAATCAAAATAATTCTTTAAAATTGTTTCAAGAACCTCATTGCATTTATGTCTTCAGTTACACCTTTTCCACAACACACTAACGCAACTCAAATTCCACTACTTGTTGATTGGTATATAAACCCTGAAATTTACGCAGAAGAACAACAACTTTTGTTTGCTAAAGCGCCTAAATATGTGGGTCACCGCTTATGGTGCCTAATAATGGCGATTTTCACGCTCTTGACTGGATGGGTAACGCTAAAACTTTGGTTAATCAAAACAGTGAGATTTCGCTATTAAGCAATGTTTGCCGCCATCGCCAAGCCATTATGCTAAAGGAGCGCGGAAATACAAAAAATATTATATGTCCACTGCATCGCTGGACCTATGATTTAAATGGCGCGCTACTAGGTGCACCACATTTTGATAAATCCCCGTGTTTGAATTTAAATAAAACGCCACTAAAAAACTGGCAAGGCCTATTGTTTGATCGACCACATGACATTGCTAGAGAGCTTGATTCTATTGGCTGCAAGCAACACTTCGATTTCACACACTACAATTTTGACAATGTCATTGTTGAACATTACGATTTCAACTGGAAAACTTTTATTGAAGCTTATTTGGAAGATTATCATGTGGGACCATTTCATCCAGGACTAAACCAGTTTGTTGACTGTAATAATTTACACTGGAGTTTTGGTAACAATTTTAGCGTACAAACAGTGGGTTACCGACCCATGCCAGATAAGCATTTATCACACGCCTATAAGAGCTGGCAACAAGCCGTGACGCAATACCACGGAAGTAACTTACCAAAGCATGGTGCGATTTGGTTTATATATTACCCATATTTGATGATTGAGTGGTACCCCGGCGTATTGGTAGTCTCACACTTAATACCTACGAGTGTTGATACTTGTAGTAATGTCGTCGAGTTTTACTACCCGGAAGATATTGCCTTGTTTGAGCGCGAATACGTTAAAGCCCAACAAGCAGCCTATATAGAAACTGCTGTCGAGGATAAAGAAATCTGCCAACGAATGCATGATGGCCGGAAAGCCTTGTATGCACAAGGTATTGAGGAAAGCGGACCCTACCAACAACCGCTTGAAGCTGGCTTAGAGCACTTTCATATGTGGTATCGTAGGCAGATGCAACAACATCTAGCTTGATGTTTATGGTTCCCTATTTCTGAATTCTCAAAACCTATTCATCAATCCACATTTACATACACCAAGCAGAGTATGTTATTGGCGAAAGTTTAGTCTTATTTGTTTCACTTTTGTTCAGAGTGTGGCATAGGGTCGCTAGCCTCGATTATTGATGACTGCTGTGGATCAATGCAATTTTTTCTTAGGTTAATGTCGCCTTTTGAGGTAAGCAATTATCAAGAATGAGGAAAATAGCAATAAGGCCTGATAATGTTAGTAACCCTTAATCAATCTGGTGTGAGTGTAAATACTTCTGATCCAGAGTCGTATTTTTTTATGTAATCACCTATTTTTTCGAAAGTAGCGGTTACAGGAGGCCCTGGCTGATCAGAAAGTGAAACCTCGGCACTGAACATCGCACCTAACATCAACTTCAAAGGATTAATATTAACTGGCTGAGCAACAAAATAGGCCTTTTCATTGGCCTTGATAACCTTAATGTCGCTTGTCTGATATATTGCAGAATTAACTACATCAAGGACAAATTCAGTGCAATTCTGACGTTCCAAAGTATATGGGTTTGCAATAGCGGAATAATGCGAATCATGTAAAGCGTTATAAGTTGGTGAAGCAATGACTTCAAGTAAGCGTTTCTGTAATTCCGGAGAAGGAATGATAATTCCCGCCTCCAGCTCTGCTGCTCCTGCAAAAAAATCAACTGGATAATCCTGCACAAGCGAGCTTGTATCAGGATGTTCATCATTCTGATATTCATTGAACATTGCGTATCCGTTCACATGCCGACTATCACCTGTAGTAATATCGGAATATACAGCGAATGCTGCATGAGTATAATGCATCCCTTCAGGTAATTCTGATTGAGGACGGCCAATTCGACCAACAATAGCTACCCGAGCCCCTTTTGCAGCTAGTGTCCTCTCTACTTTTTTTGCAAGCCCGATGATCTGCTCAGCTTTGAAACGAATAGGATCGCTACTTGTACTGACGTTTGAACTGAAGCTAGCCGCATCAGCTGGGAAATAGATCAACAACAAAGTTAGAATAGCAATGCGCAGTATCAGAAATTGCATACTTGTGTCCTGTTAAGGGTAGCTGAAATAGCTCATACTGCTAATCTGGAAGGACAGTGGTCACAACTGAACCAGTATCATACTTCATTAGATAATCCCCGAGCTTTTCGAAAGTCGCAGTAACTGGAGGGCCGGGTTGATCAGATGTTGACACCTCAGCGCTAAACATAGAACCAAACATTAATTTCAATGGGCTGACATTTACTGGCTGAGCAACGAAATAAGCCTTTTCATCAGCCTTAATAACCTTAATGTCGCTAGTCTGATAAATAGCAGAGTTAACGACATCAAGAACAAATTCTGTGCAATTCTGACGTCCTAAAGTATATGGATTTGCAATCACAGAATAATGAGGATCATGCAAAGCCTCATAAGTTGGTGAGGCAATAACATCAAGTAAACGTAGCTGCAGATCAGGAGACGGGATAATTATCCCCGCTTCAAGCTTTGCTACTCCGGCAAAGAAATCTACTGGATAATCCTGCGCCAAGTCACTAATATCAGGATGATCGCTCTTCTGATAAAGATTGTATATCGAATAACCAGGTACTGTTCTACCATCATTAGTAGTAATTTCAGAATAGACAGCGAACCCAACGTGGGTGAAGTGCATCCCTTCTGGAAGTTCCGACTCAGGCCGTCCCATGCGCGCTAATATTGCGACCCGAGCACCTTTAGCGGCCATAGTCTTTTCTACCTTCTTGGAAAAACTTATGATCTCCTCAGGCTTGAAATGAAGCTCCTCACCTGCTTGACTGCTGCTTGAGCTAAAGCTAGCTGCATTAACATCAACGTTAAATGAGATTGCAATCAATACGATAAGGAGTGACCAAAAATAATTCTTCATCTAAAAACTCCTGAAAGGTAGAGGTCTGACCTCTAAATATAAGCTTATGGTTAAGGATTGGTTGACTTGCTCTTTGCTTTTAGGGCTTCATTCGGCGGGATAACAGTTATGGTCTCATCTGTTATCTCAAGAGGTGTTCCAATAGGTGCTGTTGCAGCCCTCATAGAATCTCGAGCTGCCCCTGCACTAACTGCACCAGCCGATCCAAGTGCAGCGCCACTCACCGAAAGAGGGACAGCCGATACGGCTGAAGTGACTTGCCCAGAAGCAGCAATGCTATGTGCAGCGCTCGCACTTGCATGGCCACTACTTTGAACTGCTTCATTTACGGCACGTCCAGATTCTGTATCGCCCGCCGCAAATACACTGCTGTTTGTAGCGGCCAATAGCATGAAAACCAACGAAATTTTTAAAAGCTTGATCATGTTTCTTCTCCAGATTAATCTAGAACGATAAGAGCCCTTCAGTAACAAATTGCAACCAGAAGGTATAAGAATATAGTAACAGAATATATTTGCATGAGCTACTCACCCCATTGGGGATATTGAAACCTGTTGAACATTACTAACATAGCAGAATGACTGCAATGAGTCGCGAGCTTCGATTATCAATGACCACTTTGGAGCAATGTAATTTATGAGTGTGCCTATGGCGTCTTACAGGTAAGTACTTTGCAAAGGTGTATGAGTAATTCCGGCTAAAAACAGACACTCAAATATGTAATTACAAATATAATAGTTAGACATTTATAAATACCCCTTGGTCGGCATTACCTAGCAGCTTAAGTAAATCAGCCCCTTTAAGTGATAAAGCAAATCCCAAAATGCCACTACCAATTACTACGGTTTCATAGTCTTTAACACTGTTATCGACCAAAATTTTAATTTTTCCTGGCAACGCGATAGGTGGGACGGCACCAACAACATATCCTGTGGCTTCTGGTACTTCATCAAATTCCGCCATGCGACATTTACGTTCATTTAAATGTTTACGTAACACTCCCCAGTCTGCACGACCACCTCCAGCAACAGCTAATAGAACAAATTTGTCTGAGCCTGTTTTAAACAATACGCTTCTTACAATAGATTGTGGGTCTATCCCTTGCTTTAAAAGCAATTCTTCCAGAACCCTAACAGGTTTTTTATCCTCTGTTAATGGTATTTCTATAACATCATAAGCAATGGTTTCATGTTGTAACAGTTCAGTGACAGGGGAAGTGATGGATATACTCATAATCAATCATTCTAAGTAAGTTAATTCAACTATATTCTTACATTTAGCTTTTGAAATTAAATCTTGTTGTGACGATAATAGCCCACAGACAATTACTGGTAAAGCTGTAAACACTAGATTAATCACAGATTGGGGGGGCTTTATGTTTAGGATTATAAATAAGCCTAATTTAATTCTCGCTGCTTCAGTACTTCCGAATATGTGCTATTGGGCATGCATGAATTTCTCAAAGCTCTACAGTTTCGTTAATTTCCTTGAGAGTTAAGTTTATGGGTAAAGATATATAGTCATATCTGAGTCGAACTTCCCAAACATCTAACTATAAACTGATTATTTTTAGTGGCTGCTTAAGAGAGCAGTGGTTTCAGGTTTTTTTTGGAAGCCTGTCGTGAGCCACTTCAGCCATACGCAATTGCCGAGCAGCTTCTTCAGCGCGAGCAGCATCAATAACACGGATAACGCTCTTCAGATCAACTGGCTTAGTGTCCTGTTTAAAACGGCCTGTCAATTCAATATCGGGGTGCAGTTCACCATGGGCATAAAGCGCCCAAATTTCCTTGCCGTATTGAGTGGATAGTAATTCAGACGCAAAGCGTCCAAAAAAGGCTGATAAATTACCTACGTCCCGTTGCAGCATACTGCTTGCTTGGTTGTTGCTGGCAGCATCAACGGCTTGTGGCAGATCGATAATAACTGGACCATCTTTACCAAGCAATATATTAAATTCAGAAAGGTCACCATGCACAATACCAGCACAAAGCATACGTACTACTTCTTTAAGCAAAGTTTGATGGAGTTTACTTGCCTCTTCTGCTGTAAACACTACATCATTCAGTCTAGGGGCTGCGTTGCCGTTTGCATCAGTCACCAGTTCCATCAGCAACACTCCTTCGTAAAAGTTATAAGGCATTGGCACTCGTACCCCTGCATCGGCAAGGCGATATAAGGCATCCACCTCTGCACTTTGCCAAGCTTCCTCTTGCGCTTGTTTGCCGTATTTTGAACCTTTTGCCATGGCACGCGCTTTTCGACTACCTTTTATTTTGCGCCCCTCAGTGTAATCCACACTCTGACGAAAACTGCGCTTGTTGGCCTCTTTATAAACCTTGGCGCAGCGCACATCTTCTCCGCAACGTACTACAAAGACTGTAGCCTCCTTGCCACTCATCAGTTGGCGAATTACTTCATCTATCAGGCCATCTTCGATTAGGGGTTCAAGTCTTTTTAGAGTTTTCATAGGGTGGGATCATACGACTTGAACTGAACAACCGTCAATCTGCAATGTTCGCGACACATTGATAGTGACTAAACTTTGTGTAAACCATTTATTGTGAACGACTTCAATGGTAGCCCTGCTCCATCTGGTTAACAGTCAAAGTTCAGCCACAACCCGTCATTTAGATTTAGAACCCAATTATTATAAAAACACCAATTTAATTTGCGCCTCCCCATTGAAGTGCGGCATCATTTCACATACAAATAATGTTTACCTCTACTATAGTCCATCATAACTGTGATGTTATAGGGGTTGTATTGGTTTAAAATCAACATACTCATTAACACACGGTTATCGCTTAGGTGTTTGCACGGATATACTTGTTTAGTTCATCCGCGTAGATTGCACTTTTGATTGACAAACTCTCGATGAATGATGGTTGAATTCATATTTTTGGTATTCTCTATAAGGCCTGCAATCCGCAACGATAAGTTGTAGATTGAAATAGATGCATAACCATAACCACTAAATGAAAAAGCTTCATCATTTGCGGTTTCTTTCTTTTATGGAGCACTACTTTGATTTAATAGCTATAAGCGGCTTTCGTTTCGTATGTGAACGGCTTATTAGTGAGGTGAAGGAATTTGGCATATATTGTCTGCAGGTTATTATGCAACCGGTCAAACAAGGACAGCAGGCGATTTAACTATAGTTACAACAATTTTAGTCAGGCAATAAGCTATGTCTCATCTTTTTGAACCACTTAAATTACGAGACGTCATTCTAGCCAATCGAATTGGTATGCCACCAATGTGCCAGTACTCTGCACAAGATGGTATGGCCACAGACTGGCACTTCGTACACTATGGCAGCCGTGCGGTCGGCGGTGCTGCCTTGATAATTATTGAGGCAACGGCTGTGGCGCCAGAAGGAAGAATTAGCTTAGGCGACCTCGGCATTTGGGAGGATAAGCAAATAGAACCATTGGCACAGATTGCTCATTTTTCTCAAAGACAAGGTTGTGCAGCCGCTATACAACTTGCACATGCTGGTCGAAAGGCCAGCGTAGGACTTGGCTGGCAGGCACAGAATACGCTGAATGTGTGTGATGGCGGTTGGATGACCGTAGCCCCATCCCCTGTTTCCTTTGGCGACGGCTATGCAGTACCACATGAGCTTGATGAGAAAGGCATTCACAATATAGTGTCCCAGTTTGTAGCAGGTGCTCGTCGTACGCGTGAGGCTGGTTTTGAGGCGGTAGAGATTCATGCTGCCCATGGATATCTGTTACATCAATTTTTATCTCCATTGTCCAACCTGCGTACAGATTCCTACGGTGGTAGTTTTGATAACCGTACGCGCTTAGTGCGAGAAGTGGTCAATGCAGTGCGCAATGAATGGCCAGAACGGCTCCCATTATTGATTCGACTTTCTGCTACCGATTGGGTAGATAATGGTTGGAATATAGATGAAACCGTAGAACTATGCAGGAAACTAAAGGAGCTGGGTGTTGATTTGGTGGACGTATCATCCGCTGGACTAGTACCAACCGCTAAAATTCCGGTAGGTACTGGATTTCAAACTGAGTTTGCTGCGCGAGTACGACGCGAGGCCGGCATTGCTACCGCAGCTGTCGGTCTCATTACTTCTCCTGCACAGGCCGACCATATTGTTCGAACTGGCCAGGCTGATATTGTATTGCTTGGCCGTGAAATCCTGCGCAATCCCTATTGGCCGCTGAATGCTGCCCAAGCGCTAGGGCAGGAAATGGCTTGGCCGCTGCAATATATACGTGCTGCACCTTCTGGATCTATGGGGCGCTAAGCTTGAGTATTTTTCCTTTTGATAAATTCAATGCCCTTATGAAATATCAGTAATATACTATTTCTTCTTAGTGATTCACTACAGAAGTTGTTGTTACTTCATCGGGTAATTTAGAGGAGTTTTAGTAATGAAATATCGATTATTAGGCAATACTGGACTTTATGTTTCCGAACTATGTTTAGGAACAATGACTTTCGGTGCTAAAGGATTCTGGGAAGTGATGGGCGGACTTCAGCAAACTGAGGTTGATCTTTTGGTACGTGAATCTTTCGACCAAGGCATCAACTTCTTCGATACTGCCAATGTTTATTCATTTGGCGAATCAGAAACATTACTTGGCCAAGCAATCAAGAATACAGGTTTGCCAAGAAATGAAATTGTTGTTGCAACGAAATCAACAGGCATTATGGATGAATCTCCAAACGGTAGGGGGCAATCGCGCTTTCATATATTCAATGAAGTAGATGCAAGTCTTAAACGGCTTCAACTGGATTATATCGATCTTTATCAACTTCATGGCTTTGATCCTCTAACACCTTTCGAAGAATCATTATCTGCCCTTAACGACCTCGTTAAGTCTGGAAAGATCCGTTATATAGGGCTATGTAATATGGCGGCCTGGCAAATTATGAAAGCCTTAGGATTTTCCAGGCATTACCATTGGAATGAGTTTGTGAGCGTGCAGGCCTATTATTCGATTGCCGGGAGAGATCTGGAGCGAGAAGTTTTTCCATTAGTTCAGGACCAAAAGCTTGGGCTGATGGTTTGGAGTCCTCTTGCAGGTGGATTTTTATCAGGCAAATATAGACGCGACCAAGCTCCTCCCGTAGGCTCTCGTCGTACAGATTTCGACTTTCCGCCGTTGAATAAAGATAAAGCCTTTGTATGCATAGATGTGATGGAGCCCATTGCAAAAACGCATGGTGTTTCGATTGCCCAAGTCGCTCTATCATGGATCTTAAGTAAACAACAAATATCAAGCATTATTATTGGTGCTAAGCGTATAGAGCAATTAAAAGATAATCTCGCAGCTACCAGATTGACATTATCTGAAACGGAGCTAAATGCACTTGATGAGGTTAGTACTTTATCACAAGAATATCCAGGCTGGATGCTTGCATTTCAAGGACAATATCGTGCCACACTACCAGTGAAATAGGATCAAGCTAGTAGCTTCATTTACGTTGATTGTGCTATTTAATTTTCATTTGTATAAATTGCTATCCTTATCAATTATTTTGAGAAAGCAATTTTGAAAAACACTTTTGGCGCATCCATTGAACTTCTATGGACTCGGCGTTTTGGTACATTCTGGTTCGCCAGCCTACTTTCCAATATAGGCACTTGGGTACAACAAGTAGCGCAACCATGGCTTCTTCTTAGCCTTGGTGCATCCCCTTTCCTGATGGGCCTTGATACGTTTGCCCTAGGCGCACCAGTATGGTTTCTGACATTGGTGGGAGGGGCATTGGCGGATAGTGCCGACCGCCGGACCGTGATAGCAAAGTTTCAATCCATCCAAATGTTGTGTCCCATATTATTGGTTTTGCTTCTTCTATTCAGTATGGTAAGTCCATGGATGGTGATTATGCTATCCTTGGTGATTGGTGTTACTGATGCGCTTTCAATGCCATCGTTTCAGTCAATTGTGCCATCAATTGTTGAACATAAGCAGATTGCTTCCGGCCTTGCTTTAAATTCTACTCAGTTCAATCTTTCACGTATCTTGGGACCAGCTATTGCTGGGGTTCTGCTGGTAAGTGTAGGTGCTGTGGGGTGTTTTGTAGTAAGCGCAATATCCTATGTTCCTTTTATTCTTGTCGCGCTGTGGATTTTACCCCGCCGGGAAATATCGTCGACTGTTAACGTCGTGCTTAACCACAAGCTTATACTTGCAAACGTAGAGAAAATTTCTCATATACCTCTTCTTCGCGGAGCACTGCTCACAGTATTTTCTACAAGTTTATTTTGTGCTCCACTGATCACATTTATTCCAATAATTATCAAAAATTCTTTTCATGGTAATGCTGGCCATTTCAGTATTGCTGTTGGATTATTCGGGGTTGGTGGTCTACTTGGCGCTATCATTCTTCTATTCGTAGACGTTAAACGTGATCGGCGATATATAAGTTCAGGGTTTGCTAGTATTTATGGGATAGTTCTTATTCTAGTAGCGCTAAATTCATGGTTCTGGGGTTTATCAATTCTCTTGATTTTTGGGGGAGTAGCGATGAGCGTCAGCAATATTTCGGCAAACACCATCTTACAAGTTAATACACCCTCGCTATTTCGAGGGCAAGCAGTCAGCTTATATATGCTTGCTATGAGAGGTGGCTTGTCAATTGGGAGTTTATTGACTGGACTTTCAGTAAGTCTGATAGGTGCAGAGAAAGCACTTCTAATCAATGGTGCACTTGCTTTAATAATACAGTTAATCGTAGGTAGAGAATGGATGCGTTCTGCACTACCTTGAAAGGGAATCCCACTATAATTGATATGACAGAAAATGATTCCATTTGATGGCATATTTAAAGAATGAAGTCTAATTCTTCGAATAAATGATAGTTTGAAATGGGTGTCGGATTCAACTGATCAACGCAACACTTTATCTTTATAGTATCAATAATAGATGGGGGGGGGGGGGGGGGGGTGAAAAATTAAAAAAAGAAATAGAAACGGGGATATTTTTATGGCGTTAAAGAAGCACAGGTATTGATTAATGAAGATTGCATCATTACAACACCACTAGACCACATAGCGCTCTTGGCTATAAGCCGCCTGCACCTGAGTTCATTACACCAAACTTCACCACGCAACATTTACAGCAAAGTATGCACTAATGTATGATGAAATAACTCTCTCTAAGAATGGTACTAAATAAATTGACAGCAGTTCAGCGCTGCAAAACATCAGCAATAAATGGACGATGCCACTGCGTGATTGGAAACCTGCACTAAATAGGTTTACTATTCAATTTGAGGAGAGGATGCCTCAGCAGTAAACAGCTATTTACACAAAACACAGGACACCCTCAAGAAATTTCAATAATTATTACCAATTTTCATTGGAAATAATTGAGAACATCATCAAATACCTACTGGCAAACATAAAACTTTGAAAGTCTTAAATTCCAAACCAAGCTAGTACACCGAAAGCCACACCAATCAATGCACAAGTTAAACTGGCATATTGAAGCCATTTGCGGCGTGTAAGAAGCGCTATCGCTGCTAGTGATATGGCAATCTGCAGAGCAGTGGTTCCCGTTGCCCATCGGTGATGCTGATGCATATATTGTTCTGAATGCTCATCAGCCTCATGGCTTAATTTTTCAAATTCTTCAGCTTTAATTTTGATCTCTTTCTTTTCAGAGTTATAGCGTAAAGCCTCACTTTTACTATCCTCTTGATCTTTGCCCGTTGTCAATTTAGCTGCAAGCTCAGCCAGAATTTGCTTATTACCCTTTGCTTGATAATAATTCCACTGATCAGAAGCTTCCGTTTTTTTGATAGAAGCTTCATTTTTAAGAATTATGGCCTCTCCAAGTGAAACGCTGCCTTCGTATGAAAGTAGCGCACCTATTGTAGCCATGATGGCCGTCATTACAGCAAGGCGACCATTGAAACCACTGCTTTCTTCATTCGTTTCCAATACTTCCTCATGTGGGCCTTTGACTTCAAATTCTTCACTCATTTAGTAACTCTCCAATTTCATTCATAAAATAATAATGTTTAATGTTTAATGTTTAATGTTTAATGTTTAATGTTTAATGTTTAATGTTTTTCAATACATATTGCATTTTAAATTAATCAACGAATCTCAGCATACTTTAAAAAGATATTATTGGAATATTACTTCGAAGTATCTCGATTTTTTTAAGTACCTTAGTCAAAAACTGCAATTCCAAAGGTCAATTAAGTGTCGTTCTCAGCAGGAAAAGTTATCACAATTTGCGAATTTTGAACGGCAGCTTAATGAAAGCAGTTATTTTTTGGGAAAACTGTCAAGCATCATAGCCTGGCAGGATCTACCTACAGTAGAATTGTTATTCATAAAAATATTGAGCAATTATAAAATATGAACACTATCCCACACCTAACAAGTTATCCAACTTTCGTCCGCCTTATTCTATCAAGACCGAGATTGTTTAGTTCCATTCTTGTAGGTGTGTTAGTTGCACTTTTTTTGCCTACATCTTTAGCATCGCACGAAATTACTCGGGTAATTATCGGCTGGAATACTGGAACTTGGCTTTATTTAGTTTTTGCGGCTCGGATGATATTCTGGACATCCCATGAAAAAATGCGTTCTCGTGCCATTGCACAAGACGATGGAAAATATTTCGTACTAATCATGGGGATTATTGCCTCGATTGTGTCTATAGGGGCAATCTTTGCAGAACTTTCTGTAGCCAAGGACATGCATGGCCTGCTTCGCTCTGCACACATTGCGCTCGCCATATTGACGATTCTGTCCTCATGGGCATTCATTCAAGTAATGTTTGCACTGCACTATGCACATGATTTCTATATTGCTAAAGAGCGAGGCAACTCAGGTGGGCTTGAATTTCCTGATGTAGCCACACCGGACTATAGCGACTTCCTCTATTTTTCCTGCGTAATCGGTACTTCTGGACAGACGGCTGACGTAAGTTTCACTAGTAAATCGATGCGTAGAACTGGGTTAGTACACTGCGTTTTGGCATTCTTTTTTAATACCACGTTGGTCGCCTTGACCATCAATATTGCATCTGGCTTGATTTGATTCATGTAATCTTTGTAAAGCTTCATAGTGCGAATCCACCAGCCACAAAAAACAGTCATTCTCAGGTGTTTCTGAAAACAAATAGGGAAGTGAACAGAATGAAATGCAATGAATAGTATTAAATATTTTAGGATGTCTAAATTCTATTTCTACTCGACTTTACACTGATCATAGAAAAGCATAGATATTATCAAACCAGACTAATCGAGACTGAACGTACTGTTTTTTTGAATTTTGGCTAATTAATTTTCAGTGACTACTTTGAGTTTATATTTTCGAACGACTGCTTTTCAGTAATGCCAGCTCGATAAAATAAGTGCAAACTATTGATCTCCTGTTTTTCTAGGAGATCATCATGGATATCCGATATAGTTTATCAAAGTCATGAACCATGGAACAAAGGAAAGTTAATTGGTCAAAAGCTCCGCTCAAGCTTAAAGAAACCGGGCAATTCGAGTTCGTTTGGAATTGTTACATCGTACACGGCGGGACCTCGCATTTTTTTACCTGGCAATAGTTAGTAAGCTGCGTGCTTGTGAACTGGTGAAACTGAAGGTCAGAGATATACCCCATGGCGATCGGATTTCATCAAGGGCTATTGTGATGCAACAAAAGACGGGACGTCCTGTTCAATTTGAAATAACGGAACATACTCGCAACTCTATAGTTGCCTGGATGCAGTTAGCGAAGCTCAGGTCAGATGAGTTTTTATTCCCCAGCCGAATTCATGATTCTCCTCATTTATCTACAAGGTAATATGCACGTGTAGTAAATGACTGGGTAGAGAAAATTGGACTAGATTCAACCGGCTATGGTACCCATAAGATGCGAAGAACCAAAGCTTCACTGATTGACCGACGCACTAAGAATCTTAGGGCAGTGCAATTGCTATTGGGGCATACTAAACTTGAAAGTACAATGCGTTACCTTGGAATCGAAGTAGATGATGCTTTAGAGATGGCAGAGCAGACGGAAGTTTGATTAGGATAGGACGCGGCTAGTACAAGCTAGTCGCAAAACAGATTTATGTGAACTTAAATATTGGAAATCACACAACAGACACTTAAAAAGTAAACTTTAATGACCCCTGATAAATTTACTCATCCATATGACTTCAAACTTCCAGTAGGATATTCTATTGTTCGCCTGCAAAATCTGAGTTTGGTTGAACAGGAAAAACTACTTCCTCAAGTTTTTGACTTGATCAAAGAACAATATTCCGAATGGCCAATAGAAAATAAAAATAATTGGTTATTGGCACTGAATGAGGGCAATGAAAACGGCACGAAAATGGCTGCCTCTTTAGTATTAAATCTGCATGGCGATGTTGTTGGGGTAAGCGCTATGGAACTCTATAATAACGGCACCGCTATGATTAATTATAGTATTGCCAGTAAAAATGCAAATAATTATATAAGCCTAATTTACTTCGCTACCAAAGACATGGCGGCAGGCATTCAAGAACTACAAGCGCTAGGTGAAACCATTCATTTCGTTGGTAAAGAACATCATCTGGAAAGCTTGAGGGCAATTGCAGGTTATTATGCGGTTGGTCAGGTACCTATTGATGGACCCACCTCCTTACTTGCTGGCGATGTGAAATATTATGAAGTCGCATATGGCAATCCTGAAAATGTGAACGATCAGGCAAAAATTGAGCAGGCATTTACGCTAGCTGACCCGAAAACAGGTGACATGCAAGATGAAGTTGTCCACCTTTGGTTGATTCGAGACTTCGTCCCCAGTGACCCAAACAAACCACTTGCAGAGTCGCTAAGAGCGCTTGCGGAAGCCTATCCTAAAGAACACAGTATTTTTAGGAAAAAAGACTACCGTTTAGACCCTGCTTATGCATCGCTTAACAAACTTGCTAACAATCTACCTAAATTCGCCACTTATCAACATGTGACTCAAGCTTCGGCACTAGGTGCAGCAAATTATATGGGTTTACAAAATTAGGCATGGTAAAGCAAATGCTAGGTCGAATTTATAGTGCATAGATAATACTTACCTATATACTCAAACTTACTCTGAATCATGGAATGGAGATGAATATATTTTGAAGTCACCATCTATCACTAAATTTTAATCGTATCAATAAAATTTGATTGTTTATTAAAAGGAAAATATGCAAGTGCTAATAAGAAAAGCCAATCAAGACGCCGTTAAAAAGTTTGCGCTATTTAATATTGGTTTTCGCCCCTTCTTCTTGGGTGCGAGCATTTTTGGGATTCTTTCTATTGCGTCTTGGATGCTGGTCTACTTTTCTTATTTACACATCAGCACTACGAATATCTCTATCAGCCAATGGCATGCTCATGAGATGCTGTATGGCTATGGTATGGCAGTAGTAGCAGGATTTTTATTAACTGCTGTAAAAAACTGGACTGGAATACCTACGCTTTTTGGTAAGCCGTTAATGCTCCTATTCTTGCTTTGGTGTATGGCTAGAGTTCTATTTTTATTTGGTTCAACATTACTACCTTATATAGCTACGGCTGATTTGCTGTTTGGACTGATGCTGATCATTTCAATAACCATGCCAATTTTTAAAGCAAAGCAATGGAAGCAACTAGCTGTCGTCAGCAAAGTTGTTTTGCTGTGGGTTGGCAACATCGTTTTTTACCTAGGTTGTTTTGGTGTGATAACAAGCGGTATGCAATATGCAATTAATGGGGCAGTATTGTTATTTATTAGCCTCATTTTAATGATAGGCCGACGCGTGATTCCATTTTTTATAGAACGCGGCACTGAAACCAAAGTCCAGCTTAAACAATATAATTGGCTAGACATCAGCATATTGTTTGTTTTTATTGCTCTATTTTTAAACGCTATTTTTATACAAATTCCATTTTTAACAACTTTATTTGCATGGGCCTTGTTTACCTTAAACGGCTACCGTTTATTTAATTGGCATACTGCTGGAATATGGCGTGAACCTTTGTTGTGGAGTTTGTACTTGTCAGCCTGCTTTATTAACTTTGGGTTTTTCTGTTATGGATTACAAGCGTATTACAGCGGCTTGTCTATTTTCACCTTACATATCTTCACTGTCGGTGGTATCGGCTTAATGACGCTCAGCATGATGTCGCGTGTGGCTTTAGGGCATACTGGACGTGACATTAGAAAACCTTCACGCTGGATTAGTGTAGCTTTTGCAGGCATTATTGCAAGCGTTCTGTTTCGCGCGGCGGTGCCGATGTTCTTCACTAAGTTGTATATGAGTTGGGTACTAATAGCCGCTATTTTATGGATATTAAGCTTTGCTATTTTTGCCATGATTTATACACCAATTTTACTAAAACCAAGAGTTGATGGGGCTTTTATTTAGGCACTCTCATAAAATTGCATATGTCATGAAGTGCAACAAACATCAGAAAGACTGATATGTCTCGGGAGTGCCAGTTGTCGAGTGTCCATTATATGGCGTTCCAATCTCTGAACTAACTTGCTAAATCAATCAAACAATTAGTTTTTACTTAACAACAAAATCCAAACTCCATCTCAGATTACGGATACCACTTTATATTAGCTTAATTGACTTTTAAAAAAAATATGTAATAATAAGAACCATTATCATTTAGATCGCTCATATTCAGCATGACCATTTTAAGCACTTTAAACTCAGGTGAGCATGGTATTATTCATGCAATACACGCAGAACGAGCGTTACACCAACGCTTGAATGCCATGGGTTTTAGAATCGGCAAAAAAATTGAGTTGATTCGCCGTGCTAGCTTTAATGGACCATTGCACGTACGTATTGGCGCAACAGATATTATTTTACGAGTCGTTGAAGCACAACGCATCCAAATCAACATTGCCTAATCGCCCAGTTTCATAGGCCTACCTAAACAGAAAACCCACTCCACGCCATGAAACGTATCGCATTACTTGGCATGCCCAATACGGGCAAATCTACCCTGTTCAACCGCTTAAGTGGCGCCTCGGCACGTGTTGGCAATTGGCCTGGCATTACCGTTGATTTAATGAGCGCTAAAATTTTAATCGGCGGCCACATTGGCGAGCTAATTGATTTACCCGGTATTTACGATTTACACGGCTTTTCAGATGACGAACAGGTGGTGCGCCACTTTTTAAGTGAGAATCATATTGATCTAGCCGTGATTGTGCTCAATAGCTCACAAATCGATCGCCAATTATCACTTGCCTTGCAAATTAAAAATCTCTGTCTTCCGACAATCCTGCTGCTTAACATGCAAGACGAAGCTAAGCGCGCAGGCATCAGCATTGACACTGAAGTTATGGCCAAGCAACTTGGCTTTCCCGTATTGCTTATCAGCGCCAAATATGGCGATGGTTGCCCGCAAGTTTTACAAGCAGCTTCCAAACAAATAGGAGATAAGTTTAATGCGATTTCGCCCCAAGCTATTTCTTTAATGTTAGAAGCTGATGTGCAAATCGAAAACGATATGCAGGTTATTATCAAAAAATCGGTGCAAATGCCCACCGAACTCAATGACAAAATCACCGATAACATCGATAAAGTTTTATTACATCCTTGGTTTGGTTTGCCAATATTTTTTGTAGCCATGTTTTTATTGTTTCAATTTATTTTCACCGCGGGCAAACCACTGCAAGATGGCATGGCATGGCTGCTTTCCTTGCTTCGCTCCAGCATTCTCGAACCAATGTTAGCAGGTCTTCCCGCTTGGCTAAATGGTCTGTTGCTCAATGGCATTTTTAACGGCATCAGTACGGTAATGGCATTTGTGCCGATTATCGTACTGTTCTTTTTAGTAATGAGTATGGTAGAAGACAGCGGCTATCTATCGCGGGCGGCATTCCTTATGGATGCTTTCATGGCTAAAATCGGTCTCGATGGCCGTGGTTTTGTGATGGTGTTAATGGGATTTGGCTGCAACGTACCCGCGCTGATGGGTACGCGCGTGATGCGCAGTCGCACTATGCGCTTGTTGACGATGCTTATTATTCCACTTTCACTGTGTTCGGCGCGCTTGCAAGTATTTATATTCATAATAGCAGCTCTATTTACAGTCCATCAAGCGCCTTACATCATGTTCGCACTTTACATGATGAGTTTTACTACCATCTTTTTAACTGCGGTTTTGTTTAAAGGCCAATACAAAAGTACCGAACCATTTATATTAGAATTGCCCCCTTACCGCTTCCCTACCCCTCGTCAAATATGGCTTCGCGGCTGGCAGGAAGTCAAGTATTTTTTAAATCGCGCCACAAAATTTATCGTGATAGGCGTAGTTATGGTGTGGGTGCTTACGCACTTTCCCACCAATGTACCGCCGGCCAGTAGCGGCACGCTGGCTGGGCAAATCGGCATGCTATTTACGCCAATACTCAACCCCATCGGCATAGATAGCCACCTCGCGATTGCCCTGATATTCGGTTTTGTCGCCAAGGAAATCGTCATCGGCTCACTCGCCGTGATTTATGGCCTGCAAGGCGATGCGCTTAGCCACCAAATTGCGCTCAATATTGACTGGGTACAGGGCATGAGCTTTATGCTATTCACGCTCATTTACACACCATGTTTATCCACCATTGCCACCATTAAAACGGAGTCAAAAAGCAGCAAATTCATGTGGCTATCCATCTTGTGGTCCTTAGGCTTAGCATGGGTGATAAGTTTTATTTTTTACCAAAGCGCGAGCATTGGGGGCTTGATAAAGAATGTAACGTAACACTAATTGCTTTCTTTGCTTTATTGGTTTATAAAACAATTATGTTTAATAGAACGTTGATTCAAATTTTATTTACTTACTGTTTGTTGCTAGCAAATACGTATATATACGCAGCAACGGTAACCGCTACCAATATAACACCTGCCGGCGATTTTACGCGCCTTACCATTGATACAGATCAAGCAGTTAAACATTCAATTACTGTTCTTAATAATCCTGATCGCGTAGTATTAGATCTAAAAAACATCGAGCTTAACGGCCAGCTAAAAGCCCTAACCTCTAAAACCCCACCTGCAGATCCATACATTAAACAAGTCAGAGTGGGTAAATTTCAGCAAGGCATTACACGTGTGGTCATTGATTTAATAACCGAAGCCAAACCTAAACTTAACGTTTTGCATTCTGAGGGCAAATATAAGCATAGATTAATACTGGACATTTACCCTATACAAGGTACGCCGTTGGCCAATGACGACAATCATCGCAAATCACAGGAATCGCACAATGGCAACATAAAAACAATTGACACAAAAATAAGTGAATCAAACAACACCGGAGCAAAAATAATTCTAAGGCATCAAGATGAATTAGAGCCTAACGCAGAGTCAGACCCATTATTGGATCCAGGTCCGGAGTACAGTCAATAAGACAATTCTCGCCTAATTGCGAACTTTGTTGAAGTGCGCTCGAGATTTTAAATGCATGTTCATTCAGTGAATATTTATTAGATGAGTCATTTCTTTTCATTTTATAAATTTGGCAGAATTTAAACTTTAGACGAATTACCCTTTTTTGCAATCTCACTGAATCATATTAACTAAGTAGTGTTTTTTAAGAACCGCGGGCTGGCTTTCTGTTAAAATATAGCTTAAATACACTAACTTTTATCCCTCACATCGCCCATGCCAAGCACCCAATTTTTAAGCCTTCGTGGCAGCCCTGCTTTGTCGCAGTTTCGTCTCGAAAAACTGTATACAACCCTAAAGAAAACTGTTCCCGCTATCGCGCATATTTATTCTGAATTTGTGCATTTTACATTTAGTGATGCTGCGCTTTCAGATACACAACAAAATATTCTCAAACAAATTCTCACATACGGCCCAAAAGCCAATATAGAAAAGCCAACTGGCGAATTGTTCTTAGTCATTCCTCGCATCGGCACCATTTCACCTTGGGCTTCGCGCGCAACAGATATTGCCAAAAATTGCGGCCTAAATAATCTTTTCAGAATTGAACGTGGCATTGCCTATTATGTAACCACACCTGATGAAAAACCACTCAATGATACCAATAAAACCTTACTGAAAGCGCATATTCACGACCGCATGACTGAGATGGTATTTAGTAATTTAGACGATGCACAAAAGCTCTACCACAGCGCAGAACCTACACCAATGAGCACCGTAAATATACTGCAAGGAGGCAAAGGGGCTCTGAATAAAGCGAATAGCGAAATGGGACTTGCACTGTCGCCTGACGAAGTGGATTATCTGGTTGAAAACTTTAGCAAAATCGGCCGCAACCCGACCGATGTCGAGCTGATGATGTTTGCGCAAGCCAACTCTGAACATTGCCGCCATAAGATTTTTAACGCTGATTGGGTGATTGATGGGGTGGCGCAAGATAATTCGCTTTTTGGCATGATTCGCAACACACACAAACTCAATCCCGGCAATACTGTAGTAGCTTATAGCGATAACTCATCCATCGTACAAGGTCAAAAAACCAAACGTTTTTACCCAAGAAATAACAGTGAATACCAGTTTATCGAAGACAAAATGCACTACTTGATGAAAGTAGAAACGCACAACCACCCCACTGCTATCTCACCTTTTGCGGGAGCGGCAACCGGTGCAGGTGGTGAAATTCGTGACGAAGGCGCAACAGGCAGCGGCTCTAAACCCAAAGCGGGTTTAACAGGATTTTCAGTCTCAAATTTAAACATTCCAAACTTTATCCAGCCCTGGGAGAAGGCATATGGAAAACCGAGTCGCATCGCATCTCCACTTCAAATTATGATTGATGGACCTTTAGGCGGCGCAGCCTACAACAATGAATTTGGTCGCCCCAATATCGCCGGATATTTCCGCACATTTGAGTTAGAGAGTAATAATGAAGTACGTGGCTATCACAAGCCTATTATGCTAGCAGGTGGCGTAGGCAACATCTCATCAAACCACTCCAAAAAGAACCCCATCCCTGCGGGCGCAGCACTAATCCAGCTAGGTGGATCCGCTATGCTTATCGGCTTAGGCGGAAGCGCTGCAAGCAGTATGGATACAGGTAGCAACATCGAAAATTTAGATTTCGACTCAGTCCAGCGTGGCAACCCTGAGCTGCAACGTCGCGCACAAGAAGTGATTGATCGATGCTGGCAGTTGGGCGATAAAAATCCGATTTTAAGTATTCACGACGTGGGTGCAGGCGGAATTTCCAACGCCTTTCCTGAATTGGTGAACGATGCCAAAGTGGGTGCAATTTTTCAGCTGCGCGATGTGCATAACGAAGAACCGGGAATGTCGCCGCGCGAGCTTTGGAGCAACGAAGCTCAAGAGCGCTACGTGATGGCTGTGGCACAGGAAAATTTAGGTTTATTCAGAGAGCTTTGTGCACGCGAGCGTTGCCCGTTTGCTGTGGTTGGTTATGCAACCGAAGAGCGCCATCTAACTGTGGCCGATAGTTATTTTGATAACAAACCCGTCGATATGGAGTTATCGGTTTTACTCGGCAAGCCACCAAAAATGACGCGCGATGTGAAGAGCGTAAATAAAACATTTAGTATATTTGACACCAATAAAATTGACATTAAAGATGCAGTGACCCGTACATTAAAGCTTCCAGGAGTAGCAGACAAAACCTTCCTCATTACAATTGGCGACCGCACGGTGACAGGTTTAATCGCACGCGATCAGATGGTAGGTCCGTGGCAAGTGCCTGTGAGCGATGTGGCTGTTACGTTGGCGGGTTATGAAACTAACATCGGCGAAGCGTTTGCTATCGGCGAAAAAGCGCCACTGGCGCTCATTAACGCACCAGCATCTGGTCGCATGGCGATTGGCGAAGCGATTACCAACATCGCCGCGGCAGCCATTAACGACATTAGCAACTTGAAACTCTCGGCTAACTGGATGGCACCAGCGGGACATGCAGGTGAAGATGCGGCACTATTCTCCACGGTGAAAGCCGTGGGCATGGAGCTTTGCCCAGCCTTAGGAATCAGCATTCCAGTCGGCAAAGATTCGATGAGCATGAAAACGGTTTGGCAAGATGGAGGCAAAGATAAAGCCGTGACATCACCAATTTCCCTTGTTGTTACTGCTTTCGCCAACACGCCCGATGCCCGCAAAACCTTAACACCACAGCTTAGAACTGATTTGGGCGAAACCAAACTTATTCTCATTGACTTAGGCAACGGAAAAAACCGTATGGGTGGCAGCAGCTTAGCTCAGGTTTATGGCCAAACCGGTGATACAACGCCCGATGTTGATAATCCCGAGCAGTTAAAAGCATTTTTTGCAAAAATTCAGGGGCTGAATGCCAACAACAAAATTTTGGCTTACCATGATCGAAGCGACGGCGGCTTATTTGTAACATTATGTGAAATGGCATTTGCTGGAAGATGTGGACTGCAAGTCAATATCGATGAAATTTCTGGCGATGCTCTACAAGCCTTATTTAATGAGGAACTTGGCGCAGTGATTCAAGTGCACACAAGTGATGCTGAAGATATTTTAAACATTTTAAATCAGCAACTTAGTGCACATTTAATTGGCAGCATAACCCATCAAAACCAAATCAACATCACTAAAAACGGACAAACCGTATTTGATGACTCACGTGTCAATCTGCATCGTCTATGGTCAGAAACTACTTATCAGATGCAGAGTTTGCGTGACAACCCAATTTGCGCACAACAAGAATATGACCGTATTCTGAATGTGGCAGATGCTGGCTTACATGCATACACAACGTTCAACATCAATGATGACCTAGGCATTCAGAATCATGCAACACCCTACATTAACATAACTCGTCCCAAAATGGCGATTTTGCGTGAACAAGGCGTGAATGGCCAAGTGGAAATGGCAGCTGCGTTTGACCGCGCGGGCTTTACTAGTATTGATGTGCATATGAGTGACATCATTTCTGGACGCGTTTCACTGAAAAACTTTGCTGGCTTAGTAGCTTGCGGCGGTTTTTCTTACGGCGACGTATTGGGTGCCGGCGAAGGCTGGGCGAAATCTATTTTATTCAATAGCCGCGCGCGTAACGAGTTTAGTGCCTTCTTTAACCGCAATGATTCATTCGCGCTGGGCGTATGCAATGGCTGCCAGATGATGAGTAATTTGCACTCAATAATTCCTGGCAGCGAGCATTGGCCTCACTTTGTACGCAATAAGTCTGAACAATTTGAAGCGCGCTTTGCCATGGTAGAGGTGTTAGAGTCACCTTCACTGTTCTTTAATGGTATGGCTGGAAGCCGCATGCCTATTGCCGTTGCTCATGGTGAAGGGTTTGCGGAATTTATCTCGGAAAACGCTGTCAATGCTGTGCTGGATAGAAAATTGGTGACGATGCGCTTTATCGACAATGCGTTAACGCTAACCGAGACGTACCCATTTAATCCTAATGGTTCTCCGCAAGGAATTACCGGGTTAACCACCACAGATGGACGTTTTAGTATTATGATGCCACATCCTGAACGGGTATTTAGAGCGGTGCAGCACTCATGGCGGCCAGATGGTTGGCTTGAAGACGCGCCGTGGATGCGGATGTTCCGTAACGCAAGAAAACATATCGCTTAGCTTGGTGTTCTACCAAAAGCAGTGATCATTTTTATAAGGAAAAAAAGTAGTATGAATATGATAAAAGCACTATTTGCAGTTTTGGCTTTAAGTTTTTCTTTAAGTAGTTTCGCACTCACGGATGATGAATCGGTGGAATTTTCTGATGCACTCACGACCGGAAATTTAAAAATTGTTCAAAAGTATGTGACGCAAGAGCCAGCAGTGGTAAACAATAAAATTTTTGCTTGGTCGCCTATTCAAATGGCTGCCAATAATGACCGCCTAAATGTCATCAAATATTTGGTGGAAAAAGGCGCAGAAAAGGACTATCAGCACCCACTTACTAAAATGACCGCGTTTCATTTGGCGGCTTATGATGGGTTCGAGGATGTAGTGAAATACTTAGCTGCTCAAGGTGCTAATGTAAATCTGAAAATGAAGGGTGACGTTTCTATTCTGCGAGCTGTAAAAGATCAAGGAAACACCAAGATGGTTGATTTACTTACTTCAATTGGCGTGAAAGACGATGGCTGCCAGGAAGATTGTAACTAAAAATATGGCTTGAGCCATTCCTATTTGATTAAAACCATTTAGAATGGTGTTTTAGCTTAAAGCAAAACACCATGAAATTTCAACTTACCAGTTGGCTTATAGTAAGTTTATTCATAACCTCAGTTGGCCTACCAATCATTGGTAATGCGGCTGAGGTTTTTATATCTTCTAACGACCACATTCGCACACTAGCGGCCTCTTGTGCAGCCTGCCATGGCAGCAACGGCAACAGTGCTGGCATTACGCCTACGCTTGCAGGACTAGAGGCTGGTTATTTCACTACACAAATGCTCGCTTTTAAAGACGGTAGCCGCCCAGCGACCGTCATGCATCACCATGCTAAAGGCTTGAACACAGAAGAAATCAATCAACTTGCAGTATATTTTTCACTACTAAAACGTGTTGCAAATATCCAGCCGAGATCACAAACACTGAAAGCCGACCATGAATAATATAAATCATATTAGTCGGCGTGATTTTATTAAAGCAATGGGCACTACGAGTGCACTATTTTTAAGCCAAAACAGCTTCGCACGTGCTAGCAAACCACCGCTGGGTCGTGTGGTGATAATCGGTGGCGGTTATGCTGGCACCACGGCAGCTAAGTACATCCGCATGTGGAGCTTAGGTAGTATTGAAGCTGTAGTGATTGAAAAATCCGCACAATTTGTCTCCTGTCCGCTAAGCAATTTAGTTTTAGGAGGAAGCAAAAGTATTAATGACCTCACCTTTGGCTACGATTTAGTCAAAAAAAATCATGGGGTGAAATTGGTGCAAGACGAAGTGACAGCGATTGATGTCACCTCGAAAAAAGTAACAATGAAACGAGGCGACATCACTTATGACCGTCTGATCGTTGCACCGGGCATCGACTTTATATATGACGCGCTGCCGAGCCTACAATCTCCAGAAGCACAGCAACAGGTTCCGCACGCATGGAAAGCAGGTTGGCAAACTGTCAATTTACGCAAACAACTGGAAGCCATGCCTGATGGCGGCGTGTTTGTGATGAGCGTGCCTAAAGCACCTTTCCGCTGCCCTCCTGGCCCGTATGAGCGAGTGTGCCAAGTGGCGAGTTACCTAAAAACCAATAAACCAAACAGCAAGATTATAGTGCTGGATGCCAATCCTGAGATTATTTCTAAAAAAGGTTTGTTCTCCAAAGTATGGGCAGAAATGTACGCTGGCATGATTGATTACCGCCCGAACAATGTAGTGATGGATGTTGATATTGCGACTAAAACTGTTAAAACTGATTTTGAAACAGTCACTGCGAATGTGCTCAATATTATTCCCCCACAACGTGCTGGCATACCTGCACAAAAGGTCAAATTGAATAATGAATTAATAAGTTTGAATAATATTGATAAGCGCTGGTGCGAGGTTGATTTTTTAACTTACGAAACTAAATTAGTACCCGATGTGCATGTGATTGGCGACAGCATTTCTGCTGCCCTGCCAAAATCGGCTCATATGGCCACCAGCCAAGCTAGGGTTTGTGCCAACGCAATCGTCGCGTTGATTAACGGCCAACTACCTGACGCCATGCCAGTTTTTGCCAACACCTGTTATAGCTATGTAAATGACAAACAAGCCATGCACGTGGCCAATGTATATCGTTATGATGAAGCCAAACAAATCATGGTGGCAGCAGAAGGTGGTGGCGTGTCGCAAAGCCCATCGGAACAAGAAGGCCAATATGCAAGCGCATGGGCAACCAATATTTGGTCCGATGTACTTACATAATAAATTTCTTACTTAGTTTGTTACAAAATTAGTTTATGTTTAAGACGTTCATTTCCAAACTAAACATTATAATGACGCTCGGTATTTTTGGCTTGCCCATGATCAGCTTCGCCGATGTTGCAGAAGTTTCTGAGCCCCCCGCCCAACTCAATCTCAATGTACCTGCCGGCTTTCATATCAATATTTTTGCCAAACTCAAAGGCGGTGGCCCTAATTTTTTTACTGGTCCGCGCATGCTCGCGTTTGATAGAAAGGGCAATCTATTCGTTTCGCTCGGCAAATACAATCAAGTTGTCATGCTGCCAATCAATAATAAAGACAGGCTTACTGAATCTCCTGTTTTGGTATCTGACAAACTCAATTCGCCTAATGGCTTGGCATTTGCGGGAGACGATTTGCTGGTTGCGAATCAGGATGGCGTAGTAAAGCTGACACAAGAAAACGGTCAATGGTCAAGGCCAACACCTTTTATCAGCAACCTCCCCAGCGGCAGCCATACGCTTAAAACTATAAAAATTGGACCTGATGGTTTCCTTTATTTAAATGTCGGCTCTAGCTGCAATGTATGTGTTGAAGAAGAACCTCTGCGCGCAACCATTCTAAGATACACCCTTGAGGGAAGGCCAGCTGGAGGATTAAACACCGTCAGCAGGCATGCTGGAAACCCTATATGGGCGCTGGGTTTACGCAATAGTCAAGATTTCGCATGGCATCCTGTCACCAAGGCGATGTATGCCACTAACGACGGTGCAGATATGCGCTCTGATACAAAGAATGGCAAAGTAAATGATGAGATTCCACCCGAACACCTAAATAAGATCGAGTCTGGCCATCACTATGGCTGGCCTCATTGCTGGGGCAAGCAAATAGAAGACCCCAGTTTTGTAGGTTCAGACAATTTCTGCAAAACTACTACACCACCTGTTATTACGTTTCCTTCGCACTCCACGCCTATTGGCATTACGTTTTTAGATAAAACCCATTTCCCAGAGGAATATAAAAATGACGCCATCGTTGCGCTGCATGGCTCATGGAATCGCGAAAAATTAAGTGGCTATAAATTGGTACGAGTAAAATTTAATGGCGAAATGCCTGTTGAAGTAGTTGATTTCGCGACAGGCTGGCTCAATAATAGTAATAAGGCATGGGGACGTCCAGTAGATGTCATCACTGGCCCAGACGGTGCGCTTTTTGTATCTGATGACCGGGCAGGTTATATTTACCGCATTAGCTATCAGCCTCAACACTAAAATTGGAGTAAGTAAAATGAAAAAAATCGTTACGCAATCAATGATAATGTTAACGACAGTAATAGCAGGGCTATCATTCAATGCAAGTGCTGGGACTGTCGACACGCCTACCGGTTCTATTCCTAACAAGCCGGATATGCTGTTGTATATTCAGCCCTTTGAATATACTAACCCGCTCAAGTTTACTTATTACTCTGAAGGATACTGGTTCACTCAAGGTCCTATAGTAGAACCATTGGCCAAAGATAAACTGACACAGATCTACGGCAATGTTGACATGTGTGAAGGCAATCAATCAGGCAAAACTTTAGTTTGGCTTCAACCTAAAATGTTTTATAACCCGCAAGTACAAGTATTTTATGGAGAAGTAACAGCCAACGTATATACTGGCATAGGAAAACTGGTAGGTACTTATGTTGGGAAATCTGCACAGCATGGATTTCTGAATATTAAACCGGAATATTGGTTGAAAAAATCTTACGCTACTGCAATTAATGATATGGTAGCCAAAATGCAGGCAGATAGCGCAATTCAAGCAGCTGTTAGCAGCAGCGATTCAGTATCCGGCGCCGATACTCCTTGCAGTATGGTCACTTTACTTCCTACACCCAAAATCAGAACAATGTTTTTTTAGGAAAAAATAAATGTTAATAAAATCAATGAAATCAGCAAAATATGGTCAACTTAGCATGGTATTTGTACTTAGCTCGTTAATTTTTGGTTGCCAAAGCACAACAACTCCAATTACACAAGTTCCACAAAAAATAACCGGCTTAAAAACGCCAGAATCGGCTGTTCAAGCTAAAGATGGGCGTATTTTTGTTTCAGAAATTGGTGGCTTTGGTAAAGATGGTGACGGTCAAATTACCATGATCGATAAAGGTGGCAAAGTTTCTGTTTATGCCAGCGGCTTGGATGATCCAAAAGGTTTGGCGATTATTGGCCAAAACCTGTATGCAGCCGACAAAACCAAAGTGATGAAAATTTCGCTCTCTGACGGCAATGTAAGTGTGTTTGCAGGTGCTGAGGCGTTTCCTTCTATTCCACAATTCTTAAATGACTTAGAGGCTGATCCGCAAGGCAATTTATATGTCAGCGATAGTGGCGACATTATGGGAAGTGGTAAAGGCGGCGCGATTTATAGAATTGATGCGAGTGGAAAAGTTAAATTGCTGATAGACGGCAAGCAAGATGCACGCGTGATGGCACCCAATGGCATCATATTGGATGATACTGGCAATGTGTTGATATATGTTGATTTTACCTCTGGCGTGCTATATAGCTTTAACCAACAAACACACGCACTAACAGACATCGCAGAAGGCTTTGGTGGCGGTGATGGCGTGGTGCATCGCTCCAACGGCACCATGTATGTTAGCGATTGGAAAAGCGGCAAAGTGTATAGCGTGAGCACCAAAGGCGAGGTGTCGCTATTCAAAGAAGGCTATCAATCAGCCGCGGATATTGCCATTACCAAAGATGAAAAATACCTCATGGTGCCGGATATGAAGGCAGGCGAACTCAATTTTATTCCACTTAATTAATAGTTAGAATAATTGAAAGAGCTACGTCAATTAGCCATAGATTGGCTTTGCGAATGCGATGTGGCTAACAAGGCTACTGGAGTATTAGCTTTAGGCAAAAGTCTTGATTATTGCATCGCTGCAGGCCAACAACTAAGCGCGTCCCAGAGAATCCCAGGTCGTCCAACTAAGCCAGAGTTAGTGTCTCCACTTGATGTTGGCAAGCGCTCCATGCGCACGCTTGAAGGCCGCGCAGCATTAATCCACGCCCTTGCCCACATTGAGTTCAATGCCATTAACCTAGCTTTAGATGCAATTTGGCGTTTTGAAGATATGCCCGAAACTTACTATAAAGACTGGCTAAAAGTCGCGGCAGAAGAAGCTTATCATTTCAGTTTACTAAACACACATCTGCAAAGCTTGGGCTATAAATACGGCGATTTTACTGGACATAACAGCTTATGGGAAATGGCAGATAGGACCAAAAGCGATGTGCTGGCACGCATGGCGCTAGTGCCGCGCACCATGGAGGCACGAGGCCTGGACGCCAGTCCGCCATTACGCAACAAACTTGCGCAAGTGGGGGATACTGACGCAGCAAAAATTCTTGATATTATTTTGCGCGATGAAATCGGACACGTTGCAATAGGCAACCACTGGTTTAACTGGCTTTGTGTTGAAAGAAAACTGGATCCTATTTCAACATTTGATGATCTGTGCAAACAATACAAAGCTCCCAAACTGCGCGCACCATTTAACCTTGATGCAAGACGCCAAGCGGGCTTCAGCGAAACGGAATTGGCTTTACTTGTTTAAGCAGTAAATAGATTGATCACGCCATCCAGACCAACATGGTTTAGCGCATAAGCAGCTTGTTGCTGTACGATTGGCTTGGCATGGTAAGCGACACCCACTCCTGCAGCCGCCATCATTTTAAGGTCGTTTGCACCGTCACCTATGCCGATGGTTTGGTCTGCATTTAAGCCTAATATATCGCGTAACTTCAGCAATTCTTGCGCTTTTCTGTCAGCATCCACAATGTCTCCCAAAATGGTACCGGTGAGTTTTCCATCGATAATTTCAAATGTATTCGATACCGCGTAATCCAAGTCCAGTATGGTTTTTACGTGATTGGCGAATAAGGTAAAGCCGCCAGAAACCACCATGGTTTTTATGTTGTTAGCTTTGCAAGCGGCAATCCATTCATGTGCACCTGCATTGGGTTGCAGACGTTCATTAATCACGCGCTGCAAGGCTGATTCCGGTAGACCTTTCAGCAAAGCCACGCGTTGTTTTAAACTGGTAGCAAAATCAATTTCGCCACGCATCGCGCTTTCAGTAATCCTTGAAATTTGCGGTTTCAAATTCATCATGTCGGCAATTTCATCGATGCATTCAATATTGATCAGCGTCGAATCCATATCCATAACACATAGACCAAAGTGGCTTAAACGCTCAGCATCTGGCACTAACGCGCAATCAATCTGCTGCTCAGCACAAAAAGTGCGGACATTTTCAATATTGATTTCATTGGTCGGCAGATAATAAGCATGTTCAGCAATTTGCATAAACTGTGTGCTGCCGCCAATTAATCGATGGATATATGTGAGGTGCGCGACGCTGAGTGCGCGACCTTGAACAACTAAACGCATAAAAAGCCTGTCATGAAAAAAGTGCCATTATAACAGCACAAGATTTAGGTAAATTGAGTGCAAGCATGCTTTTTACTAGCGTCTATCTAGCTTTTGCGAGAAAATACCGGCTAAGCAAAAAATAAACATAAATCACTTTAAAATGAATCTACACGAATATCAAGCCAAACTATTATTAAAACAATATGGCCTGCCAACGCCTATTGGTGGGGTTGCTGGCGATGCACATTCTGCACTTAATGTTGCAAACTCCATCCATTCAAAATCTTTTGTCGTTAAAGCGCAAATTCACGCAGGTGGCCGCGGCAAAGCAGGCGGCATACAGCTAGTGAACTCTGCTAACGAAGTTGAAGCAGTGGCAAGCGCTTTACTTGGTAAAAATTTAGTCACCTATCAAAATGCACCCGACGGTCAAATGGTAAATCAAGTGTTAATCGAAGAAACCTTGCCAATTGCGCGCGAGCTGTATTTATCGATGCTGGTTGACCGCTCACTAGAGCGCATTGTTATGGTCGCCTCTTCTGCAGGCGGTATGGATATTGAAGAAATAGCGACTGAGTATCCTGAGCGAATTTTAGAGGAAGTGTGCGATCCATTGAATGGTTTGGTGGATTTTCAGGCGCGCAATTTGGCATTTAAACTTGATTTAGCTAGCGATCAAATCGGCGCGTTTACTAAGCTGTTAAAAGGTTTGTACAAACTATATAAAGAAAATGATTTGAGCTTATTGGAAATTAATCCGCTTATCGTGACGACTGACGGAAAATTAGTCGCACTGGATTGCAAAATGAGTGTGGACGACAATGCGCTGTATCGCCAAAAAGCACTCGCCGAACAGCGCGACTGGAGTCAGGAAGACGCCAAAGAAGCAGTAGCGCATGAAGCTGGCCTCAATTACATTGCGCTTAACGGCAATATTGGCTGCATGGTCAATGGAGCTGGGCTAGCTATGGCAACCATGGATATAATCAAACTGCATGGTGGCATGCCAGCTAACTTCATGGATGTAGGCGGTGGCGCATCGGCTGAAATGGTAACTAAAGCCTTCAAAATTATTTTAGCAGATAGCAACGTAAAGGCCATTCTGGTAAACATTTTTGGCGGCATTATGCGCTGCGATATTATTGCGGAAGGCATTATTGCAGCAGTAAAAGATGTCGGTATGTCTATTCCCGTTGTCGTCCGTTTGGAAGGTACAAACGTTGGTTTAGGTAAGCAGATGTTACGCGAAAGTGGCTTGAATATTATCTCAGCAGAGAATTTAACTGATGCCGCCAAGCAAGCAGTGAAAGCGGTGGCAGTATGAGCATTTTAGTCAATAAAAACACCAAAGTGTTATGCCAAGGATTTACAGGCAAACAAGGCACGTTTCACTCCGAGCAAGCATTGGCCTACGGCACAAAAATGGTGGGCGGAGTAACGCCGGGCAAAGGTGGGCAATTGCACCTTTCACTGCCCGTGTTCAATACCATGCGTGATGCGGTGCGCGAAACACAAGCCAATGCCAGTGTAATTTATGTGCCGCCGCCATTTGCAGCGGATTCTATATTAGAAGCGGCCGATGCGGGTATTGAACTAATTGTGTGCATTACCGAGGGCATTCCTGTGTTGGATATGCTGAATGTGAAGGCTGCGCTTAAAGCCAACGGCACGAAATTAATTGGCCCGAATTGCCCTGGCATTATCACTCCAAATGAATGCAAAATCGGCATTATGCCTGGCAGCATTCATCTTCGCGGCAAGGTAGGAGTAGTTTCGCGCTCTGGCACTTTAACATATGAGGCGGTACACCAAACTACTACGCTCGGGCTTGGTCAAACCACGTGTGTGGGCATTGGTGGCGACCCGATTAAAGGTTTGAATTTTATTGAATGCTTAACACTTTTTGAAGCAGACCCTGAAACTGAGGCGATTATTGTGGTGGGAGAAATTGGCGGCAGCGATGAAGAGGCTGCGGCGGATTTCATTAAACATCATGTCACCAAACCGGTTGCCGCTTACATTGCAGGCCTAACCGCGCCAAAAGGTAAGCGCATGGGGCATGCCGGAGCGATTATCTCCGGCGGTTCTGGTCGTGCAGAAGATAAAATTAATGCGCTAGAAAACGCGGGCTGTGTAGTAGCTACTTCGCCAGCGGGTTTAGGTGAGGCCGTATTGCAGGCAATAAACCTTAAAGGTACGTAAATAGGAAATTAATTTTTGAAAAAAATAATTGTATTTTTTAGTCTGTGTTTGTTTTTAGTCAGCGCTCTTAGTTTCGCTGAAGACGTACCGTACCTGCTTACCGCATCTTCTAAAGGTGACATAGATACGGTAAAGGCCATGCTGGAAAGCGGCGTCAATGCAAACACTAAAGATGGCAATGACATCACAGCATTGATGTATGCCGCTAGAAAAGATCAAGCTGATATTGCTGCATTACTTATCAAAAAAGGCGCAGAAGTCAATGCCAAAGATAAAGATGGCTGGACAGCGTTAATGTTTGCAGCTAAAAAAGGCTTCGTGGATACTGTAAAAGTTTTACTTGATAATGGTGCTGACCCAAAAATTCGCGAGAACTCAGGCTGGAGTGCATTTGGTATGGCAACAACTTCTGGCTTTAGCGAAGTGGTAGCCTTAATGACTAAGCATGGCGCAGATGCAAATGCCAAAACCGATGATGGCAAGACTCCGCTGATGTATGCAGCAAAAAGTGGAGATGTGCCGACCATCACCTCTCTGATGGCACAAGGCGCACAAACTGACGCTCGTGACAGGCTTGGTGCGACAGCGCTCATGTATGCTGCACGTGCTGGCAATGCTCCTGCTGTGGCTTATATGCTAAGCAAAGGTGTTAAAGTGGATGAGCAAGATAATTCACATTGGACTGCTCTTACCTGGGCAGTAAAAAAAGACTACGTGGATGTTGCAAGAGTCTTAATTGCAAAAGGCGCAGATGTAAACCATGAAGACAACGAAAGTACATCAATGCTACAGTTGGCGGTAAATACTGATTCCGCTGAGATGGTAAAACTGTTGCTTGACAACAAAGCTAACGTAAAAGCGCGTGACCAATACGGTTTGACAGCATATGTTTATGCGCTTAAAAATAAAAATGCCTCAATAGTAAAGTTGCTTAAAGACGCTGGTGGAAAGTATTAACATTTTTAGAACAATGAAACTGACACATTGAAAATTGCACTGGCACAAATCAACTGCATTGTTGGTGATATAAAAGGCAATGCCAACAAAATTCTCGAATACGCCAAGCGCGCACATCAAAGTGGCGCGAGCTTAATCATTACACCTGAGTTGGCTTTAAGTGGTTATCCGCCAGAAGATTTATTGTTTAGAGATGATTTTAACTGTGCTTGCGAGCAAGAATTGGAGCGTCTTAGCAAGGCATTGCCTGATATTACTTTATTGATTGGCCATCCACATCAGCAAAATGGAAAACGCTACAACGCGGCTTCTGTGCTTGAGCACGGCAAAATCAACGCGACGTATCACAAGCAATGTTTGCCTAATTACAGCGTGTTTGATGAAGAGCGCTATTTTGAGGCAGGCAATGCATCATTTGTATTTTCTCACGACGGTACAAAGTTTGGCGTAATGATTTGCGCGGATGGCTGGGAAGCTGACCCAGCGCTCAAAGCCAAACAGGCAGGTGCGGAGGTTTTGCTTTCACTTAACGCCTCACCTTACCACATGGATAAACTCGAGGCACGCTACGAGGTTATTGCTCAACGTGCAAAGGAAACTGGTTTACCGATAATTTACACTAATTTAGTAGGCGGGCAAGACGAGTTGGTATTTGATGGCGCCTCGTTTGTATTAAATGGCGAAGGAATTGTCACACAACAATTACCAAGTTTTACAGAGGCTTTAAGTTTTGTTGACATTAATCACAACCAACCTCTAAATGCAGCAATTTCCCCTAAACTAAGCTTGGAAGCATCAGTTTACAACGCGCTTAAAATGGGCTTGGCAGACTATGTCAATAAAAACGGTTTTCCTAGCGTAGTCCTTGGTTTGTCGGGCGGAATTGATTCTGCGCTCACCTTAGCGATAGCAGTCGATGCGCTCGGTGCTGACCGCGTGAAAGTGGTACTTATGTCTTCCGAATTCACCTCAAACATGAGTGTAGATGATGCCATAGAAATGGCCAAATTAATTGGCGTAAAATACAGTCAAATTCCGATAAAAGATTTATTCGAGCTATTCCGCGAAACACTTGCACCCGAGTTTGACGATTTGCCGTTTGATACGGCCGAAGAAAATCTGCAAGCGCGCATTCGCGGCATATTGCTGATGGCGCTATCTAACAAGTTTGGCAGCATTGTACTCACAACAGGCAATAAATCTGAAATGGCTGTGGGCTACAGCACACTGTATGGTGACATGGCGGGCGGATTTTCATTGCTGAAAGATGTCCCGAAAACACTGGTGTACAAGCTGGCTGAATACCGCAACAACCTTTCAAAAGTGATTCCAGAGCGCATCATCACGCGCACTCCCAGCGCCGAGCTGCGCGCCAATCAGATTGACCAAGACAGCTTGCCCAGTTATGAAGTTTTAGATGCCATTATGCAATCTTACGTTGAGGACGACTTGAGTCGCCAAGCCATTATTGCAAAAGGTTTTAGTGAAAAAGACGTGAATCGTGTCACCAACTTGATTGACCATAATGAATATAAACGCCGCCAAGCGCCAGTTGGGGTTAGAATTACACAAAGAGGATTTGGCAAAGATAGGCGTTATCCGATAACATGTAAATTAAAATTTAATTAGTCCAATTTTATTTTAAAATTAAAATTAAATCAGTAAGTCTATTTGGAGCTAGTATGAAAAAAATTGAAGCGGTGATTAAACCATTTAAGTTAGACGAAGTGCGCGAAGCGCTTTCTGAAATCGGCGCAAACGGCCTCACAGTAACTGAGGTAAAAGGCTTTGGTCGCCAAAAAGGCCATACTGAGCTTTATCGCGGAGCCGAATACGTAGTGGATTTTTTACCTAAGATTAAAATCGAACTGGTGGTGACCGATGAAATGGTAGAAGCCGCAATGGAAGCCATCATCAAATCGGCACATACCGGAAAAATTGGCGATGGTAAAATTTTTGTGAGCAGCGTAGAACAAGTGGTGAGAATTAGAACAGGTGAAACGGGCGAATCCGCCGTCTGATTTTTTAATATAAAACGACAATCAGGCGAAAGTGAGCCAAAGACATTACTAATAATTACGATGAGGCGAAGCTGACAAAGTGAGTGTGTTGGAATTATATTGAAAATTATATGCCAACCATCTTAAAAACCATCATCCTGCTAACCATATCAAACACATTCATGACGTTTGCATGGTACGCCCACCTTAAAAATTTAAGCAACAAACCTTGGATTATTGCCGCTCTAATCAGTTGGGGCATTGCCTTAATGGAGTATTTATTTCAGGTGCCAGCTAACCGCATTGGCTTTACAGCCCTGTCGCTTGGCCAACTTAAAATGTTGCAAGAAGTGATTACGCTAAGCGTGTTTGTACCATTTGCATTTTTTTATATGCACCAACCGTTAAAACTGGATTTTATATGGGCTGGGCTATGTTTGCTGGGTGCAGTGTATTTTATGTTCCGCACTAACATTTAAATTAACCACTTAAGCTGCAAATACTCTTCTCACGTATTCTAAATCTTCCTGAGTATCCACGCCACTTGCAGGCGCATTTTTAGTAATGGTCACGCCGATTTTATAGCCGTGATATAGAACACGCAGCTGTTCTAAACTCTCGATTTTTTCTAATTCCGTTGTTGCTAGTTCCGCATATTTTTTTAAAAAACCTACGCGATAAGCATAAATGCCGATGTGGCGATGCGCTTGAATATTGGCTTTGTGGCCATCGTCGCGTGGATATGGAATCGGCGAGCGGCTGAAATACAGTGCGTTGCCGTTGGCGTCCATTACCACTTTGACGATATTTGGATTTAAAAAACTCGCTTCGTCGTGAATGGCATGACAAGCGGTGGCCATGACTGAGTCTTTGCTCTTGACTAAATGTGCGGCAACTTCTTTAATCAAACTCGGTTCAATCAGCGGCTCGTCGCCCTGCACGTTCACCACAATATCATCGTCTGCCCAATTTAATTGTTGTGCAACTTCGGCGATCCTATCGGTGCCTGAAGCATGATCCATACGCGTCATCACGGCTTCGATATTGTGTTCACTTGCTGCTCGCATGATTTTTTCAAAATCGGTGGCAATCACAATCTCGCTTGCACCGCTTTTGATGGCTTGCTCTGCAACCCGAACCACCATTGGTTTACCAACAATATCAAGCAAAGGCTTGCCCGGCAGACGCACACTGGCGTAGCGAGCCGGAATAACAACCTTAAACGTCATTAATCTAGTTTCTCATCAGGCGCTAATTTGCGCGCTTCATCTTCCAACATCACGGGGATGCCATCACGAATGGGGTAAGCCAGCCGCGCTGATTTTGAAATCAACTCATTATTTTTTTTATCGTAAATGAGCGGCCCTTTGGTGACTGGGCATACTAAAATTTGTAATAGTTTTGCATCCATACCTGCACTCTCAATCTAGGGTTTTCAATTTTTTCTGTATGATTTCTATCAGTTTATTATTATTTTCGCCGCTAATCTGCGCCGTTACCGGTAAATACCAAGCATCCGCCAGCCCAAACATTTTACATTTTACGGCATCTTTTTCTGTCATTAAAATTGTTCTATTCATATATGGCGCGAAATCCTGCATAGCAAAAGCGTGATGATCACCGAATACTACACGTTCAAATTGTAGCCCTAATTTAGCTAAATGCTTAAAAAAACGTACTGGATTGCCAATGCCTGCAAGCGCAACCAAATTTTTATCGGCAAAATAACTGGCTGGTTGTTGCGCTTGCGTGCCATCTACAGACTCGAAAATATTACCTTGTAGCTGCATGCTAAACACTGGCGGCAAATTATCTTTAGAGTTAAATGCTTGGTTACTATCCACAATCACATCCACTGTTTGCAAGCGTGCCATTTTTTCGCGTAAAGGCCCAGCTGGCAATAGACATTCATTTCCAAAAGAATGCTCTGAATCCACCATGACAAGTTCTATACTGCGCTGCAGCCGATAATGTTGCAAACCATCGTCGCTAATAATCACGTTACACTCAGGATGCTCCAGCAACAACGCCCTGCCCGCCTCAACGCGATCGGGGTTCACCCAAACAGGACAAGTGCTGCGCTTGGCAATTAATACTGGCTCATCGCCAAACTCGCTTGCATTACTATTTGCTGTGACTTCACCAACATTATTACCGCCATAGCCACGACTGATAACGCCTGGCGCATAGCCCATTTGTTTTAATTGTTTAGCCAAATAAATAACCATAGGAGTTTTTCCAGTGCCTCCTACGCTAATATTGCCCACCACGATAACAGGTACTGGCAGTCGAAATGACTTGAGAATCTGATGTTCATACAAGCAGCGTCTTGCCGTAATAAGCGCGCCAAACAGCCAGGAAAATGGTATCAATATTATGTGCGCTAAGCCAAGAGACTGCCACTGCCGATTAAACCAAACATTCATTAATTTAAGCATCGAGCTCTTTTTTATACAACTTGGTGTAGTAGCCGTTCATTGCCAATAATTGCGCATGACTGCCAGATTCGATGATTTCACCCTTATCCATTACCATTATTCTGTCGGCATTTTCTACAGTGCTTAAGCGATGTGCAATCACTATGCTGGTGCGGTTCTGCATCAAGGTATCTAGCGCCGCCTGTACATGTTGTTCTGATTCAGTATCGAGCGCGCTGGTCGCTTCATCTAACAACAAAATTGGCGCATTTTTTAGAATAGCCCGCGCAATAGCAATGCGCTGGCGCTGACCACCAGAAAGCCGTACGCCTCTATCGCCAATTTCATTTTGCAAACCTTTTGGTAATTGCGAAATAAATTCCCAAGCATGGGCAGCCTTGGCAGCATCCATCACTTCTTGCTCACTGGCGTTGCGCAGCACACCATAGGCAATATTGTTAAAAATAGTGTCGTTAAACAAAATAATATCTTGGCTCACCAACGCAAATTGGCTGCGAAGATTTTTTAATTCTAAAGAGCGAATATCGATTCCATCCAACAATATCAAACCTTGTTGTAGCTCGTAAAAACGCGGCAATAAATTTACCAGCGTGGTCTTGCCCCCACCTGAACGCCCTACCAGAGCCACTTTTTCGCCTGGAGCAATCTTAAAACTGAGGTTATTCAGTGCGGGCTTTTTAGTATTGGCATAATTTAAAGTGACGTTTTTAAATTCAATGGCACCCTTGGCACGCCCTATTTCTTTTGCGCCTTCGTTTACCTCTGCGGGCGTATCAATCACCCCGAACACGCTTTGTGCGGCCGCTAGGCTCACTTGCAATTCTTCGTTCACCGCAGTGAGGTTTTTAATGGGTGCAATCAACATCAATAACGCACCTACAAAAGCCGCAAATTCACCAGCACTAAATCGTCCTACTGCATAATAAACAACCAAGCCTAAGGAAAGCGCTGCGAGCAACTCCACCACCATACTGTTCAGGCTAGAAAGCCTTGCCAAACGCACTTGCATATGGCGATTTTTGCCCGTTACTGCAGCAAAGCGCTCGAATTCAAAATCGGTGGCTCCAAAAATTTTAACGATACGTTGCCCAGCAATGGCTTCTTCAGCCGCCTTGGTCATTTCACCGACTGATTGCTGCACATATTTACCGGCTTCGCGCAATTTTGGTGTCATTTTTTTAAGATAAAATGCCATAAGTGGCGCAACCAAGACGAATATTAACGTTAAGCGCCAATCCAGATACAGCATGTACACCACAATACCGAAGGCAGTAAGTGCATCTCGCACCACAGTGAGCACTACCTTGGTACATGCGCCCGCCATTTGCTCGGCATCGTAAGTAAGTTTTGAAATAATCAAGCCTGCCGAATTGGCATCATAAAAACCAACTGGTAATTGCATTAATTGCTTGAATGTATCACGGCGCAAGGCTTCCACTATACGACGCGCTATCCAGCGCATGGAAAAGTTAGAAAAGAAACCTGAAATTGCCCTTAACGCCAATAATCCAAATAGCATTAAAGGCAAAAATGTCATTTTTTCTGGGGATTGCTTTACAAAACCTTCGTCAGTGACTTGTTTGATTATGGCTAAAAAACCCGTGTTGGTGACTGACAACACAATCAATGAAAGAATTCCAAGCATAAATACTAGTTTGTATTTCCAAGCATATCGCAACAAACGCAAATACAACATTTTTGCATTAGCCATATGCGGTAATCTTTCTTTATTACGGATTGATTTCGACATTAATTTAGGTTTGAGCTAGTAGTCGAATATTGAGATGTAATAATCAATACTATTTATTTACCTGAACCAATCTGCGTGGCAAAAGTAATATGCGTATAATTGGCTTCGCGTGCTGCCTCCATCACATTAATTACCGATTGATGCGTAGTTTTTGCATCGGCATTAATCACAATCGTAGGCTCTTTACCATTGCCCGCCGCCTTAGTTAATGCCGAAGCGATACCTTCTACATTCGAGCCATCCACCGCGCTGCCATTCACCATATAGTGCCCAGCCGCATCAACTTCCACCGTAATCACTAATGGCTTATCCGAAGGGCTATTAGCCTCTGCGGTTGGCAGATTGATTTGTAACTCGCTTGTGCGAGAAAAGGTTGCACTCACCACCAGAAAAATTATAATCACTAATAATACGTCAATCAAAGGTACGAGATTCATCTCGAGCTCTTCGTTACGTCTGCCACGTTGAAAATTCATTATTTATAAACCTTTTTCAGATTTGTTTTTAAATTGCATTTAACAATTCAGCCAACTAAATTCGTTATCAAATCAAATGAAAGACGTTATGTTCATTTGATTTCAAGCGAATTAACCCCGTTCACCATGAAGAATTTCGACTAATTTGATTGCTTGCTGTTCCATATCTACCAGCAAATCATCCACTTTACTGCGAAAATAACGATAAGCGATCATGGAAGGCACCGCCACCACGATACCCGCAGCCGTGTTGTAGAGTGCCACTGAAATGCCACGTGCAAATTGCGCTACATCGTGACCACTGGCGGTAAATGAGCCAAATAATTCCACCATCCCAATCACAGTGCCCAACAAACCCAATAATGGCGCCACTGTAGCGATGGTGCCCAATATCGGCAAATAGCGCTCTAGTTTATGCGCCACGGCACGACCTGTTTCCTCTATGGCTTCTTTCGTCACTTCGCGCGAGTTCTTGGCATTCGTTAAAGCGCTGGCGAAAACTTCGCCCAATAGAGAATGTTGCTCAAGCTTGTTCAGTGTTTCTTTGGTGACTCCGCCTTGCCCTAGCCATTTTTGCACCTCTGGCAATAAGTTGCTTGGCGCAACCGCATCTGTACGCAAAGCCCATAAACGCTCACCGATAATCGCAACAGCAACAACAGATGCAATAATCAACGGCCATATCGGCCAACCTGCGGCCCTTATAATTTCCCACACGGCAACACTCCTTATCTAATCAAAACTCCTGCTACTTTAGCTGGAAGCGTGCATTTCGGCAAGTTCCAGTTAGCTCATTTTAACGCTTATTCAATATTTGACTTAATATTTGTTATGCCAGCACCTAGGATGACATTGACGCCAAGCATCAATTTTTATGCAGTTATTAGGGGTAAAGTCAATTTGTAGTGCTACATTAAAATCAGAACGATACAATGAAGCGAAATTTTTTATATAACGCTCTATAATCAATAAGTTAAGATGGTTAAACCTGTCAAATAGCCCACTGTAAAAATGCTATATTTGGGCTGCCCTGCTATAAACTCTAAGGCGGATGAAGTTTTACTGCCATGGTGCGGCACGATCATCACATCGCCAGAAAGAGCATAGATATTGGTCTGCAACAAGTAAACTTCAGCTTTTTTTAAAATTACCAGTCAATAATAAACTATCGAATTGACTGCTTATTTTTACTACGCAACTTCTATTATTAGTTAAATTTAGTACTTATATAGCTTTCCCAGCTCGGGTATAACACTTCAAAATTGACTTGATTCCACCGCCAATTCTCGTCTGCAAAGCTTTTTATAGCATTTGGCGGAAAAGTCATGGTGTCAGTTTGTGTAAACGAACTTGAATTTGATTTAATTTAACGACAAGGAAAAAAGATAGGGTAAGTGATATAAACCAATACTAATTTGGCAACATTGCTTGCTGTTGCAGTAACCAAGCGCCGAATAAAAACCTAGCGCGAAGATTACCAACTTGCCAATAATTACCATCTAAATAAGCGAAGTAAGTTTCCCGTCTTCCAAACGGTACTGCCTTTGCATTTTTGCCGCCAAACCTAAATCGTGTGTGACCACCACCAAACTAGTGTTTTGCTCTTTATTAATTTCCAGCAATAAATCGAATACTTGGTTGGCAGTCACACGATCCAAATTACCAGTCGGCTCATCAGCAAGTATACATTCAGGCCGCGTGACTAAAGCGCGTGCCAATGCGGCACGTTGCCGCTCGCCGCCAGAAAGCTCGCCAGGCATGTGTTCCAGCCGATGCCCCATACCTACTTTTTTGAGCATTTCGACGGCTTGTGTTAGTGATTGATCTCGCGACATGCGGCGAATCAGCAAGGGCATGGCCACATTTTCAATCGCGGTAAATTCTGGCAGCAAATGGTGAAACTGATACACAAAACCAAGCGATTGGTTGCGCAATTGACCTTTTTGCGACTCGGATAATTGGCTTAAACTTTTGCACGACAGTTCAACAGTGCCACTGGTTGGCGCATCTAAGCCGCCCAGCAAATGCAGTAGCGTACTTTTACCAGAACCAGACACGCCGACAATGGCGACTTGCTCACCATTATTAATGTTCAAATTAATACCATTGAGTACAGCTACATCCAGGCCGGCATAGGTTTTGCACAGGTTTTGACAGGCAATGATGCTACTCATAACGCAGCGCCTCGGCAGGGTTGACTTGAGAAGCCTTATAACTTGGGTAGAGTGTGGCGAGTAGGCTTAATACAAAAGACATAGTGACAATAGTAATCACATCAGGCCACTCTAATTTCGACGGCAAATCGCTGATGGCATACACATCCTTAGACAAAAATTGAACGTGAAATAAATGCTCTATGAACGGCACAATCGACTCTATATTTAAAGCGATTAACACACCAATGATCGCACCTGCCAATGTACCAATGACGCCGATAAGCGCGCCTTGCACAATAAAAATACTCATGATGCTGCGCGGACTGGCACCAAAGGTACGCATAATGGCAATATCAGCGCGCTTATCCGTCACTGCCATCACTAAGGTAGAAACTATGTTAAAAGCAGCTACGGCGACGATTAATGTCAAAATAATAAACATCACGCGCTTTTCCATTTGCACGGCCTTGAAGAAATTGGCGTGTTGTTGTGTCCAATCAGTAATATAATAATTGCCCTGTAGGGTTTGTCCCAACTTAGCAGCCATTTCTGGCGCTTCAAATAAATCTCCCAACTTTAAGCGCAGGCCAGACACATTATTGCCCATGCGATACAGCTTGGCTGCGTCATCCATATGAATGAGTGCCAAACCTGCATCATATTCGTACATGCCGATTTGAAATAAGCCAACCACTTTAAATTGCTTGATGCGCGGCACGACTCCAGCAGGTGTAAATTGGCCCTGTGGCGCCATTAGCACAACTTTATCGCCAATGGTTACCCCAAGCGACATGGCTAAATCAGCCCCCAAAACCACGCCAAACTCGCCTGGATGCAAGTCAGTCAAACTACCCGCTTTCATATGTTTACCCAAATCTGCAACTTTGCCTTCTTCTGCCGGCAACACTCCGCGCACCAAGACACCCTGTACCGATTGCCCATAGCTCAGCATGCCTTGAGCTATAATATAAGGTGCACTGGCCTTCACTTCAGGTTGAGCTCTAACCTGGCTTGCAAGTGATTGCCAGTTGCTGAGCTGATTATTAGCTCCAGTGATTTCCAAATGTGAAGCCACCCCTAAAATGCGTGTGCGCAACTCGGTCTGAAAGCCGTTCATCACCGATAGCACCACGATTAAGGCCGCTACACCGAGTGCGATACCTACCATGCTGGTGAGTGAAATAAACGAGATAAAATGATTTTTGCGTTTGGCGCGGGTGTAGCGCAAGCCGACAAACAGCTCAAACGGAAGTTTTGAAATTAAAGACATAGGATGAATCTTAGCAGTTTTCTACTGCCAAAATTCTAACAAATGCAGAAAAATTTAATGATCAAAACGGCAGGGTCACACGTACCCATTCACGTTGTTTCATCAAAAGCGGTCCCATCTCAACCACCTTATCATTGCCTTCTATGTTGATTTTAAATTTATTACCGCGCTTGTACTCACTTCTTGGTAATATTATCGATGCCTTGTTCGATTTAACATCATCTTGTTTGTCTAAAAATAAACCAGGGAAAGTATTGCGCTGATTAAGATTGGCCTCTGCTTCATCCACAAAATAACCACTTAGCGCTTCCGTAAGATTACCTTGATTGATACGCCCAACCTGTACAGAAGTACCGTGCGATCCAAGTACCATTAACCCTGCTCTATAAGTGCCATTTACCTGTTTTCTCACACTTTTGATTTCGGCAATAACGAACAAATCCTTATCTTCTGGCGTGGTATAGCCTATCAATTTACCTGGTTCTATCCAGCTGCTGTAAGTCTTACCCAAATCAACCGCAAAACCGTTAGCACTTTCGTCGACTAACCACCAGTTTTCGCTTCCAAGTTTATTTTGACTTGATTGATAAATTTGTGGCGCCTGTTGATTCTTACGGTGCGCAGCAACTTTCATTTCAAACTCATACTGATCTTTTTGCATTGGACTCACTGCTATATTAGGCCTTGCTGCACTTAATCGACGGCAAATATCATCCAACCCATAACTTACATTAATTAGCATATTTCTTTTATTTCTGGTTTCTCTTCTGCGTTGACGCTCGTAGCCTTCTACACACCAATCTACTCGCAATTTTTTAAATAGTTTAACCAGGACATCTGTAGATGCCATTTTCTCTAAGCCAAACTCGCTCAGCGATTTTTGCGTGTCCGCCGCACACAAATAAGCCTCAATCTTGTCTACCAAGCGCGTAGTTTTCCAGAAACGATAATCTGCAAACTTTTCAACTGCACGGATTCGTTCTGGCCCTTTATCAGATTCTATATTAATAAAAAATTGATATTTATCTTGTTTATGCTTGATAAGTATTAATGGATTTGACGCCCAAACCCTAAGTACTTGTTCAGTTAATTGAATCTGCAATCGGCTATAGCTACCCTTATGCAAGGAGTCCATCATAAAACCTCGTTTGAGCAAAGTAGCAATGCTGATTTCTTTCTTTTGATGGTCATACATAAACAGATTAGTATTCAATAATGACAAATTTTCGGCACATTTGATGACTTTACAAACATTTTCCCATGTACCAGCCGGTGCGGGTTGATCATCAAAATAACGCCATTTCGCCATCGCAAAAGTTGCATTTAAGTGACGGCATAAAATCAAATTGATTTTTTCATCACTGAAAACTGTTTTATTTTGTCCTAGATATAAATCAAGAAATTGTGTATAAGCCACATAAAGCTGTCTCTGATAAGAATAAACCGCATTGTACATTTCTTCTTCTAGTTTTTTATTTAATCTCAATACCTTCAAGTACTTATAAGTTATTTTCTTAGTGTTATGATAAGATTTCTTATCAATTTCTAGTACCAATTCTATGTGGCTATCCAAATTTTCAACGGTATCAAATTGAATTTTAGTCAATTGTTCCGTGGTCATTTTTAAGGCATCCAATCCATCCATTTCAGTAAGTGTGTCCATCCACTCAAGATTCTTATGCATCTCTTGTTGATGTAAAACTGACTGAATCTTCTGCAATACGTTTGATAACATTTTTATCACCTGCTCAATAAAAAGATAATTACAGTTCAGCTTTTGCAAACAGCATGCCAACATTTTTTAAACTGTACTTTTAATTTATACTGTTAAAATATCATTATGTTTACAGGAATCATTCAGGCAGTAGGCCACATTGTTGCAATCACAGAGCTCGGTGAAGACCTTAAGCTCTCCATTCATGCTAATAATTTTGGGCTAGACCATTTGCAAATTGGCGACAGCATCGCTGTAAACGGGGTTTGTTTAACCGTAACACGACTCGACAAAACTCATTTTGAAGTTCACGTCTCAAAAGAAACACTTAAAGACACAACAGGTTTAGAGTATAAAAATGCAGTGAATTTAGAAAAGGCTCTGCGCTTGCAAGATAGACTGGGCGGTCACTTGGTGAGTGGCCATGTTGATGGTGTTGGTGAAGTGATGCAGTTTTCAAGTTTGGGTGATTGCCGGATACTGGCGGTACGCGCACCGCATGCAATTTCAAAATACATTGCCAAAAAAGGTTCGATTTGCATTGATGGCGTAAGCTTGACTGTGAACACCATTGAGCAAGATACTTTCCGCATGAATATTATTCCGCACACTCTCGAAAATACGACGCTTAAACACCTAAACAGTGGAAGCCTAGTCAATATTGAAGTGGATCAGATAGCGCGCTATGTCGAGCGCATGACAGAATGGACTAACAGTAATGCCCCTTAAATCGATTAGCCCAATTACCGACATCATCGCCGACATTAAAAGCGGGAAAATGGTGATTTTGGTGGATGATGAAAACCGTGAAAATGAAGGTGATTTTGTCATCGCGGCCGAGTTTGCCACTGCCGGACATATCAATTTTATGGCCAAATATGGGCGCGGCCTGATATGCCTAACACTAACCGAAGCGCGCTGCAGGCAACTTAATTTACCGCCTATGGTGCTAAAAAATGATTCACGTCTAGGCACCAATTTCACTGTATCCATTGAGGCCGCAACTGGCGTCACGACTGGCATCTCAGCTACCGACCGCGCGACTACGATTAAAACCGCTGTCGCTAAAAATGCTAACGCTAAAAGCCTTGTCAGTCCTGGCCATATTTTTCCTTTAGCGGCACAAAATGGCGGCGTATTGGTACGCGCTGGCCATACCGAGGCTGGCAGCGACCTGGCTGAATTAGCAGGCTGCGAACCGGCTTCTGTGATTTGCGAGATTTTAAAAGAAGATGGCGAAATGGCACGTTTGCCAGATTTAGTTGCAATCGCCCAGCAGCACAATATTAATATTGGCACGATTGCGGATTTGATTCGCTACCGCAGTGAAACAGAAAAATTAATCGAACGTGCTGCAGAGCGCAAGGTTACTACCCCATATGGTGAGATGCGACTAGTGGCGTATCGCGACAAAATCGCCAAAGAAACTCATTTGACCTTGATAAAAGGCAACCCTGCGCCTAATGTGGAGTGTTTAGTTCGTGTACACGAGCCGCTTTCAGTATTCGACTTGCTTGATAGCAGCAACCGCACACATAGCTGGAGCCTACTCAATGCCATGCAAGCCATATCCGAAGCGCCCTGTGGAGTGATAGTCCTGTTATGCCACAGTGAAAGCGGTGACGATATAATCACACGCATTCAACATGCAGATGAATCCATTCGCTATAACCAGGAACTGCGCACGTATGGTATAGGCTCCCAAATTTTAATAGACTTAGGCGTACGCAAAATGCGCTTAATGGCCACGCCGCGTAAAATGCCAAGCATGATGGGGTTTGGCTTGGATATCACGGGATATTTAGAGGCCAATTAATTTGTGTTAGAATAAATGTTATTGGAAAATATGAATCTTACAGGTCAGTTTCTCATCGCGATGCCCGCCATTACAGACCCATATTTTTCTAAAACCGTCACTTATATTTGTACGCATAATCAGGATGGCGCAATGGGCGTTATCATCAATCGCTGCGCCGATATTACCATTGCAAAGTTATTTCAACAAATCCAGCTAGAACCTGAACCCACTCCGCTATTAAAACAGAGCGTACATTTTGGCGGGCCCGTGCAAACTGAACGCGGCTTTATATTGCACGATATCATGTCAGCGCCACACGACGAATTTAACTCGACTATCGTCATTAACAACACGGTGGCTTTAACCACCTCAAAAGATATTTTAGAAGCAACCGCCCAAAATAAAGGCCCGAAAAAAATGCTCATCGCCTTAGGCTACGCGGGCTGGACGGCAGGGCAGTTAGAAAATGAACTGGCACAAAATGCGTGGCTAAGTTTAGATGCCAACAATCCAGATGACGTTCATGCTCTTATTTTTGATAAAGCCGATTATGAAAAATTTGATTGTGCAATGCGCTTGATGGGTCTTGATTTAGCCAATTTATCAGATGTGGCAGGTCATGCTTAAATGACAAGTCAGAGCCATTTGTCGATTCTAGAACGCAGCTACCCAGACATTACTGGCACTGTACTTGCGTTCGATTTCGGTGAAAAGCGCATCGGTGTAGCAACAGGTGAAACTATGTTAAAAGTCGCGCATCCACTCACCACTATATCAGCAGAAGAAAATGAAGTAAAGTTTTCTCAAATTGCACATATCATACAAGAGTGGCATCCCAGCTTATTAGTCGTTGGATTACCCATGCATATGGATGGCAGTACACATACACTGACTCTTCTCTCTAAAAAATTTGCACAGCGGCTGGAAGGTCGCTTTAACTTACCTGTCATCATGATAGATGAGCGGTTGAGCTCTTCGGAAGCATCACAAAACCTGAATGCGGCGGGCATTAAAGGCCGCGAGCAAAAAGCCATGCTAGATACAGTTGCAGCGCAAAGCATATTACAATCTTATTTTGATAGCCTAAGTTCATAATGCAATTACCTAACCCTGAAAATCTGCTCGCTGAAATCACTTCAAAAATACAAGCGCAGCTAAAGCCCCATACTGCTCTGGTTGGCATACACAGTGGCGGGGTATGGTTGATGAATCGCATCTTAAGATCCATTAAACAAGATATTCCATATGGCATGCTGGACGCCGCGCTATACCGTGACGATTATGCACAGCGAGGCCTAAAAACTGAACCCAAGCCTTCCAGTATTGCATTTGACGTACAAGACAAACATATTATTTTAATTGACGATATTTTTTACACCGGCCGTACCACACGTGCAGCCATGAACGAACTGTTTGATTATGGCCGACCCGCCAGTATCACTTTGGCAGTGCTAATAAACCGCGGCGGAGCAGAATTGCCAATTGTGCCCAATATAACTGGAGCAGAAGTTTTGCTGAAACCAAATGAGAGTTTACAGCTTTCGCAAGACACCAAAGGCAAGCTACATTTATCATTAGAGAACCATAATGCATAATCCTCAACTAGATAGCGAAGGTAAATTAAAACACCTGCTCACCATTGAAGGCTTGCCCAAAAAAATCCTCACGCAAATTTTAGATACCGCAGAAACCTTTGTAGGCGTAGCCGAGCGCGATATTAAAAAAGTACCATTGCTGCGCGGTAAAACCGTATGCAATATTTTTTTCGAAAACAGTACCCGCACCCGCACTACTTTTGAAATCGCGGCAAAAAGATTATCAGCAGATGTTATAAATCTAAATGTTGGCACATCGTCACAATCTAAAGGCGAAACCATTTTAGATACGGTGGATAACTTAATCGCCATGCATGCCGATATGTTCGTAGTGCGTCATGCGCAAAGCGGCGCTGTGCATTTTATCGCACAGCATGTGCCAGATAACATCAGCGTCATCAATGCGGGCGATGGTCGCCACGCACACCCAACGCAAGGTTTGCTGGATGTATTCACTATACGCCGATACAAGCCTGACATGCACAACCTACGCGTGGCACTGGTGGGTGACGTACTGCATTCAAGGGTAGCCAGATCAGAAATTCATGCCTTAACTACTCTAGGTGTGCCAGAAGTTCGAGTGATCGCGCCAAAAACACTGCTGCCGGCTGGTGTCGAAAAATTGGGGGTGCATGTGTTTCACGATATGAAAGCCGGTTTAAAAGATGTCGATGTAATTATGATGCTACGTCTGCAAAATGAGCGCATGAACGGCGCTCTGCTGCCAAGTGCGCAAGAATATTTTAAAACCTTTGGCCTCACGCAAGAAAAACTAAGCCTCGCCAAACCTGATGCCATCGTGATGCACCCCGGCCCAATGAATCGAGGCGTTGAGATTGATTCGAGCGTCGCTGATGGCCATCAATCCGTTATATTGCCGCAAGTGACTTATGGCATTGCCGTACGCATGGCGGTTATGGCTATTTTAGCAGGGGGCTCTGCGTGAAAATTCACATCAAAAATGGTCATCTAATAGATCCAATAAATAAAATAAATACCAAACAGGATGTTTACATTGCAGCAGGAAAAATTGCTGGCATTGGTAGCGCACCCAATGGTTTTGTAGCTAATCAGACTATTGATGCCTCTGGCTTGGTGGTCTCACCAGGCTTCGTGGATTTGTCTGCCAGATTGCGCGAACCAGGATCTGAATATAAAGCCACGCTCAAGAGCGAATTACTTGCAGCGGCCGCGGGAGGTGTGACTAGCCTAGCTTGCCCTCCTGACACTGACCCTGTACTAGATGAACCAGGATTAGTAGAAATGTTGAAGCACCGTGCTAAACAGCTCAATTTGGCGCATGTATACCCTCTTGGCGCTTTGACTCGACAACTTGAAGGCAAGCTTTTAACTGAGATGTGCGAACTTACCGAAGCTGGCTGTGTAGGATTTAGCCAGGCTGATATTTCTATCACCGATACGCAGGTGCTTTGGCGGGCTTTTGAATACGCATCTACATTTGGTTACACCATATTTTTACGTGCTGAAGATTATTATCTCGGTAAAAATGGTGTGGCACATGATGGAGAAGTTGCCAGCCGTCTAGGTCTAAAAGGCATACCAGCCGCAGCAGAGAGTCTTGCTATTGCCAGCATTTTGCGTATTGCACATGAAACAAAAACCAAAGTGCACTTATGCAGAATTTCTAGTGCAGAAGGCGTTGATCTGGTTCGCCAAGCTAAAAAACAAGGTGTGCAAGTGACTGCGGATGTAAGCGCGCAACATTGTCATTTAACTGATCACGATATTGGTTTTTTTAATGCACATGCCAATCTAAAACCTCCTTTACGCTCTTCTCGCGATAAAAACGCACTATGCCAAGGTCTAAAAGATGGCACGATTGACGCAATATGTTCAGACCACACCCCGGTGGATGACGACGCAAAATTACTACCCTTTGCTGAAGCAGAAGCTGGCGCGACTGGATTGGAACTGTTATTGCCGCTAGCCCTTAAATGGGCGGCAGAAAACAAAACCACAACATTTGATGCGATTGCAAAAATCACCTGCCAACCGGCAAGTATTTTAGGAGTTTCAAGCGGGAATTTAAGCATCAATTCCGATGCGGATATTGCGATTTTTAGCACGCAACAAGAGTGGAAAATTGAAGCAAGACAACTCAAAAGCCAAGGCAAGAATACTCCATTCTTAGGTTTAACTATGCTAGGCAAAGTGCGATATACGCTGCTACATGGACAAATTACCTATCAAGCCTGAACCTAAACAGCAAAATTTCCCCGTTGTCACTTAAATACTTGACGTTTTCTTAAAAGGCGCAGATAGTTACTTTTCATTTCTTTAGTGTATTTATGTATTAATTTTAATTAAAATTTTTCTATAGCCATATTATCAGGGAGTAAAAATGAGTTCATTATTGAGCAGTTTTGGATGTTGTTTTTGGTGGTTTCTAGCTGGTATATTTCTCGGCTGGTTACTAAATAGATGGATGTGTAGCTGCTGCTGCAAAGCAACTTCAGCCGCGCCGGCTAAAGTGGCTGATGTGCCTGCTGCACCTATTGTAAAAGCTTCGCCCCCGCCCGCCCCCGCACTAAAACCAACCGCTCCTGCCGCTCCAGTAATTGACTTGGCTGCAGCTAAAAAAGCTGGCTTTGCAATTAAAAATGCTAACGATCTCACTATTGTCGAAGGCATTGGTCCTAAAATTAATGTCTTGTTTAACGACAATGGCATTAAAACCTTTGCACAACTCGCCGCGGCCACCGTACCAGAAATGCGCATGATTTTAGATAAAGGCGGCTCACGCTTCCGCATTGCCAATCCTGGCACTTGGGCGCAGCAAGCTGCATTGGCTGCAGCGAATAAATGGACTGAGCTCAAGAAATTACAAGATGAGCTTTCTGGCGGCGTTAAAAAATAATTTAAGGTGAATAACCATGCATAACAATCAATCAAGCTATAACCGCTGGAGCTGGATAGTTGCGCTTATTCTTGCCTTAATACTGCTATGGATGTTGCTGACAGGCCGTGGGCCATCACACGCATGCTGTGGCGCACCCGTTGAAACCGCGGCTCCAATTAATGAAGTCATACCTGTAGCTCCCGTTGCTGAAGCATTTGGATTTACTGCTACAGCCAATGACTTCACCAGCAACGGTGACGGCTCAAAGGTAAGCTGGGTTAGCAAATCGGATGAGCTCAAAGCATTATTAAGTGGTGGTGAAGCTTTACAAGCAAAAGGTGATGATAAAAATGTCGTACTCACCGGCACTGTGGATACAGACGCTGTCAAGCAACAAAAAGGCTCAGACGCACAGGCATTTTTTGGGACTGCGGTAGCCGTAGATAATCAAATCTTAGTTAAGGCTACTGAGCCTGCGGTAGTGATGCCACCACCTGCGGCTAAACTTTACTTTGATACTGGTAAAACTACACTCCCAGGTGATGCAAATACGACACTTGCACCCATTCTTGAATGGCTGAAAGCGCACGATAATGCGAAAGCAGTGCTGTCTGGCTTTCACGATTCCCGCGGCAATCAAGCTGTAAACGAAGAGCTTGCAAAGAATCGTGCTAAATCTGTACGCGAGGCGCTGAAAACAGCTGGTATCGATGAAGCAAGAATCGAAATGCGCAAACCTGAAAGCGTTAATGGTGGTGGTGATTTAGCCGAGGCAAGGCGTGTTGAGGTTTCAGTAGAATAGTTAGTTTGTAACAAAAAAGCCGATGAAATTCATCGGCTTTTTTACTTTCTCCGTTACACCATACCCAGGTGATCTAATCCTGCCGAATTATCTCTGTCGTGCGCTGCTTTACCTTCCAGCTTGATTTTAAGCCGCAGATCATTGACAGAATCCGCATTGCGTAGGGCATCCTCATAACTAATACTGTCTGCTTCATAAAGGTCAAACAAAGCTTGGTCAAACGTCTGCATGCCCAGCTCGCGTGATCGTCCGATAATCTCTTTAATTTCATGTACGTCGCCTTTAAAGATTAAATCTGATATTAAAGGCGAGTTAATCATAATTTCAATCGCAGCCGCACGTCCTACGCCATCTGCTTTTGGAATCAAACGCTGTGAAATAAAGGCACGTGTATTAAGAGACAAATCCATCAGCAATTGATGTCGACGCTCTTCTGGGAAGAAGTTAATAATACGGTCTAAAGCTTGATTGGTACTATTAGCATGCAATGTTGTCAAGCATAAGTGGCCTGTCTCTGCGAATGCAATCGCATAGTCCATGGTTTCACGATCACGGATTTCACCAATCAAGATCACGTCTGGAGCCTGACGTAAGGTGTTTTTTAATGCAATACTCCAGTTGTCGGTATCTACGCCCACTTCACGCTGCGTAATAATACAATTGATATGATCATGTACAAACTCGACTGGGTCTTCAATGGTAATAATATGTCCATAACTGTTTTCATTGCGGTAACCCACCATTGCCGCTAATGATGTCGATTTTCCTGAACCCGTACCGCCCACAAAAATCACCAAGCCGCGTTTGGTCATTGCAATATCTTTTAACACTTCTGGCAGACCCAATTCCTCAAATTTAGGGATTTTTGTGGTGATGGTTCTAAACACCAATCCGACCGCACCCCGTTGCACAAAAGCATTCACACGAAAGCGTGCAACCCCAGGAATACCAATTGCAAAATTACATTCGTTAGTTGCATCAAACTCTGCGGTTTGTTTGTCATTCATAATAGATCGCGCAATTTCACGTGCCTGCTGCGTCGATAGCACCTGAGAACTCACTGGTGTCAGTTTGCCATCAATTTTCATTGCTGGTGGAAAACCTGATGTAATAAACATATCAGATGCTTTTTTACCGAGCATTAAACGCAACAAATCAAAAACAAATTTTTCAGCCTGGCCTTTTTCCATAATGCAATCCTACAATATTAAATAGAGTACTTAAGTTATTAGCCAACAATCGAGTCTTTATTGGCGGCTTTACTTCGCGCCTCATTCGCTGAAATTACGTTGCGTCGCACCAAGTCTTGTAGATTTTGATCCAGGGTCTGCATGCCAATATTTTGGCCAGTTTGAATCGCTGAATACATTTGTGCCACTTTATTTTCACGAATCAAATTTCGTATCGCCGGCGTTCCAATCATAATTTCATGCGCGGCCACACGCCCCTGCTCGTCTTTGGTTTTGCATAGCGTTTGAGAAATCACAGCACGTAATGACTCTGAAAGCATTGAACGCACCATTTCTTTTTCTGCGGCGGGAAACACATCCACGATACGATCTACTGTTTTTGCTGCTGAGCTGGTGTGCAAAGTACCGAACACCAAATGACCTGTTTCTGCGGCACTCAAAGCAAGTCGAATAGTTTCCAAATCCCGCATCTCTCCCACTAGAATCACATCAGGGTCTTCACGCAATGCTGAACGAAGCGCATTCTGGAATGATAATGTATGCGGTCCAACTTCACGTTGATTAATAAGGCATTTTTTAGAGGTGTGCACGAATTCAATCGGATCTTCAACTGTTAAAATATGCCCCATTTCGTTTTCATTAATATAATCCACCATCGCAGCCAATGTGGTCGATTTACCCGAACCGGTTGGTCCTGTCACTAGCACAATGCCGCGAGGTGTATTGGCGATTTCTTTAAAAATGGGTGGGCAATTGAGATCTTCTAAAGATAAAATTTTGGAAGGGATAGTCCGGAATACTGCACCAGAGCCACGATTATGATTAAACGCATTAACGCGAAAACGTGCTAAATTAGGAATTTCAAACGAGAAATCACATTCAAGCGTTTCCTCATATACCTTACGCTGGCCGTCATTCATAATGTCATACACCATATCATGCACTTGGCTATGGTCCATGGCGGGTACGTTAATTTTACGCACGTCACCATGCACGCGAATCATAGGTGGCATTCCCGCAGATAAGTGCAAATCTGATGCTTTGTTCTTTACCGAAAAGGCGAGTAAATCTGAAATATCCACTATCAGCTCCCGTTATATTTTATAATTAAAATCAACTCTTAAGAGTTTACACAAAGTTTATTGTATAAGATGTTTGAATTATGACCATAATTTCTGATTCCTTGCAAGCGATTCAAGCAAATATTCATCAAACACGAATATTGGCGAATCGTGTTGATGATATTAAGTTGCTCGCTGTCAGTAAAGCACAAACAGCGGCCAAGCTACGTGAGGCGTATTTGGCGGGGCAGCATGCATTTGGTGAAAACTACGTGCAGGAAGCCGTTGCTAAGCAGGAACAATTAAAAGATTGCGCCATTGAATGGCATTTTATTGGTCCGATTCAAAGCAATAAAACAGCGCTAATCGCCCAACATTTTGATTGGGTGCATTCGGTGGATAGATTAAAAATCGCGAAGCGTTTAAACGAGGCACGACTGAAATCACTCCCACCATTAAATGTTTGCATTCAAATCAACAGCAGTGAAGAAGACTCAAAGAGTGGCGTGGATATTAACTTTCTGGCCACATTTGCAAAAGAAATAAATGCCTTGCCGCACCTTAAATTACGCGGCTTGATGACGATTCCCGCCCCCACAAAAGACCTTGCAAAACAACGTGCACAATTTAAAATAGTAGGCGATGCATTTAACACACTGAAACAGCAAGGTTTTGAATTGGATACTTTATCCATCGGCATGTCGGATGATTATGTTGCGGCGATACATGAAGGTGCTACCATAGTGCGCATTGGCTCAGCCATTTTTGGTGCGCGTCCTTCAAAATTATAAATTGAGAACCAGCAAATGAAATTAGGATTTATTGGCGGCGGCAACATGGCTCATGCGCTTATTGTTGGCTTAAAGAACCAACAATTTGCGATGCATGATATCACGGTAATAGAATTAGATGCCAACAGACGCTTTGAACTTAACCAAAATTTAGGGGTTAATGCGTCTGCTGAATTGACTGACATTCAAACTTGTGACGTGATTGTGCTCGCAGTTAAACCGCAACAGCTGCCAGCCCTAGCAAAGACACTGGCGCCACTTCTAAAACAACAACTGGTAATTTCAATTGCTGCAGGCATTCGCTTAAGCGATTTATCGCACTGGCTCGGCGATTACGCAACAATCATCCGAGCTATGCCTAACACACCGGCACAAATACAAGCAGGTGTTACTGGTTTGTACGCAATGCCCGGTGTTTCCAAGAAACAAATAAGTTTGGCAGACCAAGTGCTAAGTGCTGCGGGCAGCACTTTTTGGCTGGATTCCGAAGAAAAGCTGGATGCTGTCACGGCCATTTCTGGCAGCGGGCCTGCCTACGTGTTTTATCTAATCGAGGCGCTGCATGAAGCCGCACTTAATTTAGGGTTAAGCGAAGCTCATGCCAGGCAACTCAGCATTGCCACCTTTAAAGGCGCGAGTTTATTAGCGGATGCAAGCACAACACCAATTGCCACTTTGCGCACGCAGGTCACCTCAAAAGGTGGCACGACTGAGCAAGGCTTGCTAAGCTTACACAATTCACAGGTAAAACAAGCAATAATTTTAGCAACACAAAAGGCTTACGAGCGGGCTAAAACACTAGGCGATGAATTGGGAGGTGGTTAAATATGTTTTCTACTGCGCTAATTTTTTTACTCACCACAGTACTTAATTTACTTACCATGTTGTTTCTACTACGTTTTTTTTTGCAACTGTTCAGGGCGCCATTTAACAATCCTCTTGCTTTCATGGTCATATCTCTCACTGATTTTGCAGTAAAGCCAGTGCGCAGAATCATTCCAAGTTGGGGGAAAATTGATTTATCTACTTTAACCTTAGCACTAATCACACAATATTTATTACAGTTCAGCTTGCTATGGTTGCGTAATTTTCCGCTTAGTGTTGCAGGTCAATCGGCATGGATAGGCCTGATAGGCATGAGCTTTCTAGGCGTGCTGCGCACTAGTTTAGATGTGTTTTTTTATGCCATTATGCTGCTAGTGATTTTAAGCTGGGTGAACCCACACACCCCCATTTCAGACGTACTTAATAGCCTCACCAGACCAATACTAGAGCCAATACGACGTATTTTGCCAATGGCAAGTGGAATCGACTTTTCGCCTATCGTTGCACTAATTCTTTTACAAATGATAAATGTATCAGTTATAAAAACTTTTGAAGCACAATTGTTATCGTTTCTATAAATCAGATGTAATAACCAGAATTTAATAAGCATTAATATCAATTAATAAAACCGCTATGATAATCGAAACTTTACATGCCATTGTCAACGAATACCAAACATGGCGCACCAGTTTAACTAAAACCATCGCTGATTATCGTGATTGGCTCGCCATTAGCAATTACTCCGATGCGGTTCAAGAACTGCGGCTGTATGATGTACTTGAAATGTTGAAGCGCGATCAGCTGGTGTTGGCATTTTTAGCCGAATTTTCGCGCGGAAAAACCGAAACTATCAATGCTCTATTTTTTGCTGACTTTAACCAGCGATTGCTGCCAAGTGAACCTGGTCGCACTACCATGTGCCCAACCGAGATTTTTTGGGATGAGCGTGAAGAGCCTTGTATAAAGCTTTTGCCAATTGATACCCGCCTTACTGATGATTCGCTCACCTATCTAAAAACCACACCCAATGCTTGGAAAAAATTTAGGTTAAACATTAATTCTTCAGAAGAAATGAAAGAAACCTTACGGAAGTTGATAGAGCAAAAAGAAGTCACACAAGGCGAAGCAGAAGAGTTAGGCTTATTCAATCCGCAAGATGTGGGTATGATTCACGAGCTGGAAACACAAGGCTTGCTCAAGATTCCTGTATGGCGTCATGCCATTATCAATTACCCGCATCCTCTTTTAAAAAGTGGCTTAGTTGTGATCGACACCCCAGGACTCAATACCTTGGGTGCAGAACCTGAACTCACACTAAACATTATCCCCAATGCGCATGCTGTGCTGTTTTTAACAGCTACCGATACTGGCATTACGCAATCGGATATGCAAATTTGGAATAATTACATTAAAGGGCGCGCCAAATATAAATTGGTTTTGCTCAATAAAATTGATATGTTGTGGGATGATTTGAAGCCTAAGCAAGACGTGGCAAATGAAATTGAGAGGCAGGTTAATATTACTGCTCATCAGCTCGGTATTGCGCCTGAAAGCGTGTTTGCGATATCGGCCCAAAAAGCTCTGGTGGCTAAAATCAAGAAAAATACTACACTCCTGCAGCAAAGCGGTATTGTTGATTTAGAAACCACTCTAGGTAATCAAATCATACAAGCCAAACACGAGATTTTGGGCAGAACCGTCGCCAGTGAATGCAGTGAAATGATTAAGAGCACACGCAAACTTGTACAACAACGCCTTACTAATCTACGTGAACAGGTAGCTGAATTGCGCGCTTTACGAGGTCAAAATATTGATGCTTCCAAACTCACTTTAGCCAGGGTAATTGCTGACAGAAAGCTCTATGAGGCATCTATCCCCACTTTTAATCTTGCCAATGACAAAATAACCCAAATAGGAAAAAAATTATTGCGGCATTTAAGTCTTGCCTATTTAGACACCTCGCTGGCAGCAAGTCGCCAAGAAATTGGTGATAGCTGGACTACTATCGGCCTGAATAAAGGCATGCGAAACTTGATGAAACAAGCAAACGAGCTTGCTAAGTATGTGTCCAGTGAAAGCAATAGCATTAAAAAACTTGCCAACAATATATATGAAGTTTTTCAATCAAAACATGGCTTTGATTTATTCGACCCGCCTGAATTGAATATGTCAAACTTCATTAACAATATGAAAGCCTTAGAAAAAATCACTGACGACTTTTGCACCGACCCAGTTAATGTGCTCACCGAAAAACATTTTCTAATCCGAAAATTTTTCCTAGGCTTAGGTACGCAAACACAAAAAATATTTGAACAAGCTGAAAAAGACTGTGATCGCTGGCTTCAGGATATATTAAGCGCTCTTAAAACACAAATGACAGAGCACAAAGCCAGTTTAGAAGAACGCACCAAAAACTTGATGGAAGCTAATGCCAGTGCTCAAGCTTTGGATAATCAACTAGCGATAGTGGAACGTGAATATGCCTTAATTGCTAAGGAAAGCCAGGCATTAGATACCATGTTGTTGCAATTGATGAGAGCAGTGAAGCCTGCAATACAAGCCACTGCGGCGAAACTAAATAATAATATTGATTTGGACAAAACTCTGAATTTACCTGAAATGCCGTTCTTAAATGTAGCCTCAGTTGTACCTCCAGCTTAAATGGTGTTTAATTCCACACACATACTACATCCCTATATCCAGACTATATCGAACGCTTCACGGGCGTATTGGCTGTCGACCTGTAGCGTGACACGTTTGTTAATAAAATCGGATAAATTAGCCAAACTTTGAGACTCTTCATCCAGTAGCAAATCAATCACCTTAGTTGACGCAATCACTTTAAATTCTTTAGCGTTAAACTGTTTGGATTCACGCAAAAGCTCGCGCATGATTTCATAACACACCGTCTGAGCGGTTTTATGTTCACCGCGGCCATTACAAACTTCACAAGGCTCACACAACAAATGAGCTAAGCTTTCGCGAGTTCTCTTGCGAGTCATTTCCACCAACCCTAAAGAGGTAAAGCCGTTAATGCCGGTGCGTGCCCGGTCAAGTTCTACCGCTTTTTTAAGCTCTTCCAGCACCGTTTCGCGCTGCGTGTCTTCATCCATATCAATAAAGTCAATAATGATAATGCCACCTAAATTGCGCAATCTGAGCTGACGTGCAATGCATTGTGCAGCTTCAAGATTGGTTTTAAAAATCGTATCAGATAGATTTTTTCCGCTGACAAAACTTCCCGTGTTGACGTCAACGGTAGTCAGCGCCTCAGTCTGATCAAAAATTAAATAACCGCCAGAAGGGAGCTCCACCTTGCGAGAAAGTGCATTTTCAATTTCCTTTTCTATATTATAAAAATCAAAAATCGGCCGCTCGCCTAGATAGTGACACAAAGGCTTTACGGCCTTGGCCACGTATAGCTCGGCGAACTCTTTTAGCTGTTCATAGCTTGTTTTAGAATCTACACGAATACTCATCGTTTGATCATTCACCACATCACGCAACATACGTCTGGGCAGACTTAAGTCATAAAACACCAGAGAACGCTCACCTGCATTTTTACTATCGACCTGAATTTTTGTCCAAACCTTTTGTAGGTATTCGATATCGGCCAGCAACTCGGCATCGCTAGCTGTTTCCGACATGGTGCGAATGATAAAACCACCACTTCTTTTTTCCGACAATAAGCCCAACAAGCGATTACGCAAATGTTCGCGTTCACCCTCATCTTCAATACGTTGAGATACGCCAATATGATCCTGATGCGGCAAAAACACCAGAAAACGCCCAGCGATGCTAATTTCGGTCGTGAGTCGTGCACCTTTAGTTCCGATGGGCTCCTTAATCACTTGCACAATAATCGATTGGCCTTCGTGCAGCACCTCTTGAATGGGTCGCTCTGTTTGCGGCTCACCCTCGATATGGCATTCCATAATGTCGGCCGCGTGTAAAAAAGCTGCCCGTTGCAAACCGATTTCCACAAATGCAGATTGCATGCCAGGCAATACGCGACATACTCTGCCACGATACACATTGCCTACAACGCCAAGCGACGAGCTGCGTTCGATATGCAGTTCTTGGGCGACCCCATGCTCCATCACCGCTACTCGCGTTTCTTGCGGAGTTACATTAATGAGTATTTCTTGTCCCAAACTAAACCCTAACTTTAATTTTTTTAATCCTGCATATTTTGTCTAAAAGCATGGCGGTTTCATAAACTGGCAAGCCCATCACACCAGTGTAGCTGCCCTCAATCCGCTTTATCCAACTGCCAGCAAAGCCTTGTATAGCATAACTGCCGGCTTTATCTCTATGCTCGCCTGTAGCAATATAGGCTGCTATCATAGCATCGGTCAGCGGCATCATCTGCACCAAAGTTGTATTTAACGCGCTCTTTATTTTGTTATTAAATGCAACCGCTACAGCGGTATGTACTTGATGGGTGGTACCGGATAGTTTTTTAAGCATATTAAATGCATCTACGTCATTTTGAGGCTTACCTAATATTTCATTCTCTAAAACAACTGTTGTATCAGCTGCCACGATGGGTAAATATACGCGTTGACCGTCTAATTTGTTAAGTGTTGTCAAAGCTTTTTGCTTAGCAAGCCGCACAGCATAGTTAGTAGGCAACTCATTAGCAAGCACCGTTTCATCGATATCCGCAGACATCACAAGGCAATCAATTCCCATTTGTTTTAGCAGTGCTACGCGCCGTGGGCTTTGTGAAGCCAAAATGACATGTTTCAATATATTTGTTTTCGCCATATGACTACTTTAATTTACTATATGAAATTATCAAAATGAAAAAATAGCCTTAGGATGAATGTATATGAACAATTGGGCCTATTTAATTAAAATCACAATCTCTTTACTTGCTATCGTCAACCCGATTGGTAGCGTACCTATCTTCATTAGTGCCACCGATGGCTGGAGCAAGCCAGATCGCGATAAAATCGCTAGAACGGTTGCTTTTACTGTATTTATCGTACTTACTTTATCAGCCTTTATTGGCGATGGAATTTTGAATTTTTTTGGTATCAGCATCCCTTCATTTCAAGTCGGCGGCGGTATTTTACTTATGCTCATTTCAATTTCTATGATGCATGGCAAGCAAGGTGGTACACGGCAAACTGCGGAAGAAGCACAAAGCCTAACGGAGCGTGAAGTGATTGCTATTGTTCCGCTAAGCATTCCACTTTTGGCAGGCCCAGGCGCCATTTCGAGCATGATTTTAAGCGCTCAACAGCAGCCTACTTTTTTAAGGCATATATCGTTAATAATCCCTGTATTGATCATAGCTGTCATTATCTGGCTGGCGCTAAAACTTTCTGATGCTATTTCACATCAACTAGGCACCATCGGCATCAATATCGTCACACGCTTAATGGGACTCATTTTAGCTGCCATGGCGGTAGAGTTTATTGCACACGGCCTAACTGGCTTGTTTCCGCAATTGGCCAGTTAGCAGTAAAATGACAATATTAAATTAAAAGAAAATTTTCGTGAAAAAACAACCTTGGAAACCTAACACTACCGTCGCGGCAATCATTGAACAAAATGGCAAGTTTTTGTTGGTAGAAGAGAATACCGATCGTGGCCACCGCTTTAATCAGCCATCTGGCCATTTGGAAGACGGCGAAACCTTATTGCAAGCCGTGATTCGCGAGACGATGGAAGAATCCGCTTATGAGTTTATGCCCGAGGCCCTGCTCGGCATATACCACTGGAAGCACCCACATAATGACACCACTTATTTACGTTTCGCCTTCATAGGCAAGATAGGCGTATATTACCCCATGCAAGAACTCGATATTGGTATTGTGCAAGCGGTTTGGATGGATATAAACGAAATCCGCAATAAAGCAGATCTGATGCGAAGCCCACAGGTATTAACATGTTTCGAAGATTATTTAGCAGGAAAAAGCTATCCTCTAGAAGTGGTCACTCACTTATGAGCAAGAAAAAAATCGTAGTCGGACTCTCCGGCGGCGTTGATTCCTCTGTTACGGCCATGTTGCTCAAACAACAAGGTTATGAGGTTGTCGGTCTTTTCATGAAAAACTGGGAAGATGACGATGACGATGAATACTGCTCATCCAAACAAGATTTAATTGATGCGGTTTCGGTGGCCGATAAACTCGGAATTGAAATTGAAGCAGTGAATTTTAGCAAAGAGTACAAAGACCGTGTGTTTGCGAATTTTTTAGAAGAATATCAAGCCGGTCGCACACCAAACCCTGATATTCTTTGCAATGCCGAAATTAAATTCAAGGCGTTTCTTGATCATGCGATGGGCTTGGGCGCGGATTTAATCGCCACTGGCCACTACGCGCAAGTGCGCGAGAATCCACTCAAGCCAGGGCTTTTTCAACTGATGAAAGCCGACGATGGCAGCAAAGACCAAAGCTATTTTCTTTATCGCCTAAACCAAGCGCAGCTGAGTAAAACGCTGTTTCCACTCGGCACCTATTTAAAGCTTGAAGTACGCGAAATGGCGCGCCAAGCCGGTTTAATCAATGCCGAGAAAAAAGATTCTACTGGGATCTGCTTTATCGGAGAACGGCCTTTTCAGGAGTTTTTACAACGCTATTTACCACGAAAACCAGGCGACATTAAGACGCCAGAAGGCAAGCTGGTTGGGCATCATGATGGCCTAATGTACTATACGCTTGGGCAACGTCAAGGTTTAAAAATAGGCGGCAGCCGCGAAAGTAATGGCGAGCCTTGGTTCGTAGCCGCAAAAGATATGGCCACAAACGAGCTCATAGTGGTGCAAGGACATGAACATCCACTTTTATTAAGTGATGGCTTAAAAGCCAGCCAACTCACGTGGATTGGCAACGAAGAGCCTATGACCAACTGGGTATATGCTGCCAAAACACGCTACCGCCAGCCTGATGCACCATGTGAAATTGATAGACTTGATAAAAATGAAGTCGAAATAAAATTTGGGCAAAAACAGTGGGCAATAACGCCTGGTCAATCTGCTGTAGTATATGAAAGTAATGTCTGCCTAGGCGGTGGCATTATCACAGCTGCCGTCTAATCAAAAATTAGGCGGTATTATTTCCACACTTATTTGATAACAATTTAACGGGCTATTAAAACTGTGGTCAGAGCCTTATTCGACCTTTTGTTTTCCAAATTCAATTCATCCATTAGACACTAAAATGTTCTCATTAGAAAATTTATAGATTGATGAGGTTGATATGGCATACGTTTTTAGAAGTGCACAAGGCAGTGTTATCGCCGCGAGCGCGACTGAAAATCTTGGCAAAGGCTGGGAGTTTATTGAAGATAATGCCAAGGATTATCTAGAGTTTTTAGAAGGCTCATTGGCTGAAAATGTACCTTTTCGTGAAAGTGATATTCAGCTGGCACGTGTATTAGAAGACCTTATTTCGATGCTGATTGAACGCAACGTCATTCGGTTTACCGATTTTCCTGAAGCCGCACAAAAACGATTAAACGACCGACAATCCATGCGCAAAAAAACCCAGCTTTCGAAACTTGTAGATGAAAGTCTCAATATAATTTTTAGCTAGATTAATGGCAGCCAAATTTAATATATCTACAGCACAGGCATGGTTTGCTTAAAACTGGGTCGTTTAATCAACAAACTGTAATGTTTTGCCAAATTGGGATATTTGTCTTGCCAATTCAAATGTTTGAAGCGCAAGTCTAGATAGCCTAACATGCAGCCCAAGGCTATATCGGCTAGGCTAAATGTCTCATTCACGCACCATTTCTTTTTAGTGATATCTAAATTAAGCACTTCTAAACCACGCGTGACTTTTTCGAGTTGTTTTTCTATATTCGCATGTGATTGTTGTTGTTCGGGCCTACGCCCTTCTAGCATAGCCGCCACAGCTGCGTCGCAAATTCCGTCTGCAAGCGCCTCCCATCGGCGTACAGCTGTTCTAGACCCATTATCATGCGGAATCAGATGAGCCAATGGCGTACGGTTGTCCAGATATTCCACAATTACGCGGGAATCATACAAACTATCGCTATCATCTAAAATCAATACAGGTACTTTTCCAAGCGGGTTATAGTTTTTAACTGGACAATCAGGCTCACTCAAAACGACTTCTTGCAACTCCACCTCGATATGCTTCTCAAGTGCGACGATACGTACTTTGCGGGCGTATGGGCTGTTAACAGTGTATAAAAGTTTCATAGTGTTTGTGTGCTTTTTTAATTACCCATCTGCATTATAATGGAAATATGTCTCCGACTCTATTCGCACAACGTTTTCCTCGCGGCTCGCAAGCATTTATTGATATAGTTAAACACGATGTTAAACAAGCTTTGGCCGAAGACATTGGTAGTGGCGACCTGACCGCAGCGCTGGTACCTGCTACTCAACAAGCTCAAGCCAGCATTATCTCGCACGAAAATGCGGTGATTTGCGGCATTGATTGGGTAAACACTTGTTTTCTAGAACTGGATAAGGATACCAAAATAAAATGGTTGGTGAATGAAGGCGAACAAATCACCTCCAATCAGTTGTTATTTGAGATTTCGGGCAATGCACGTGCGTTACTTACTGCTGAACGTTGCGCATTAAATTTTCTGCAAACACTCTCCGCCGTAGCAACACAAACGCGCGAATATGTCGAGGCGATCGCCGGCACAAAAGCACAGATTTTAGACACCCGCAAAACCATACCAGGTTTGCGATTAGCGCAGAAATACGCGGTTACTGTGGGTGGTGGCGTAAATCAACGGCTTGCTTTGTACGATGGCATTTTAATTAAAGAAAATCATATCGCCGCAGCAGGCAGTATCCATGTGGCACTTGAGCATGCCTTAAAAACGAACAAAAATGTGAGCATTCAGATTGAAGTTGAAAATTTAGATGAATTACAACAAGCGCTAAACGCTGGTGCAACAAGCATTTTGCTGGATAACTTTACAATTGCGGACATGCAAGAATCTGTGCGCATCACCAATAGGCGCGCCCTGCTTGAGGCTTCTGGCAACGTGAATTTGAGCACAGTGCGTATTATTGCAGAAACGGGCGTTGACCGCATTTCAGTCGGCAGTCTCACAAAAAATATTCGTGCCATTGATTTATCGATGCGAATCAAATAGCATGAAAGCAATATGAAGCCAAATCAAACTGTACAACCTGCCACCAAAGCCATTGGCCTTATTAAGTCTAAAACTAAGCTCAACTTAGGTGATGTGTTGCGTATGCTGGTCAACGATGGCAGGCTGGATAAATCCGAGGCCGAAAAGTTGTATAAAGACCGCAAACTCGACAGCTCGAATCTGCATCCGATTATTATTGTTGGCGAACAAAAATGGAAAGACTTATGTGCTCCGCACAAATTAATGAATGCTGATTTTCTTTCACGCTGGCTGGCAGAGAAAGCGGGTCTTGATTTCTATCATATCGATCCGCTCAAGCTCGATTTTACCTCGGCAGCACAAATGGTCTCAAAGGCTTATGCAGAGCGCCTTAAAATCATGCCAATTTCGATTAAAGGCGATGAGGCAATCGTGGCGACGGCGGACCCGTTCCAAACTGATTGGATTCCGGACCTAGAGCGTATTCTAGGCAAACGCATCAAGCTGGTAGCCGCAAATCCGCTGGAAATTAGCCGATATTTACCCGAAATTTACAATCTTGCCCACTCGATAAACTCCGCTAACACTGCCAAAGCAGGTCAAATTGTTGGCGTGCAAAATTTTGAACAACTGATTGAACTTGGCAAAGACAAAAACCTAGATGCTAACGAGCAACACGTGGTGAATATTGTGGATTGGCTGCTCAAATACGCGTTTGAACAGCGTGCCAGCGATATTCATCTTGAGCCTCGCCGCAACATGGGCATGATGCGTTTTCGCATCGATGGTGTATTGCACCAAGTCTATCAATTGCCTAGCAACATTATGAATGCCATTACCAGCCGCATTAAGTTGCTTGGCCGAATGGATATGGTGGAAAAACGCCGTCCACAAGATGGTCGCATTAAAACCATTAGTAACGATGGCACCGAAATTGAACTACGTTTATCTACCATGCCAACTGCCTTTGGCGAAAAACTGGTGATGCGGATTTTTACACCTGACGTCATAGTGCAAGATTTTATTCAACTGGGTTTCTCGAAAAAACAAGCGGATTTATGGGCGCAATGGACTAAAGCACCCAACGGCATTATTTTGGTCACAGGTCCGACTGGCTCAGGCAAAACCACCACCTTGTACTCAACGCTTAAACAGCTCGCCACACCAGAAGTTAACGTGTGCACGGTGGAAGACCCTATAGAAATGGTCGAGCCCACCTTTAACCAAATGCAGGTGCAAACCAATATTGGACTTAACTTTGCAGATGGCATTCGCACATTAATGCGGCAAGACCCGGACATAATCATGGTAGGCGAGATTCGCGATATCGAAACTGCTGATATGGCCATCCAAGCAGCGCTGACAGGTCACTTAGTGCTATCTACCCTGCATACTAACGACGCACCATCTGCCGTTACACGCCTGCTGGATTTAGGCGTACCAGCCTATTTGATTCATTCTTCTGTGCTTGGTATCATGGCTCAGCGTTTGGTGCGTACGCTATGTCCTGTATGCAAAATGCCGCACGAAATCACCGATGCGGAATGGGCTTCTATCACGCAACCTTTTAAAGCGCCAAAGCCAAGTTCTGTAATGAAAGCAGTAGGCTGCATTGAATGTCGTAACACAGGTTACCGCGGCCGTAGCGGTATTTACGAAATGCTCACCATCACTCCAAAATTACGCAAACTCATCACGCCAAACACCGATTTGGCGCAACTTAAAAATATGGCTTACCAAGAGGGTATGCAACCGCTAATGCTGAATGGCGCAGAAAAAGTCGCTGCGGGGCTTACCACCATTGAAGAGCTGCTGAAAGTCGCCCCTCCGCTAGATCAATAGTACTTTTGTAATTTTAGCGAGTAAAAATTCAATCTCAATTTACACTGGTCTGATCTAACTTTTTGTTTATTTTGAAGGTTTTTTGTTTATTTCATAGGGTTTATTCACCAGCAATCTTGACCAAATGCCGCTAAACAGTTAAGGTTTAGGGTTAGAGATAAATTACATCGAATTCCCTTAAAAATAGAAATTTATGAATCAAGTTTCAACCATATCTGCAAAATCCTCAGCCGTGGGGAAATTGCCTACAGACCCGTTAACTACAAATAAGGCGGTTTCTGGTAAACAACTCACTGGCGCCGAAATTGTGATCAAGTGTCTGCATGCGGAAGGCGTCAAGTTTGTGTTCGGCTACCCCGGCGGAGCGGTTTTGCACATCTACGATGCAATTTACAACCAAAATCATTTTAAGCATATTCTTGTGCGCCATGAGCAGGCGGCGGTGCATGCGGCAGATGCCTTTTCGCGCGTCACGGGTGAAGTTGGCGTAGCCCTCGTTACCTCTGGCCCAGGCGCCACCAATGCCATTACCGGCATTGCAACCGCCTACATGGATTCCGTTCCGCTTGTAGTCATTAGCGGCCAAGTGCCTGTACCCGCTATTGGCTTGGATGCCTTTCAAGAAGTAGACATGGTAGGTATTACCCGCCCCTGCGTAAAACATAACTTTCTAGTGAAAGATGTCAAAGACATTGCCATCACCATTAAAAAGGCTTTTCACATTGCCAGAACTGGCCGCCCGGGCCCTGTAGTGGTGGATATTCCTAAAGATATAACTGCGCATCTGGCTGAATTTAATTATCCAAAAAGCATTGAAATGCGCTCTTATAACCCTGTCACCAAAGGTCACAGTGGTCAGATTAAAAAAGCGGTAAAATTGCTTTTGGAAGCCAAACGCCCCATGGTTTATTCGGGCGGAGGTGTTGTGCTGGGCGATGCGGCCGAATCTTTGGTTAAATTAGTCAAGACGCTGGGCGTACCCATCACCAATACCCTGATGGGCTTGGGTGGCTACCCATCTACTGACAAACAATTCGTGGGTATGCTAGGCATGCACGGCACTTATGAAGCCAATATGGCAATGCAAGAGTGCGATGTGCTCTTGGCCGTAGGCGCTCGCTTCGACGACCGTGTGATTGGCAACCCTAGCCATTTTTTCAGCAAATCACGCACCATTATTCATATCGACATCGACCCTTCATCTATTTCTAAACGAGTGAAAGTGGATGTGCCGATTGTAGGCGACGTGAAATCCGTGCTGGCAGAAATGAATGCGCTTGTAACGGCTGAACCTCCTAAACAATCGCCAGCGCTCAAAGCTTGGTGGAACCAAATTGAGGCCTGGCGTAGCAAACTCTGCCTAAATTACGACAATAGCAACGGCTTAATCAAACCACAATATGTCATTGAAAAACTGTGGGAAGTCACCAATGGCGATGCCTATGTGACTTCCGATGTAGGTCAACACCAGATGTGGGCAGCACAATATTACAAATTTGATAAGCCGCGTCGTTGGATTAACTCTGGCGGCCTAGGCACCATGGGCGTGGGCTTGCCGTATGCTATGGGTTGCCAATTTGCTGACCCTACCGCGCAGGTAGCCTGTGTAACAGGTGAAGGCAGTATTCAAATGAATATTCAGGAGCTTTCTACCTGCAAGCAATATCACTTGCCGATTAAAGTAATTTTGTTAAATAACCGCTACCTTGGCATGGTTCGTCAATGGCAAGAGTTTTTCTACGAGAACCGTTACTCAGAATCTTATATGGATAGTCTGCCCGACTTTGTTAAGCTGGCAGAGTCGTATGGTCATGTTGGTATGCAAATCACCAAGCCTGGCGATGTTGAGGGCGCATTAAAAGAAGCGTTTGCGATGAAGTCACGTTTTGTTTTTATGGATTTCATCACTGACCAAAAAGAAAACGTATTTCCAATGATTGAAAATGGCAAAGGTTTATCTGAAATGATTTTGGCAGAGGATTTATAATGCGCCACATTATTTCACTCCTCATGGAAAATGAAGCAGGTGCACTCTCACGAGTGGCAGGCTTATTCTCGGCACGTGGTTATAACATTGAATCACTTACCGTCGCGGCTACCGAAGATTCAACATTATCACGCATGACTATTGTCACCAGCGGTTCTGATGAAGTCATAGAGCAAATCATCAAACAACTCAATAAGCTGGTTGATGTGGTGAAGGTACTTGATTTAAACGACGGCAAGTTTATCGAACGTGAATTAATGTTGATCAAAGTTAAGGCCACCAGCGCACATCGCGAAGAAATGAAGCGTATGAGTGATATTTTCCGTGGTCGTATTATCGATGTGGCTGACGGCAGTTTTACCATTGAGCTTACCGGCTCAGGCACCAAGCTAGATGCTTTTATCGAGAGCTTAGACAAAACCGCAATATTAGAAACCGTACGCACTGGCGCTTCTGGCATCGGCCGTGGCGACCGCATTTTAAAAATATAACTCAATTATTAAGTATTTGTATTGAAAGGCAAATCACGATGAAAGTTTATTACGACAAAGACGCAGACTTAAGCATCATTAAAAGCAAAAAAGTTACCATCGTGGGTTACGGCTCACAAGGCCATGCCCACGCTGCCAACTTAAAAGACAGCGGTGCTACTGTAACTATCGGTTTACGCCAAGGCGGCAGCTCATGGGCTAAAGCTGTAGGTGCTGGCCATAAAGTACTAGAAATTGCTGATGCTGTGAAGGAAGCTGATGTTGTGATGGTGCTGCTGCCAGATGAAACCATGGCAGGTATTTTTGATGCCGAGATTGCACCTAACTTAAAAAAAGACGCAGCATTGGCTTTTGCACATGGCTTTAACATTCACTATAACCAAATCGTGCCTCGCGCAGATTTAGATGTAATTATGATTGCTCCAAAAGGCCCAGGCCATACCGTGCGTTCAGAATACCTTAAAGGCGGTGGCGTTCCTTCACTAATCGCTGTCTATCAAGATAAATCTGGCAAAGCCAAAGACCTTGCACTTTCATATGCAGCTGCTAACGGCGGCACTAAGGGCGGCGTGATCGAAACTGATTTCCGCGAGGAAACTGAAACTGACTTATTCGGCGAACAAGCAGTGTTGTGTGGCGGCGCAGTTGAATTGGTAAAAGCGGGATTCGAAACCTTGGTTGAGGCGGGTTACGCGCCTGAAATGGCTTACTTTGAATGCTTGCATGAACTTAAATTGATTGTAGATCTTATGTATGAAGGCGGTATCGCTAACATGAACTACTCCATCTCAAACAACGCAGAATATGGCGAATATGTAACCGGCCCTAAAGTGATTAACGATGAGTCACGTTACGCCATGCAAGAAGCGTTAGCTAACATTCAAAATGGCAACTACGCTAAACAGTTCATTTTAGAAGGCCGTACCAACTATCCTGAAATGACTGCTCGTCGTCGTCTGAACGCGGCCCACCCGATTGAGCAAGTCGGAGGTCAACTGCGCGCAATGATGCCGTGGATCGCAAAAAACAAATTAGTAGATCAATCGAAGAATTGATCGATTATTAATGCCTCAGTCAAAAAATTAGAAATAAATGAGTAAAATGAAGGGCAAGACGCCAGTCGTTTTGCCCTTTTTTATTGAAGGAATTTAATTGCCATTTTCTATCTTTTTACAATACCTACTGCCAAAACAAATGCTTACTACAATTGCTGGAAAGTTAGCCTGCTTGCAAGCAGGCACAGTGACCACCGCCGTGATAGGTTGGTTTGTAAGGCGTTATAAGGTCAATATGGAGGAAGCGGCCAGCCCTGATATCACAAGCTATGCATGTTTTAATGATTTTTTTACACGCCCACTCAAAATTGGAGCGCGGCCACTTGCGCAAGCTGACTTCATATGTCCTGTAGATGGCGTAATTAGCCAATTGGGTAACATTGAAAAAGACCAGATATTTCAAGCCAAAGGCCACCACTATTCCACTCTGGCAATACTTGCAGGACAACAAGCACTTGCAGATAAATTTGAAAATGGCCATTTTGCTTGTCTTTATCTAAGTCCTAAAGATTACCACCGCATCCACATGCCATGCGAAAGTACATTAAAAAGCATGAGCTATGTGCCGGGCGATTTATTTTCTGTTAACCCAACCACTGCTGCCAATGTACACAACTTATTCGCGCGCAATGAACGTGTGGTGTGCGAATTTGAATCTGAAACACACGGTACAATTGCGATGATACTAGTAGGCGCAACGATTGTCGGCAGCATGGCCACGGTTTGGCATGATGCTAAAAATGGCATCATCAATCCGCCTCGTACGGGCAACGTCCGCACCTGGTCATATCATGATCAAGATATCCGCTTAAAACAAGGGGATGAAATGGGTCGTTTTTTGTTAGGCTCTACTGTGGTCATGCTTTTTGAAAAAAACGCCCTGCAATTCAATGCTGACTGGCAGCCAGCACGCAGCATCAAGCTCGGCGAGGTAATGGGAAAAGCTAACTAAACTTGCTTAGCGTGATTTGCTACGCCTTTGGCATGTGGACTTGGTTTAATTTTATGATGCAAATGTGCGGACAGCTCATTTAACGCTGCTTTATATACTTCGCGCTTAAACTCAATCACATCCTCAAGCGGCACCCAATAATCACTCCAGCGCCATGCATCAAACTCAGGATGTTCACTGGCACGAAGTGAGACATCGGTATCGCGGCCGACCATACGCAGTAAATACCAAATTTGTTTTTGGCCTCTGTAACTACCGCGCCACTCACGTTTCACCCAGCTCGATGGCACCTCATAGCGCAGCCAATCGCGCGTACGTCCTAAAATCTGCACATGCTTTGCCTGCAGGCCGACTTCTTCCATCAGCTCACGATACATGGCCTGCTCTGGGCTTTCGCCGTATTTAATGCCCCCTTGTGGAAACTGCCAAGCGTGTTCCCGAATACGCTTGCCCCAAAACACCTGATTTTGAGCGTTACACAGAATAATCCCCACATTCGGGCGAAATCCGTCACGATCTAACATATTGCAACTACCTAAATTATTTAGTGTCATTTTTTCATATTTTTGAAGCTATGGAAAGCACGCATTTGGTTTTAGAATGGTATTTATGAAAACAATCACCATAATAGTGCCCTTTCTGCTTTGCGCATGCACCGCTTTGCAGCACAACAATAGCTTCGCCTACATCACCAACCAAGGTGACAATACGGTTTCGGTGATTGATATTAACCAGGCAAAAGTCATTCACACCATTACTGTTGGTAAAGCACCTGTGGGTGTGGCGGTTTCAAAAGCCTTGCAACGTGCATTTATTACAAATGTGGAAAGCAGCGATATTTCTGTTATCGATAGCACGACCAGTACGGTGATTGGAACTCTTAAGACCGGAGGCTCCCCCGTTGGTATAGCCATATCGCCCAATAATAGTGCACTTTATGTGGCTGATTGGTATAGCGACCGCATTCTCGCAATTGATACCGCCAACTATAAAAACCAGCGCCAGGTCATAGTCGCCAAAGCGCCTGCAGGCATGACGGTTAGCCCTGACAGTAAAACATTGTATGTGGCGGCACGCGACAGTAATGAAATAGCAGTGATTGATGCTGCTACTCTGACTATCACTAAACACATTAATGTCGGCAAACATCCGTTTGGGCTCGCCCTAAGTCAAGATGGCAGTGTCCTTTATAGCGTCAATGTTTACGAAAATACTGTCTCGATAATCAATACAAAAACTTGGCTTATAGGCAAAATAAAAGTGGGCGAACACCCTTATTGCGCGGTTTCCAGCCCAGATAATAAAACACTGTACGTCACCAATACGCAGGACGATACAGTCTCGATTATTGATTTAAACACTCAAAAAATCATTGCAACAGTAGAAGTCGGCATGACGCCTGAAGGTATTAGTTATGACGCAGCAAGCAATCAAATATTGGTTGCCAGCTGGGGTGAGAATAAGGTCAGCGTGATTGATGCACATACCAACAAGCTTAAAACCCACATTAAAACAGGTGATAAAAGCCGTGCATTCGGGCAGTTTGTTTTAGAAAGCTTCTAAAATTAATTTCATTGCGGGCTTGACTCGCAAACGTGGGAACGGTCTAAAGATGCTAAATCAAGTTCAACATGACATTAATTGTTGAGTCAACGCCCTACCCCATCAAACGTTACTCGAATCATGGGCTTATTGGCTCATCTGATTTATAATAACGGGTAGTTTTATTACGCAGTTATTTTTATGTAATTTTTTGCTGTATTTTGCTTGGTTTATTTACTGGAGAAATTGAATGAAAAAGTTTTTAGCATTGCTTGCACTGGCAATTTTACCGCTTAGCGCCATAGCACATGGCCCTAGCCCACAAAAGGTTGAAAAGACAATTACAATTAAAGCTTCACCCGCAAAGGTATGGGCGCTGATTAAAGATTTCGGCAACATGCAAACATGGAACCCTAATATTACAGCAGAAAAAACTGAGCAAAAGAAAGATGAAAATGGTGACATGGCTACTTTCGCAACCCTAACTTTAAAATCTGGCGGCGATATTGTAGAAAAACTACGTGGCGCAGATGATGCAGCAATGAAACTGAGATATGAAATCGATAGCGGCGTTGCCCCAGTGGCGGATTACAACTCATTCATGATAGTAACTGCTGGCCCAGGTGCTGGTGAATCCACTGTAACATGGGTAGGCCGTTTTTACCGTACTTACAAATTAAACCCGCCGATTCCAGCAGGCCAGGATGACGAAACTGCCGTTAAATTTGTGACTGACTTTTTTGACAGCAGCTTAGCTGGTTTGAAAAAGGCCGCCGAAAACTCAAAGTAACGAGCCAGGCAACTGGCGCAACTACTAACTCTACAAGCGCTGACAGCAGTAAAAAGCCTTGGTGGAAGTTTTGGTAACATTGGTTTGATAAAGTTTTAAAACGAAAAGGGGTTGCAGTTCAATTTGCAACCCCTTTTGTCATGCTGAATTTAGCTCAAGATCATTTGACTACTACAAAAGATTGCGGCTCAAGGCCGCTATGATAGCTAAAATAGTAACGCAGAGGATATAGAACCACTGTTTACAAGTGACGGTATTGGGTAAGTGTGACACTTTTTGTCAGCTTAATTGTTAGAACAGCCGGGTAAAAACCCGTTTTTTATTCGTTTATTTTTAACAAAAATACATTATCAAACTGAGAAAACACATAAATGCAAATACATAATTAAAATTAACCCTTTGATTTAATTGTAATTAATTAATTACGCAATCATTGTCAGTAGTGGTTTTTAAATCTCGGAATCATCTTGTAAGTACCTTTATCACTATTTATTGGCAATAAATTGCACTCTCACAAAAAGTTGGCACATCTGTTGCTCATACTATTCCAAGCACTGGTATCAACTACTTAACCTAGTGTGTTAATACTAATTATTTTTTATAAAGGAAATAAATATGAAACAAATTCAAAAAGGCTTTACCTTGATCGAGCTTATGATTGTAGTGGCTATTATCGGTATTTTGGCTGCGGTTGCTATTCCAGCTTACCAAGACTATATTACCAGAGCAAAACTTTCAAAGGTCGCAGGCGCTATTGATCCAATCAAAACCGCTATTGCTGATTTTTCACAAGACAATGGCCTGGCAGCAGTACCCGCCGCAACAACAGCCACAATGGGTTCTGCCGGCTGGACTTCGCTTGGCTTTGCTGGTGCAACAGGTGGCGCAACATTAACAAATGAAGTTAGCCTGATTACAGTAGGCGCAGGTACTGGCGCGATTACGGCAACTACTAATAATCTTGGCACTTCCATTCCAACTGGCACCACTATTACGTGGACACCTACATTGGGTGCTGGTGGCAGCCAAATGACATGGGGCATTACTACAAGTCTTGCTTCTACTACATCTGGCTATGCCCTTATCCAAAAAGTACTTAATAGATAATAGCTAGTGTTTAACAAACCAGTGCCCCTGCCAAGTAATATGGCAGGGGCACTGTTTTAAGATAGTGTATTATTCAAATAATCTTTAAAAGACAAAGCTAATTTTCTATCGCAATATTCCCCTATGCCCTATAGCACTAAAATCTTAAGTTATTTTCAAAATCGCCATCGCGGCATGATTATTGGACTGCTGTTAACCGTTTCTGTCGTTTACCTGCCATTTATTAACACCCCCTTGTTTTTTGATGACTTACCTTTTTTTAGCAATTCAGTCAGCCACTACACAGAGCAGTTATTTCGTGTTGAATTACGCTGGCTACCCTACGCCAGCCTAGGTTGGACTTGGAAAATGTTTTCAGATACGCCGCTGCCTTTACACTTGGGTAACCTATTGCTACATGGGTCGAATACGCTACTGGTATTTATTTTATTGCAGCAATTAACTGACTTAGCTGCCCACAAAGATAGCCCATCAAACCAATCTGCTCTTTCAAACGCGCCTTTATCAAACTCATTTTTTAAAAGCCCTGCAAACTGGGGTGCCTGGTTAGGCGCATTGTGTTTTGCATGCCACCCAGTAGCCGTTTATGCCGTAGGTTATGTGGTCGAACGCAGCATTTTAATGGCAACGTTATTCACGCTTGCCATGCAATTAGCTTATTTGCGTGGTTTAATGAATCAACAAAAATTACAACAATATTTCTGGCTTGCACTTTCGGTATTATTTTATTTTTGTGCGGTATTTTCCAAAGAACACAGCCTGATGGCGCCCGCGTTACTTGCAGCGATGACGCTATTATTTAAACCATATGTTCAAGCCAATAGGAGAATACTCGCCACGACATGGTTAGGTTTTGCATTTGTTGCAATATTGATTACATTAAAAATAAAAGGCGTATTTGGCATCGCTTACGAACATGATGCAGCCGCTTTATTTACACAGCAAACTATTGTCACTTCAGCGCAAAATTTGCATTTACTTAGCGCACTAACACAAGCGGGATTGTTTTTTAAGTACCTTTTCTTATGGTTATTGCCAAACCCCGCGTGGATGTCGATTGATATGCGGGAAACTTTTGCCAGCTCAATATATGAATGGCAAAACTGGCTGAATGTTGCTTTTTTTATAGGGTATGGCCTCATTGCATTAAAGCTTTTGCTACGCAGAGGCAAAATGGGTCTGTTAGGCTTTGCATTACTGTACCCTTGGCTTATGTTTATCGTAGAATTTTCATCTGTGCGCGTGCAAGAACCTTTTGTGCTTTATCGCAGTTATCTTTGGATGCCAGGCTTGCTGTTGCTGATTCCACTTGTGTTTGGCAACTTATCCAACAAAAAAATGATGGTTGTTGTTTTAGCGATTATAGTAGGGTTAATACCACTGTCTTGGAATCGTTTATGGGTGTTTGCTGATGACTATCGTATATGGAACGATGCAGCAGTTTTATTAAAAAGTGACGTTGTGCCTGGTGCTGCAAGGATATTTTTTAATCGAGGTAATGCAGAACTAAACAAACTAAAGCCCAATGAAGCCGTGCTGGATTTTAAACGTGTAATTGCGATTGACCCAACAATTGAGCAAGCGCATCAAAATCTTGGTAGCGCCTATGTAGGTACAGGCCAATATGCACTTGGGCTGGCATCTTTCAATAATGCAATTGCTATTAACCATAAAAATGGCAAAACATATTTTGGAAAAGCACTCACATTAAAACGGTTGGGCAATCAAGTTGCATCAAAGGATGCACTAAACAAAAGCTGCGAGCTCAAAAATATTTCAGCTTGTTTAATTCTTTCTATGAGTAAAAGTAAATAATTTAGGTGTTAGTCCTAAAAGGTTTAAAACTTTAACGGCTAGAGGCTATTTTTAGCTACTACTTCTTGTTCCACCTTCCAACACCACCGCTTTTAAGCCATACTGCGCCAAAATAAACGCGGCGGCGCTACTGCGGCGGCAGGTTTGGCAATACACGATGTATTCTTTGGAGTTATCCAATTGACTTACATAGCTGCGAAGCTCGTGCAGTGGTGCGTTAATTGCGCCTTCGATGTGATGGTAATTAAATTCTGAGGCAAAGCGCACATCCAGCCATTCCGCACCATTCGCCACTTTGGCCTTTGCGTCTGCCATACTGATAGTGTTCACAATAGGCGCTTTGAGCAGCTCGACAAAGTCCTGTTTTTTCAAGCGCAACAATTGGCCATCTGTTTTCATTTTAACTGTGGCGTTGCGTTTGGTGTCTGACGCTAGCGCTTCTTCGCCAAAAGCAGCTCCATTAGAAATTTCTGCCAACACTACGGGGGGCTGAGTAAGATCTTTTACCCGGCTTACCACTGCCGTGCCTTGCTGAATCAGGTAATAATAGTCGCCCTCCTGCCCTTGCGTGATAATAGTCTGACCCGCCTTAACATCCACACTGGTTAAACGTGCAAACATGGCCTCGATATTAGCTGCTGGTAACCTGCTAAACACACCATTTTGCAGTTTAAATGCGTTAAAGCTGGCTGCATCGAGTTGAAAATCATTTTTTGCCACTTTGACTTGTTTGGTTTGAGCTGAAGAATAGCCTGAAAGCTGGTCCCACGTCATCATGATATCCAGCAGATCCAAATCGATACGTACCACTTCAATGGGCGTAAGCGAGATAGTATCTTTAATTTTTAGCCGATTAGTATCCACGGGATGCTTAGCGGCGTCGGTACCAGCTCGCAAAATCACTTTATTACCATTTTGATAGCGAATCCCCAAATCACCGCTCACCAGATAAAGTGCTTGTGTACTATTTGAACTGATGCGCGTAGGATCTAAATCTTTGCTGACCAGCTCTACAAAGCATACTGCTGCAAGCTCTGCTAGACGATTGGGCGAAAGCCTTGCAATAGGCTCGAATCGAGCCAGTGTAGACTTAGAAATGAGTATAGGTTTGTTGTTCTCAGTCATATTTATTTTCTGTTATTTATTTAAACTTATAAATCGATTATTTGTTGCTGGCGTAGCGCTTTACAATGCCGTGTTGATGGATACATTGCGATTTCTTGCATTATCGTTACGTCTTCGCCAGGCTTTAAGTGAGTGATGAAAATTTCGGGCTGACTTTGTAAGTGTATCAACTCATCAGCTAGCGTGTTTGGGCACAAATGCTTCGAAAGCAAGGCTAATTCTGATTCAGCATTACTAAACGCTGTTTCAATTATTAAATATTTCAAGTTTTTTATTCTGTTTACCGCTTGCCAAAAAGCCTTGCTGCAAGTGGTGTCCCCAGTAAATACCAAGCTATGTGCCCCGCAGTCAATTTGGTAGCCTACCGCCGGGACAACATGATTTGCAGGCAAGGCGGTGATGGTTTTATGATTGAAAGTCACGGGATTATCAACAGTAATTTCGCTGTATATTAAAAATGGATTGGCCGAATTTGGAATCTGATTAAAGTTTGGCCAAATCAACCAATTAAAAATATGCTGTTTTAAGATGTTTATCACCTCAGGCATAGCATGTACGGTCACAGGTTTTGTACGTATACCCATGACAGTATCTAGCAACAAGGGAATGGCAGCGATATGATCGAGATGCGAGTGTGTAACAAAAATATGGTCAATTTTTAACAAAGCCTCGAGCGATAAATCTCCCACGCCAGTGCCTGCGTCTATCAATACATCATCGTCAAGCAGCAGTGAGGTAGTGCGCAAATCGCCACCTATTCCACCGCTACATCCTAATACTTTAATCTGCATTGATTTATATACTCGTTTATTTTGTCTGGTAATTAAATACGCCATCCCAATTTTTTTATTTGATATTAAATACTTAACCGGCACCTGTGCCCACAAACGCACTCACCACAACCTTGCTGTAATATTAAGTTAACCATTCGATATGCCAGCCTAAATAAAAATTGCCTATCACAGTAAGCGCCTGCAGAAGCTGGACCCCATGTTGCCTAGTGCCATAGCTGCATATTCAAACCAATTCCCATTCTAATGGAAGACTAGTATTTTTTTCAAATTTTCATTTGCATATATATAAAAATACTACTTTAATTAATTGATTTTTAATATTAATTTCAACATTTTAATCATAAGCATAGCTCATAATTTGTACAATGAATTGCTCGTTTTGTTATATGATTTGATTATTCGCCAAAGAAGAAATCACCTATGTACGACACCCCAATTGAAATAAGCATTAGCGCAACCCCGACCGCCAGCGTGATTTGGCTGCATGGTTTAGGTGCAGATGGCAATGATTTTGTTCCCGTTGTCAAAATGCTTAATTTACCTAATATTCGCTTTATCTTACCTCATGCTGCTTACAAAAAAGTAAGCGCTAACAATGGCTATGAAATGCGCGCCTGGTATGATGTTTTTGGTTTCACTGTTGGCAGTCTCGAGGACGAAGCGGGGTTACATGAAAGTCAAGCCTATATAGAATCGCTGATTAGCAAAGAAGTCACACGCGGCATGCCGACTAACCGCATTGTTTTAGCAGGTTTTTCGCAAGGCGGTGCGGTTGCGCTACAAACGGCACTGCGCTACAAGCAAACATTGGCTGGCGTAATGGCGTTATCCACCTATTTGCCGCTTAAAGCAAGTCTAGCGAAGGAGAAATCCAAAGAAAATCAGCACACCCCAATTTTTATGGCACATGGAACGTTTGACAATGTCATTAGCCTTGCCACCTGCCGCATTTCTTTTGAGGTATTGCAAGCACAGCATTATGCCATTCAATGGCACGAATACCCCATGGCGCATTCTGTAAACCAGCAAGAAATTGAGGATATTCACGAATTTCTACGTGCCACTTTGCGCTGACAAACTTAGTTATTTATGATGCTGCTTGAAAAAGCCATGTGAAAAAGTCCGCAACATGGGCGAGTTTTGTTAAAATCACATAAACAAACTAGTACCATAAAATGACTGCCAAATCTCAACCAAGCCAATTTAACGCTGCGCCTGACTTTGAAGCCTGTATGTCCGAGCTGGAAGCTATCGTTAGCCAGATGGAATCAGCTAATTTACCGCTTGAGCAATCTCTAAACGCTTATAAACGTGGTGCGGAGTTATTGCAAATTTGCCAAAAATCTTTAGCCAACGCAGAGCAACAAGTACGGATTCTGACAGAGACCAACAAACTTGCCCCATTTAACTCAACCCATGAATAAGCCAATGAGCGCACAGATCAACGAACAAAAAGCCGACTTTAACGCTTGGGCAGTAGATATGCAGGCGCGTATGGAAAAAGTACTTGACGCGCACATGCCGCTTGCAAGCGTCTCCCCCATGCGCTTACATGAGGCGATGCGCTATTCAACCCTTGGTGGTGGCAAACGTGTACGCGCACTGCTGGCCTATGCCGCAGGAGATTTTTGTGGCGCTACGCTCGAGCAAGTTGATGTCCCGGCAGCTTCGGTAGAACTCATTCACGCTTTCTCGCTGGTGCATGACGATTTGCCATGCATGGATGACGATGATTTACGCCGTGGCAAACCCACCACGCACAGACAATATGGTGATGCCATGGCGTTATTGGTGGGTGATGCCCTGCAAAGCCTTGCGTTTCAGCTGATATCACAAGATAAGTTACTTAATAATGCCACTCAGAAACTGCAAATGTTGCATATTCTGGCATTAGCCAGCGGTTCGCGCGGCATGGCCGGTGGCCAGGCGATTGATATTGAAAGTATTGGTATCCCGCTCACACGCGCTGAGCTTGAACACATGCACATTCAAAAAACGGGCGCACTCATTCGCGCGGCAGCTTTATTGGGCGCGTATAGCGCTGATAATCATGATGAAGAAAAAATAAAGGCGATAGACCACTTTGCCAAATCGATCGGTCTGGCATTTCAGGTGGTGGATGATATTTTAGACGCCGATGCCGACACGCATACTTTAGGAAAAACTGCAGGCAAGGATAAACTCAATAATAAATCTACTTATGTCACGATATTAGGTTTGTCGGCTGCGAAACAGCTGGCAAGCGAACTGCATGCCAACGCCATGGCAGCGCTTTCGTTTTATGGCCGCGAAGCAGATTTATTACGACATCTGGCCAACTTTATTACGCAACGCAGTTTTTAAGGCAACCCAGCATGTTGTCGCTATTAGATTCCATCAACTCGCCTGAGGATTTGCGCAAGCTCGATCGCCAACAGCTTAGTGCATTGGCTGGAGAATTACGCACGTTCCTAGTTGAAAGCGTTTCTAAAACGGGTGGGCATCTAGCTTCTAATTTGGGTGTGGTCGAACTAACCATTGCCTTGCATTACATATTTAATACCCCTGATGATAGGCTAGTATGGGATGTTGGCCACCAAACTTATCCCCACAAAATTCTTACAGGCCGGCGCGAGGCAATGACAGACTTACGCAAGCCCAGCGGGATTGCCGGATTTCCACGTCGCGGTGAAAGTGTGTACGATACCTTTGGTACAGGTCACTCCAGCACCTCAATTTCCGCTGCTTTAGGCATGGCAATCGCCGCCAAACAAGCTAACTCAGAGCGCCATTGCGTGGCGATTATTGGCGACGGTGCCATGACCGCCGGTATGGCGTTTGAAGCACTCAATAACGCAGGCGACATGGATGCAAACTTGCTGGTCATTTTAAATGACAATGACATGAGCATCTCAAACAATGTTGGCGCACTTAACAATTACCTAGCCAGATTACTCTCTGGCCGCTTTTACGACAGTGTACGTCGCGGTGGTAAAAAAGTGCTGGATATTGTGCCTCCGATGAAAGAGTTCGCCAAACGCGCCGAAGAACATGCTAAGGGTATGGTCACACCAGGCACTTTATTCGAAGAGTTTGGTTTTAACTACATCGGCCCGATAGATGGGCATGACATCAATGTTTTACTGGATACCTTAGGCAATATACGTGAGCTTAAAGGCATGCAGTTCCTGCATATTGTGACGCAAAAAGGTAAAGGTTTTGAGCCCGCAGAGGATGACCCAAACAAATATCATGGCGTAAGTAAATTTGACCCAAGCAACGGCATCTCACATGCAACATCGACGGCTAAAACTTACACGCAAGTATTTGGTGATTGGTTAGTTGATATGGCAGATAGCAATGACAAACTGATTGGCATCACGCCTGCAATGTGTGATGGCTCTGGCCTGAACGCATTTGCCAAAAAGTATCCGCTGCGCTATTTTGATGTGGGAATAGCCGAGCAGCACGCGCTGACATTTGCAGCAGGCATGGCTTGTGATGGCTTGAAACCAGTTGTCGCGATTTACAGTACTTTTTTACAGCGCGCATATGATCAGCTTATCCATGATGTTGCGCTGCAGAATTTAGATGTATTGTTTGCTATTGACCGTGCTGGTTTGGTAGGGGCAGATGGTCCAACCCATGCAGGCAGCTTTGATTTGAGCTATTTGCGCTGCATCCCCAACATTGTGATTATGGCGCCAAGCGACGAAAACGAATGCCGTCAAATGCTTACCACCGGCTTTAACTACAATGGCGTGGCTGCAGTGCGCTATCCACGCGGCAGTGGCACTGGTGCGGCTATTAGCACGACTCTTGAAACTTTGCCTATTGGTAAAGGTGAAATTAAACGTCAGTCAAAAATCACAAAAGACAAAAAAGTTGCCATTTTGGCTTTTGGCAGCATGTTACCCCCTACCATGCAAGCTGCATCGTCGCTGGATGCTACAGTAGCCAACATGCGCTTCGTGAAACCGCTTGATATTGATTTGATTGAAAGCCTCGCTAAAACGCATGGCTTGATTGTCACTGTGGAAGAAAACGCATTGATGGGTGGCGCAGGTGCGGCGGTACTGGAAGCCATGCAAACACTCAATTTATCCACGCCAACGCTTTGCCTGGGCTTACCCGACATTTTTATAGAGCACGGCGTGCATGAAACCATGTTGGCCGAATGTGGTCTAGATTCTATCGGCATCTTAAGCGCTATAAAAGATAAGCTGGCTATTCTAGATTAGACCAAAGTTTGGGTGGGTTTAAATTAATGCTTATCAACCTAATTTTTAGTGAAAGAAAAAATTTGTTTACTCAAGCGCACATGCGAGTAAACTTTGAATTTATCCTAAATCGCGTTTACTTTTTGGAAATATTGCGAATTTATGAACCTACCTACAGAATCTAAAAACACCTTGCAGGGCATTGAAGATGTTCAAAATACGCCTGATGTGCGTCATTTGGACATCAACAAAGTCGGCATCAAATCAATTCGCCATCCCGTCGTCGTTAAAGATAAGAGCGGCGGTGAACAAAGCACTGTAGCGGTATTTGATATGTATGTACACCTGCCTCACAACTTTAAAGGCACGCACATGTCGCGTTTTGTTGAGATTCTCAATATGAACGAAAATGCGATTTCGATTGAATCATTTGAAACGATTCTGCGTGAAATGGTGTTGCGACTTGAAGCTGAATCCGGCCATGTGGAAATGCGCTTTCCTTATTTTGTAAATAAAGCCGCACCTGTTTCTGGCGTAAAAAGCCTGCTTGATTACGATGTGACTTTTATCGGCGAAATTAAAAATGGTAAATTCGATATCACAGTAAAAGTGCTCGTGCCGGTGACCAGCTTGTGTCCTTGCAGCAAAAAAATATCTGATTACGGCGCGCACAATCAACGTAGCCACGTCACTGTAACCGCGCTAATCAACGATTTTATCTGGATTGAGGATATTATTTCCTTGGTCGAAAAACAAGCCTCGTGCGAGCTATACGGCTTGTTAAAACGCCCTGACGAAAAATTTGTCACTGAACGCGCTTATGATAACCCAAAATTTGTGGAAGACATGGTTCGTGACGTGGCTGCACAATTGAACGCCGAAAAACGTATCGATGCCTATATCGTAGAATCGGAGAACTTCGAATCTATACATAACCATTCTGCTTATGCTTTGATCGAAAGGGATAAGCGAAAAAACTAGTTTTACAACAAAAAGGAGCCTGAAAATGTCTGTCGCTAAAGTGATTGAAATTATTACCTCTAGTAAAAAAAGTTTTGAAGATGCGGTTGTGCAAGGTGTGGCGAAAGCTGCCGATTCCCTGCACGACATTACTGGCGCATGGGTAAAAGAACAAAGCGTAAAAGTTAGTAATGGTAAAGTAGTGGAATATCGCGTTGGGCTAAAAGTGACATTTGTGCTGAAAGATGCGCCAAAAACTGCCGCTAAAGCAAAAAAGAAATAACTTTACCTAAAGAAACAGATTTAAGCCTTGCTCTGTAAGACCCATGGATATTGGCTTACAGGGCAATGAGATTTAATACTTCTTGGTCAGCATTAATATCGAATTATCACGTTTCATATCCAAACGATTTAATGCCGTCATGCCTAATAGCACAACAGGCGGCGATCCACCCTCGTTAACAGTTGCGCCTACGTTATACAGGGTAATCGTGCCAATCTTTAAAGTATTTAACTTTACCAAGTAAGCATTCACCACACCATTGGCGGTTGACATGGCTATTCTTTCACCATTTTCATAATCAATTTTTGCAAATTTTGCATCACCACTATTTAAGGCAACTGTGGTAGCACCCGTATCCACCACATATTTCAAAGAAGCATCGTTTATGGTCAAATTGCCATAGAATTGCCCAGCTTTATCTGCGTACAAGCTCACCGAATCATTATTTATTGGTCCACTGCTACCGGCCACCGATGCTGCTTGCCCCATTTTTAGTGTTTGCTGTTTGCCTTCTATCAAAAATGTTGCCGACTCGCTATCAGCTGAAAGCAGCTTAACGCCCATTTTAGTTTGGCCTGCGCTCAGAGCTTGTGGCGCGCTGCCATTAATTGCAACAACCACTTTATTGCTGAATAAACCTACCACATTAAGCTGCGTAGCAGCCAATACTGGCACAGCAAACACGGCCATTAGGCCTATACTTATATTTTTTAATGTCACCGATAGCCCTTTATTCATCAATCAGCCAAACATGCCTGCACGTCCATGCGTTTGCGCTAACTTTAATCCTAATGCTATCACAACGAAACCTACAAGCGGAAACACGGCCGCCAATATAAAGGTGGTTTGGCCACCCAAAAACTGTAAGGCATACCCACCAGAAAGACCGCCAATGGTGCCTCCCACGCCATAGGCCACGCTATTATAGATCGCCTGGCCTTTGGCCTGATGCCGCCCATTAAAAAACTGTGTAATGACCTCGACCGAAGCCGCATGAAAGCTGCCAAAAGTAGCCGCATGCAAACTTTGTGCAAGGAGTAAAAGCACAATATTATCTACAGCAATGCCTATCATGCCAAAACGGAGGACAGCCAGCGCCAAGCTGGTAAGCAGAATACTTTTTAAACTGAAACGCCTCATCATTTTTGGCATGAGCATAAAGATGATAATCTCGCAGATAACACCTACCGACCATAGCAACCCTATCATGCCTTTGCTATAGCCATGTTCAGCCAAATAAATCGAGTAAAAATTGTAGAGAACGCCATGCGCCGTCACCATTAAAGAACATCCCACCAACAGAGCAATTACAGCAGGTTGCTTGATGATTTGCCAGATAGAAAAATGATCATGCGCATGCGGTGCGATGGTGGCCTCAGGTAGCCGAAAAGTAAGCGTAAACAAAGTAATTTGTACGGCAAGCAAGAACCACAACAGACTTTTAATACCATATATATCAATTAAAAAGCCCAAAATCACTGCAGCTACAATAAAACCCAATGAGCCCCACATGCGGATGCGGCTGTAATGCCCGTTAGTAGTGGCAAGATGCGCCAAAGTAAGCGATTCAGACAAAGGTAAGGTGGAGCTAGTAAATAAACTAAGTGATGCCATGACAAAAAATAACCAAAAGAAGCCATGCGCCCAAAACACGGCTATAAAACCAATTAAGCCTAAAAAGGCAGTGAGTTTTATCCAAACAACACGTTGCTTGGTATGGTCTGCCAGCCAACCCCAAAAGTTGGGCGCAAAAATTCGACTGATTTGAAACAATGACATCAGAATGCCGATATCCGCTGCCGAGAAATGCTCGGATTGCAGATACAGCCCCCAATAAGGCACAAACGCGCCTACGAAGAAATAGTAGATGAAATAAAAAACTGAAATCCGCCGATGGAGTGCTGAATGCATACTAAGAGTATAGCGAATTGACCAATAAAAAAGTCGGCAATTGCCGACTTTTTGGTTGATGACAACTAGGAAACGATCATCGCATAAAGCTGGTCTTTCAGTTGTGCACGCTTTTTCTTTTGCCCCTCGAATATAATATCAGAAACCGGAACGCCTGAATTTTCCAAATTTTCAACTTCTTTTGTTACCACATGATACGCGTCAAACAATTTAACAAAATGGGCGTTATCTAACTTCAAAGTATGGATTCTTTCCCGATACTCTGGAAGTTCGTGGACTAAATCATGATGATCAACACTCATGGCAATTCCTCGTTAATTAAATAATATAAACTCTTAACACCCTGAAACACTATTTTTAGCGGACGCAATACTTAAAACCAATTAAGTTCATTTCTATTAACAAACTACACGGCCTGATCCGTCATGACATAAATCAAAAAATTTAGCAAATTTAACTAATCTTTGGTGTTAAGCAAACAACATCTGCATTTTGCGCGCGATGGCGCAATGCATGGTCTATCAACACTAATGCCAACATTGCCTCGGCAATTGGCGTGGCGCGCACCCCCACACATGGGTCGTGGCGACCGGTGGTTTGCATGGTCACAGCATTACCATTTTTATCAATCGAGCGGCGCTCTTGAGGGATACTCGAAGTTGGTTTTAACGCGATATTCACGCGAATTTCTTGGCCAGTCGAAATACCGCCTAAAATCCCGCCTGCATGATTCGTTACAAACCCTTGCGGTGTCATCTCATCCGAATGCTCGCTGCCACGCTGGCTAATGGCCGCAAAGCCCGCACCGATTTCCACGCCTTTTACCGCGTTAATACTCATCATGGCATGGGCAATGTCGGCATCCAGCCTATCGAACACTGGCTCGCCCCAGCCTACGGGCAAGCCTTCAGCAACCACACTGATACGGGCTCCAACAGAATCACGTTCGGCGCGAATCTTATCCAAATATTCTTCGAGCTGCGGCAACACTTTTGTATTGGGTGAAAAAAACGGATTGTCATTCACGCAACCCCACGTTTCGAACGGAATTTCAATCTCACCCAACTGGCTCATATAGCCTCGCACTGTCACGCCGAAACGTTCTTTGAGCCATTTTTTGGCAATAGCACCGGCAGCCACGCGGATAGCGGTTTCCCGAGCACTGGAGCGTCCGCCACCGCGGTAATCTCGCACGCCATATTTTTGCGCATAAGTGTAATCGGCGTGGCCTGGCCTAAAAGTATCCATGATTTTGCTGTAATCATGACTGCGTTGATCGGTATTACGAATCAACAAACCAATCGAGGCGCCGGTGGTTTTGCCTTCAAACACGCCCGATAAAATTTCCACCGCATCATCCTCCTGCCGCTGAGTTACATGGCGCGAAGTACCGGGTTTGCGTCTATCTAAATCAATCTGCAAGTCTTCTGCACACAAGCTCAGGCCTGGCGGACAGCCATCTACTATGCCGCCTATAGCCGCACCGTGTGACTCACCAAATGAGGTTAGCGTAAAAAGTCTTCCAAATGTGTTGCCAGACATAATGTTTTCTTTTTGAAAAGATGGGTTATTTTAACATATTCAAAGTTTAAGGCCTTGAATCCACTGCGTATAAACCTGCTTCGCGACTTTATTCAGAAAAAAGCAATGTAGCGGCAACTCTTGCTGCATCACATCGGCTTGTTGTACGGCAGGGCTGCTGGCGAATTCACGCAACTCACCCTCACCATCTTCACACCATTTTTGCACCATTTCAGGCGTCATTTCAATATGAGCTTGAAAAGCCAAATGCTTCCCTATACCCCAAGCCTGATTTTGGCAATGTGCGCTGGAAATCAAGTGAATAGAGCCTTCTGGCAATTCGAATGTTTCGCCGTGCCAGTGAAACGCGTTAAAAGACTCGATGTTGCCAAACCAATTTTTGGCAGCTTCGTTTTTACTCACAGAAACTTCGCCCCAGCCGATTTCTTTGACAGAATTCTTCGTAACGACCGCGCCCAGCGCTTTGCTCATAAGTTGGCCACCCAAACAATGCCCAAGCACTGGAATATCGTTATCACACGCTTCTCGAATAAGCGCAAGCAAAGGTGGGATCCAAGGCAAATCGTCGTTCACGCTCATCGGCCCACCCATTAAAATCATGCCGCTATAAGCCAATATCGACGTGGATACTGGTTCGCTCTCATCTATCTTTATTAATTGCCAAGGAATATTTTTTTCATCTAAAAAAGCGCCTAAATAACCAGGCCCTTCGTGTGCAAGAAAACGAAAAACAACAATAGGTTTCATACTATTTTATAACTTCCAATTTCAATATTATCTATGTTGTACTTGCCAATCGCATAGCGAATTAAACGCAAAGTTGGCAAGCCTATTTTAGCCGTCATGCGTCGTACTTGGCGATTTTTCCCCTCACTAATTTTAATTTCCAGCCAAGTGGTCGGAATCACCTTGCGTTCACGTATCGGCGGCGTTCTTAGCCATAAATTTGATGGTTCCTGCATAATACACACTTGCGCAGGTTGCGTAACAAAATCACCCAAATCCAGACCGTTTCGCATAGGCTGTAAATCGGCATCTTTCGCCGCGCCTTCAACCTGTACCCAATAAGTTTTAATTTCTTTTTGTTTTGGATGACTTAATTTATGCTGTAAAGCGCCATCATCGGTTAAAATAAGCAACCCTTCAGAATCGGTATCCAGCCGCCCAGCTGCGTAAACATTGGGGATGCTGACATAGTCTTTTAATGTAGGATGCTTCTCGTGTGGTCTAAATTGACACACAACGTTAAACGGCTTATTGAATAATATGATCATTTAGGAAAACAATTAATGGTTACAATAAATCTGGCTTCAAAAATAATAGTTCCAACTAGTGGCGAAAAAATCAGCGTCAACAAAGACAATACACTCAACGTACCGAACAACCCGATTATCCCATTTATTGCAGGCGATGGCATAGGTGCTGATATTACGCCACCCATGCAAAAAGTAGTAGATGCTGCAGTAAACAAAGCATATGGCGGAAAACGCAAAATCGCTTGGATGGAAATATATGCAGGGGAAAAGGCAGTCAAGACATACGGGATAGACACGGAAGGCAAGGATACGTGGTTACCCGCCGAAACCCTGCAAGCCGTGCGCGATTATGTCATTTCCATTAAAGGCCCACTTACCACACCCGTAGGCGGTGGCATACGCTCTCTGAACGTCACTTTACGCCAAGAGCTTGATTTGTATGTGTGCTTACGACCTGTGCAATATTTCACCGGCGTGCCAAGCCCTGTTAAGCATCCAGAAAAAACCGACATGGTGATTTTTAGAGAAAATACCGAAGATATTTATGCAGGCATTGAATGGGCAGCCGGCACAGAAGAAGCAAAAAAAGTCATTCAGTTTTTAAGCGATATGGGTGCGCGTAAAAAAATTCGCTTCCCAGAAAACTGTGCGATTGGCATTAAGCCCGTATCACCAGAAGGCAGTAAACGCCTGATACGCAAGGCAATTCAATACGCCATAGATAATAATCGCAAATCGGTGACGATTACTCACAAAGGTAATATTATGAAATTTACCGAAGGTGGATTTAGGGACTGGGGCTATGAAGTTGCCAAACAGGAATTTGGCGCGATAGAAATAGATGGCGGCCCATGGTGCAAGCTACCCAATGGCATCGTGATTAAAGACTGTATTGCCGATGCGTTTTTACAAGAAATCCTATTACACCCAGCCGATTATGACGTAGTCGCCGCCTTGAATTTAAATGGTGACTATATGAGCGATGCGCTGGCTGCACAAGTAGGCGGCATCGGTATTGCGCCAGGCGCAAATATGAGTGACACGGTGGCTATGTTTGAAGCCACGCATGGCACGGCCCCCAAGATTGCAGGTAAGGATTTAGCTAACCCAAGTTCAATTATTCTGTCGGCCGAAATGATGCTGCGTCATATGGGCTGGATTGAAGCCGCTGATTTAGTCTTGAATGGCGTGTCTAAAGCGATTGTATCCAAACGGGTAACTGGCGATTTTTCTAGCCAAATGGATGATGCTACACAAGTGGGTACAGCGGAGTTTGGCGATGAAATAATTAAGCATATGTAAATTTAACCTCGCCTCGCATACGCGTATTCATTGTTAATGGCATGAACTGTAAGCCAATATCAGAGCGGATTTCACGCCAATTACATTATTAATGAAAAATTTTGGTTATAAAAAAAGGCTCGCGATTGAAGCGAGCCTTTTTAGTTTAAATTTTTAGCCAAATACTCTAAAAAGAACTTAAGCCTTTTGAATATTCGAAGCTTGTTTGCCTTTTGGGCCTTCAGTCACTTCAAAGCTCACACGTTGACCTTCTTTAAGACTTTTATAACCAGCTTCTACGATCGCTGAAAAATGCGCGAATAAATCGTCGCCGCCATCATCTGGAGTAATAAAACCAAAACCTTTTGAATCATTAAACCATTTTACGGTACCTAGTGCCATTTCTACTTCCTTACATATAACAAGGGGGGGCGCCCCAAAAAGTTTGTCTCAAGAACTCAAGTCGCAATAATACTAAAGCAGGCTAAAAAATAACTCGAACTCAAACACCTACGCGCTTTATATGTTACAAATTGTAAAAAGTCAAGTGCATTTTAATTGTGTTGCTTAAATAACAATCCATTTTGTTGTATAACGACTCAATTGACTAAAAAAATGGTGCATTATCTTTACAAAAAAAGAGTTAAAGTGCATTATTACATCAAACTAAAATATTGTTTAACTACAATAGTTTAACTACAATAGATAAATAAATAGATTAAATGTTGAAATAAGAGTGAATTATTAATAATGGCTGCTACCGCAACATCGATTAAATTAAGTGGTCTTGCCCGCATGCTGGTGCAAGAAAATTTGCTCACTGAAGCTGATGCGAATGCTATTCAAGCGCAGGCAAACACAGTTAAAATCCCTTTTATTACGCAGGCCATTACTAGCAGAAAAGTTTCAGCAGAAAAAATAGCGGAGGCATCTTCCAGGTCTTTCGGATTTCCCTATTTTAACTTAGACGCGTTTAACCCTGATTATTTACCCACCAAATCTATTGATCTAAAACTAATGCAATCGAACCGTGTGATTGCATTAAAAAATCAAAGTAACGTTTTATTCATTGCCATTTCAGACCCTACTAATTTGCATGCGCTAGATAGTGTGCAGTTCCAAATGGGCATGACCTTGTCACCCGTCGTAGTAGAAGATGACAAATTGGGCAAATGGATAGATAAAATCGTCGAGTCAAAAGACACCTCGATGACTTCGCTTGATACTGATGGCGACTTTGATCTTGAGATGAGTTCGGGTGACCAAGAAACTGAAGTAGAAAATACCCAGGAAGTTGATGATGCCCCCGTTGTTAAATTTTTAAATAAAATGCTGTTAGATGCTATCAATGTTGGCGCGTCCGACCTGCATTTTGAGCCTTATGAAAAATTTTACCGCATACGCTATCGTGTTGATGGCATATTAAGAGAGATTGCGCAGCCGCCGCTCGCCATTAAAGATAAATTAGCTTCACGTATTAAAGTTATTTCTAATCTGGATATTTCAGAAAAGCGCATTCCACAAGATGGCCGCATGAAATTGGTGCTCTCTAAAACCCGTACCATTGATTTCCGCGTCAGCACCTTACCACTGATTCATGGCGAAAAAATCGTCATGCGTATTTTAGATCCTACCAGCGCCACATTGGGCATTGAGGCATTGGGCTACGAGCCCGATCAAAAAGACGCTCTACTAAATGCTGTAAGCCGTCCATATGGTTTGGTGCTAGTTACAGGGCCAACGGGTTCAGGTAAAACTGTTTCGCTTTACACCTGTTTGAATATTTTAAATAATCCAGGCGTCAACATTGCCACAGCGGAAGATCCCTGTGAGATTCCGCTTGCGGGCATCAATCAAGTAAATGTAAATGATAAGCAAGGCCTTACCTTTGCCGCTGCGCTCAAATCTTTCTTAAGGCAAGACCCTGACATTATCATGATTGGTGAGATTCGCGATCTGGAAACCGCTGACATGGCCATTAAAGCGGCTTCTACAGGCCACATGGTGTTATCTACATTACACACCAATGACGCGCCCGCCACGCTGACCCGCTTGATGAATATGGGCGTTGCGCCATTTAACATCGCTTCCGCTGTATCACTGATTACCGCTCAACGCTTGGCTAGGCGTTTATGCAAAAACTGCAAAGTACCTATTGAAGTACCCAAGGAAGCCTTACTTGAAGTGGGCTTTATAGAGGAAGACTTTAAGGAAAAGTTCCAACTATACGGTCCTAAAGAAGGTGGCTGTGAATTATGTAATGGTGGTTATAAGGGGCGAGTGGGTATTTATCAAGTAATGCCTGTAACCGATGCCATTAGCAGAATCATTATGAAACATGGCACAGCACATGATATTGCCGACCAAGCGAAATTAGAAGGCGTCAACGATTTACGGCGATCCGGTATTTTAAAAGCCAAACAAGGCTTAACCTCGATTGAGGAAGTCGAGGCGGTTACTAATGAATAAAAGTTTAATGGATAATCAATATATTAATATTTTGCGAACAATTATTTGCGAATTTAGAATAAGGATGCACTATGGCCGCGACTGCTACTAAGCAAATTACCTACATTTGGGAGGGTAAAGACAAAAAAGGTAAAGTCATTAAAGGCGAAATGCGCGCTGCGGGAGAATCATTTGTAAACGCCACTTTACGTCGGCAAGGCATCACCGTTATTAAAGTAAAAAAACAAAGTGGCTTTGCCAAAAAAGGCAGAATTACAGATAAAGACATTACGCTGTTTACACGCCAGTTAGCCACCATGATGAAAGCCGGCGTGCCGCTACTACAATCTTTTGATATCGTTGGCAAAGGACATAGCAACCCTGCGGTATCTAAACTACTAGGGGACATCAAAGCAGATGTGGAAACAGGTAGCAGCCTAAGCGCTTCGTTCCGCAAGTACCCGCTTTATTTCGACAATCTATTCTGCAACCTAGTAGGTGCAGGAGAACAAGCGGGTATTTTGGATACCTTACTAGATCGTCTGGCGACTTACAAGGAAAAAATTCAGGCCATCAAGGGGAAAATAAAATCAGCTCTATTCTATCCAATTTCAATTATTGTGGTTGCTTTTGTTATTGTGGCAGTGATTATGATTTTTGTAATCCCGGCATTTAAGACACTATTTGGAAGTTTTGGAGCATCTCTACCCGCTCCCACTTTGGTCGTTATGGCAATCTCTGACTTTTTTGTATCCTACTGGTGGGCTATTTTTGGCTCCATTGGCGGTGGCTTATGGTTCTTTTTCTACACTTGGAAACGCTCTGAAAAATTGCAGAGCACTATGGATAGACTCATACTTAAGCTGCCTATTTTCGGTGAAGTAATCCGTAAAGCAACCATTGCGCGATTTTCACGCACCCTATCCACTATGTTCGCTGCAGGTGTTCCGCTAGTTGAAGCACTTGACTCAGTTGCTGGCGCATCTGGCAACCGCGTTTATTTCGATGCAACCAAGAGAATACAAAGTGAGATCAGCACTGGTACTAGCCTGACTGTGGCTATGCAAAATGCGCAGGTATTCCCTAACATGGTATTGCAAATGACTGCGATTGGTGAGGAATCGGGCGCTTTAGACTCTATGCTAAGCAAAGTAGCGGACTTTTATGAAGCTGAAGTGGATGATGCGGTTGATGCATTAGCCAGCCTAATGGAACCTGTCATTATGGTAGTTTTGGGTGTATTGATTGGTGGCTTAGTTATCGCAATGTATTTACCTATTTTCAAAATGGGGTCAGTGGTTTAAACCAAAAAAACTCAAAATGAGATGAAGTTCTTTACCGAATTTCATCTCTTCATAATTAAATTATTTTTTTGCTAAAGTTGCAGCCTGCATGTATTTTTCTATTTCTTTATAGGGCTGTGCACCCATCATACGCTTACCGTCAGAGAAAATAAGGGTTGGCGTACTGGTTACGCCAATTTTTCTAGCGAGTTCGCCAACCTTTTCTAATGGCACTTCGCAAGTGCCAGCTGAAGTAGGTAATTGACCATTCAATATCCAGTCTTGCCAAGCTTTTACGCGGTTGTTAGCGCACCATATTGATTTGGATTTAGCTGGCGCATCGGGATGCAATTGCTGCAATGGGTACAAGAAGGTATAAACAGTAACATCATTTATATTTACCAGCTCATTTTGCTCTAAACGCTTACAGTACGGGCAATCCACGTCAGAAAATACTACTAATTTTCGGCTACCATTACCCTTCACTACTTTGATCGCTTGATCTAGCGGCAAGCTATTAAAATCAATCTTCGTCAGTTCCTCTAAGCGTTCACCTGTGATGTCTTTCTTGGTTTTTGGGTCTACTAAGCGACCTTCCGCAATCAAGAAAGTAAGCTTTTCATCGGTATAAACAATCTGTCCACCCATAAATACTTCATACAAGCCTGTGTAGGGTGTTTTAACGACACTTTCTATCTTGATTTTTGGGTATGCAGCTTCAATGGCCTTTTTAAGGCTAGCTTCATCGGCAAGCACAAATTGGCTAGTAGCCAATAACGACAATACAAACAAATATTTTAAATTTATTTTCATTTAACTCTTTCTATTCAGTAGCTTATAGAAGCCACTTGTTGAATTAACAATTTTTTGAGGGTTGTTTGGTGATTTAGTTGCTGCAAACCCCAATTTATAGTTTTCTTAACTGCGCCACTTTCGTCAGCAAACAAATAATCAAGCCATGTTGCTAAGGTGTTCATTGTAGCAATATCTGCGATCCGCGCACGCTCAAAATTGCGCAAAAAACTATATTCGCCGATATCTTGTAATGCATGGGAAGTCGATAATAGGTTTTGCAATTCCATTACATCTCTAAAACCCAAATTCACGCCCTGCCCGGCCATTGGGTGAATCTGATGCGCAGCATCGCCAATTAGCACTACTCTCTCTGCTATAAGTTGCGTTGCGGTCTGCTGAGTAAGCGTGAACGATAACACTTCCCCCACTAGCTCCAAAGGGCCTAATTCATATTTAGTTTGAAATTCTACTTTATTCGCTAAATCTTTCTTTGATACTCTTAACAGTTCATTCGCCTTTTTGGTTGATAAGGACCACACCATCGATACCATTTGGTTCGGCAAAGGCAGCAGAGCTAAGGTTTCGTGCGGTAGAAACCACTGCCTCGCTATATTTTGATGATTTTTCTCAGCACTAAAATTAGCCACAATGGCAGTTTGATTAAAACTTTTTTCCTTAACTGCAATATTCACTTGCTGACGCACCCAAGAATTGACACCGTCTGCAGCTATAATCAATTTCGCAGTAATTTTTGTATCACCCTGCAATGCAAGTTGAATATATTGATCTTCCTTCTGTAAGAATTCACAATTAACACCTGTAATAACTGTCACATCAAGCGTACCAATTTGTTGCCAAAGCGCGTACATCAAATTTTGATTCTCAATAATCACACCTAATTTGAGCAAATTTGCATCTTTATCACTCAATATTAATGGATCATCACTTCCTCCCCATAAATGCATAGCGTGAATCGCGTTGACACGACTTGATTCCACATGCCGCCAAACATCTAACACCTTCAGCCACGACTCTGACTCAGGCGTTAACGCATACACACGCTCATCCCAAGCTGATTGCATTGTGGATAGTTGCTTTTTTGCATCGATCAAAACTACTCTTTTATTCTGTTTTGCCAACGCAATTGCTGCCGCAAGCCCTACCAGGCCAGCACCTACAATAATAATGTCGGTATTAATTTGAGCCATTATTTACCAAAACTCATTTTGCTGACTAAATAATTTTTAGCAGGTTTCATCATCTCCAAAGCGCCAAGCCCTGCGCCACGCAAACTCGACACGCCGATTAAATCATTTGAAAATATATTCACCAATAAATCGGTAAATATCATGCCACCGCGCGCATTGCGCTTACGCTGCTGGCTATAGCTATTAAGCATTTCCGTACTTCCCAGCATGTTTTGTGGGGTACTGATAATCAAATCTGCCAAGGTCCACGCATCACGTAAGCCCACATTAAAGCCCTGCCCTGCTACTGGATGCATAGTTTGAGCAGCATTGCCAATCACAACTAAGTGCGGTGCGGTAGCAGACTTCAAAGTGCTTAATTTGAGCGGAAAACTTATGCGTTTTTCTACACTTAAAAACTTGCCAACGCGGTCACCAAAGGCCTCATGCAATTGGCTTAAAAATGTTAACTCATCCAAAGCAAGAACTTCGTCGGTATTTGCTTTCAGTCCGGTCCATACAAGTGAAAAATCACATTCTCCATTAGGTAATAAGGCCATAGGGCCTTGTGGTGTAAAACGCTCATAGGCGATATTGCTGTGCGGCAACTCGGCGCGCACTTTGCTTACCAGCGCATCATGACCGTATTCCCTGGTCTTACGCTCAATACCTTCTGTTTCACCTAGACTGCGACCGCCATCAGCCACCACCAATAATGTACTAGAAATTGTTTGAAATTGTCCTCTTTGGTTAATAGCCACTTGTGCAAAAGATTCGTCAGGCGAGATTTCTGTAGCTTCTGTCTCATACATCACGCCCATTGTATCGAGTGCCTCATCTAAAGCTTGTGTAAGCGCTCCGTAAGACAATACATAACCAAGTGCCGGCTGATTATGCTCAGTAGCGTTTAATTTAGTGCGTCCTAGTCCGCCGCGCTGAGAAATGTGAATAGTGTTAATCGCAGTGGCTTTAGCTTCAATACTTTTCCAAATGCCAAGTTTTTCAAATATCAATTTACTTCCGTATGAAAGGGCCAAAGCACGTGTGTCTTGGTGAGAAGCGCCTTTTACCCTTGCCTCTAACAAGGTAAAAGCAACGCCTTGTTGCTGCAAGGCCAACGCTAAAACAGAACCTACAGGGCCACCACCTACAATGACAATGTTGTCAGAATTTTTATATATGTTCTGCATTAGCTCTTCATCAAAGCTTCAATTTCCGCAACACTTTTCACTGCATTTTTTGTGAGCACTTCGTTACCGGTTTTGGTGATAAGGACATCATCTTCTATGCGTATGCCGATATTCCAAAAGTGTTTTGGCACGTTGTCCGCCGGGCGCACATAGCAACCTGGCTCCACTGTTAAGGTATTCCCTGCTTCCAGCAAAGTCCAATTACCTGCCTTGTCCTTATACTCACCCGCGTCATGCACGTCCAACCCCAGCCAATGTCCTGTGCGGTGCATGTAAAACTGGCGATAGGCGTGAGTTTCCAGCACTTCTGTCCTGCTACCTTTACATAATTTAAAATCAACAAATCCCTGCGCCAGTACATCCAGCGCAGCTTCATGGGGCGCATTCCAGGGCTTACCAGATTTGGCCACCTCGATTGCAGCATGTTGAGCATTAAGTACCAGCTCATATAAGTCTTTTTGCGCTGCACTAAATTTGCCGTTGATTGGGAAGGTACGTGTGATGTCAGACGCATATCCATTAAGCTCACAACCCGCGTCAATCAACAATAAATCACCCTCATTCAACATGCAATTATTGGCGTTATAGTGCAAGGTACAAGCATTGGCGCCGCCTGCAACGATACTGCTGTACGCTGGGGATTGAGCGCCTTTGCGGTAAAACTCATGTAAAAATTCCGCTTCGATTTCATATTCTATTTTATTCGGCTTAGTGAATTTAATGGCGCGGTTGTGAGCGCCAGCGGCGATATTTGCAGAACGACGCATTAAATCTTGCTCGTAGGGCGATTTCACCAAACGCATCGTATCGATCAACTGGCGCACATCAACAATTTCAGCAGGAACAGAAACGCCCGTGCGCGCCAAATCGCGTACTTCATTCAGCCAGCCCGTCACTTGGGCATCCCATCGGCTATCAGTGCCAAGGCTATAAAACAGCTTAGCCTGATTACCCAAAAGTTTAGGCATATGATCGTTTAACTGGTTTATTGAATAAGCTTCATCGAATCCAAATTTCTCTTTAGCTTTCTCTGGTCCGTAGCGAAACCCATCCCAGATTTCACGTTCCATGTCTTTATCGCGGCAAAAAAGAATGGACTTATTTTTCTTGCCGGCAATGATAACTAACACAGATTCAGGTTCTGTAAAGCCTGCTAAATAATAAAAATAACTGTCAAAGCGATATGGGTAGTGGCTATCGCGGTTGCGGATCACTTCTGGAGATGTGGGAATAAAAGCAATGCCATCACCCATTTTTTTGATGAGATTAGCGCGGCGCTGTTGAAACTCTTTTAAGTTAAACATGTTAATTTTTCATCTAACTGTTTTAATCGTTCAGGTGTACCAATATCGAGCCAAACGCCCTGATAATACTGGGCTGTGGCGCGATTATTGTCAATCGCTTTTCGTAACAATGGCGCCAGTTTTGCCGGTTCACCTTTTATAACTTCTTTGAATAAATCTGGGTGATATAAGCCTACTCCCGAGAAAGTGAGCATAGGCTCACCAGCGTGTTTTAAAGCACCAGCTTCAATCGCAAAATCACCTTGCAAATGCTGCGGCGGATTATTGACTAAAACAAGGTGCGCATGGCTATTGAGTTGCAGGGCAATGTCTGTAAAATCAAAATCGGTGTAAATATCTCCATTCACCACCAAAAATGGCTCGGAACCCAGCAAATGTAGGGCATTCACAATGCCACCTGCGGTTTCCAGCGCGACTCTTTCTGGACTATATTGAATGGACAAGCCCCATTGTGCGCCGTTCCCCAAAGCCGCTTCAATCTGTGCACCCAAATGTGCATGATTGATGACAATATCTTTAAAACCCGCTTTGGCTAACCGCTCCAGATGCCACACAATAAGAGGTTTGCCGCCGACTTGCAAAAGCGGCTTGGGCACTGCATCTGTCAAAGGTCGCATACGTTCGCCGCGACCTGCAGCCAGTATCATCGCTTTCATTAAAAGGTGTATCCTACCTGCGGTTGGGTTTTCTCAAGTTGATTCAGCAACCTCAACATTGGCCTTAATTCCACATATCGCTCACACACTTTACGCAGATAATGCATCACTAGCGGCATGTCTTTTAAGTAACCCTCTTTGCCGTCGCGATAATACAACCTTGCGAATATGCCCAAAATTTTAATATGTCTCTGCGCACCCATCCATTCAAAATCGCGATAAAACTCACTAAAGTCCTCAGACACAGGCAACCCCGCTTTTTTAGCAGGCTGCCAATAGCGCACCGCCCAATCGATGATTTGCTCTTCATCCCACTCAATATATGCATCTTTTAGTAGCGATACTAAATCGTAGGTTATGGCGCCATAAACAGCATCTTGAAAATCCAATATTCCTGGATTATTTTGCTTTGTAAGCATCAAGTTACGTGAGTGGAAATCGCGATGCACATACACCTGACTTTGAGAAAGTATGTTTTTATTCAGAATATCGAAAGTATTTTTTAAAACCACTTGCTGCTCTGTGTTCAGTTCTGCTTGCAAATGTTTCGCCACATACCAGTCAGGAAAAAGCTGCATCTCGCGTGTGAGCAGCACTTCGTCATACACTGGCAAGACATTGGCTTGGCTCACAATCTGCATTTTAATCAATGCATCGGTGGCATTCAGATACAAGCCTGAAGCGGAGTCATTATTAAGAGCACTCAAATAAGTTTCGTCGCCCAAATCACTTAGCAACAAAAAACCATTTGTTAAATCTTGCGCCAACACTTCTGGCACGTTCAAACCTGCATTCAACATAAGCTTGGCGACTTTAACGAAAGATGTGCAGTTTTCTTGTGGCGGCGGTGCATCCATGGCGATTAAAGTTTTATCACTTAAATGCACACGAAAATAGCGTCTAAAACTGGCATCAGCCGAGGCTGCTGTTAATGTAAACGCTTGTATGCTTAAAACCTGTTTAAGCCAATTTTCTAATTGTATTTTTCTATCCACTGCAAGCCTTTATAATGTGCGTTTCTAAAGCTTATTTTTAATTGATTAAAATAAGCTTTTATGCGATTTTATCATTCATGCGTAAAATAGATAACCAAAACAATTTTTTAGCTAATTGAATAAACACCATTGCACTACACCCGTTCAAATATTAACCCCGCAAAGTATATTTTTGCAACGCTTGCCACATTTCTGTTGCTTAGCTTTGGCAGCCCCATATCCGCAGAAACTCTTACCTTAGAGCTTTCTGAAATACCAGAAACGCTTCCACCTGATGTAGTAGCAGGCACGATTACAATTGAAGGCGACAATCTCAATTTATACCTTGACCGAAAAATGCATGCTTCTGGAAATGCCTCAATAAGCAAAGATGATAAACATATCTCTGGAGACGATATCGAATATGACCTGTTAAATGATGAGTTATATGTTAAAGGCAATATGCAGATCGACATGAAAAATACCCATATCGAAGGGCCTGAAATTAAATTACGCTTGGACGAGAACATAGGGCAAATCCCAGATGCCTCGATGACAATTAAATCACTACCTAAAGTAACCAATAAATTTGATGAGTTTCAAAATAAATCCACACAAAGCAATAACTCAGGCGTAAGCACTCGGTCAAAATTGCAAGATTCACAAAACAGCCTTGCTGATGACCCCAAACAATATCAGGAAGATTACAGTCAAGCTGGCGCACCTGCAGAGCAAACTTCTAGCGAGCCTCGCTATAAAACATCGCGTGGTGACGCTGAAACTATTTTCTTTGAAGGAGAAGATAAAAAACGTTTAGTCAATGCACGCTTCACCACTTGCGATCCGGGAATAGATGATTGGTACATTAAAGCACAAGAAATTAATATAAATGAATATACGCAATCGGGCAAAGCTAAAAATGGGCATGTGGAATTTATGGGAGTACCCATTTTATATAGCCCATGGATTGGTTTTTCATTTAATGGCGAACGCCAATCTGGGTTCCTCACGCCCACCTTTGGCAGCACTAGCCGCAGCGGTGTTGAGCTTTTAACCCCCTATTACATCAATATTGCCCCTGATATGGATGCCACAGTAGGTGTGCGTCTTTTAAGCAAGCGTGGCGCCCAGTTTGAAGGCCAATATAGATACTTAAGTGAAAACTATTCTGGCGTAGATAATGCAGAATACTTGGATAACGATAACCTAACTGGAGGACAACGTTATTATATCAACCTTAGTCATGAACAAAAATTTGATAAGGAATGGTCTGCCGGCTTCAATTATCAAAAAGTGTCTGATAACCAATATTTCTCTGATATGTCCACGCGCATTATTACCACCAGCCAGGTTAATTTACCGCAGGGAGCCCATGTGAATTATGTAGGGGAAAATTGGCAATTTAGTGGCTTGGTACAAAAATATCAAACATTAGATGGTGTTTCTTACACATACGAGCAACTGCCACAACTCACTCTTACAGGTACTAAAGAATGGGATTATGTAACAGGCAATTTATCCAGCCAATGGACGGACTTCGAGCGCAACAGTGCCGCCCCAGTTGAGGCTACTGGTAGTCGCCTGCATGTTTACCCAAGCATCAGCATGCCTTTTACTCAATCTTACGGTTTTATCATACCTAAATTTGGTGTGGACATGACCCAATATAACCTCAGTAATAATAACTTTGTAATTAATGGGTCAAACGTCAGCAACAATACAGCCACTCGTACGCTACCTATTATAAGTCTAGATAGTGGTTTATATTTCGAGCGTGATATCAATATTGTTAAAAATAGTTATACACAAACGCTGGAACCACGGCTGTTTTATGTCTATATCCCCAATAAAAATCAAGATTTATTGCCCGTATTTGATACGGCTTTGGCAGATCTAAATCAAACCACCTTGTTTACGGAGAACCAATTTACAGGAAGTGACAGAATCAACAATGCCAACCAACTTAGCATGGCTTTAACTACTCGCATGATTGATAAAGACACCGGAATTGAGCGTTTTGTTGCAACCATTGGGCAACGTTATTATTTTACAAATCAACAAGTACTACTCCCTGGTGAGATACCTTCAACTAGCAATTCATCTGATATCATTGCCTCAGCCTCTGCAAGGCTTTCTAATCAATGGAATTTGGATACTACCTGGCAATACAATACTGAAATCGCTGGCATTAACCGCACGAGCATCAATGCAAAATATAATCCCGAACCCGGAAAATTAATCAATTTTAGCTATCAATACACCAAAGATGTCCTTAGACAATTTAATATCGCCGGGCAATGGCCGCTTTCCAATGGCTGGTATGGTGTTGCTCGTCTCAATTACTCAATTCAAGATAAAAGACCTATTGAAAACTTAATAGGTCTAGAATATGATGCTGGTTGCTGGCAAGCACGTGCAGTGATTCAGCAAGTTGAAACTGCAACCGCTCATTCTAACTACGGTCTATTCTTTCAACTGGAGTTAGGTGGCTTAGCCTCAGTTGGTCAAAATCCGCTTAGCTTGCTCAGACGAGACATTCCTGGCTATCGAAGTTCAACTGAAATCCCTGACAATTATAGACAACAGAATAACGACCAATGAAATTATTATACCCAGTATTAGATATATGTAACCTATTGATTTTAAGTAGCTTACTGTTCTCTCATGTAGCATTTTCTGCAGAAAATACTAGCGCCCCAACAGCCCGTCCGACAAAAAAAACCAATGAAATCGTCAAGATGGATCGCATTATTGCCATTGTCGATCAAAGTGTGATTACCGAGCAGGAACTTGCAGACAGGATGCGCTCTGTTAGTGCGCAATTAGAAAAACAAGGTACCGAACTACCTCCACATGATATTCTGGAAAAACAAATCCTAGAGCGTTTGATTGTGGACAGCCTTCAATTGCAGCTAGCAGCGCAAACTGGTCTGAAAGTTGATGATACACAACTAGACAAAACCATTGAACGCATCGCTGAACAAAACAAAATGGGAATGGATGAATTTAAAGCCACTCTAACTAAAGATGGTATCAGCATGCCCAAGTTTAGAGAAGATATTCGCAATGAAATTACTATTGCGAGACTGCGAGAGCGTGAGGTTGAAAATAAAATCAATGTATCCGAGGGTGAAGTTGACAACTATTTAACGACTCAGGCTAATCGTGGCGAAGAACAGGACGAGTTCGAAATCTCGCATATCTTAATCCGCACACCTGAAGACGGTTCACCGGAAGATTTACAAAAAGCCAAAACCAAAGCTGAAGAGGCCCTTAAGCAACTCTCTAAAGGAGCCAGTTTCGCCCAAGTTTCGGCAGGCTATTCGGATGCGCCTAATGCACTAGAGGGTGGCCTAATGGGTTGGAAAAACGGCACACAAATACCTGCATTGTTTTTAGATACAATTAAAACCATGCAAGTGGGTGATGTTTCAAAAGCAATTCGCAGTCCGAATGGTTTCCATATTTTAAAATTAACCAACCGCCGCGGCGGCACTTCTTCTTTGGTGATTAACCAAACACATACGCGTCACATATTAATCAAACTCAGCGAAGTCGTTTCTGAAAAAGAAGCCAAACGTAAAATGGATAATATCAAAGAACGCCTAGATAATGGAGCTAAGTTTGAAGAGTTGGCACGTCAATATTCCGAAGACGGCAGCGCTAATAACGGTGGTGATTTAGGTTGGATAAACCCTGGGGACACTGTGCCCCCATTCGAAAAAGCCATGAATGCACTCAAAATTGGCGAAATAAGCGAACCTGTTCTCTCTCCATTCGGTTGGCATATCATTCAAGTGCTAGAACGCCGCCAGCAAGATATGACCAAAGAAGCTACAAGGGTAAAAGCTCGCCAAGAAATTCGTACACGAAAATCTGAAGAGGCTTACCAAGATTGGATACGCCAGCTACGTGACAGTGCTTTTGTCGAATTACGATTAGAAGACAAATTCTAATTTCTGCTGCTTCAAAGCAAGTATGCCTTCGAGTCTCTCAATACCTCGCATTGCAATTACCTCTGGAGAACCCGCAGGGATCGGCCCAGACATCTGCGTTAAGTTAGCTCAATGCGAAATTGACGCTGATATTACAATTATTGGCGATGCAGATATTCTGAAAAATCGTGCCCATCAGCTTAATATTCAACTTGCTATTGAGCCGTATGAATCCACTGAGGCTTCTCATCAGCATGTTAAAAACACGCTAAGAGTTTTGCATATTCCAACCGCGGCACCGGTTACTGTCGGCACTCCTAGCCCAAGCAATAGCCAATATGTACTTAATACGCTCACTTGTGCATTAGATGCATGTATGAGTGGTGCATTCGATGCAGTTGTGACAGCACCCGTGCATAAAGGCGTTATAAACGATGCCGGGATTCCATTTACTGGCCATACCGAATTTTTTGCCGAGCAGACCTATACACCTAAAGTGGTAATGATGTTGGTTGGCGGCGGTTTGAAAGTCGCACTAGCAACCACACATTTAGCACTGAAAGATGTACCAAGCGCCATAACACCCAAAAATATTGAGGCAACCATTCGTATTTTACACAAGGACTTGGTGCAGAAATTTGGCCTAAATAATCCACGTATTTTAGTTTCGGGGCTTAATCCGCACGCGGGCGAAGATGGTTACTTAGGCCGTGAAGAAATTGAAACTATTAACCCTGTTTTAGCAAAACTGCGAAGCGAAGGCATGCAGCTTATTGGGGCGCTACCAGCAGACACCCTATTCACTGAAAAGTATCTTGATAATGCGGATTGCGTATTGGCCATGTACCATGACCAAGGCTTGCCCGTACTTAAGTATGCCAGTTTTGGCGCTGGCGTCAACGTCACACTTGGTTTACCAATAATTCGCACTTCAGTCGATCACGGCACCGCGCTTGACTTAGCGGGTACAGGCAATATTAACATTGGCAGCATGCTCGCAGCAGTTAGTTTAGCGAAAGAATTGGCCGATAAAAGATTAATTCATCAATTGCCATGAAGCATGTTGCAAAAAAACGATTCGGGCAGAACTTCCTTACTGATCAAAGCATTATCAATAGTTTAATCGATGCGATTAATCCACTCCCAAGTCAAATCATTATAGAAATAGGCCCTGGCTTAGGCGCACTCACCAAACCGTTGCTCAAAAAAATCCATCACCTGCATGTAATTGAAATTGATCGAGATATTGTCAGCTGGATGCAAAAAGAATATGCCAATAGAGGCATTACTATTCACAATGTTGATGCGCTAAAATTTTATTTTGCTACTTTAGGCGAAAACCTGCGTGTTGTAGGCAACCTGCCTTATAACATTTCAACGCCGATATTGTTTCATTTACTAGATAACCTTGCACACATAAAAGATATGCATTTTATGTTGCAAAAAGAAGTTGTAGAGCGCATGGTGGCGCAACCATCAACCTCGGCCTACGGGCGGTTGAGTGTCATGCTGCAATATCATCTTGCCATGGAATATTTAATCACCGTACCTCCAGAGGCATTTGAGCCTGCGCCTAAAGTAGAATCCGCATTTGTGCGTTGTGTACCACATGCTGTCAAACCCAACATCGCCGATGATTATGGCCTATTTTATAAAGTCGTGCTTGCGGCTTTTGGTCAGCGCCGAAAAACCATTCGCAATACGTTAAAAGATTTTTTAAATGATGAAGATTTCGTAAAATTAAATCTGAACGCGCAGCTTCGCGCTGAAAACCTCTCCGTTAATAACTTCGTACATATCAGCAACTACGTCCGCAACAAAACCTAGAATATCAATTTCAAGGCAAAACCCACCTTTATTCTCACAATTGAAATACATCAGGCCAGTTTATATTTCATGTATGAACGGGTAATGATGGAGTTTAAATGGCAAGTCCTGAGAAGATTCGCCTTGGAGAAATTCTGGTTCGGCAAGATTTAATTTCTGCCGACGATTTAGCTAAGGCACTAGAAGAACAAAAACGCACTGGCAAAAAGCTAGGGCGGATATTTGTCGATAACGGCTATGTGACAGAAACACAGATTTCTGAGTCTTTGGCGCGTCAGTTAAAAATCCCATTTATTGACTTACATCAGTTCAATACAAAATCTGAAATCATCCACAAATTACCAGAAACGCAAGCAAGGCGTTTTCGCTGTGCAGTGCTTGAAGATAAAGGTATCAGCTATTTGGTTGGCATGGTTGATCCTACCGATTTATTTGCATACGACGAAATAGTTCGGCTTTTGCGCAGAGATATTGAACTTGCTGTTATACAAGAGGGCTCTCTGCTACAACTGATCGATCGCACATACCGTCGTACCGATGAAATATCAAGCCTGGCCTTGGAATTAGGAGAGGACCTGGGTGATACAGCGATTGATTTTTCTTCGATAGGTGCTGGCAAAAGCGCTGAGGAAGCGCCTGTTGTTAAATTGTTGCAAACGATCTTTGAAGATGCGGTGCAAGTGCGCGCTTCGGATATTCACATCGAGCCGCAAGAAAGCAAACTGCATATTCGTTTTAGGATTGATGGTGTGATGCATCTGCAAACCCAGGCCGAATTAAAGATTGCTTCGGCCTTGGTGTTGCGGTTGAAACTGATGTCTGGATTAGATATTTCAGAAAAACGCCTGCCACAGGATGGCCGTTTTGCAATTAAAGTCAAGCAGCAAACTGTTGACGTGCGTATCTCGAGCATGCCGACGCAATACGGCGAATCAGTAGTCATGCGATTATTAATACAAAATTCCAGTGGCTTCACTTTGGAAAAGCTTGGCATGCCAAGCGACATGCTGGAACGCTTTCGTAAACTCATTCAGCGTCCAAGCGGGATGGTACTGGTTACCGGCCCGACGGGCAGCGGCAAAACAACCACACTATATGCAGCGCTCAATGAGCTTAATTCCACCTCGAATAAAATCATCACAGTCGAAGATCCTGTCGAATATCGCTTACCTGGCATTAACCAGGTGCAAGTCAATGAAAAAATAGATTTAGATTTTTCACGCGTGTTGCGCTCCACCTTGCGTCAAGACCCAGATATTGTGCTCATTGGAGAAATGCGGGATCAGGAAACAGCTCAGATCGGCTTGAGGGCTGCCATGACTGGCCACTTGGTGCTTTCTACCCTGCATACCAATGATGCCGTTAGCACTCCAGTTAGAATGATTGACATGGGAGCACCTAGATTCATGGTTGCTATGTCCATTCTGGCAGTTGTTGCACAGCGATTGGTTCGACTGGTCTGTGAAAGCTGTTCCGCACCTCACATTCCAGAACCTATAGAACAAGCTTGGCTGCAACATGAACTGGGTAAAGAAGTGGCTAAACATCAGTATGTTCGCGGCAAAGGTTGTAGCGTGTGTAATGGTACAGGCTATCAAGGCCGCATTGGTGTTTATGAGTTACTCGAAATGAATAATGATCTCATTGATGCCGCCAATCATCATGACCCCAACCATTTCATTAAGCTCGGCCGACAACATATGGCTGGCAAAACATTGCGTAAAAACGCAGTCAATTTGGTTATTGAAAAACGCACAACTATCGCCGAAGCCATGCGCATCAGCAATCAGTTTGAAGAGTAAAGCAAGATGCCTTTATTTAACTACAAAGGTCGCGATATCAATGGTGCTTTGGTACAAGGTGTACTAGAAGGGCAAGATAGCAGCGCCCTTGCCAGCCTACTATTTAATCGTAGCATCACGCCTATTGAGATTCATGCACAAGCCGCCGCGCCAACTTCAAATAATATCTCAGTCAATCTATTTGAAGAAAAAATTGAGACCATAGATGTGATGCTTTTCAGCCGACAAATGTACACTTTACTGAAAGCCGGAATTCCGATCATGAGCGCACTAAGCGGCTTGCAAGCTTCCACTAACAACAAAGCCTTTGCCAGCGTTGTTGGCAATATTCGTGAAAATTTAGGTAGTGGCCGCGAGCTTTCTTCCGCGCTAGCACAACATCCTCAAATATTTTCTAGTTTCTACATCAACATGGTTCGTGTCGGTGAAACAACCGGCATGTTAGAAACCGTATTTCTACGACTGTTTGATCACCTTGAATTTGAGAGATTCATGCGAGATCAAATCAAGTCTGCGCTGCGCTACCCGACATTTGTGATTATTGCCATGGCAATTGCTATTGTTATTGTAAATCTTTTTGTGATCCCTGCCTTTGCTAAAGTTTTTCAAAGTTTTGGTGCCGAGCTGCCATTGATGACCAAAATTTTATTATCCTTTTCAAAATTCATGGTGGTTGCATGGCCATTTCTTTTGGTCGGCGCCATCAGTGCCGTCTTTATATTTCGCTCTTATATTGCGACCAGCGCAGGCAAGTACAAATGGGACAGCTTTAAGCTTAAAACACCGCTCGCAGGCAAGATCATCCACAAAGCCACTTTGGCCAGATTTGCAAGAAGTTTTGCATTGGCTAGCAAAAGCGGAGTGCCTATAACGACTGGGTTAAAGTTAGTAGCACAAACTGCCGATAACGATTATATCTCGAGCAAAATCGAACAAATGTGCGAAGGGGTCGAGCGTGGTGAAAGTATTTTGCGTACCGCCACCAACAGTGGAGTGTTTAACCCAGTTGTACTGCAGATGATTGCGGTGGGCGAAGAGTCCGGTGCACTGGACGATTTGATGCAAGAAGTGGCTGATATGTATCAGCGTGATGTGGAATATGAGATTAAAACATTAGGGGCGCAAATTGAGCCGATTTTGATTGTGTTTTTAGGTGTCATGGTACTGATTTTGGCGTTAGGTATTTTCTTACCGATCTGGGATCTCGGAAATGTGGCGCTACACAAGGGTTAATTTGGTAAAGGCTAAAAAAAGTTGATTGTGGTAAGGCAATCTAGGCATGCACCAAGCGCACACCGTTTCGATTTCACAGTTACGTTATGCGTTATTGGAGTGCTAGCAACGTTGTTATTGCATTACCTCAATGAGGCCCAAGCTGATATTGAAAAAGTAATACTAAAAACTGAACTCGACAATTTGCGGCTTGGCTTGGCTGAGGTATGGATACACAAAAGTGTTACCAATCAGCTTATAGATATTGAAGCATTAAAAAGCAGTAACCCCATACTGTTGATCGCGACAAGGCCTGAGAACTATATAGGGGAAAGCGTGCAGATGCCGAAGGGGAGTAAATCGATTTGGTATTTTGACACACAAAAGAAACAACTGGTTTATGTATTTAACGACGGCCAGCAAGCCGCATACAAACTGGTCGGTACGACCGGGCGGACAAGCGCCTCTCTATTAAGTGTTGGTGGGTTAGATTTAGTGCTAGATGATAAAAGAACAAAGTAGCAAAAAAGTAAACGATATAAATATTTATAACTATTTTTGGATTAAAAAAGGATTCGTCATGTTGAACAAAGTAAAAGGTTTCACCTTAATTGAATTGATTGTGGTCATACTTATTCTCGCCATATTGGCAGCAGTCGCATTGCCGCGATTCACCAATCTACAAAAGGATGCGCGTATTGCAAAACTCAACGCCGCGAGAGGCAGTGTGGCTGCGGCATCCGCTCTAACACACGCCACTGTGCTGGCAAGAAACAATATTGTCGATGCTGCCGCGTGTCCAGGCACTGTTGTTATCGCAAACAACAGTAATGGCGCAGCTGGCACACTATGTACAGAGGCAGGTGTTATCGCCATGGTCTTTAGTTATCCGGATGTCACTGCCATTGGCACTGCTGGTCTGCTGTCTGCGGCCGGCTTAACAACCTCATTCAATCCTACATTAGCAGAGCTTAATGCAGATGGATATAACTATACAGCCACAGCTAATGTAGCAACCTTCCAAATTCAAGGTGCTCCAGCACCTGCAACTTGTCAGTTTACTTATACCGAAGCTGCGGCCGCCAATACCGCACCTACGATTACACCAGCAGTAACAACAGGGTGTTAATTTTTTGGCTATAGATTTTATTAAAACATCATGAAATGTAACAAAAATGAAGTGTTAATTGAAATACGAAGTGAAATATTAATTGAAGTTCTATTTTAGACGTTAGTGAGAAGGATTATTTGAAATGAAACAGCAAAAATTTGGTTTAACGCAATCTGGTTTTACATTAGTTGAGCTAGTCGTAGTCATCGTCATCTTGGGTATTTTAGCAGCTACGGCATTACCAAGATTTATTAATCTAACCAATGATTCGCGTAAAGCCGCAATCAATGGTTTAGCGGGTGGAATGCGTTCTGCTGTTGGTGTCGTACAAGCGAGATATTTTGCAACTGGAAACTCATCTGCCACTTCAGTCACGATGGCAGACGGGGCTACTACCGTAGCGGTAGTAGCTGGAACTGGTGTCCCAACCACCGCTGGTATTGGACAGGCACTGCAATCCACCGATGGTTTTGTAGCTGGTACAGCTGCATCAGGTGTCATTAAGTATGACTTTACATCAGCAGTGACGGGTTGTTCTTTAACCTATGATGACGGTACTACTACAGCAGCAAATTCCGGCAAAGTAACTGTAACCGCAACCAGCTGTTAATACGTTTACTCATAACTAGGAAGAGGATACTCCCCTAGTTATAGTTTTGCTTTGAGATAGGTAAACAATATGCAGCGAGAAAGTGGTTTCACCCTAGTTGAACTTGTCGCTGTGATGGTGATTACTGGTATTGTCGCGTCTATCGCCGCACCGCGCTTTATTGGTGTTGATGCCTTCGATGCTCGAGGCAGTTACAGCACCTTAGTTTCTGCTTTGCGCTATGCCCAAAAAACCGCCATTGCGCAGCGCAGAAATGTCTATGCCACCATCAATGCCAGCACTCGAGCGGTTTGTTTAGGTTATACCAGCAGCTGTAGTACAGCCGTTATCGACCCTGCAACACAAGCAGCTTATGCCAAAACGCTATCAAATAATGTCACGATAACGGCGTCCACCACGCCTATTGGCTTTGATGGCCTAGGCAGACCGGTACCGAATGCAACAGCAACTTTTACCGTTCAAAACGCAGTAGTTCCCAGCGAATCCACACGCACTATTACTGTTGAAGCAGAAACCGGTTATGTTCATTAAAAATGCAAAGCAGTCAGGCGTCACGCTGATAGAGCTGGTCGTTTTTATGGTGATAGTCAGTGTTGCATTAGTTGGAGTGCTTGAGGTGCTTGATATCACCAATCGCGGCAGTGTGGATCCGCTAGTACGGAAGCAAGCACTTTCTATTGCCGAATCTCTATTACTTGAAATTGAACAGCAACCTTTAACCTTGTGTGATCCTGATGATGCCAACGTATCCACCGCTACCACGGCAGCTGATTGTGCCACCACTGCACAAGACCCAGCACCTACAGCCGCTGGTGCAATTACTGGCCCTTTCCCTAATACAGAAAGCCGTTACAGCAGCACCAACCCTTTTGACAATGTGGCTGATTATGGCGGATTCACCATGCCGGGAGGAGGCTGCACAGGCATTTGCAGCCCTGGCGACTCCACCCCGCTTTCGGGATTAAATGCCTATACCGCTAGCGTAACCATTACGCATGCAGGTGCGGCGGCACCATTTGCCAGTTTCCCGTTAGATGCGGTGTTAAAAATTAATGTCCATGTTACAGGGCCAGCAAACACTGACGTGACTTTGACTGGTTATCGAGTTCGATATGCACCCAACATTTAAAACAACCGGCTTTACATTAGTCGAGATGGTGGTGGTGATTTCTATTGTTGGCATTCTTGCAGCAGGCGCAGCTTTATTCATTCGTAACCCAACACAATCGTTTATTGATGGCGAAAATCGCGCCAATTTAACCGATCAAGCTGATACTGCATTACGTCGCATGGCGCGTGATATTCGCAATGCCTTGCCAAACAGCGTGCGCACTGCCACTAATGGCGGCGATAGTTTCATAGAGTTTGTACCTGTTAAATCAGCAGGTAGATATCGTGCGTCTGTAGGCAGCTCTGCAAGCGATAACCCATTAGATTTTTCTTTAAGTGCAGATACGTTTGATGTACTTGGACCCAGCGTCAAGGTTGCTACAGGTGACAAACTGGTGATTTACAATTTAGGCATTCCAGGCTCAGACGTATATGAAGGCAGCGATAGCCGAGCTTTACTCACAACAGGCACTCTAAACGTATTAAGTTTTAGCGGCGGTGTTTTTCCACAGGCCTCCCCTTCAAGCCGCTTCTTTGTCGTTTCAACACCCGTTTCATATGCCTGCGATATGACCAATCATGCGCTCTTGCAATATAGCGGTTATGCCATTCAATCTGCACAGCCTGCAAGCGTAGCCGCACTTAATGCACTGGCAACAGCAAGGCAGTTAGCAACGAATTTAACTTCGTGCCAAATCAATTATGTTCCAGGTGTGCTACAAAGAAGCGGCCTTGTCACGATTTATCTAGGATTTACCCAAGATGTCGCAAAGGTGACGTTGATGCACCAGGTAAATGTGGTGAACTCGCCATGATGAATCAATATAACAAAGGTTTTTTACTGCCTGCCGCGATATTTATCCTAGTGATTTTGGCTGGCTTGGGCGCTTATGCACTCAACATTACCAGCGTTCAGCAAGGTACTTCTGCACAAGATGTTCAAGGTGCCAGAGCTTATCAGGCAGCACGTGCTGGCGTTGAGTGGGCCGACTATCAAGTACTGACGCCTGGAACAACAGCCTTGGCAAGCTGCCCAACCAATCCAACAACTATCACGATTGATAATTTCTCTGTGACTATCTCATGCACTCGATCTGCAGATTATTTTGAGCAAGGAACAGACCACACCATCGCTCTATACGACGTTACTTCTACGGCAAGTTTTGGCATAGCTGGCACGCTTAATTACATTGAACGGCAAGTGCAAGTTACACTCAGCAAGTGCCTAGGTACTGATGCTATACCCAACTACCAATGTGGTTAAATAAGGCCTAAAACCAGTTTTGATTGATGGTTTAGCGCACGCTCAGTGATTGCATAATGGCCTAGTCTGTTATAAATAGTCTAGGAATTCAGTTTGAAAACTGAAAAATTACATATCAACGTATCAGAAGCAAGGCTCTGCAAAACATGCTAACGGCATTTTTGTCTCTGAATCCAACCAGAATTATTCGTGTAGCGGTATTTGCGTCAATCGTTCTCTGGCAATTACCCGCGATTGCTGCAACTTATACCAATGCTTCGACTACCTTCAGCTGGATTGATTCGTCCAGTCACACTAAGGTCGGCTATAACACTGCACCCTACAAATTTAATGGTACCGGATGCGGAACTACACCACCGACGCTTGATGACACTATTAGTGATGCTATTCCTATAGGATTTACTTTCCTGTATGGCGCCACAAACTACACTACACTTCAAATCCAGAGTAATGGGCGCTTGCAATTCGGCAATAGTACGTGTGGTTATGGTACGCAGAATATTGGTCCTCCACAGACTTACCCCTATGTATATCCAGATGCTAGCATGAACAACACCATGAAAGTATTTGACGTAGATCTTGATCCAACAAATTTGGCCGACCTACCCAGCTACCCAACAAATTGCAATAGTTACGCTAATTGTTATGTAAGTTATGCAAGTATCGGTACGGCGCCTAATCGTCAATTTGTTGTAACGTGGAAAAATGTTCCGGAATGGGTCAGTGCCAGCAATACCAGCGGTTCCTTCGATCTGCAAGTGATCCTCAACGAAAATGGCACATTCATTTATCAGTATGGAAATATTGTTCACGGTGGAACTGGCACAGCACAAATTGGTTGGCAACTAAGTAGTACTGATTATGGTGTCCTAAGCTTCGGAGCATCTACCGAGCCGCCACCTAACACAGCCATTCTTTTTTACGTTCCTTCCGCAAATCCACTAGCCGAATATAGGTTCGAGGAAGGAGCATGGTCGTCTGGAGGTGTTGGGCAAGTAGCTGACGCATCTGGTAATGGTCGACCAGGCATGGCACTTGGCGCCACACAGGAAATTAGCACAGGATACGTTTGCCGTGGGGCTTCAATTCCGTTAAATACATTGGCATCTACGGTAGATGCTATCAAAACTGGAGTTAAATTTTCCGATTCAGGGGTCAATATGCTTGGACAGGGCACAATCATGTTCTGGTATAAATCTAATATGGCTTGGAGCGGCAGCGGTGCGCAATCTGCTCAACTACTCGATGCCACCCTAGTTAACGGCCAGTGGTTTTCGCTCACAAAGACAGTAACTGGGACTCTATTCTTTGAAGTGACAGACAGCACAGGCTCAGTCAGATCTGTAGAAACCGCAGCTCAAGGATTTGCAGCAGGTTCTTGGGTACATATCGCCGTAACTTGGAACTTTAATGCTTCTCCTACAGCTAACAGTGATCACCTGCAGATATTTGTGAATGGTGGCGCACCAGTCATATCTTCATTCACAAGTAGCGGAACATTGTCCCCATCTCTTGATTATGTCAATATTGGCGACAACCCTTCGGGTTTTACTGGCACTAAAGGTAGCGTTAACTCTGCAAATGGAACCGTTGATGAACTCAGGCTGTATAACTTTGAGTTGAATCAAGGGCAAGTGCTTGGCGAAAGCAGCAAAACGCACGCATGCCCTATTTTCTTTATAGACCACTTGGAACTTCGTCATTCATCTTGGTCAGGAATCACCTGCAGTCCTGGAACAATGACCGTAGTGGCTTGTGCTAATACGACTTGTTCAACACTTTACACCTCTGGACTAGTAGCTACATTATCAGCAAAGGGAGCTGCAACAATTTGGGATTCTTCAACCGGAGGATCTACTATTATTATTGGTGCAACCCAGTCAAGCACCACTAAAAATTTTTACACTGCTTCAGGTACTGCAACGTTTGGTGTGTTGGGAACAGGGATTCCAGTAAACGAAGCAAACGTGAAAAAATGTAACGACACCAGTGGGTCATGCGTCTGGACATCAACCAATGATGGCTTACTGCTTACAGTTCCAAATTCTGGCGTTATAACAGGTGCTAAACCAACGCCAGTATCGGTACAAGGCGTACAGTCTTCAGGGCCAACACCAGGTGCGGCCTGTGCGCTAATTTCAGGCCTGACTGGCGCAAGCCTTAAAGTATGGAGCTCCGCCATCACTCCAGCTAGTTTTGCAAGTACTAGCCTTTCTTCCGGGGTAACTGTAGGCGGCTCACCTCAAGTAGCAAATTCTTCTGGTGGAAGCTATGTATATACACCAGCTTCCCTGCCTGCTTCAGCAAATGTGACGGGACTCAGCTTCGATAGCAACGCAACTACGACGCTGTGGTTGAAACACATGGATACGGGGCAGTTTAACCTTTCTGCTACTTTGAACACTGCAGCTACAAGCGCGACTCCTGCATTGACACTTAATGGCACGGCTTCAGTAAAATCTGTCCCTGTGGGCTTTGGTATAGCAGCGAGTACCGTTACTGCATCTTCAATAACTCAAACCAATTGTGCCAGCGGCCCCTCTACAAGCTGCGATACAAGCGCCGGTGCAAATACAAAAGTAGCCGCAGCCGGAAGCACTTTTTCATCAACTATGACAGCCGCTTTATGGACTAGTGATATAGATAGCGAATTATCAGATAACCCTGTAGCGCCAAGTTTTGCTGGCTCTATTGCCCTTGCTCCATTGCTAATAGCACCTTCTGGAGGAAGTTTAGGTTCAATATCAACAATAAACGCAACGCTTGCCTCAGGCACCAATACGATTGCTAATCAAAGTTGGTCGCAAGTGGGTGCCATGCGAATTTATGCATCTGGCACTTATCTAGGACAAACCATTACTGGTCAAAGTGCAGTGCTGGGACGGTTTTCACCCCACCATCTGGAAACCATAGCAACCACAGAGGGTTGCGGCACTTTCACATACTCAGGTCAGCCCATTACATTAGTCACTGTAAAAGCTATGGATAGCACTTCAACTATCACACCAAATTATAATGGGGCATTCGCACGGTCAGTTACGCTGTCGGATGGCAACGCTTCAACAACTGGTAATTTTAATAATAACACCATAGCGGCTGCTAGCTTTTCAGCTGGAATTGCAATAGCATCACCCGTATTCACATTCACCAGTCCTCTAACCGCTCCAATTACATTGTCACTACGAGCTTCTGATGGGGAGGCAAGCTCCTCTGGTTTTACCGAAGGTTCCGCGGTCATTCGTAGTGGTCGCCTTCGCTTACAAAACCTTTATGGCTCAGAGCTATTAGCGCTGCCAGTTCCACTAGAGTCTCAATACTGGAATGGCTCATCCTATATCCGAAACCAGCAGGATAACTGCACTACCATACCAGCTTCCAGCATCGCCATGGCTAACTACAAAAACAATCTATCCGCATGCGAAACGCAACTGGGTTACACAAGTGGCACAGGCACATTGGTGAATGGTGTTTCCAAATATTTACGATTGACTAAACCAGGCGCAGGCAACAACGGCAGTGTAGATTTAACCATCAATCTTACTACGGCGAGTGGCAGTACCTGCAATACTTCTACTGCAAGCGCTGCAACTTCAGCAAGTATCCCATGGTTAGGCTTAAATCCAATATCACGTGCCACTTTTGGTATTTATAAAACACCCATTATTTATATGCGTGAAAATTTTTAACGATTATTTAACGCAACAGAATAGAGAACCTAATATGCGATTTTTTACAAACCAAAAAAAACCAGGGTGGGTTGCCTTACGCACCTCTGATGATAGCACCTGTATTGCGCATGTGATAAAGCCTAGCGATAAGATATTAAATGGCACCAAGCCAACTGTGGTTTTAGGAGATACTTGGCAATCAAGTTTAAAAAACGACACAGCAACCAAAAACTTATTAGCCGATTTAAGTTTAGATAACCGACATTGCTCACTATTACTAACACAAGGCGAATATAAGTTATTACATGTTGAAAAACCGAATGTACCTGCTAATGAATTGAAGCAAGCCTTGAGCTGGAAGCTCAAGGATATGATTGATTACCCCGTAGAACAAGCCACCATCGATATCATCAATATTCCAACCGATCCAAATAATGCCAATCGACAAGCCTATGTATATGCTGTTGCAGCAAAGAATGAACTGATAGCTGACTATATAGAACGGCTAAAAGACTTTTCAGGGTCAGGGCTTGAAGTGATTGATATTCCAGAACTGGCGCAACGTAATATTGCCGCCTTTATAGAGCAAGAGAATCGCGGGCTTGCCATGCTATCTATCAGCAGTGCTGGCGGCCTGCTGACATTTACCTCAGGCGGTGAGCTTTATCATGCCAGACACATTGATATTGATACAAAACAATTACAAAGCGAAGTTAGTAATCGCAAATCTAGCGTGCTCGAACGCTTGTCTTTAGAGATTCAACGCTCGCTGGATGGTTTTGAACGTGAATTCACCTACATCACAACTAATCGCCTGGTAATAGCGCCATTTGTAGGGCGTGAAGATTGTTATGATTATTTAAAATCCTTTCTCAACATTCAGATAGATCGCTTTGACTTAACCGATGTTTTTGACTTCCAAAGCAATGTCAAATTGGGTGATTTAGCCACACAAGCAAGTTTGTTTCCGGTGTTGGGTGCAGCATTACGCGAGGAGATACCAGCATGAGTCAACAGATTAACCTCCTAAATCCAGCTCTTATCAAGCAAAAGGATTTCTTAAATCCTAATAATATAGCCATAACGCTTGGACTTTTATCAGTATTGATGTTGGGATATTACGGTTACGCGCAAAAACAATTGTCACTATTAATTTTGCATCGTAGCCAGATAGCAGAAGAGTTGTCGGCAACACAAGCACAGCTAAAACAAACCGCTTTGTTGCATACGCCACACGAGTTAAATAAAGGCCTATTAGAACAAATTTTACAACTGGAGCAAAAGAAAGCAATGCAACAGCAAATATTGCAAACTGTAGATCAAAGTTCAGCGACCCCCGTTAAAGGTTACGCTGCTTTAATGCGGGCCTTTGCCAAACAAAGCATTGATGGCTTATGGCTCACCAGTATTAGCATTGATAGTAATAGCGAAAAACTGAATATCAGTGGCCGCGCATTGCAGGCTGACCTTGTGCCGGAATATATATCTCACTTAGGTAACGAACCAGCATTAAAAGGTAAATTATTTGCTTCATTAAACATGAGCTTACCCAAGACGGATACTGATAGCAGCAGCAACCCAACCGTGTCAAACGCATCGGCTACATCGGTATCTGTTGTTAAAAAAGGCAACCCTATTTCACCTACAAACCTAACTGCTCAAACTAGAGATGCCCGGATTGGCGATACCCATTTGACAGAGACTAAATATATTGAATTTGAATTGCAATCTGCTGATGAAAAATCATTGTCCGGCAATGAACCTTCCAAGGAAGAAAGAAAATCTTGAAGCAATCTTGGCTATCAATAAGCAGTAAATTTATGGCGCTCAACAAACGTGAGCGCTGGATGGTTACATGTGCATTATTAGTAGTGGCATATGCTCTCATCAATATGGCTCTGCTCAGCCCTGTACTGGCACATCAAAAAACACTTACCAATGAAATTGAAACAGACCAATCTCAGATTCAAGAATTGAACCTACAGATTACTGAATTCGGTAAGCAAAATATAGTAGACCCGGATGCGAAAAATAAACAGCGAATTGCAGAAATAGAGTCGCATTTGCAGCTCCTAGAGACGAAATTAAGCAGCCTGCAATCCACACTCATTGCCCCCGATAAAATGCCAGAATTATTGCGAACTTTATTAAAGAAAAATGGTGCACTTAAATTAATCGAGCTAAAAACACTGCCAGCATCTAGCTTAATAGATAACTCATCGAAAGACAAAGAATCGGATATAAAAAAATCCACCTTGACTGAGCAAGTTACCTCACACATAGAAAAACCCAGCAACCAGGATTCCCCTGTATTCAAACATGGCGTAGAAATTACTATAGAAGGGCGATATCTAGATTTACTTGCATATGTAGCTAATCTGGAAAAAATGCCCTGGCATGTACTTTGGAGTAAGGCTGACTTGAATACGAAAAATTATCCGTATAGTCAGCTGAAGCTAACCGTATATACCTTAAGTTTAGATCAAACTTGGCTGAGTATTTAACAATGAAATCCTGCCCCCTACTTGTCCATCCTCCGCGGCAAAGACTATTGCTACTCATCCTGCTTAGCTTGGCCATTGCCCTGGGATTTCGCAACGCGCAAGCCGAAACTTTAAAAGATCCTACTCAGCCACCAACGTCGCTATACAGCGATGCCACGGCTAGCGAAGATCCAATAGTAGCTTCTGGCCCAGTGCTGCAGTCCATAATGATTGGCCCACAACTCCGCTCCGCTATCATTAATGGGAAAAATGTAATGTTGGGCAAAAAATATGATCAAGCTACATTGATTAGCCTTGATGAGCATAAAGCCGTTTTACGTAATCCAGATATGACGACACAAACTTTATTGATGGATTTCGCTATTGAGAAAAAAATAGTGTCTCCAGTTGCGCCTCCACCCGCAGCAAAAAGAAAAGTGACGCACGCCTCTAAACCGATTGTAGTAAGCGAGAAATAATGATGCAAAAATTACACCCTTATTTACTTCCCTTAATTATTGCAGTGTTTTTGTGTGCTTGTGCCACACAGCAACCCAAAAATAGCACAACGCTCAATAAAATAAAGGATGAGTTAAAACAAGTAGCAGAGATGAAAGCCCAAGCGCCTACGCCAGATGCAATCAACAATGCACTTTTACCGCCTTTGAAAATTGCCGCTCCAAAGTCTTCTGCAAAGCAACTAGAACAACGCTTTGATTTAGTCATCAACAATGCACCCGCAAACCAAGTATTGATGGGCATCGTCAGTGGCACACGTTACAGCATGCTGGTACGTCAAGACGTGACTGGCACGATTTCAGTTAATTTAAAAGACGTTACTGTGTTTGAAGCCTTAGATTCCCTGCGTGACTTATACGGCTATGAATACCGTGTAGAAGGTACGCGTATATTTATTGAGCCTCAGGCGATGCAAACACGGGTATTCCAGGTGAGTTATATTGTCGGTCAACGTAAAGGTTCGTCTGACACGCGTGTCACTTCAGGTTCCGTTAGCGGCAGCAGCCAAAACGGGCAACAAAATGCTGCCATAACAACCAATACCAACTCTGGAACCCGTGATCCGCTGATTAGCACTAGTATCGAGACGACCTCAAATACTGACTTCTGGAAAGATTTAGCTGACTCGCTTAATGGCATTGTAGGTAACGATAGTGGGCGACGAGTGATAATTAACGTTCAATCCGGGGTGATTATGGTACGCGCGATGCCCAAAGAAATTCGTAATGTAGAAGCATTTTTACGCTTGATGCAAGTAAGCATAGAGCGCCAAGTGATTTTAGAAGCAAAAATTATTAATGTGCAACTCAATGACCAATCACAAAGTGGCGTCAACTGGTCAGTATTCGGCCGCAAAGGATCTAATACTGGCGTCATCGGCAATGTCAATGCAAATACCCAGCTTAGTAGCAACGGCAATGGTCCGTTAATCAGTGGCGATTTAGGCACGTCAGCAGGCACAACGATATCCAATGCAGCAACTACGGCACTTGGCGGGCCATTATTTGCCGTAGCATTACAAGGTGCAAATTTTGCGGCATTGCTCTCTTTCCTAGAAACTCAAGGCGATGTTCAGGTGCTTTCCAGCCCACGCATTGCTACGATTAACAATCAAAAAGCCGTTTTAAAAGTGGGTACTGATGAGTTTTTTGTCACGGGCGTTTCATCTAGCACCACTGCTTCTACTGGGGCTACAACAACTATTCCAGAAGTCACTCTACAACCATTCTTCTCAGGAATTGCGCTAGATGTGACACCACAAATAGACAAAGACGACAATATCATCTTGCACATGCATCCTTCTATTAGCCAAGTTTCAACAATAAACAAGCAGCTCAATTTAGGCGGTAATTCCGGCCAAATCAACCTGCCACTCGCTTCAAGCAATGTGAGTGAAACGGATAGCATTGTTCGTACACATGATGGTCGAGTTATCGCGATTGGAGGCTTAATGACTGAAAGCTCTAATAGCAGCAATTCAAAAGTACCTGGTTTAGGTGATATAAAAGGCGTTGGCGCTGCCTTCCGCCAGCATGGCTTAAACACAAGTAAAACAGAGCTTGTCATCCTACTTAAAGCAACCGTTGTGCAAGGTCAGGACAGTTGGAGTAGTGACGTTTTATCCAGCCAACAACGTATTGAAAACATGCAAAGATCTGAAACCATTGCTGGAGCCGAAAAATGATGTATCTAAATCATTTTGGCTTAAAAGAGCTGCCTTTCAGCATCACGCCTGACACTAGCTTCTATTTTGCCTCGCGTAGCTACCAGGAAGGTCTGAATACACTTCTATTTGCCATCCTTTCTGGCGAAGGGTTTATCAAAATAACCGGCGAAGTAGGCACAGGCAAAACCCTATTGTGCCGTAAACTCATGTCGAGTTTAGACTCCAGTTTTAGAGTGGCTTATGTTCCCAACCCATATTTAGAGCCACAATCATTGTTAATGGTACTGGCTCAGGAATTAAGCATCGCATTACCTACCGAGGTCACACAACACGTACTTTTAAATGCACTCACGCATGGCTTACTTGATTTTGCTCGAAATGGCATCAAAGTAGTGGTATGTCTGGATGAAGTTCAAGCCATGCCTATCGAAACGCTTGAGGCATTGCGTTTATTAAGTAATCTTGAAACTGAAAAATGCAAATTACTACAAGTAGTGATTTTTGGGCAACCTGAACTCGAAGACAAGCTGAATCACCCCTCGATTCGGCAGTTAAAACAACGTATCACGTTTGAATATCAGCTTGGGCGACTAACGCGCGACGAAATGCAATATTACCTAAATCATCGCCTTGTCATCGCCGGCTATCAAGGTAGCCGCATGTTTAGCAATGTGGCTTTATACCTCATGTACTCAAAATCCAAGGGTGTCCCTCGCCTAGTAAACATACTGGCGCACAAGGCACTATTAGCGGTTTATGGAAAAGGCAAACACCAAGTCGGTCTGCGCGAAATATTAGCGGCAGTTTCAGATACCAAATCCATTGAATCAATATGGAAAAAAATGCACTTACACAGTCTTTCTTTAACTGTATTTATCAGTGTATTGGGCAGTGCTTTGCTAGTTTATCCACATTAACTTGAATTAAAAGACAAATATTAAAATGAGTTTAATCAACCAAATGTTAAATGACTTAGAACGGCGTGGCGCTAGGTCTGCTGACGCGGAAATGATTGTACCCTCTAAACTTGATGCAGTAACTACACCTCAGTTAAACCAATTACCATTGAAAACACTTAGGTTTCCGCTCTTAAAAGCAGGAGGTCTCATGATCTTGTTAGCTGGAGGCGCATATTTATGGATGCAAAGCACACTGGCACAATCCCACAACAGCGATATAGACAAAGTCATCACAACAAATATAAAACCAATACCCATTACTCAAGCGAAATCTGCAATAGTAGTTGAGCCAAAAACAACATTATCAACAACCCTTATTGACTCGACAATTGAATCACGGCCCCTTTTCGAAACCCAGCTTAAATATAATCCATCAGATTCTCAGCCAGCTGATACAAAATTACAAAAAGCAAAAGTGATGGCGAATCTAATGCAAGATACTGTTCCAATAAAACCAGCAGCATCTATAGATCCAGTAGTTTTAGGAAACCCAGTCGAGCCAGATAAATCACCCATTCTCGAACGAACTGTGAAACCATTAAGCAAATCAAACATAGACAATATAGCAATCGGCAAACAAATAGGCCCAGAACAAAAATCGGGAAATTACTATCGCCAAGCACTTTCAAATCTTCAACAAGGCAGGGTGTCTGAAGCACAAGCCAACTTGACATTGGCACTTGATGCCGACCCGGCCAATCAAGAAGCAAGACAGACACTTGCAGGTTTAATGATAGACAATAAACGTTACGGCGAAGCCAAAGCAACACTTGCCGCGGGATTAGCGATCACACCCGAACAAAGCGATTTTCGTATAGCACTGGCACGCTTGCAAATAGAGGATAGTGACACTGTTGGCGCTATCAATACCTTAGAGCAAGGCTTATCTTATGCAAAAAACAATGCTGACTTCCATAGTTTTTTAGCCACCTTGTTGCAACGAGCTAATCGCCATGAGGACGCAATCAATCATTACACAACAGCGCTTTCCCTTAACTCTAGCACTGCCGATGCTTTATCAGCAAACGCAACCACCAGCGCACTCATCGGTCTAGGTATTTCATTACAAGCGGTTGGCAAATTTGAAAAATCACAAGAAGCGTTTATGCGCGTTCAAACCAGTACCACACTCAGTCCAGAATTATCAATGTTCGTTGAACAACGAATCAAACAAATCAATCAACGTCTATTAAATTAATGAATGAAGTAAACTATCAGTTTATTTAACAGTTTTTGATTCTGACTGGATATTTGAGAATCGAACTCGCGATAAACGATAATGAATATTATAACCGCTTAAGATATTGAACTTTGATCTCTCAATGCGCAGAACCATCATCCCTGGCATCCCTCCTTCAGACTCCACTTCCTTTCAAAGTTAGTTGATAGCCTGCTTTTTAACGGTTATAGTGTCTCTATAACAAAAACATAATCGTTTTAAATTAAAAGGAAAAATCAATGGCTGAGCTTCGCCCGGTGCTCATCATTATTGATGATGACCCGCTCATTACCGATACCTTGCACTATGTGCTAAGCAAACACTTTGAAGTGTGTGTGGCAGATTCACGTACGCAGGCCAAAAGCTTGCTGCGTCAGTTAGAAGAGCCACCTTCACTTGCTTTGGTCGATTTAGGCCTGCCCCCTATGCAACACAAGCCTGACGAGGGCTTTAAGATGATTGGTGAGTTGCTGGCCCATTCACCCAGCATGAAGATTCACGTGCTGTCCGGACAAAGTGATGATGTTAATGTAAAGCACGCGCTGGCTTTAGGTGCGCTCGATTTTATCCCTAAACCATGTGATGTAGATAAGCTTAGGGAACTATTACTTAATTCGTTAAAAGTCCAAAGTGTAGAGCTTACTGAACAGGCAGAGGACAAAAACGGTGGCATGATTGGCGAGAGTTTGCCGATGCAAACGCTGATTACACAAATTCGTCAATTTGCCGATTCGCCTTTCCCAGTGCTGATTGAGGGCGAATCAGGCAGCGGCAAAGAACGTGTTGCGAGCAACTTTCACCGCTTTAGCAAGCGTGCTAAACAGCCCTACTTGTCAATAAACTGTGCAGCCATTTCACCTATGCTGGCGGAATCCATTTTATTTGGTCATGCCAAAGGTGCGTTTACAGGAGCAAATACTGCTAATGCAGGTTATTTTGAGGATGTAAACGAAGGTACGCTTTTTCTTGATGAAATTGGTGAGTTGCCTTTGGAAATGCAGGCCAAGTTGCTGCGTGTCTTAGAAAATGGCGAGTACACACGAGTCGGTGAAACTCAAGTGCGTAAAAGTAAAGCACGCGTTGTGGCTGCAACCAACCGTGATTTGCGTGCTGAGGTGCGTGCAGGTAATTTCAGGTCCGATTTATACCATCGCCTGGGCGTATTTGCGGTTAAGGTGCCGCCTTTGCGTGATCTAGGGGAAGACAGCCTGATATTGCTCGATCATTTCAACACATTTTATGCGCGTGAAACGGGCCAGCAGCCCTTTAAATTGGACGAAAGAGCTAAATCACGCTGGTTGAGCTATCACTTTCCAGGCAATGTGCGCGAGCTGCGTAATATCATTATCCGCCTCATTGCAAAATACGCGGGGCAAACCGTTAATGAGATGCAGCTTTCCGCAGAACTCGATTTATCGCGCCAAAACGAAATTGATGGTGTACCCGCCGTCACTAATAACGGCGACTTGTCAGGCTATGCCATGCAACATTTGCAAAATGAAGCGAATGTGAGTTTAGATCAAGTTTTAAAATCCTGGGAAAAAGCTTATGTTGATGCGGCAATGCGCATTACCCATGGTAATTTGAGCCAGGCCGCTAAAATGCTTGGCATCAACCGCACTACACTCTATAGCCGCATACAGTTACAAGAAGAAAGTTAAAATATAAGCCATATGTATCATATCTAGCTATGTATTATGTTCACTTCGGCCTAAAAGAGCCTCCATTCAAAATCACGCCCAATACCGAAGTCTTTTATACCGGCGGTAATCGCGGCGCTGTCCTAGAAGCCTTGATTTACGCCATTAACAGTGGTGAAGGCATTATCAAAGTAGTGGGTGAAGTAGGCAGCGGCAAAACTATGCTGTGTCGCATGCTGCAAACCATGTTGCCTGAAAAAATAGAAAGTATTTATCTGGCAAACCCTAGCGTTGCGCCCGAAGATGTGCTGCACGCCATTGCCTTTGAATTGCAGCTAAAATTACCCAAAAATGCAGACCGTTTAAAAGTCATGCAAGTGCTTCAGACTCACCTGTTGGCGAGGCATGCAGCAGGTAAGCAAGTTGTGATTTTTGTTGAAGAAGCGCAAGGTATGCCGCTTGCAACACTAGAAGAAATTCGATTGCTTTCCAACTTAGAAACCAAACACGACAAGTTATTGCAGATCGTATTATTTGGTCAGCCAGAATTAGACGAGAATCTGAATCAAGCCAATATCCGCCAGCTTCGTGAGCGCATTACACACAGCTTTAATTTGGCACCCTTACGCACAGAAGAAATCGGTGAATACCTTATTTTTAGGTTGCGTGCGGCTGGCTATTTTGGCCCGCATTTATTCTCGAAGGTCGCCATTTCTAAAATTGCATCTTCTGCAGAAGGCTTGGTGAGGCGCGTGAATATTTTGGCAGATAAATCACTGCTTGCAGCGTTTGCAGATAATGAATATCAGGTCACGCCAAAGCACGTGCAGGCGGCCATAGCCGATAGTGAATTCGGCGCAGAAAAATTAAAACAGCAAGCAAAGCAATCTCAATTGTTAATGTGGGCAGCCTTGCTAGCATTGGGCTTGGCGCTAGGCTATGCAGTAAGCATGTGGTCACAAAGGTCAGTCAACAAACTTCAGCAGACTAGAATCGCGGTGGCAGCTACTCAGCCAGAGCCTGAGCTGATTGTTAGAAATACTGATACTAATCAAACCACGAGCACACAGGCATCGCCCGTGACCACATCAGCAGCTCCTATAAATGCCGCTCCGCCAGAACCCACACCAGCCCCTCCAGTCATCACAGCAACAGCCAGCACACAAGAGGATATTTTAACGCGCCGCCTAAACGCTACTTCGGCTTGGCTGACGAGTCAGCCGCCCACTACGGTTAGCATTCAGTTGATGGGCGCGAACAGTGATGAGCAACTTAAAAGAAATCTCGAAACATTAAGTCGGCAAATGGAGTTGGACAATATTTATGTTTATCGTACTAAAGTCAATAATCAGCCATTTTTAACAGTGTTATATGGCAGTTTTGCCAACCGTTTTGAGGCGACCCAAGCTTTGGAAAAATTACCAGCAGAGCTACAAAAAAATCGTCCACAATTGCGCACTATTGCTGGGGTGTTGCAAGAAATCAAATAAAATTGTAAAAAAGCTAAATTTATAAAAGTTTCAAATAGTTAGTATTGCAATTTAATCCATATTATGCGATAACTATCAAAGTGTAAAAATCTTTGGGGGTAGGCACGTCGTGCTTAATAATAATATTAAAGTTTATCTGGCTGCATTTAGTTTGCTTGCTTTTATTGGCCTACTTCTTACGGCCTGTGCACATCAATCATCAGTAACACCCTCTACGGGGCATATTGATGGCGTGTCAACGTCACAAAGTACGCCGCAAAATAACGCTGCTGTCGCGCCCATTCCAAAACTCGTTAGAAGCAGCCCACAACTACCAACACCTAAAGCTACAACAAAAGCACAAACTTATAGCGTTGTCGTTAACGAAGTGCCGGTGAAAGAAATTCTGTTTGCATTGGCACGTGAAAGTAAACTTAATATTGACATTCATCCTGCTATACAAGGTCGCGTTACTTTAAATGCAGTCGATCAAACTTTACCAGCGATTTTAGAGCGATTGGCTAAACAGGTGGATTTGACTTATAAAATGGATGGCAATGTGTTGTATATTGCGCCAGATTCACCCGTGTTAAGAACCTACCAAATCAATTACGTGAATATGTCACGTGATACTGATAGTTTTATCGGTGCCGATGGCCAAATATCAAGCTCTTCCCAAATAGGAAATAGCACCTCGACCAGTGGCAATGGAGCCAACAATAGTTCGCGCACCTCTGTTAAATCAACTTCAAAAAACCACTTGTGGGAAAATTTGGTTCAGAATATTAAAGATATTCTGACTGAAACTGATAAAGAGGTACTCGTCTCCCGCATCGGTCTGGCAGGGCAGTCTGACAATCAAGCAAGCGACATACAAACAAAAAAATCAAATGATGCAAATGTTGCAAATAATAGCCAAGCTGATGCGGCGAAAGCTACCCTTGAGAGAGATCGTGAAAAGAACGAATATAAAACGCTGCTTGCTGCTAATGTGATTGCAAATGCTGAGACGGGAGTGATTAGCGTACGTGCCACCAATAAACAGCATGAAAAAGTGCAGGAGTTTATTGACAAGGTGATGGGTAGCGCAAAAAAACAAGTGTTGATTGAGGCTACGATTGTTCAGGTAATATTGAATGACGGGTATCAGGCGGGAATAGATTGGAGCCGCTTAGGTTCAGGCTTTACTTTTTCGCAAACACTGAGTCCCCCAAATTTACCTACGAACTCAGCTTTCGCAGCCGGTCAAGGGCTAATTGCAGGTTTTTCAAGTAAAAACATACTAGCTTCGATACAATTGTTGCAGCAATTTGGTGATACCAAAGTACTATCCAGCCCTAAATTGATGGTATTAAATAATCAAACTGCCGTAATGAAAGTAGTAACAAATCGAGTGTATTTTACCGTACAAGCGCAGCAATCACAGGCTTCAACTGGTGGGGGAGTTTTGTCTACAGTGACTACCACACCAAATACCGTGCCGATTGGCTTGGTAATGAGTGTAACGCCGCAGATTAGTGATGTTGGAACAGTCAATCTTAATGTAAGACCAACTATTACAAGTTCAAATGAGAATGTCCAAGACCCGAACCCTCAATTAACAGCAGTACAAAGTCTTATTCCTGTGGTACAAGTGAGTGAAATGGAATCCATGTTGCAGGTAGATAGCGGTAAAACGGCAGTATTGGGCGGGCTTATGCAGGACACCGTCCAGCGCACGACAAATAAAGTACCGGGTTTGGGCAGCATCCCGGGCATGGGTAAACTTTTTAATAGCCGTAATGATTTGAATAACAAAACTGAATTGGTGATTTTCTTACGCCCAACCGTTATTCCTAATGCGAGTTTAGAAAGTGACGAACTACAAAACTATAAGCAGTATCTGCCAGCGCAGCAATTACAAAACACGCTTAAAGAAGCGAATTAATTTGTTGGGCGAATGAATAATGAGTCTGCTAATTAAAGCGCTAGATAAAGCCCAGAACGCCAAAACTGAACAGGCTCAAGTAGAAAATGAAAATATCAAAGCCGAGCCTTCTGTCGCTAAACAAAAGCAAGCCGAAAAAGGTAACGCCAACGCGAATTTAGAGTTATCACTTACTCCTGCCGGCAGTTCACTTGCCGAGTCCAGCAATATACGGACTTCAGCAACAAACAGCGTTACAAAACAAAATAGTAGCAGTTCAACAACTTTACCTACTTCGAACGCATCAACCACTTCAGATCTATCCTCAAAAAGCGCAGCTAATGTTTTTTCTGCTAAAGGAATAGCTGATAAAAATGACAATAAAAGATTAGCTCTGATTGCGGGAGCTGGATTATTAGCCTTGCTAGCAATGGGGGTTTATTTTTATCGATTTATAGATAACACGCCAGACATTGTGATTCAACAACGCCATGTAGCGTTGAAGCCAGCTCCGCCAGTACAAAAAATAGTAAGTAACACCGATGCAACCCCCCAGGGGCAAGTTGGTGTAACGCAAAAAGCAGAACATGAGATGCCACCTGCGGTTACTTCTGACATGGAATTACAGTCAGTTGAAAACCAGCACAACACCGATAAAATTAAGCAGAAGAAAAAAACTATTGCTGCAGATGAAGAAGTTGCTGTAGCGGAGAATACGGTAGAAGTTAGCGAGCCATCTGATTCTACAAAATTAAGCAAAAAGACAGGTAAATCAAAAACCTTGCAATTTGGAGAAGCTATAGCCTCTCCAAGCGTTTCTATTAGCGTTACTAAAACCAAGCCTCAACCCAGTGTAAATCCAACGCTAATGAGCGCCTACGAGGCTTACAACGCAGGAAATGATTCGGATGCGCAAAAACTCTACAAACAAGTGTTGCAGCAAGATATACGGAACGTGGACGCCTTGTTAGGCATGGGCGCAATTGCTACACGGCAAGGCCGTATGGCAGATGCAAATGGCTGGTATGGCAAAGTCCTGGAAGTTGACCCTCGAAATAATTTAGCGCAAACAGCTATGCTAGATAATCAACAACAAGATGATCAGTCGCAAGACCATGCGCAGAACAGTGAAAGTCGCCTTAAAAATATGCTGGCCAAACGGCCAGACGATGCAAATCTGCATGTGGCGCTCGGTAATTTGTATGCCGAACAAAATCAATGGCCAGCAGCACAGCAAGCCTATTTTGAAGCTTACAGTTTGAATTCCAGCGCAGATAATGCTTTTAATCTAGCGGTGAGCTTGGACCAGATGGGCAAACCAAAATTAGCCTTGCCTTACTATCAACGCGCGCTAGAGCAAGCTTCCAGCACAAGTAGCATAGACAAAGCCGCGCTGGCAGCGCGTATAGCGGCAATTCAATAACTTAGAATTAATAATAACTGAAATTAAATAATGGCGGAGCAAAGACGTAAATTACGCTTAGGCGAATTGATGATACAGCAAGGCCTGATCAGTCAGGATCAGTTACGCATCGCATTAATTGAGCAAGAGCAAAACAACATACCACTTGGTCGCCAGCTGGTGCGCTTAGGCTTCGTATCCGAGAACATGGTACGCGATTTAGTCGCACACACCATTGGTCAGGAAAGTGTCGATTTAACCACAGTAGTGGCCGATGTGGATGCCTTAAGCATGGTGCCAGAAGACTTCTCGCGTCGATATCATTTGTTGCCGGTGGCTTATGAAGACGCTACCAAAACCATGATTGTAGCGATGGCGGATATGTTTAACGTGGTGGCGCTTGACCAGTTGCGCGCTATGTTAGGTGGGCAAATTCAGCTCAAACCGGTATTAGCAGCCGAGGCCCAGCTTGAAGAACATATCGATCAATTTTATGGCTATGAACTCTCGGTTGATGGCATTTTGCGTGAAATTGAAACAGGTGAAATCGATTACCAAAGTCTAGCTGCGGAAGAAGACGAATACACACAACCTGTAGTGCGCCTGGTTGGGGCATTATTAATGGATGCCGTCAAGCGCGGGGCATCAGATATCCACTTTGAACCTGAATATGCTTTTTTGCGTATTCGTTACCGAATAGATGGTGTTCTGCAACAAGTGCGCAGCTTACATAAAAGCTATTGGCCAGGTGTTGCCGTGCGCTTAAAGGTAATTAGTGGTATGGATATTGCCGAGACGCGCTCGCCACAGGATGGACGTTTAAACATGAATCTGTGCGGTCGCCCGATTGATTTCAGGGTTTCCTCACACCCTACTATTCATGGCGAAAACATCGTCTTACGCGTGCTGGATCGCGAAAGATCAATTATCCCCCTTGAGCGCATGGGGCTACGTACCAATACACTTGAACAACTTCAGTTGATGATGACACGCCCAGAAGGTATTTTAATAGTCACAGGGCCTACCGGTAGCGGCAAAACCACAACGCTATATTCATTGCTATCGCATCAAAATACCGAGTCAGTCAATATTATGACCTTGGAAGACCCTGTAGAATATCCTGTAACTCAGATGCGGCAAACCTCTGTGGCCGAAGTGAATAAGATAGATTTTGCTAATGGTATTCGCTCGATAATGCGCCAAGACCCGGATATTATTTTAGTGGGCGAGGTTCGTGATGCAGATACCGCCACGATGGCTTTCAGGGCTGCAATGACCGGACATCAGGTCTTCACTACCCTACACACCAATTCAGCTTTAGGCGCATTCCCTAGGTTGACTGATATTGGAATTTCCCCCGATATTATGGCTGGCAATATTATTGGTGTAGTAGCGCAGCGCTTGGTGCGTGTCCTTTGCCCACACTGTAAGGAGCCTGCCAAGCCGACCGATGATGAACGTAAAATTTTAGGCGTTAAACGCAATGAAGCCATTCAAATTTTCAAACATAAAGGCTGTAAGCGCTGCAATCAAACTGGCTACCGTGGCCGCATGGCAATAATGGAATTATTGCGAATCGATAGTGATATGGATTCACTCATCGCGCGCCGCGCACATTTTGATGAATTGCGTAAAATGGCACTTGAAAAAGGATTTTCTACTCTGGCCGATGACGGCGTACGGCGTATTTTAGAAGGCTATACCAGCATCGAAGAAGTGATGCGTGTGATTGACCTCACCGCTCGTATTTTTCATTAAGCAAAATTAAAGACATAATCAAATCGTGGCAACCTTTAATTACAGGGCAATTGATCAAACTGGCCGCCATGCACAAGGGCAGATAGATGCAATTAACGAGGTGGATTTAGAAATTCGCCTTGAGCGTATGGGTTTAGATTTAATTACCTTTAAATCGACCGTAAAGTCTAAAAAAGCATTCTCACAAAATAAAGTCAGCAACCGTGATTTAGTCATGTTTTGCTTTCAGCTTGAGCAACTCACCAGCGCTGGCGTGCCTATGTTAGAAGGTTTAAACGATTTGCGTGAAAGCACAACAAATCCATATTTTCAAAAGGTTATAGGTGCGCTAGCAGGAGAAGTAGAAGGCGGCAAAATGCTCTCGCAGGCCTTGGCGGAACACCCAGATGTTTTTGATGAGGTATTTGTAAACTTGGTGGCTGCAGGCGAGCAAACGGGTCAATTGCCGGTAGTATTTGATAATCTGACTAATACCTTAAAATGGCAGGATGAACTATTAGGTCAAACTAAGCGGCTACTGGCATATCCACTATTTGTATTGGTTGTAGTTATGGCTGCAGTCACTTTTTTAATGATATATCTTGTGCCAGAAATGGTGAAGTTTTTAAATAGTTTAGGCCAAGAGTTACCTCTAAATACCAGAATTTTAATTTTCATTTCCAATGCCTTTGTCAATTATTGGTGGCTCTTTCTAACTGTCCCGCTGGTTGTTATTACTGGCCTTGCAGCCTATATAAGACAAAGCCCAGAAGCACGTTATCAATTTGATTACATTAAACTTCAGTTGCCTTTAACAGGTGAAATTTTGCAAAAAATTATTATGGCGCGCTTTGCGCGTTATTTCGCATTAATGTATCAAACGGGTATCCCTATTTTGCAGGCAATTAAAACATGCGAAAACATTGTCGGTAACCGCGTAGTTGCGGATGCACTAAGCCGTGTGCATGCTCAGATTAACGCAGGCGATAGTATGAGCGACAGTTTCCACAATGCAGGCCTGTTTCCACCCCTGGTGGTGCGTATGATTAAAGTGGGGGAGAATACAGGTGCGCTCGACAAATCACTACTTAATGTCAGCTATTTTTACGATAGAGATGTGAATGAACTGATGCAAAAAATGCTTAAACTGCTAGAGCCAGCTTTAACTGTCATTTTGGGGCTGATTTTAGCGTTTATTATGATGTCAGTGCTAGGCCCAATCTACGCTTCATTTGGTAAAATGAAAATCTAATGTTAGAAAATTCTAAAAAATTAATTTTATGCGTCACCAATAATAGCTTAACTGCAGGCTTGTGGCAGGGCACAAAACTGCAAACATATGCAGTGTTCAACAATACCGACCAAAACTATACTGCATTTAGCGAATATTTAGCGCAGCACGGCAATACCAATATTTATTTAATCGTCGATGCGGTTGAGGAAGATTATAAGTTAGAAAGTTTGCCTCATACTACGGGTCGCGCACGACGCGAAATTGTCGATCGTAAACTCAATCAATTTAATCGCAATAGCTTGTACCGCACTGCGCATTTTATAAATCGTGCTACCGACAAACGCAAAGACGATAATTTTTTATTTGTAGCCCTCAGTAACGCCGATTTCTTGCGAGGATGGATGGATGCCATTCAAGCAAATCATGCACCGCTTGTAGGCGTGTATTTGCTGCCTATGATAAGCCAAGTGGCAGTACGTCAAATGAAACTGATGGCACCGCATATCTTATTATGCGAGCGATTATCTTCTGGCTTGCGCCAAACTTATTTGCACAACGGCCGCCTGCGCATGAGTCGTTTGGTACCCATGAAAGACGTTAAGCCTAACCAGCTAGCTTATTTTTATCTAGTCGAAATTGACAAAACGCGCTTGTATTTAATGAGCCAGCGTTTGATAACGGGTGAAACCCCTCTACAAATGGTTCTGCCAGCGGTAGATAGTACATACGATGAAATCGCCAAAAGCATAAGCCAGGAACAAGGTCTGGAGTGTAGAGCAGTTGATATTTTGGCTTTGGCCAAAAACATTCATATTGCTGAGGAGTTGGTTAAAACAAACCCAGAATTTTTGCATATGCAGCTGTTAGCAAATGGCAATGTGCCTGATAACCTAGCACCAGTCACGTTTAGAAAAATCCATAACCTCAATAATATCCGCCGTAAAATAAACATGGCAACCGCATGTGTCGCTACTGGTGGCATAGTATTGGCTGCATTTTATGCATGGCAAGGCCATAAACAAAAAGATCAGTTACAATTAATTGCAGCGCAAACCCAGCAGCAGCAGCAGCAATATGAAGAAGTTGCAAAAAATTTCCCAATAACGCCGATTCCCAGTACCGAGTTAAAAGTGGCAGTTGAATTAGCGAAAACAATAAAAAATAATAATCAATCACCTCGGCAGTTCATGCAAGTATTGAGTGGCGCTTTTGAAGTTTCACCAGAGATTGCATTAAGCAGAATACGTTGGATACAAACCAATGATAGAGAGATTAAAGATGAAGAAAGCAATGTAAAGTCCGCACAAAATCAAAATAATCAACCAATGACCATTACAAACAATAATCCTGCAAAACTCATTCAGGTAGGTTTTGTTAATGCGGAAATTAAAGGCTTTACAGGTGATTATCGTGCCGCGTTAAACAGCGTGAATAATTTTGTGAATCATTTGCGCGAAAATAACTTGGTTGATCAAGTGGTGGTGTTACAAGAGCCAGTCAACGTGAGTTCACTCGCCAACTTGCAAGGCAGCACTACCGATGAAAATGCCACAACAGAACGTCCACCCGCGATATTTAAACTTAAAGTCGTGTTTAAACCTACCAGTACGGGAGCAGCGTCATGAGCTTAACCCAGCAAGACTGGCGCAAACTACGTTACCCAATAATAGGGTTAGGAGGCACATTAATACTAGTGGGCTTGCTGGTTAGCTTTGCGGATCAGTATCGCAGTAAAAATGAAACAGCCTTGCAAACACAACAAAATATGCTTAACCAAGCCCGTCAAAAATACCAATCTTCGGGTTTAGAAAAAGAGACGATTGTTCAGTATCTGCCGATGTATAACGGTTTATTGGCCAGCGGCTTTATAGGTGAAGAAAGGCGCATAGAGTGGATAGATACTTTGCGAAAGATTCACGAACAACATAAATTATTCGATATTAATTACAGCATTGGCCAGCAAGAAAGTTATAAACCCAGTTTTTTGCCTAACTTAGGCAAGTTTAGATTGAATCGCTCAGTGATGAGCCTTAAATTAGATATGCTGCACGAGGGAGATTTATTAGCATTACTAGATGGTCTGCACGAGCAAACCACACCCTTTATTGTACGTGATTGCGAAATAAGACGTCCCATCGGTGCAGTGGTAAATATTAAAAACATGACCTCGAATATGCAAGCTAATTGCAATATAGATTGGTTAACATTACGCGACCCACAACTGGCGGGGGCTTTATGATGAAAAATTTAGCTTTAACTTTTATATTGTTTAGCCAGCTCACGGTTGCGGCAGAACCCATTGGCCGCCTGTTTACCACCCCTGCCGAGCGCAGTAATCTTGATTACTTAAGGCAAACCAGAAAATTAAACACACCAATTAAAGTTGAATCGCCGGCGGAAGCTGAACCAGCACCCATTGCGTTACCAAACGCCGTTAATTTGCAAGGCTATGTAAAACGTAACGATGGCAAACAAGGAACTGTATGGGTAAACAATCAAGCCATGCAAGAAAACTCCGGCAACAAGGATGTGATAGTGGGTAAATTGTCAGAAGACAGTAACCGTGTACCCATTAAATTACCTGCCAACGGCAAACACCTTAGTTTAAAAGCTGGCCAAGTTTATGACCCAGAAAACAATCGTGTGCACGAAGCACGGAGTCACGGTGCTCAAGGCGATAGCGGTATAATCGGCGATTAAAGTCATAGTTTTATGCAAAGGCAATTTAATAAGCAAAAAGGCATAGCACTAATTATTTTTGCTTTAATACTAGCATTAGTAGTAACAGCGTATTTAATCTCGCAACTGGATGGTACAAGCATTAAAATTGAACGCGAGAAAAAAACGGCAGCTGCATTAGCTGAAGCAAAGGCAGCGTTGATTGGATACCTTATATCCAATTCATTCCCAGGTACATTACTCTGTTCTGATACAAACAACGACGGTAGCGCTGACAATATAAGTGGAGTAGGTTGTGTTGCAAATATTGGCCGATTGCCATGGAGTGACCTTGGTCTTGCTGAGCCAAAAGATGCGGATGGTGAATGTTTATGGTATGCGCTCTCGCCAATTTTTAATAATCAAATGTCCATGGCTAACCGAATACTTAATCCAATCAATAGTTTAACCGCTGGCACAATTACCTTGCTGGATAATGCGGGGTCTGCTTTGCCAGCTAGTATTAATCCAGTCATTGCTGTAGTGGTTGCACCAGGACTGCCTGTTTCTGGACAAAGCCATTCTGGGGTAACCACTACATTTTGCACAGGAAATTCTATCGCATCTAATTATCTTGATAATACTGGTGGAATAAATAATGCCACCGGTAATGTAGTGGGGAATAATTACACTTTTATACTAGGAAGCCTTAGCAACAGCTTTAATGATAGGTTTGCCTACATCACGGCAAATGAAGTTTATCCTACCCTTAAAAAACGAATAATTAAAGAGATTTTGGGTAATGTTGCAGCGCCTAATGGCCTTGTAGATTATTACAATACCAATGCTGTCTATCCGTGCCCTTCAGCAACTCCTACTGGCAATTCTATTGCGCCACCATGTACGCCTTTATCTGGCTATGTGCCTTATAACGATACGGTATTAAATTTGCAGTATCTTAGCCTCGGTTCATGGTTGACCATTAATGGCTGGTTTCCTCGAGCTACCTATACCTACTACACTCCAGTGCACGTAAGAGTTACTATTACAGATGCATTTGGTAGCAACTATTGTGATGCAAATGGAAACATTTATACTTGCTCTTGAATATGGAACAGAACAAAAAATTTGAGTTAGGTTTTACTTTGGTCGAAATGGCCATAGTATTGATTATTATTGGCTTGTTGGTAAGCACTCTTTTAGCACCACTAAGTGCTCAGCGTGATTTAAAGGACTATAGTCAAGTACGAACTGATTTGGAGCAGATTCAAGAAGCTTTATATGGTTATGCAGTTGTCAACGGTAGTTTGCCATGCCCAGATACGAATGGGGACGGTATCGCGGATGCTTGCGGTGGGCTTACAAATGCTACTTCTACTGGCGGCAATATTCCATGGGTGACATTAGGAGTGCAGATAAGTGACCCTTGGGGAAGACCTTACCAATACCGAGTTAATGATTCATTTGGTACGATATTTTCTTTAAGTACAGCAGGTACTGGATTGGGTATTCTTCGAGTTTGCACAGATAGTACCTGTGTAGCAACTGTGGCAAATAATGTTCCGGCAGTAATTTATTCATCAGGTAAAAATGGTGCTGTTCAACCTCCAATTAGTGCAGATGAACTAGAAAATAGAGTAACTGCAGGAGCTACATTCGATCGCACCTTTGTTAGCCACAATTTTTCACCCACTTTTGACGATGTAGTGGTGTGGCTTTCTCCAAACATCTTGTTTAATCGTATGGTTACTGCTGGAAAACTACCTTAAATAAATGAACGACAATCAGCTTCTGCGCTACAGCCGTCACATTCTGCTCCAACAAATCGGTTATGAAGGTCAGGAAAAACTCAATCAAAGTCATGCACTGATTGTGGGTGCAGGTGGATTGGGTTCTCCAGTAGCCCTATATTTAGCGGCTTCTGGTATTGGTCAACTCACCATCTGTGATTTTGATAATGTGGATTTAACCAATTTGCAACGACAGATTATTCACACTAAGCAAAGTGTAGGTATCAACAAAGCTGTTTCCGCGCAGCAAACTATTTATGAAATCAATCCCGATGTGGTGGTGCAAACCATTCAAAAAAAATCTAACGAGGCTGAGTTTAGAATACTAGCCAAGCAGGTAGACGTAGTGATTGACTGCTCTGACAATTTTGCCACGCGCTATGCTTTAAACCGCGTGTGTTTACAACTTAAAAAGCCTCTGGTTTCTGGCGCAGCGATTGGCTTTGAAGGGCAAATCACTGTGTTCGATTTTCGGCATGAGAACAGTCCGTGTTACCACTGTCTGTTCCCCGACAATGGCGAAGATACCGATTTGCGTTGCGCGACCAATGGTGTATTTGCGCCGCTGGTGGGCATGATAGGTACAAGCCAGGCAGCCGAGGCGTTAAAGCTTATCATGAATATTGGCGAGAGTTTGCAAGGCAGATTGCTGTTGCTTGATGCGCTTGCAATGGAGTGGCGCAGCATCAAGCTAGCGCGCGACCCAAAATGCGCGGTGTGTGGTTAGGCGATTTTTGTAGTTTGCTGTCATTCAGAGTCAAGCAAGGAATCTAGTTAATATGAACAAGATGCTGAATTGAGTTCAGCTTGACATAAATTCGTATATTAACAGTTTAAAAAATCTACTTTCCGCCCACCAAGCTTTTTACGGCACCCACCAAATCCCCTGGCATCATTACAATTTTACTATTTTCAGATGCTGAAATTTTTTGCAAAGCCGCTATATAACGATCGCCCAATAAGAACATCGCTGAAGCATTATTTTCTTTTACAGCTTCGGTAATATATTTAATGGATTCTGAGGAGGCTTTGGCAGCCACCATTTGCGCTTCCGCATCTTTACGTGCAGCTTCCAAACGCGCTTCAGCATTCAAGATAAGTGATTGTTTGGCGCCTTCAGCTTCGGTTACCACAGCAACCCGCTCGCGCTCAGCAGCCGCTTGTCTCTCCATGGCATCTTGCATATTTTGAGATGGTTTAATATCTTGAATTTCTACCGATTTGACCGTTAAACCCCAATCTAGGGCCTCATTAGCAATGGCTTCCTTAAGCTCTGCCTTAATACGGTCACGTGATGTAAGCGCTTGGTTTAAATCCATGCCGCCAATAATTGAACGCAAGCTGGTTTGCACCATGTTGCGCATGGCTTCGCGAAAATTCTCAATGCCATACACCGCGCGCTCAATGTTCGAGACCTTAATAAAAGCAAGCGCATTAGCCAAAATAACAGCATTGTCACGTGTAATCACCTCTTGCTCCGGTACTTCTAAAATAATATCTTTAGTGGTGACTTTATAGCTTACTCTGCTGAAAATAGGGTTAATAATGTGCAGGCCTGGGGTGAGTACGCCTGCAAATTTGCCCAAGCGCTCTACCACCCACTCCTCACCCTGCGGGACAATACGCACCCCTTTTATAATAGCGACAATGACTAAAAATATAAGTACTAAACTAAATGCGGTCATAATATCTTCCTAATAATTTAATTGGTTTTTTTTACGCGTAATTCATTTCCTTCGACGGCCACCACAGTTGCATCGCTCCCAGCGTCAATAGTCTCATCCGAAATAGCGGCCCATTCGCGGCTCCCCATTAAGCCTTGCGTAAAGCGAATTCTGCCATTTTGAGTTGGGCTGCAAGCCTTTATTACCGTACCTATGCGGCCGATCTCCTCGCCTTGTGCCTGCCCTACTCGCGGGTATTTTTCAGTTTTTTTGTAATTGAGTTTCCAAATCGCGAGCGAACTGATGGAAAGTGCCGCAAACATGGCGAATTGTATGGCATGTGGAATATTGGGAAACATCCACATGGCGATGGCTACACTTAGAGCCGAAATACCAAACCACAACACATAGAATGTACCTGAAGCCATTTCAACAGCCAATAAAACCAAGCCAATCGCACCCCAAACCCACATTGCTTCAATCATTTTAATCCTTTAAATGACACTAAACGTTCCTAGAAATATCCTAGCACTAATTTAATATCCTATAATAAAATTCCAAACTCAATATAAAGAAAAATAATTATAACAACTTATATTGATATTCTATTATATTATATTATATAAAATATTCTCGAAATAAACTCATAAAATGAGTGTAAACTATTGATTGTTAATAGAGTAATGCTAGAATTAACCCTAATGGCAAATTATTATAAACTCGCTATACCCTCTGATCGTATTGAGCGTCTACAATACGTTAAACGCATGTTCCCGCAGGCGGCTGGCTCGTCATTAGGTGACGAATGGCGCGGTGGCAGACACGAAGCATTAAAACGGCTTAATACGATTGATATTGAGGCTTACAATCGTAATCATAATTTTATCAATGGTTCTGTATCTGGACTTTCGCCGTATATACGGCATGGATGCATCACTTTAAAAGAAGCTTTAGATAATGTACGTTCCCGCTTTGGTGCACAAGCTGAACCTTTCGTGGAGTCACTTGCTTGGCGCGATTATTGGCGTCGTGTCTGGTATCAATTGGGTAATGGTATATTTAGTGATATTGAAGACCCTAAAGTAGCCCTAGGCGATAAATTATTGCCAGACTTCATTCGCCAGGGCATTACTGGTTTGCCTTGTATGGATGGTTTTATTCGCAACCTTTTGCAAGATGGCTATGTGCACGGCCATGCGCGTAAATGGTTTGCTGCTTATATGGTGCATTGGCTTAAAGTTGATTGGCGTGAAGCCGCCGATTGGTTTGAAAATAATTTACTCGATGGAGATAAAGGCTCGAATCATCTTTCCTGGCAGTGGGTAGCCTCGTTAAATAGTTCTAAGCCCTATTACTTTAACAAAGAGAATTTAGCGCGCCATACGGGTGAGAAATATTGCGCAACTTGCAAAGTGAATTGCCCATTTGATGCGAGTCACGAGACACTTAACGATAAGTTATTTGGCAATACCACCCCTGAAAACGCCAAGATTCATCGCGTAATCATGCCTGAGAAAACGCAAATATCAACGCATCAAGCTGTTGCTGTATTTGTGCATGATGAAATGCTCTCCGCAGCGCATCCGTTATTACGCAAACCCATGCCTAAGATTTTTGTGTTCGACGCTATGCTGCATGGCAAATGGCCACTTAAACGCATACAATTTTTAGCGGATTGTTTAAACGAGTTGCAGGATGTGGAAATCTGGATCGGCGATATGCGCGAGGTCGTCAAAGCTCGTGGTGTAGGTCAAATAGTGACTCAGGCAACGCCTAATACCCAAGTAAAAGCAATGCTAGAACCATTTAATCCAATATGGCAACCAGAAATAAAATTTACTGATGCGGAAATCAGCGAAAAACGCCTAAAACGCTTTTCACGTTACTGGGATAAAGTAGGGCCAGAACTGTTTGGCGATAAAATTAATCTCCAACCATAAAATAAGGGGACCCATGGCATGATTTTTTATATTGCATTTGCATTAATTTTGATTTACTTCATCATTATTTATAACAGTCTGGTGAGTGTTAAAAATAATGTTGAAAAAGCTTGGGCGAACATAGATGTATTACTTAAGCAGCGCCATGATGAATTACCCAAATTGGTTGATACCTGCAAACAATACATGCAATATGAGCAGGAAACCCTCAATAAAGTAATACAGGCACGCTCCCAGGTTTTTGCTGCAGGTGAATCTAAAAACGTTGGGGCTTTAGGTACTGCGGAAGGCAATTTAAAAAGCAGTCTTGGGCATCTGTTCGCAGTGGCAGAATCCTATCCTGAGCTAAAGGCCAATGAACAGTTTATGCAATTACAATCCCGCATCAGTGGCTTAGAAAGTGCCCTTGCTGATAGGCGTGAGTTTTATAACGATAGTGTAAATATCAATAATGTTCGCATTGAGCAATTCCCGGATTTATTTATTGCTAGAATATTTAATTTCGAAGCTTTTGATTTGCTAAAGTTCGCGAGTGAGGACTTAAAAGACGTTGACATTAGCCAGCGTTTCAATTGATAACTTAAATCATGCTGAATGGCTTGTTGCGTGGTTTTTATACTGATGCGATAACTTCTAGCAGTTATTTAGGAGTGCTGATATTAGCGTTATATTCTCACCATAAACACATTGGGCAAATCTCATTAATATTAATAGCTGCAATCAGTTTGTTTGCCTGGATATCGGCCTATAAACGCAGTCGTACGATTGCCGATATTGCCACTTCGCGCATCGGCTCCGCTGCGCAAGGCTACGTTGAACTATATGGTCGCGCAAGTGTGGATGCAGACAACCTCATCAAAAGCCCACTTAGTGGCATCTCCTGTATCTGGTTTCGCTATAAGGTGTACAGCAAAGAAAACAGCGACAGAGAATGGCGCGAAGTCAGTAGCGGCACAAGTGAGAGCACGTTTGAAATCCAAGACGGAACAGGCAAATGTCAGGTAGACCCGGATAATGCCGAAGTGATGTCTCCTGACCGGCAAGTCAGCTACCAAGGCGGTTATAAGCATGTTGAAGAGATACTTTATGCAGGCGGCTCAATTTACGTGCTAGGCGAATATTCAACTATAGGTGGAGCAAATTCCGAGTTGAGCATGAATGATGATGTAAGTGCCCTGCTTACTGAATGGAAAAAAGACCCGATTCAACTTAAAAAGCGTTTTGACCTTAATGGGGACGGTGAAATTGATATGCAAGAATGGGAGCTTGTCAGACATGCAGCGATTAGAGAAGTAGAGAAACAGCATCAGGAAATTCGCGCTGAAATGGGTGTTAATATCATTCGCGCACCCCGCGATAGCAGAATGTTTCTGATATCCAGCCTATCTTCACAAAAACTTAGACAACGTTACATGCTGTGGAGTTATTTTCACTTAGCCATCTTTATTTTAGCAATAAGCGCTATCCTTTTTTGGCACAAATAAAGCTTTTTATATTGGGTATCTGTAAAATTTTGTTTATTTTCAAATTTAGGCACTTAACTTTTCATCAAGCCAAATCTTTACTAATGACTGATAAGGAACATCGCGCTTGTTGGCTGCTAACTTTAAGCGTTCAAGCATATCTACCGTGACACGAATTGAGATTGACTTGGTACTTGGCTTTAAGTTAGGAAGCCTTATTTTTTTAGCTTTATCCCAATCCAAGTAGTCAGTACTGTCTGTTACAGCCCAGAAAGCTGCTTCTTCTGCCTCAGTTTTAAACACTGGCATTGGTTTAAGTTGTTTCATATTTAGCCCTTTCTTTTTTGTGCATATCACGCGCTGAAATTACTCTTATCTCGGTTAAGTCTTTACGTAGGGTAAAGGTAACGTGCAGTAGTCTGTTGTCATTGGTTCGACCAAGCGCGTGGAATCTTGTTTCATTTTGACTGTGCTTTTCGTCAGAAAGAATAAGCAAAGGTTCATTGAAGAATATTTGCTCAGATTCTGATTGCGGTACTAAGTGAGATTCATTTTTTTCCGCATTGCCAGAATCCCAATCAAAACCTGTAATAAGCAGCCAATCAATCATATGGGTATACTATCATAATATACATTAATAAATTAACAAATTTTGCAAAATATATGAACATCATTTCAAACTTCAAATACACTTAAGTTTACGAAGATCCTTTATTAATTTAAGTTTTTACCAAAGTAAACTTCAGTAAAAGCGGCAATAGGCTGTGTTAAAATTGCCCCCATGAATACTGGCACGCAAAACACAGGAAACACACTGGCTAAATCCTTCGACCCCAAAATCATAGAAAGTAAATGGTACGAATTTTGGGAGAGCAAAGGCTATTATGCCGCCGGCTTAAACCCAGATGTACACGAAAATTTCTGTATTCTACTCCCACCACCTAACGTAACCGGTACGTTGCACATGGGGCATGGCTTTAACCAAACACTGATGGATGCTCTCACACGCTACCACCGTATGTGTGGTGATAATACGCTATGGCAGCCCGGTACGGATCACGCAGGTATCGCTACGCAAATCGTTGTAGAACGTCAATTGGATGCACAAGGCGTTTCCCGTCACGATTTAGGCCGTGAGAAATTCCTAGAAAAAGTGTGGGAATGGAAGGATCATTCAGGTTCTACTATTACTCGCCAAATGCGTCGCTTGGGCACTTCTCCTGACTGGTCGCGTGAACGCTTTACCATGGACGCCGGCTTGAATAAAGTAGTAACAGAAACCTTTGTGCGCCTGTATAACGAAGGGCTTATTTATCGCGGCAAACGTTTAGTGAACTGGGATGTGAAGCTAGGTACGGCCGTTTCTGATCTAGAAGTGGTGCAAGAAGAAGAAGATGGCTTCATGTGGCACATCAACTATCCGCTTGCCGATGGTTCTAGTCATTTGACAGTAGCAACAACCCGTCCTGAAACCATGCTGGGGGATGTGGCGGTAATGGTGCATCCGGAAGATGAACGCTATAAACACTTAATTGGCCAAAGCGTCAAACTGCCATTATGTGACCGTGAAATTCCAATTATTGCTGATGATTATGTCGATAAAGAATTCGGTACAGGTGTGGTAAAAGTCACCCCTGCGCATGATTTTAATGACTATGCGGTAGGTCAGCGCCATAAGTTGCCAATAATAGGCATTTTAAATTTACAGGGCTTTGTGAATGATGCTGCGCCTACGCATTATCAAGGACTGGAACGTTTTGCAGCACGTAAGCAAGTAGTAGCTGATTTAGAGGCACAAGGCTATTTAGTTAAGACAGACAAACATAAGCTTAAAGTACCCCGCGGCGACCGTACTGGCGTTGTGATTGAGCCTATGCTCACTGACCAGTGGTTCGTTGCGATGAGCAAACCCGCTGTAGATGGAAAATCAATCACTCAAAAGGCACTGGATGTAGTGGCTAGCGGTGAGATTAAGTTCTACCCGGAAAACTGGGTAAATACTTATAATCAATGGCTGAACAACATTCAAGACTGGTGTATTTCTCGCCAGTTATGGTGGGGGCATCAAATTCCTGCCTGGTACACAGATAGCGGAAAAGTGTATGTTGCACACGACGAAGCTGAGGCGAAGGTGTTAGCTGCAAAAGAGGGCTACACAGGCCACTTGAAACGTGACGATGACGTGCTAGACACTTGGTACTCCTCTGCCTTATGGCCATTCTCAACACTAGGCTGGACAGGTGATACCACAATTGACGCACAAAACCAAATCTTGCAGCAATATCTGCCCTCAAGTGTATTAGTTACTGGATTCGACATCATCTTTTTCTGGGTGGCGCGCATGGTGATGATGACAACGCATATCACCGGGAAAATCCCGTTTAAGCATGTGTATGTACATGGCCTGATTCGCGATGCAGAAGGCCAGAAGATGAGCAAATCTAAAGGCAACGTGCTTGACCCGATTGACTTGATTGACGGCATTTCGCTGGATGATTTAATCGCAAAACGTACGACTGGCTTGATGAACCCCAAGCAAGCCGAGCAGATTGAAAAACGCACGCGTAAGGAATTCCCAGAGGGTATTGCCGCTTACGGGACTGATGCTTTAAGGTTTACCTTTGCAGCGCTTGCCAGCCCTGGTCGCGATATTAAATTTGATTTACAACGTTGCGATGGTTACCGCAATTTCTGCAATAAATTGTGGAATGCCACTCGTTTTGTATTGATGAACACAGAAGGCCAAGACAACGGCTTTGATGCGGCAAGCTGTGGCGAAGGCGGCCGTAAGTTCTCTCAGGCGGATCGTTGGATTGTAAGCATATTGCAACGCACAGAAGCCGAAGTTGAAAAAGCATTTACAGACTACCGCTTCGACTTGGCAGCTAAAGCCATTTATGAATTTGTATGGGATGAATACTGCGACTGGTATTTAGAATTAGCTAAAGTACAAATTCAAAACGGTAATGATGCTGAAAAACGTGCTACACGTCGTAGCTTGTTACGAGTGTTAGAAACAGTTCTGCGCTTAACGCACCCGATCATGCCGTTTATTACTGAAGAAATTTGGCAAACCATTGCGCCAATGACCGAGAAGCATGGTGCTAGCATCATGCTGGAAGCCTATCCAAAAGCGCAGCCTGATAAATTGGATGACACCTCTGAAGCATGGGTTGCACAGTTGAAACAAATGGTCGATGCTTGCCGCAGTTTACGTGGTGAAATGAACATTTCTCCCGCAGCACGTGTGCCTTTATTTGCAGCAGGTGATGCTGATAATTTAGCAGTGTACGCCCCCTATTTAAAAACCTTGGCTAAGTTGGAAGACGTAGCCATTGTTGCCGAGTTGCCGCAAGCTGATGCGCCAGTCATGTTGGTAGATGACTTTAAACTGATGTTAAAAGTTGAGATTGACGTTGCAGCTGAAAAAGAGCGTTTGGGTAAAGAGATTGCAAGACTAGAAGGTGAAATCGCTAAGGCTAATAGCAAGCTCAATAACGAAAGCTTTGTGGCACGCGCGCCAGCAGCGGTGGTAGCGCAAGAAAAGGCAAGAGTGGTGGAATTTAGTGCAAGTTTGGGAAAACTGCAAAGCCAGCTTGCTAAATTAAACTAAGACCTCGTACCTAGGCTCACATTTAGTGGTCAAAGAATAGTTTCTGCAAAGCAAGTGATACGAGGCGCAGACCGATTGCCTCACTAAAAATGTTCTTAAAAGCGCTTTTTACTTGGATGATTCAGAGAAGATAATCTTAAATAAATAAATTCACGTCCGACTCGCCGGCAAACTCAAAAAATGTCGCGGCACCACCAAACTCAATCCCCTCGATAAAATCTGTGGGTTTAAAGTCGAATAAGTCTACGGTCATTTGGCAGGCTATAAGTTTAACGCCGCTTTCAATACATGCTGCACGTAAATCTTCAATAGATGCAACACCTTTATTCGCGATCTTTTGCTTCATCATCATGGTCGCCATGCTCTCCATACCTGGTAGCATTTGCACAAAATTAGGCATTGGGATAGGCATAGGCATGGCAGGGTTGCCCAGAGGCGAAACTTTCAAATCACTCAAGTCTTTTTTGAGTAATGTTAAGCCATAAAAAGTAAAGAATATTTGCACTTCATAATCCAGTGCCGCGGCGGTAGAAGCCAAAATAAACGGCGGATAAGCCCAATCCAAACTACCTTTAGAAGCAATAAGAGCGAGTTTTTTAGCCATTTCGGTATACCTTAGTCGGCGCGTTTTTTGATGTAAAACGTAAATTCACCGTTAACGTTGTCTTGCTGTAATAGTTCATGCCCAGTTTGTTTGCAAAATGCCTGAAAGTCTTTAACAGAGCCTGAGTCTGTGGCCATTATTTTTAATATTTGGTTTGCATTAATTTCGCTTAAGCCCTTTTTGCAGCGCAAGATAGGCAAAGGACAATTCAGATTTTTTGCATCAATTTCTTTATCAAATTCCATCATTTTCCAATCAGAATCAACATATTGAATAGTTATTTTTTCTTACTTAATAGGTAGCCGGCTTTGCCCCAAGCGACCACACCGCCAACAAGGTTAAACACGTCTTTCTTTCCTTTACTAACAGCAAAATCTGCTGCGTGAGCTGAACGTATCCCGCTGTGGCAGTAAAATACTACAGTATTCGCCTTCATCAGTTTTTCATATTGTACAGGCAGCATTGAGAGTTGAATATGTATTGCGCCAGGGATAATGCCGCGCGCGACTTCATCATCATTACGCACATCTACCAAAAGCACTTTCGGTTTAGTGATAAGTTCAAATAAGTCGCTTGCTTCAATCTCAGAATAGCTTTTCATGATAAGTCCCAATAAGTATGCCTATTGTACACATGAAATACCAGCAGTTGAATGCTTAAGAAAGTTGAATGAATTTCAAATTTGGTAAACTAGAAATATTTCTGTTTGCCTTGTTAAATAACTCAACTTAGATTTCCCAAATCTGCTCACGCGTTTTACAAAATCTTTAGCTGGAGCCGTAAATGGATGAGAAGAAAGGGGTTATTTTATGTAAACTGCCTTTTCATTCACAATATGAAAAAATTGACTCTGCCAATATTGCCAAACAAACCAAATTGTCTACCCTATTTGTCAAAATATAAATGAAGTTTTGGTTGGCCCGAATGGGCTATAGTCGAACAAGTTGTATAGATATAAGCTACGTATAACTTAGTAGGATTGTAGTGTACTAAAGGTTGGGAAGTTGATTATGAAATTCAGTAAATTAGTTTGTCTTGTAGCGGTTGCGTTGTCGGCTTCAACTTTTGCCGTATCAGCCTATGCAGACATTACCGTTTACACTGGATACTACGATCTGCCTCAGGGCGTAAATGGGAATCCAAGCGCATTGCCAGACCCGTGGATAAACAGCCCGAATACCATTTTCGATGGCAGTGCCGCTCTAGCCACGTCGGCTGACCCGGATGAGTCCGCAGTACTTTTCCATAATTCTAGTACACAAGCCTTTACCATTAGCGCTTTCAAGATCGTGTCCCCAGATCCATCAGACCCTTGGACATGGAAGATTTGGGACTCCCTTATCGGAAGCGGCCAGACCATTGCGCCTGGTGGAAACCTGATTTTCACTGGGGTCGCTAACGCTGACGTATCACATTTGGACGGCAGCGATGGCGAGTTAAATAACTCAACTATCTATTGGACTATCAATGGGGTTAAAGGGTCGGCAAAAGACGTTACAATCAACAATGGAATTGATATTAGCCTAGCTACAGGCGTGCTGACCGGTTCTATCCACGGTTATGGTAACGAGACGCTGCCATGGGTACAAATTGCAAATATTTCCGCTGTGCCTGAGCCTGAAACTTATGCTTTGATGATTGCTGGCTTGGGGCTAATCGGATTTATGGTGCGTCGTAAGTATACTGCTCACCTCCAATTGTAACTATTTGACAAGTCATTAAATAAGTAGTATTAAGTAGTATTTATTAGCTGAAGTAATTAAGAGGTGCGTTTATCATGAAAATAAAACTTACAACTGTCGCGCTATTATCGGCATTTTCCATTTCTGCATATGCTCTACCTGCTACCATCGGCAGCCCTGCAGGCATTGAGGCCAGTATAGTTGACAGTGGAAATTTTAACCTTTCAGGTGGTGAAGGTTCGCTTGGTCTTTCTTATTTAGGCAAGGAATGGATAAACTGGGGCACTCATGCTTCCTGGTCATGGCTTACATCCTCTCTCACCCCTTTAGGGGTCAACACAGATGGCGGCGCAAATCCATTGGGAGCCACCATTTTGGGTTCTAATCCAACATCTTTCGTTATAAATGGTAATCTTGGTGGTACCAGTGGCCTTTCCTTTGTTCAGCTTGTAAGTCTAAATAGTTCCAACCAACTAGGGGTAACCGTTCAACTGATCAATAACTCTGGGAAAGATATTACAGGCGTGAAATGGGGCGTTGGTCTTGACCCTGATATCAATCTATCAGTTGGCGGTGGTTATAACACCCTGAACACTATTCTGGGACAGGGTACAAATGCAGCCGTTAGCGCATTTGGTGACTTGGCTGGTCAGAAACTGACTCTAGCTAACACCACTAGTGCTTCTGCTTTCGATATTGCTGCTTACATCGGCAATGATTGCTGCACCCCAGTTGACCCTGCAGCTGCGATTCTCGGAGCGCAATCTTTAGGATTTTCTAATAATGCTGATGATTCTATCAGTTTAGCCTACAATATTGGCACCATTGGCGCACGTAAGACTATTAGTTTTGGTTATTCTTACACTATCACAGCCGTGCCTGAACCTGAAACCTATGCCATGCTGCTGGCGGGTATTGGTATGATTGGTTTCGTAGGATTCCGCAGAAACCTGCAAGCCTAATTAAGATTAGTGACACTAGAATGAATAATGGGAGCCAGGGCTCCCATTATTCATTTTGGTAGATAATTACGCAAATCTGATTAAACCGTTTAAAGTTTAAAAGTCTATTTTCCCAACGAAGATGTGCACAATAAATTAATGACAACAATGTATACACCATCACATATCAATAACTAAACAAATTTATTCTTAGTAAAGTGTTAAAAAACCTTGCAAGCCATGCACATAAGCCTATATCTACATATAGCAAAAACGGGAGCAAAAGCTCCCGTTCATATTTCTTGAATTAATACTTCTAATTAAACTTGATTTTTCTTGCGACGACGTGCCATAAAGCCAATCATACCTAGACCTATAAGCATCATGCCATATGTCTTTGGCTCTGGTACAGCAGTTACGTTAGCTACTATTCTTCCAGTATTGTCAGGAGTATAAGTGTCAAAATAGTACAATTCTAGACTAGTGCCTTTTGCTGTTCCTGTATAGTTTGTACCAATTAAAAAGTACGTGCCTGAGTTACCCCATTCTCCAACCAGCGAACCAAAAGGTGCCTTTAAGCCACCTAAATTTAATAAACCAAAGTCTTGACCAATTAAAGTGCCAGAAGGTTGTCCAGAAATATCCGCACCTGTAGCATATAAATTGCCTGTAAGTCCGTCTGCGTTTGACCAACGCGGCAAAACTCCAGCACTCCATATTTGGCTAGGATCGACAGTTACCGCAAACGATTCACCAATCGTAAAGGGCGTTAACACCTGCGCGCCAGTGCCGGTGCCACTGTTTGTAGAATTAGCAAGCGCATCGACCGTGACAAGCTCCGCCATGGATTGAAGTGGAATAGATAAAACAAGTGCTGATGCTATCCCAATTAGACTCTTTTTCATTTAAAATTCCTTTTTTCTTGGCAACCTAGATACAGGTTACAATTCTTCATCTAACCACATGATAACATTAATTTATCTTAATGCAATACTTCATTGAGCGAACCCATTAGTTTAATTGATCGAATCTAAAATCTACTTCATATAGTGAAATATGATATCAATATTTTGGGTAGATTTACAATTTGCCATTTCAATGTAAAAGCAACTTATATGAATTTTTCAGTAAATTAACTCATGAATTTGATTTGCTGATTGCCGTCGTTAGTTAAGCAGGAACTTGAGCCCATTGAAATAGTTTATATATCTCGATTGAATAACAAAAATGGGAGCCGAAGCTCCCATCTGTATTCATGAAAATATTGAGATTAAGCTTGTTCGTTCTTGCGACGACGCACCATAAAGCCCACCAACCCGAGTCCAGCTAGAAACATACCATAGGTTTCTGGTTCTGGCACTGCCTGAACACTAAAGCTCAAATCCTGAAAATCATTATCACCAGTCGGATAGGCCCTGTCAGCCAGCCCAACATACGCCAATTGACTTGGACCTGCAAAGGGCGATGTGCTAAGCGAAGCATTCACGAGGTACGCTCCCTGGCCGGGATTTACACCCCCGTTATCCAGTGTATACGTGAGCCCCCCAGAAATATGAGTTAAGTTATATACAAAGTGGAACATAACATCTCCCGGAACGCTGGGCAAACTAATTATTTTCCCAACGCTCGTAGCAGCTAGGCTTCCATAGGTATAATTAATAAAATAATCCCCAGCGGCTTCAGCGGCAGCTCTATTTGTGCCGAACCAAACCTCATTAGTGGACGTAGCATCACCGGCACCAAGGTATTTAAAACCGAGTGAAGGTGCATCAGTGGTGAGTAATCCATCGACATACCCCCCTGTCCCAGTAGGAACACCTTGACCAGACTCTGCCTTGAAGGTGTCTATGTTTGGGTCGTATGCTCCGTTTGAGGTAATATTAAGGATTGCGGCATTAACTGTGACGGTAAAACCAAGCAATGAAACCACACCGATATATAGTAATTTATTACGCATGATTCTCTCCTACAAACTTACATAAATAGATTTCCACCATTCCTAACATTTCTAATTGGTGGTAATACAATAACATTGTTAATTCACAGCTTATACCACTTCTTATACTAAGGTTATTATATTTATCATTCCTGTTCTTGAATATACGTGCAAGCACCTAATTAGTAAATATTATTTAAAGCAGAAACTGAAATGCGCTGTCATGAAATGATGATGACTTTAGCGAGTAGTACTACTTTGAGAATAATTAATCGCCGTTCTTACGACGACGCACCATAAAACTGCCACACCCAGACCAGCCAACATCAAGATGTAATATTTGGGTTCGGGAATTTTTTTAATCCTTAAATTTTTTAATACCCAGCAACTGTGCAGAAATTGTAAAAATAAAAATAGAATTGGTAACAAAGTATCTCTTCCATAAACGTCTAGGGTCAGAAGCTAATCGATGCAACCACTCTAAGCCTGCGTTTTGCATCCACTTTGGAGCGCGTTTGGTTGTACCTGCATGGTAATTAAAAGCAGCTCCGACACCGATCATCACCGCGTTGACTTTGCCGCGCTGCTCAAACATCCAGCGCTCCTGCCGTGGGCAACCCAAGCCGATAAATATCACATTAGCCCCTGAATTATTAAGGCGTTCGACAACTTCAGCATTTTCTGTCGCAGTTAACTCTCGGAATGGCGGAGAGTACATTCCGGCGATTTGCAATTCTGGAAAAGAAGTTCTCAAGCGTTCTTTAAGAATGGTAAGCACGTTATTTGTACTACCATAAAAGAATATTTTCTGGCCGGTTTTTTCTGCTTTATCACAATAACACCACATCAAATCCGGTCCATTAATTCGCTGCTGTGTGGGAAATCCCATTTTGCGCATAGACCAGGCAATCGGCATCCCATCTGGCGTAGCCATATCCGCTGCATTCAAGTTACTGCGATGATTATTGTCAAGTAACGCGGTTACAACAGAATGAACGTTGCAAAGAGCTACATATCTTGATTCGTGTTTAAGCGCCCAACTACAAATTTTACTGATAGTATCTTCCCATGAAGATGCATCTATATGACTACCTAAAACATTGGCGCCTTTTCGGAGATGATTATTCATTCCAAAGCTTTATTTTATTGATTAATTGAATGATACTCCAGCCTTCTTGTATTTCAAAAAAAATACCTTTTAATATAGTAAATAATTATATTAAAAGCTTATTAAATAACTTATAAAACCAAATTTATTAGCATGAATATCAAATATTATTATTTAATATTCTAAACAAATAACACGTGAGCAACTTGTTCTTTATCAAGTTTATCAACAATAATCTGCATAACAAATTAAACAATGTTAATAATCATGACTAACTTAATTGAGATGGTTGTGAGAATAGTTACATTTATAATTTCTTTTAACTTTCAAATTCGACTGATAATTCATTTCCTAATTCTCTAATAGCCTCACGATAAATCGCAATGAGTTGATCATAGTTTCGGTCTGCAGTATATTTGTTCTCATAAAGTTTGCGAGCATTAAGACCCATCTGACGCATCTGTTCAGGGTTTTGATTTGCCCATAACAACTTGGCAGCCAAATCTTTAGCGTTACCCGGCTCAAACAAAAGTCCGGTAACATTATCTTCAATGAGTTCAGCGAGGGCTCCAATACGACTGGCAATCACCGGCAAACCGCAAGCAAAGGCTTCCACTAACGTACGTGGAAAGTTTTCATAACAAATACTAGGCAAAATTAGCGCGATAGATTGACTCATTTCAACATGCACATGCTCACTCGACAAAGCCCCTAGCGCCTGTAAGCCTGTCACACCATCAAGAAGAACGGCCTCTGGGCCCTCTCCTGCAACACTTACAGAAATATTACTCAATTGTCTCATCGCTGCTATTAGGACATCCACACCTTTCTCAGCAGACAATCGTCCAACAAATAGAAACCCTTGACGGTGAGTAAGTGAAGGTGCGGGTAAATCAACAAAGTTAGGTTTAATTACAACACACTCCTCTGGTAAACCACCTTCAATAAATTTTTGACGGCAAAACTCATTCAGCGCAATGTAACGCGTGACTTTATTATTCCATGTTCCAATTGCACGATGCAGCGTAACCATCCCAGCCAGCAATGCGCTCTGAGCTTTTGATTTCCTATAACAACCACGCACCGCACCACGCCAAGGAACATGGCCGAGACAATCTTCACACACCTTACCCTCTCGTAAAAACATCGCTTGTGGACAAAGCAATCGAAAGTTATGCAATGTTTGGACTAAGGGAATCCTTGCACGACTTGCCAGCCAGTATATTGATGGGGAAATTAGTGGGAAAGTATTGTGAACGTGAATCACATCTGGTTTGAAATTGGCAATTAAGCCAGAAGCTTCCTCGACCGTGCGTCCAGACCAAAACATCTGCTTTGCTAACGACAACTGCGGCATTGAATTAACTTCTGCATTATTCCGACCATAAAACATAACTGCATGCCCACGCTTCAGCAACAGTTCCGATTCGGCTTTCACAACTGAATCTTCTCCCCCTTGTTGCTGATATACATTATGTACAATCAATATACGCACGGCTAGTCCTATGTTATCAAAATACCGGCAGGGAAATTTTCTGCCATATGCACTATTGTGTCATGATTTGCAGCCCATAAACACCCATTCTGAGGGGGGGGGAGTAAGACAATTTATGAACCATTATAGAATTTGGTAAATACAAAAAATAGAATTCAACATTTAATCAGATGGAAATACCCTTATTGCCAAGCATCATCGCTAACAGTAAAGCAAAACTTCAATCTACAGAGTTTTTAACTTTGTGGTGATTGTGTTTTACAGCGCTTGACTTTGGCAACATCGCTTGCCAAGGCTTCAATTTCCGATACATCTTCTGGGTGTGATTGGCGATATTTCTCTCGAGAGACACGTATGCTGTTTAAGTGCGAATCAATGTTATGACTTGTTAGCAGAGCACCGAAATCATTGGGGATGATGCGCTCTGGAGATTTAAAATTAAAGATGCGGTCAAGCACTAAATCTCCTGCGGCAGGAGTATAGTGGGATGAGTCGTAATAATAGTGCATTCTTTTATTGATATCTTTCAAAGATGGAACATCCTCTTCAGTAACTGAATTGTAGCCACTAAAGTCCCATACCTGAAATGGTGTAGCATTTGCCTTCTCAGCTTCCGATTCCACTATTTTAACAACCATATGCTTCCAATCTTCAAACTGAACCCAAAGACCACTTGCATAAATGGTTTCCCACTGACGTGCATGCGATGGGCCAATGAATAGTCGCATATCAGATTTCATACGATAAGCGATAGAAACGGCATCGCGCAACTCTTGCATCGGAGTTGTAGAATTCCCATTTTCGGTCTCTACAGTTAAAGCACTTTTACAAAAAGGAAGTGGGAAGTGACTGTAAAAAAGATAATTTCTCTCACTGTCTTTAAACATCTTATGTTGGCCGACCTGCAATTGATCTGCCCATTTATCAGGGGATCTAAATCCATCCTTTATTGGTATTGTTGATTCTTTAACTAAATTTGTAACAGCGGTTTTAGCTGATAATTTAAGGGTGCTTAAACTGAATAATAGTTTAAAGGGTCGCGATTCATTGAAATTATCCTTTGTATAATCTGCTGGAAATCCGTAAAAAACATTGGCGTTTTCGAAATAGAGGCCAAAAACAATTTGTCTAGGAAACTTGTTATGCTCCGCCAAATTTAGCAATATTTCTTTGCTTTCTATGAGTGGTTGCGCTGGGATGGCCGCATTGAATACACTTTGTCCATGGAAAACTGGATGCTTTGGATCAATCCCACTGTCCTCCCTTGATGTGCCCAGAATGAGAGCTTGCGGAGGTTTTTGTAAAATGCTGATAATTTCAAATGGTCTTGAATCGCCGGCTGCTGGCTTACTCAAATTAAGATATTTAATCTTTGGTGTGTTATTAATCCAATAAGGGTCAATGATCCAGTTGAAAGCCACGAACAAAGCAAGAATTGTTGTAGTAAAAAAAATAAGCTGGACAAAATATTTTTTCATAATTAAAACTGGAAGTAAAGAAACTCACTAACTTTTGTTAAGCCCATTATAGATAGTGAAAATAGTATGGCTAATAGCCAAGCGTATTCAACTGTTGGTTTCCATTGGAAATAGCTAGGAAATTTATATCCTTCCGAAAAAGTCGTCAAAACCACGTCTTCACTCATATCTTCACAAGTTGGGCGATATTTAATGAACATTTGTCTTATGTTTGGCAAGCCCCATGTAAAGGTAAAACCAATGAGTAGTATGGCACAAGTATTAAATAGACCCCGATTTGACAACGATTCTGGCAACGCCACACCATTCATCCCTACCATACCATGCAGCATCGTTATCGCAGATGAGTAGCTATCTGCCCTGAAAAATACCCACCCTATGACCACGGCCAAGAATGTTAGTGCGCCAGCCCCCAGTTTTGCCAATCTGCCGCCTTCGCTCCAACCCATTTTTTCTTTTAATCCACGCCAAGCATGGTTCACCATTAAGTACAAGCCGTGCAACCCGCCCCAAATAACAAATGTCCATCCCGCACCGTGCCATAGGCCACCGAGCAGCATTGTTGTCATCAAGTTTAAATAACGATGAACTGTACCATTTCGGTTACCACCCAATGGGATGTAAAGATAGTCACGCAAGAAGCGTGACAAAGTCATGTGCCAACTACGCCAGAAATCAATAATGCTAGTAGATTTGTAAGGGGAATTGAAGTTTATTGGCAGGCGCACGTTGAACATCAGAGATATCCCGATTGCCATATCACAATAGGCAGAAAAGTCGAAATACAATTGAAGTGTGTAAGATAGCGCGCCGACCCATGCTTCAAATAGCATCGGCTGACCACCATCTGCAACTGCACTAAATATTGGTGTAGAAAAGTCAGCCAACAAATCAGCGATTAACACTTTTTTCGTAAGACCAAGTACAAATATACTCAAACCAACAGCGACATTATCCCAATTGATGTAACAGACATTATGTTTGGCAAATTGTGGCATCATTTCTTTATGATGTAGTATCGGTCCGGCTATAAGATGTGGAAAGTAAGTTACAAACAGCGCGTAATGTAGGAAATTGAATTCCTTAACTTTCCCTTGGTAGGTATCCACTAAAAAAGCAATTTGTGTGAAAGTAAAGAAAGAAATTCCAAGCGGAAGAATGACATCGCCAATGGAAAATGATGTTCCAGCAATTATATTTACATTATGAACAAAGAAGTTAGCGTATTTGAAATATCCCAATAACATCAGGTTGACAGTAATTGCCCCAGCCAGCAATATTTTAGATTGTCTGACAAGTTCACGAGTAACTCTATGACCAATCAAATAACCTGCACTGTAATTAAATGCAATAGAACTAAGCAAAAGTCCCACATAGCGTATATCCCACCAACCATAGAAAAATAAAGAGGCAGTAGCAAGCCACAGTGAAGCTAAGGTATGACTTTTTTTCCCTATGTGAAAAAAACCGAAAAATACAATCGGAAAAAAGCCAAATATAAAAATATAGGAGTTAAATAGCACGTTCTAATGTTTTTTCTAGTTATTAAATTAAGAGAATTGTCGCATAGATGCATATTTTCTTACTTGGCTATTTAATATAATTGCAACTGACGTAGGCTATAGATAAGCATCCACGAAAGTCAGAAAGTTGGACGATTTCAATCAATTTAATTTACAAAACTGACTCTATCCAAACTCGATTTTATCATCTAAGACATACAATTATTTGTTTGGATGTTGACTTGTTCCGTTACCGGTAAAAACCAATACAGAATTGAAAAATCAATCAATTTATTAAGTTATTACTTCTATTGTCTCCAGAACTTAGGATTATTATATTCAGCTTTTGAAGAAAAACCTGAATTAAAATTAGCATTACCAGCCTCCGTCCTGGTTCTCAAGCTTGTTAAAAAATACGGCGTGCATGGTAAAGTTTCGTCCCAACACTGATCACCTTTCAGCGGAACCCTGACTGGTAACCCGGAATCTGTTATCTTTATTATCATTGGCGTAGATGGAATTTTCTCCCAACCAACATAAGAAAAATTTATAGCCTTTTGCAGTGATAAGGCAATCATCAAGATCATTAAAATTTGAAGCTGTTTGAGGTGTGATAGAGTTTTTGGAAAGCGAAGAAATTCAATTGACAGTAAGGTCAGAATAAATAGCCAGGCAGACAAAATTGCCAGCAATTCTAAGATTAGGCCAAGAAAACGAGGCTCGGGCGCAGTAAAAAACCAGAATATTACCGAAGCAAGCAGAGGAACATAAATAATATAAATGCGCCTGTCGCTATGCTGCGCCCCAACCTTATACTGCCTTGAAACAAGTAAATGAAGTAAATTTATTACAACGCTTACCCCAAAGATTAACCATGTCTTTATTCCCAAGGCTTTAAGCCAATAGGGAAACCATTGCCAATTACCTAGAACCATGGCTGGTGCCAGCCAAGGACGTCTGGCCCAGCTATAAATCCAGTTAGCTTCCACCTTAACTGCTTCAATAGGCATTGCCCAGTTCAGGCCCCAAGCTCCAGCAATAGTACTCGGGTATAACGGTACGCCAGAATAAATATAACCTCGTATTAAATGCACTGCAAACATAAGAGTACAAACAGCCAGGGTTTTTAATGCAACGCTGCGGTACTTAAGAAAACATTTATACTGCAATACCAATGAAACACAAATACTAGTCATTGCATACATTGCAGCACTTAATTTTATAGTAACAATCGCAACGCAAAGTAGAAACAAAAGAGCCCCATACCGCATGGCTGATTGATCCTGCTCTTCGGCAAGTATTATCTTGAGTAATAAAATGAAAAATATGACCTGCAGCAAAGCTATCGGAATATCGGGAGTTGGAGATGAAATATTAACAACCTGAGACCATATAGCGAGTATTAGAAGTGAGAAGAGTAAAACTCCGCCTTTTAAGCGTAGCAGGTCAGCTTCAATAATGCTTGCGAACGTTAATAACAGAAGGAAAAGCCCTCCTGCGGCATAACCCTTATTCCAGATTGGAGCTATATTAGCTAGCGCGATATATCCAAGATAACTCTGGTTAAATGCAAGCCGACCATGTAAATTACCAAGTCCAGGCACTATAGGGTATTCATTCAACCACCGAATACTCTGAAAATGATAAAGCCCTGAATCATAAATTTCTGGTGATTTCATCGCTTGAGAGCAGCAGACAAGCAAAAACATTAACATAGAAGCTGCTGCCCAAGGATAGATACGAACCAATCCAACTAGAACAAGTGCAGACTGTTTCCATTCTATTCGTTCTGAGGTAAACAAAGTCACAACACCAATTACAGCAAGTACTAGAGACATTCTCCAATCCACTGGGAATATTAGATTAAGAAATTCGACAACCCCGAGAATTGACGCAAAACCAAACCATATTTCCAGAGTATTGATAGAAGCCATACGTGGCAGTCCTATGAATCGGACAGCAAGTCGTCCCCATCCAGCTAGAACCAATGCCATTAAAGCAAGAATTGCTATTAACTCTGTCAAGTCGAATATGTGACGGAGAAGCATCATCCTCTATTACTTACATAAATAATTCGGGCTGGTCGAACTATTACGAAAAGGATCTACCATATCATCTGAGTAACGCCCCATTAACAATCTCTTTTTAGGCAAAAAGTTTAAACGAAAAAAGCGACTGAAATGCGCTAGTTTATCCCCTTTGTCTGTAAGCTTTACACATCCATGACTAATAGTAATGGTTCCAGATTCTTGTTGCTCTGTAAGTCGAACTTCGACCAAGTGATGTTCTTTAACATACTCCTCCGTGAACACCTTTTCAAAGGCGTCTAATTTAATACCACCACCACGCTGTTGCAACTTTTCCAGGATATAAAAAGAAAGTGATCTATCAATAACAGTGGGAATAGTAATAGCAAAACCATAACCCGCAAGCATCCATATCATAACAAGTTGTGCCTTTTCAAAACTACCAAGTATCCTAAAGTAATTTAGTAAAAATAACAGCAACCCAGCAGTCAGAGCTGCAAGAAATGCGTCTAAAATTGCAGCATAGAAAACCACATTCACTCGAAAAAAAGCGATATGACAATAATAGAAAAGCCCAAGCATCACTACAAATAAAATTGATGCTGTAAACGCTCTTTTTATCTTCATGATTTGAACACCAGAAATTTGTTACCGAAATAACTTATTGAAACCTGAAAAGATGTTGCGATCAAGAATCCGATACTGTAGTTAAGTCCAAGCCAGTCAGTCCATACTAACAAAACGAGACCATGTAAAACAGCAATAGAGCCATATAGGAGACTGAACCTAATAGCTTGTCCTTTGAATGGATCTTTGGCCTTACGAAAAACAAAATAACGACTTCCAAAAAAAGAAACACTAATTCCGAAAACTGCAGCAATCATATTCGCTATTGCTGCAGAATGAAGATTTAACACTTCTATATTGAATTTCAAAACAGTGTAATGTACTGCGGTAGCTATTAGGCCATTGATTACATATCTAATCAATTCAAACGTATGACTACTCATTTCCGAATTGCTCAATTAGATGTTTCAATAATCTGTTCAACGAAATCACGATAGGCAATCGCTGTTGTCACAGTCCCGCCTTTAACAACTCCAGTCAACATTAGGGTCATGAGTGCAAGTGCTCCTGTCTGTATTAGCATCAACATCAAAATACCTAGGGCTATTGAGAACCAACCCGGTGTTGAAAAGCCAATTATCTTCAAGATCACAGCAGCCACAGCACCAATTATGGAAAGTGAGGCAATCAAAACACAAGCGATACCTACCCGAACAAGAACATCCTCAGCAAAAACCATCAGCCCTTTAAAACCATGTAAGGCAAGGCCAACAAAGTTCATCTTAGAGTTTCCGGCATACCTCGATCCTCGGTGAAGTGGGCAGAAGCCTGTGCGTAGTTTCGAGGCAAGAACTGAACCTGCAACGTGTATGGATAACTCTTGCATAGCTACTAACCGTTTAACGGCATGCGCTTTGAGTGCCATGAAATTTCCAAAGCTAATTTCACGACCCGTCATAATGCTGAAAAATAACTTGTACACTACGTAAAAAGCCTTGAAGCGGAAAGTTTCAACACGGCTCTTGCGTTGGGCCACCACCACATCAACCTCATCAGCATTCAACTGACCTAATAAGTCAGGAATGGTTGAAGGCAAATCTTCACCATCAGAATCCATAACAACGATTCGCTGTTCTGGATTTATATACTCAGACACATAACCTAAACCGATAGCAATTGCACGCTGATGACCAACATTACGTCTAAGTTTAAGTATAACGCCCTCAACTCCAGCATTTTCCAAGCTAGCGATATCCAACGGTTGCTTTACCGAACCATCATCCACGGCAACCACAAAAACATCTTTTTTGAACTGAGAAGCCAGCTCTTTGAATAATTTGCTGCTGGCTTCAACATCCTCATAAACGGGTGTAACCACAATCACATGATGTTGAGCAAAACTCATGACGCAAGAATCGTACGGAAGTAATCAACCGTTTTTTCAAGACCCTGCTCAAACATGATTTTTGGCTCCCAGGCCAACGTCTCCCGAGCAATTGTAATGTCTGGCTGTCGCTGTTTAGGATCATCCTGAGGAAGAGGTTTGAATACCAGCTTAGATTGCCCACCCACCATCTTCAGAACTGCCTCAGCTAACTCCTTTATTGTGAACTCAACCGGATTACCCATGTTAATTGGTCCAGTTACCTCTTTTGGGCTCGCCATCATACGAATGAATCCTTCAATCAAGTCATCCACATAACAGAAACTACGTGATTGCGAACCATCTCCATAGATAGTGATGTCTTCACCACGTAACGCCTGCACAATAAAATTACTAACTACTCGCCCATCATTAGGGTGCATTCGCGGGCCGTAGGTATTAAATATCCGCACCACCTTAATTTCGAGGTTATTCTGCCGATGATAGTCAAAAAAAAGCGTTTCTGCACAACGCTTGCCTTCATCATAGCAGGAACGAATACCAATAGGATTAACATGCCCCCAATAGCTTTCCTGTTGTGGGTGAATCTCCGGATCACCATAAACCTCGCTGGTCGATGCCTGAAGAATCTTAGCTTTTGTACGTTTGGCTAGCCCTAGCATATTAATAGCGCCATGCACGCTGGTTTTTGTGGTTTGAACTGGGTCCCACTGGTAGTGAATGGGCGATGCCGGGCAAGCAAGATTGTAGATTTCATCAACTTCCACGTAAAGTGGAAAGGTAACATCATGCCGCATCAATTCAAAATGAGGATTACTCACCAAGTGAGCAACATTGTCTTTTGTACCACTGTAAAAATTGTCAACACAAAGAACATCGCACTTCTCTTTGAGTAATCGATCACATAAATGTGATCCCAGAAAGCCTGCCCCGCCTGTAACCATTACTCTTTTTCTGTTAGAAACATGCACTGGAAACCCCTAAATCACAAATGGTTCAACTACAAAATACTCAACTTTAAGCAAGCTCCTTGCTTAAATGGACATATCATTCTAGCATGAGGAGGGGAAAGTAGTAGTGGTCAAATAAAGCACGTTGCTTCTGTCTGATTCTAAATATATTCTGCAAATTACTAAAATTTGAAACACTCTTACAAATAAAGACAGTGCTCAAGATACAAGGTATTTAGCCTTCGTTAATTGATCAATTACTTAAATGCTCTCTTTGTATTATTCCGCATTAACGTCAGTAGCTCTCAGATTAGATCCACAATTTATAAACTGGGAATCACTAGTCCGACAAAAGTTAGATGCCCGATATGATAAAACTGGACACTTGAAACGATATTATGAACATTTTCTTAAAATTATTATTTGCCTGTCTAGTGCTTGTTTTGAACGAGATAACCGCGAGTACTTTAACTTTAGGTAGTACATTTTTGAGAAAAAGTAATGGTGGGGAATAGATATTTTCATACACATCTCTGAACTTTTTTTGATAAGGAGCGGATAACGGAGCAGGTTCTAACTATTCGACCTTATGTTTTCCAGCTATTGCTGATAGGGCGAGAACTTAAAATTCGAATTATATGGCCTAAATATTCCATGAAGAAGCTAGCGTATTCATCAGCGCGCATAGAATACCCTCGGTATTGGTTGGTTTAATGTAACATAACGTTTTACATTAACGGTAACAAAAGGGTGAGTGATGAGGTATAAGGATCGATGGTTTTTGCATGTCTGCTGGTGATGATAGTTATGAGTTCAATCACTCATAATTTTAATTATCCTGGTATATTTCGGCATGGAAACTTGTATGCTTCCAGCCAGTTGGTAACGGCATAAATCTGTCTCTTAAATATCTAGACCCGAAAACAATCTCACCAATTTTTAGATTATGGCGACTTAGCAACTGACGTAGCGTGCGCGGGCAGAGCCAACATGTATGTTCAGGGTTAGTGTTCACCTCTTTACTGATTGCTGCTTTAACTATATTTCTCCAATACCATGGGTTTGGCGTCGAAACTATTAAACGACTTTCGTTGTGCATATGTCGTTTGCAACTTTCGAGAAATCCATGAAAATCTTCTAAATGCTCAATAATATCTCCCGCAATTATTACATCAAATGTTTTTCCCAAATCGAACTGTTGTGCATCGGCAAATATTATGTTGAAACCACGCTCTTTAAGGTAATCAACTCCAGGTTTATATAGGTCAATTCCAACAATGGAAGATGACACTTCCTTAAGGGCCTTATGCACCCAGTATTTACTCTTATAGTTTTCTGGGTTATGCTGGACGCAACCGATATCCAAGACATTTTTATTTCTACAGTACTTAACAGCAAATTGTATTTTGTGGTCATTAAATGCAATTTCGTTGGAGAAATCAGACTCATCTATTTTAAATGAACCTCCTTTGATATTCTCCGGGTTTGTTTTACTTCTCATTGAGTGTCCTTAAATGCTTCAACAGTTAATAGGAATCCATGGGACTCTATATGGCAGCATCAATTATCATGGCACATATATGAAAAGCCTGTCCCTGTTTGACTATATTGTATCTTCCAATAATGTATTGTAGGCAATAATATGAAGTTGTGAATTAATTTATTATTTTAGAGTGGCCTTCTATGGAAAAACAAATTAACCGTATTCATGAAGTCGATGGAATTCGTGGGTGGGCAGCATTAGTAGTTCTTCTATTTCATACTTTCGGAGAGATGTTAAAGTTCGCCGTTCCAAATGCTCACTCATCATGGCTCACACCAGTTCTGTCTGGGAATATAGCTGTTTTGGTTTTTTTTGTTCTTTCTGGCGACGCCCTCAGTAGCGGTTATTTTTCCGGTGGTGGATATCGAGTTATAGACCGTTTGCTTGTTCGTCGATATTTTCGACTTACCATACCCATTTTAATGTCATGTCTGATCACTTATTTCATTATGTTTATAGGATGGGACTACCACAAAGAAGCTTCGGTCATACTTCAACGTCCAGATTGGCTGGGAAAGTACTTACAATTTAAAGGGTCAATATATTATTTCTTGCGGTATTCACTAATCGGTGTTTATGTATCTCACACCATTGAAAATTCTTACAACCCATTTTTATGGACTATGTCGATAGAAATGGCAGGGTCAATGTTGGTATTTTTGATTTGTTATATTTGGGGAAGACTTAGAAACCCTCAGTTTTTATGTATTGGCTTGATAGTTTTTTTTACAACTATTGGCTCATTTTTTTCACTTTTCTTTGCAGGTGTATTGTTTGGTTATTTTAGGAAAAAAGGTTATCTTGATAAATTATTATTACAAAACCAATATCAATATTTTGCTTTTTTTATAGTCTTGTTCATTGCTGCCGTTTTGATTACTAGCGCAGACATTTATCCTTCAGCTGCAATTTTTCCACCAAAAAAAATCATAGCAATGATATTGGTGTTTTGCTTTTATACTCAAAGACATCTCAAGTATTTTTTTAGCAACAAGTTATCTCAATTTCTCGGGGAAATATCTTTTCCACTATACCTTGTTCATTTTCAGGTTCTAATATCCTTAATGTCATGGCTAATAGTTAAAGATTATTCAATCAAGGGGGTAATTGATCCTGACGCTATGCTAAAAATTGGTTGTATTACTGTTGCCATTTCTTTACTTGTAGCATGGTGTTTCCGGTATATTGAAAGGATTGTGTGGAAGAAAGTTGATTTTTTTGTATTAAAGGTCTTGTCATAATAAACTAGACTTCCACGCTATTGTAGACACCTGACTATATTTGCGCCGGACCTTTAAATGCTTAAGCACTCATCCCGTTTAGATGGGAAAGGGTCTAACCCTATTATTAAATAACTCAACATAAGTAAATCTATTTTAGATGATGTTTATTATAAAATCATAGTCAACTCAGCGCCTTTAAAATACCGGCATGGAAATTTGCTGCCATATTTTCTATGGTGTAATGATTGGATGCCTCTAAACATCCTTTCTGCAAATATGACGCCAATGTGGTATCTGTAAGAATGTGTTCTACTGTTTGAACGTAATCCTCCAACGTGTTTGCCGTCATATAGCCATTTTCACCTTGGCGCAAATAGTCAATCTCTGGTGAGTGCAAACCGCAATCTGTAGTTACAATTGGGATACCCGCAGCAAATGCATCTAATATACCCAAACCCACCAAACCTGGATTTAATAACACACTCGCCATTTTAAGATATCGTGCTTTGCTACGTTCAATTTGTCTGCCTACATAGCGTAACCAAGGGTATTCAATCTGAGCATTTTTAATTAGCACACTTTGTGGGCCGGTCCCAATCACCACCAACCTGAAATCTGGGATTTTTTGGGACAATAAGAGACCTGCACTTAAAAGAAACTCCAAACGTTTATCTTTATAAAGCGAACCAATATAAAGACCCACAGGGCCACCGCCAAGACTAAGTTCGCTCCTAATTGCCTCAACTTCATCACCAGTAACAGCCTCGCACAAAGCCTTTAAGCCCAAAGTATCCACACTATTTTCAAGATTGGTAATTTTATCTTCTGAAAAGCCTAATCTACTCACCTGTAGCTGGCTGATTCGAGTATAGACAAACCACCAATCTACACGATTAGTGGTTAAAAACTTCGTATGTTCTTTTAGTTTCCCCCATAATGTCGGTACAATCTGCATGTTTTTGCCATGCCCCCAAAATGCAAACTTGTACTTACGCCAACCAAACAAAGGCCACAAATTGCAAACCAGCTTATTTTCTTGAGTTGCTATAACTAAGTCTGCATCTTTAACTTGAGAGAAAAATGGCTGCCAACAAATACGGTTGCCCCACAAATATCGAGTAAACAGTTTTTCACCCCAAGTAACATCTACTGTATCAAGTTTGGTTTGCTCTGTTTTAGTTGCGTCACCATATAGCAAACGTAGCTCAATACCATCCTGCTCAAGTAATTTCTTGAGTTGTTCAAATAACGACACACGATAATTCGTAATACAACGCTGAACAATGACTACAACTTGTTTTTTTAAGTGCTTTTGATCCAATAATTTCAATAAACCCACCAATCAATTTACTTTCATAGAACTTTGAATAAATTCACTTAGGCGTTTTCCAAGCAGTTGTTGATCAAAATTCCTTACAAAGTGTTGCCGAGCAGCATCACCCAATTGGGTGATCAGAATTTGATTTTGTAATGTTGCAACGACAATCTTGGCTGCTTCATTTGCGTTGTCTAAAGGGATTACTCTGCCTTGAACCCCATTATCGAATAACTCAGGTACGCCCCCCACAGCACTGGCAAATATAGGTTTAGCATAAGCCATGGCTTCAATCAGTGTTACAGGTAAGTTTTCAATTTTTGCTACATGAATACACGCCTGATGTCTTGCAATTAAAGAAGATCCATTCGGTACAAAGCCTTTAAAATATACCTGATCTTTTATACCTAACTTGTTAGCCTTATTTTCAAGAAATGCTCTATCAGGGCCATCGCCTATTAAGGTCAATGTGATGTGTTTACCCATAGCTTTTGCTTCTGCAATAATATCCAGTAGATATGTCTGGTTTTTACGTGGCTCTAATGTGCCAATAGCAATCAGATCTGCATCTACACCCGTCTGATTTTGCGGCATAGGGTCAGCTACAAAATTAGGAATCACTTGCTGCTTAACTTTAGCAATAGCTGGTATCCGATCTTGTATCTGCCTCTGCATGTAAGCAGATACAAAGACTAACTTATCAACTTGAGGTATTACTTTCCGCTCAAAATCTGTTATCCATCGAAATATTTGACCATTCACTGAAATCATCCCTTTCCCTGCCCATTCTTCGGCTTGTGAAATATTAAAATGCACAATCAGCGTTATCTGTTGCAATGCAGAACTCCTCTTAGCTAATGCAACATTTGCAGAAACAGGGCATTGCGCGTAAATAGTAACATTAGGGTTGAGTTTTAAAACACGTTGTAACGCAAGACCAAGCAGCCAGGCATGCCCTTTGCGATACAACCATATCGCAGCGGATGGAGAAATAAGCGCTATTAATTTTCTTAGCGCAAGAAAGGGATAAAGCAAAAATTTGGGGGCACTAAAAGGTGTAACCAATTGCCATGGCTGAGAAACTGAATCCAAATATGCTGAGAATGTATTCACATGTGTTTGTACGCCAGTTGTACCAGATGGACGCATAAGCGAAACAATCACAATTTTTTTTATTTCGTTCATTTTCTCAAGTTACTTTTTTTTCAATTATTTTATATGATGGCTACATTCATATGGTACGGCACAGGTGTATAAACAAATCACACAACACACTTAATTTATTTTTAGCATTACTACCTGACATCATGCACCCTTACCCAGTACCACTTAAAACTAGACCAAACATCAAGGTAAATACTCTTCATGCACTTCAGTTATTCTAAAGAACATCGCGCACGTCTCTTAATTAAAACCTGAAACAGGGTCAATGTTATTTCCTGCAAAACTAGTGTTGATTTTATCATACACAATAGCAACATCCAGCTTTGCCTGAAATCGCATAAAAAGTACTCGTCAATAACAAAAATCATTACCAAATGAGTCTCTTTTAAATACCTAATTGTCTTATTTTTTCGACTTTAAAACATCTAAATATAGTTTTAGTTCAACTAAAAAAAGACCGCTCCTAATGTACTTTACTTGGCTTGAAACAAGGAAATTTGATGAAATGGATTTATCTTTTACATTCAAATGGTTAATGAAATTTTTTGATATACTGAAGGAAATCGGCTGGATTAAAAGCCATAATTAGCATTCTGGATGGCCTTTCGCATGAGAACTTAAATTGCGTTTCTTCAATTGAATTATGCATCATAAATAAAAAGATCAATATATGAAGTTGAATCTTGAATGTGGGTCTCAAGTGGCTGATGGCTGAGTGAATGTGGACTATGCACTTGTTGCCTAGCTTATGAAAATACCACTTTTTCGAACATTCAATAAAAAGATAAGATTATTCAATCTTGATTGGAATAAGAGAATATATCTTCACGATTTAACAAAAAAATTTCCTTTGAATGACTCAAGCATCGATATAATATATGGCTCACATACACTAGAACACATTTTCTAAGAATGATGGTCAGAGCTTACTTGCCGAGTGTTACAGAGTACTTCGTAAAGATGAAATTATACCAATCGTCGTACCTGATTTTTGCCACATTGCAATTAAATAAATTGAAGGACGAATTTGCACCGATGATTTCAGTGAGTCACTTAGAGTACTCTACGAAAACAGCAATAACAAACTATAGAATAAACTATCGCCATTTTTAAAATTCCAGCATTAATGTATCTACGACATACAACTGGTTGAATTGGAAATCCGCATTAAAAATGCGGTAATAGTGTAGAAACGAAAGCGCTAACTCGACCTAAAACTTAGCGTATCCAGCACATTAACTCACCTTTACCCAAAACCAACCAAACTCATAGCTGTATACTATTAGGGAAAAAGAACAATTTGGCCTCACACACTTTTCCAACTACTGTGAGCTTTGTATTAGCTTTTCTTTTATTCTAAATAGTTAATTTAATAGATTTTATGGGTTGAGAGATAGTATTGGGTTAATTTCTTATCTAATGCAAATTTCCAGCATTATTCCCTACACGGTAATTTTTTATTTCACCAGCTGCTATTTTGTTTTTCCAAAAAACCATCATCAATAATTGACATATCCATAGCCTATAAAAGGCAAATGCCGGTGTTAACGGCAGGAAGTTCGCTCAAATACTGTCCACATTCCGCTGGTTACTAAAAGTGTGGGCGGACAGTCAGCTCCCTTGAATAAATTCTTCGGTATCTCAACAGAGTGGCGCACGAAAAAATAGTTATAGTCACTTCCACGATTTTTTACCCAATCAAAAACCCCCGGACCCCATTCGAATCCAGGAGTAACTGCTGGCAAATGGTCTAGTTTGTATCGAACAACCATAGGAGGAAACCAAGCAATATTTAAATCAACAAGCCCTTGTTTCTCTGCTTGATACCATGCAGGATAGTGACTATAAAGCCCTATGTTGTTACCCGCTTTACTAACTGGATCAAATATCAACATAAGTGCCCTCTGTTTAGGCTTGAGGGTACTTATTATAGAATCAATATCTGCGGACTCCTTACCAAATTTCCATGCACTAATAGCATGCAAAGTTAGACTGGACCAACACATAATTATTAATAAAGGTACTACTAGCTTTGCAATTAAACTTGATTTGACTTGAAGTTGTCTTTCATTTCCAGAAGTTTGGGTAAACATCCACGCATAAGCGGGTATTAAAAATAGCGCGAATCGCTCATAAAGGAACATTGAAGCAATTGCTTTGCTGGGAACAATCGCAATGATTAATGCCACCATGAAAAATGGGATCCAGCTAGGTCTATTCTTCCAGTCAATACGCAGCCCAAGTAGCCAGGGTGTACAAAGTAAAACAAAAACAGCCAGCCCCTGGACAAATAAATAAATAACTTGAAGTCCTTTAAGGCCTGCTGAAAAAGAAAAAATCAATGCCTTAGGAAACCTTTCCAAACCGAAGAGCCATGAAGTACCCACTGACCATTTAGTTACAGATGTCAGTCCCATGTCTTTATTAATCTTGTGATTAATAAAGAAAAAACCAGCACAGACAATAATTAGTATTACAAAGGGATATGTAGCGGCCATTAAAACTCTAAATTCCCGGACTCGCGCTCCAAGTAGTAACAGACCCGTAGAAAGTGCAAACAAAAACACCAAGCCATGAGATATGAGTAAAATTAGCCCTAGAGTTACTACACCTAATGCGCGAGCAAATGTTCGATTTTGTGCATAACGATCTGCAGTCAAGATAAACCACAAACCGATAGGTGCTGCTATCAAGAAAGTAAAAAATCCCCATTGGTAAGCAAATCCAAAAAAAGTGAGGAGAAAAAGCCAATCCAAACGGGAGTCAGAAACAAAGTGTTGCCGCAATTTCACACACATGAATACAAATGCAATATAAGCCAGCGATAGCAATAATTTAAGCACTGTGGCTATTGGCATTATTAGGGATAATGGCAGAGCAAGCCCATACCCCATTAAGTAAGGAGTGAATAGATTAATACGAAACTGATCGGCCCATGGCGACTGGCCCAGCAATATATCTCTTAACAGAATTACCTGGCCGGCATGTTGCGGCAAATCAAACATCGGTGGATGTGGAGCAAACCAAAAGATTGAAACTCCCCATGCGACTGTAAGCAGGAATAAGCAATGTAATTTTGTTATTTGCATATTAATCATTTTTTTATTTTGATATGGCCGACATCTTTAATAAAATCCCATTTGTAGTCCATTGATACCATTTGAGGTCTCTTGTTCAAAATAACGAGTTAATAGAACCAATAGCATACATCATGGTATGTATTCCTCGTAACCATCTGTCGTCTTAAAAAACATCGTTCTTGTATCTTTGTTAAACAATGAGTCTGGGCTAATGGTTTTACCTGCTATCCGTGTATTAATTTTATCATAGGCTGCTGCAATATCTTGTTGGGTATCATAATCCCCTAGGAAGCCATTAGTGTATGGATAAAAACCTTTTACGCCAAATCCTGCATAAATGACAGCCATTTTGAAAATTTCATTAGCTTGTTGTTTTATTGGCAAAGAATTAAAAGTATATTTTGATTCATCTAAAAAAACCGTGCCCAATTTACTTTACATAGCTAAAAAACAAGGAAATTATGATTAAATGGGTTTAACTCCTAGACTCAAAGAGTTAATTATAAGCAGAAAGGTAACAACTCAATAAATTGGATGGACTCTAATAAACCTTTTTCTGATTGAAATTGTCACTGCCCTTAAATTTTTCATCCGATAACTCATTTACTATGCAGCATTCTTCAACTTAACTGCAAATCAGTTTTTCTCAAATTGGATTAGCCTAAGATACCCCCAACGTTGAATTCAATCTTGATTGATTTTATACATGACATTGTCTTTGATTCTAGACCATTTAAAGTTTGATTTCTCTTAGCTGTTTCTAGTTACTGCTACTTAGCAATTTTTGAATATCATTTGCGAGTATGGGTGCAAGCGCAAGTGATCCTGTCTGATTTAAATGTGCTTCATCATTCCAAAACATAGGATTATCACCAAAATATTCTGGGATCTTTATTATTGGTGCTAGCTTTGTATAAGAACCGATTAATATTAGAGGCTTTTTCACGTTTTCATATTCAGGAAGATATAGGAAAGCGACTTTGACTCCATTAGCATGAGCAAGCTTTACCATATCATCAACTATACCTAAGCCATAAGAAGAAATCATACTATAAAACCTGAATTTAAGATGTTTCATTAGCGTCCTTGGCAGAATTGATTCTTTCGATGCGCCAAAAGTATAGTTTTGATTCAATGGCACCCAACCAAAATCACTCATGTCATTCGATATAACTTTAACTTTATGGTTATGTAATAGTTGAACTGAGTTAATTAATTGTTGCTTAAGATACAGAGCAAAATGAGATGGAAATTGTGGATCTAGATACGGTCTGCAACAAACTAGGTCTGAAAAGCTACCTACATATGGTAATGCGACATGGCCGTATGGATATTCATGTTCATTCACCTCTATAATAATCAGTCGTGGGTGTTTATTTGCCAATAACTGGCGGAGTAAAAATATATGAAGATCTCTTCCCATCCAGGTTGCACCAAGATTGGCAACAGAAACATTAACACCCCTACTTGCAAGCTGAACTTGTATCTTGTTGTCTGCAATGCCATTCAATGTGTGGGAAGATCCAAAAAATGCGACATCTATTTTTGTTGGGTTGTTAACAATACGTTGGTGAGTCTTACTTATTCGAGACATATCACCTTTTAATGAACCATATCGTTGAGCCTCTGGAATTTGAATTAATGTAATGACAATTATCACCAATAACAAACCCGAAAGAAAAGCTCCAATTATGGCTAACCTAAACCTTTTAGTTTGAGGCAAGAAAGCGGGTATATCACTATTGGTTTTAGCCTTTACCTTTATATTAGAGGAAAACGATTCCTGTTCATGAGTGCTCAGCTTTTTCATATAAAACTGGTGCTCTATTTGCTAAAATTGATAATATAGAAAAGGTGAATTCGCCGAAGCAAATATCAAGGCTAATGTTGTAATTGCCCCAAATGCAAAACTCAACGAAACTTTGATCCATGGCGTATATTCATCTAACTCTAAAACTGAGTCTTGATCTAATATCTCAGAGGATGTGGGCTGATATTTTTTAAAAATATGTTGTATATTCGGCATAAACCATACAATAATAAAGCCAACAATCAAAACAATAATGGCGTTAAAGAGATTAATTTCAGCCATTGGGGTTAGTTCTGACAACACGCCCCTATTATGCATCGCAAAATAATGTGAAAATGCACCATTCGAAATAGCAGGAATTGTTTGGCCGTTCATTCCTGCCATACCTTTTAACATTACTAGCGCTGATGAGTAACTATCAACTCGAAAAAACACCCATCCAACGACCACAACTAAAAAAGTTAATACACCAGCTCCAAGCTTAGCCATTTGACCACCATCGCCCCAGCCCAATTTTTCTTTAAAGCCACGCCAAGCGTGGTTCACCATTAGGTAAAAGCCGTGCAGCCCACCCCATATTACAAATGTCCATCCTGCGCCATGCCAGAGTCCGCCAAGCAGCATGGTTATCATTAGATTCAAGTAACGTTGAGCTTTTCCATTGTGACTACCACCTAGCGGAATGTAAAGGTAGTCTCGAAGGAAGCGTGAAAGAGTCATGTGCCAACGCCTCCAAAAATCAATGATGCTGACTGCTTTGTAAGGGGAATTAAAGTTTACAGGCAGGCGCACATTGAACATCAACGACAAACCGATTGCCATGTCAGAATAAGCAGAGAAATCGAAATATAGTTGGAGGGTGTAAGATAGTGCACCTATCCACCCTTCAATTATCATGGGCTGCCCGCCTACTGCAATCGCATTGAAAATAGGTGTGGAATAGTTAGCTAGTGTATCTGCAATCAACACTTTTTTTGATAGACCCAGTACAAAAATGCTCAAACCCACAGCAACGTTGTTCCAGTTAACACGACAAGCATTACGTTTAGCAAACTGCGGCATCATATCTTTGTGATGAATAACTGGTCCAGCAATCAAGTGAGTGAAGTAAGTGACGAATAAGATGTAGTGATGGAAGTTGAATTCTTTCACTTTTCCTTGGTATGTGTCGACCAGAAAAGCAATTTGAGTGAAGGTGAAAAAAGATATACCTAGTGGGAGAATGATCTCGTCAATGTGTAATGAGGAATTCATGAGCTGATTTAAATTACTAACAAAGAAGTTGGCGTATTTAAAGTACCCCAGCAAAATTAGGTTGGCAGCAATTGCGCCTGACAAGATAATTTTTGACTGTCTGACTGACTGACCTGGATGTGCAACCCAATGCCCAATCAAATAGCCTGTTCCATAATTAAATACAATAGAGCCAAGCAGCAACCACAAATAGCGCAAATCCCACCAACCATAGAAAAATAATGAGGCTGCAGCAAGCCATAATGTAGCTAAGGCATGACTGTGCTTACCAATCCAGAAAAATCCAAAAAATACAGTCGGTAAGAAGGCGAAGATGAAAATGTATGAGTTGAAAAGCATTAGTATAATTATTTTTAGAATTGCTATCAGTGATAAACGAGGTGGATTTAATTTAGCAAAAGAATAAAGTGACGTTTATATTGCAACTTTACGATGGTAAACAAGATATTCTTGCGTTTAATGAAATCCCATTCAATATTTTCAATCTAACCTCCATAAAATCAGATTCAGCTAATAGGTTACATGTTATTTAGTATGGACAAGAACGCTTCATGGTATATATTCCTCGTAACCATCTGTCGTCTTAAAAAACATCGCTCCTGTATCTTTGTTAAACCATGAGTCAGGGGTAATGGTTTTACCTGCTATCCGCGTATTAATTTTATCATAGGCTGCAGCAATATCTGGTTGGGTCTCATAATCCCCTAGGAAGCCATTAGTGTATGGATAAAAACCTTTTACGCCAAATCCTGCATAAATGGCAGCCAATTTAAAAATTTCATTAGCTTGTTGTTTTATTGGCAAAGAATCAAAATATACTCTGGCAGGGCCTTCTAAACCAACTCCGCCCTCATTCATATAAATTGGCAAGGATGGCTTATTTACCGCTGGTTGCGAAAGTATCATTCTAAGGAAATATAAATTTTCATACAGCGTTTTATAATCCGCGCCTGTCCTTTTCTGAGTAGCACTTTGACCATAGCCATAAATATGGAAAGGTACAAAATCAATCCAATCTACTAATTTTCCGCCCGCGCCATCCCCTGCGCTTAACATTTGGTAACCATTAACACGATCGCTTGGGCTTATAATGATAGGCCGCCCCGAGTAAATACCAGTAATTGAGGGTGCCCCAATTTGTATGCTGGGTTTAATGGCTTTTGCCGTAACATTAATTCTACGCATAACTTCACCAAGCTGATCAAAACTACCCGCCCACCACAAGCCTTGGCCTTGACTATAAAATACTTTACCGTCTAAGGTATGTCCAGAATTAGCTTCATTTGGTCCCTCTATCCAATCAATATTTTTTCCGTAATTTTTCATCAGCCAAGCAATGAATACATCCACTTTAGAAAAATCTTTAGGTGGATTCATCAATCCATAGCCATTAGCGTTGCTCCAAAGCAGCAGTTCAGTGGATGTGTCCTTAGTAGCACTCTCATTTGACGTGGTGACAGAAAAACTAGTGGATGTCGTAGTCGAAGCCTTTATCACCCTTTCGCCATTAAGTGCGGCATTTGCGCAATTTCTAATTTTAATTTTTGAGCCCACTGGAATCGGAAATGACAAGGCTTCATGATTGATAGTTGCCATATTGTCAGACACTGTTCTCGTTATTGGTACAATGTTTGATGCCGCCAGCCACTCAGGCGTGCCGGACATGGTGAACATTATCTTCTTACCCTCATGACGAGCAACCCAGGACGACATTAGTTTGGAATTAAATACGCCATCAGCAGTATTTAGCGCTGCCCAATTCACCCCGCTATCGTGCGAACGAACTGCACCATATCCAAATGTCGGAATGTAAGTACGATACTGAATGGTACATTTGCCAAGTTTGGGGGGCATCGTCGCCAATTGTGCTACCCCTGGGGTGGTAGGCAATCCTAAGGTACCCCCGGTTACAGATGTCAAAAAATCAGAACCACCAGCACCTAAGCCAATTAGCCGGACTGTTACCCCTTTTCGGTAATTATAAAACCCATGGCCAGCTGGTGTGGTGAGTGTAGGGACTCCGTCAACATTTGTAACAATTGCGCCTGGGACTTGATAATAATCATACTCTAATCTAAAACCCTCACTACTAGGGATCTTCCAGCGGTTTAGATGCACTCCAAGAAATGTATTTGGTATGGCTAAACCTTTTGGATTTGATGAAATGTCAATTAAAGGGGTTTGAGAGTCCAAGGATATGGCTTTAGCAGTTTGAGAAGCTGCCACTGTCAGCAACAGCAACGACCATATGAACACTATAAGTTTAAGATATTTCATTTGTATGTTTTCACTCCGCTTGGCGCCAATGAGAAATCGTTTTATTTGCATTAGTAAGAAGTTGAATTGCATTTTAAACATCAACGTCGTCTGCGACAATTCATAAGAACGTTGTGTTTATTTATATCCCTGATAAGGTTTATTAGTGAATAACATACTTAGCTGTCCAACATTGGTAACAAATTTACGCAACGCCCATACCCATCTCGCTTTACCCATCAATAGAGAAAAAAGAAATGCCGTAAAGGCTAAAAGTAGATAGGCGAAACGCTTAATAAAAAAAATAATTATTTTATTAAAGGGCTGGTTGTTGTTAAAAATTCTCGCATACACTTGGCCACTTCCGAATGATCTTTTTACCAACCAGCTTATAGTCATGCGGTCATAGGCAACAGTTTCATAAACTATCGCCTCTTGGCACGAAATAAGTTTTGCTCCATCTAAAAATAGCCGGTAGAACAAATCGGTATCTTCTCCACCAGTTAAGCCATAATCGGGGTTAAAGTGTAAGAATGGTTTATTCCGTGTGGAATTTCGGACCAAAGTATTATTAGATGGTCCATATTGCCTTAATTCCCCTGTTTTTATTGCAACTGAGCTAAAAAAACCACCTTCACGTATCCAGCCAGGCGCATCTTCAGGCAGTTGAGGAACCACTAAGCCAAATACAACATCAGCTTCATATTCATTTGCTGCCTGCAACAAAGCATTAAGCCAATCATCTGCAGCCCACTCGTCATCATCAATAAAAGCCAAGTAATCAGCATTTGAATACTCAAGTGCCTTATTGCGTGTTAACGCTATGTTTTTTTGGGGTTGCATATCGTAAATATAAGTTAGTTTTTTATCAGAAAAAAAACCGGTAACAATATTTTCCGCTGACTTTTCAGGATCGTTATCTATGATAATAATTCTAACTTTAATTTTATTAATGATTGTTTGTTCTGATAATGATTTTAATAACTTTCTTAGTAAGTCTGGCCGTTTGTATGTAGCGATACATATATCAACACTTGTAATATTTAAAGGTTTTGCCAAGTTTGATTGATGGCTGATTGGAGCCAAGGTGGTTGCACCTAATGGGTGCAGCATAAAATGACGGTGCCACCGATGCCTGAACCTGCGAAAAATATCACCTAAAAATAGCTTAGATTTAGACATATACTGCAGCCTGACTGATTTATGTTCTTGTGCGAGCAAAACAGGGTCCTGGTTATGCATTCCACCCAAATTGAATAGCGAAATAATACGATCAAACCAAATACAAGTAGCCCCACTGAGAAAAACTCTGATTAGCCAATCGTAATCAGCATTTGTTCTAAATTTTAGATTGAAAAGGCCTACTTTATCAAAAAGTGATCTGCGCGCAAACACAGCTTGATGGCACAAACTTTCAAACTCCAACGTTCGCTTATTGATATGTGAATATATGCGTTTAGTAAGCTTGCCTTTGTCATTAAACACCACATTGCCATAGAGCATGTCTATTGAAGAATTCCGCTCAAACTTTGCCACAACATCAGCCAGCACCCTAGAATCATAAAAAGCATCATCGGAATTAAGAAAAAATACAATATCGCCTGATACAAGGGAAACACCCTTGTTCATGGCATCATAAATACCTTTGTCCTTTTCTGAAACTACTGTTGTGATAATATCTTTAAATTCTGATACCACCTGCAAGGTTTCATCGACAGAAACGCCGTCAACCACGATCACTTCAAATTGCTTAAAAGTTTGCAGCCTGACCGATTCCAATGATCTGCGGATAGTCTTGGCACTGTTTAGGCAAACTATGATGATTGATACCTTCATTGCTTATTGCTTTCCAGGTTTAGCCAGTGGGATAGTTGAAGAAAATTACTATGGTTTATTAAGCTGTTTACTTCTGTCAACTTTGTTAAGTTTAGCTTTTTTTCTAGCAACCGCAATGCAAATCAGTGGAATAGCAAATAAGAGCCCCCCTACCTGCATTGTTCGAATTTCTGGGATTGGCGTTCCATTCAACATATTTGGCATTTGGGCAGCAAATCCGCATAAAGCGCCAACGACTAAAGCCTTATGCTCAGATAGCACAATGTACCAGCCTCTTTTTACATGCAGAATAAATGTGGTAAAGATGCTAATAAAAATAAAAAGGCCAACAAACCCTGATTTCAATAACACATGGCCAAAGCCACTATGCACATAATCATATATACCATTGTGATAGTAAAGCCCAACGGGGCTTGTTACCTTGAAAGAGCCTGACGGACCTACACCAAAAAAAGGCTCTTCTTGAACTGTTTTCCAAGCTGTTTCAAGCTCATAAAAACGTGATTCACGCGGGTCTGAATTTGGGTCTGTTTTAACGTCAATTAGAATTTTTTCTAGAAACGGCTTTGTGCTATCAACACTTCTTAACGCAAGTGAACCTAAAGCCAAAGGCACAATAAGAGCAAATACTATTAATAAAGGTGAGCGCCGCCCGCGTGGCAGCAAGAAAAATAGCAGTATCATTGCCAGCAATACACCGGCTTGTGCCGTACGCCGCGAGGTTAATACTGGGGTGAGCATGCCCATAAGGGCTAGAATTCCATATCCAAACCTTTTCTCCCAGCTACCAAGGCGCTCTACCAGCAGCTTCCAGGTCGCAAACCCCATCATTACGCAAGCTAAAATCGAATCATTGATATCCCAAAAAGTCATTCTAACTTTCATAAATTGGAAATTTGCATAATAGTTTTGCGGATCCCCTCCCATAAAAACATAACGAAAAAATCCCCATGCCTCCCTACCCGCCAAACAAGTCACAATAATCCATGTGAGTGTTTTAATATCTTTTTCCGAACGCACCGAAACAAACAACAGCGATACAAAGGCACCCTGCCAGAGAACATCAATCATACCTCTTCCACCAAACTCTCTTAGCAAAGGGGCTCTATCAAATAAAGCAAAAAATATATAACCTAGAAACAATACTCCGTAAGCCACATACCATTTGGCAAGCGGGTTGCTAAGGTGATTTTCTTTTTTAGACCAATAAGACATCAGCAGCACACCTAACAGCCACGTGCCAAAAATCGTCATATCCAGGAATGAAAAGAAAAATGTTTTCGTACCTTTCACCCAAATAACATTGTTAACATCTCCTTCTAGCGTGCCAAAACTTGAACTTTGAGCAACCAATAACACAATCAATAAATATGCATAAACTACGTATTTATACCAGGAGATTGCGAATCCCATGGCGACTACAATCATGAGTAGTACTAAAACTAAAGCACCTATTGGGATGCCATAACCCAACAAATAACCAACAACTTCATTCATATCCATTAATTTTGCCCCCTATTACCGGTGTTAATTTCAGATGCTAGAGGTTTTGAATATACTTCAAGAATTTCTGGCAAGCGCGTTGTGACATCTGCTTTTAAACTCACATACTGATGCAGATTTGCATAATCCACGAGCGCGACTGCGTTGGCCAACGATGCCATATCATCAAACAGGCGTAACTGATTAGGGTAACTACAGTAGCGCATTAGTTCAGGTGTACCACCACAGGCTAAGGAATATACCACCTTACCTAAAACTAACGCTTCTATAATAGTTGTACTACATGCCTCTTCACAAATCGAAGCCACTACGCAGACATCAGCTTGCATGGTTTCTTTATAAACTTCTTCTTGTAACAGCCAGCCCAGGAATTTTACACCGCGTTTCTCATGTTTCTCCCTAAGTTGAGCTAGATCTGGCCCATCACCCGCAATGCGCACTTCTATTTGCTTCAGCAAACTATCTGGCAACGCTTCAAGAAATGACGCTTGCCCTTTTGTGATATGCACACGCCCCGAGACTAACACAACAGGGTGCAGGTTATTTGGCTTTTCCGATGGCACAAGTTTGAGCAAGCTTCGCATCGCACGAGCATCAGTAAAGTTATGAATGACATGCGTATTCAGCTCATCACTATGCCCAACGATGGCTTGAAAGCGCTGGCGTACGAATTCACTGACAAAAATGGCTTTATGGCGAGTAAATGCTTGACGTGCTAAATACCGGTGCAATTTAACTGCGGAAGCGCTAATGATTTTTTGTAAAAAATTTGGTTTACTTTTAGTAGCACAACCAGCGCATTCAATAGCGGATGTGGCTTTGCAGGGTGCGCCATTTCGAAACCGCATCATCGTCATGCATTCCGAACCTTGATCATGCAAAGTGTGTACATAATTAATGTGCTTAGGTACCAGCACGCCAAGTTCTGCCGTGTGCCCATGATAATGAATGACATCAAACTGCTGATATGGCAATCGCTTGATTGCCGTCCAGATTCTCCAAGCAATGAGTAGCCGACGAAGCGGGTTGAATATCCCTAACGCTACCTCTTTTAAACCAACATGACGCATATTGATTGTGGCATGCAACTTACCCTGAAAGTCATTATTGGTATCAACTCCAGTCTGGCGCACGCGCCCAAGCAACTCAACATCATGCCCGGCTTTAATGAGTGCATTGCCAAGTAAAACAGCGTGCTTGCCAGCGCCACCCAAAATGCTAGCTGGCACATCTTCTGTCACAAGTAAAATTTTCATATTTTTAAGATTTTAGACTTTTTTTTAAAAGCATTAAAAGTTAGATATCCCATCAAATATTTTTTGAACGGTTCGTGGTGATGCGGCAAACAAATTACAAACCAAGCATAACCCGAAAGTAATATTATTGTTATCAATAAAGCCAAAATAAATAGAAGTGGTGATAACACCGCACGATGACTGAATGCAGTAATGACACTTAAAATTACGATTAATGGCACAACAGTTACCTGATAAGAATTTTTATAAACATCATGAAATTTAACTGGAACTGAACGGCTATGAACATATAAGAGAAAAACAATCGAGAATAAACTAGAAATTATTAGCTCTGCCCATGCCGCCCCAATATAGCCGTATTCTCGAATAAATAAATAGCACAATGCGACTCCAAATATTGCACGCGTCAGCGCCATCACACCTGTATTTTTAGGTTTACCTAACCCATCATTGACCAAAGAAGGCAAGTTGGTTAACGAATCCATAAAAGTTGCAGTTGCAACCAAAACAAGAACTAATGCAGCGCTTGGGCCAAATACTGGACCCGCCCAATAATGTAATAATTCTCTAGAAAATAAAGAGAGAAAAATACACATACAAGCATGCAAAAAAATATAATATCTAGTACTGACAATATATATTCTTCGCAAATCATCATGCTGATCATTGGCAGATAACGCACTTGAAACAGGGAATATCACTGTGCCTAACCGATAAATTGGAACTACAGCTCTATTTACCAATAATGAGGGAACAGAAAACTGTGTGACAGCCTGCATATTTTCTATTGCCCCAATGATGAGCTTATCCCCATAGGCGTAAGTGATTGCGGAAATTCTACTAAGGTAGGAATAGGCACTAAAAGAAGCCAACTTATTCACAGTTTCTCTGTCTGGTTTTGTTAACCTGGCGAAAGGTAGAATCTTACGAATTATATTGAGCAATAAGCCGCAATTGATCGCACTTAACACAAGCCGCACCAGCACTATTTCAACCAATCCACCGCCGAACAACACCACTATAACAGTGGATATTGATGTGAGTGTGCCAAATACACTTTCAACCATGCCTGATAAATCGTAACGCTGAAGCGCTTGTGGAATGCTCAATAGATACACTTGCATCTGGCCGAAAAAAAATGCAACACTGGCAACTTGTAATGTTTTACGTGCCACCTCGTGAAGATTTTCTGGCACGTTGAAGAAAGAGGTTACTAAAGTATCGGCAAATATAAAAATTCCAATGCCACCTAAAATACCAATCACGAAATAAATAAAGCCACCAAAACTAATGACCTGATTGACACGGTCATGTTCTCCACGGGCATGATGTTCGGATAGATATTTAACTGAACCTGCAGTGACGTTTATATCGATTAGTGCAAAGTAGCCAACAATCGCCGTTACTAAAGTAAACAGGCCATATTCCACAGTCCCCAGCCGAGCCACAATCACCGGCACAGTGAGAAGAGAAGCGATAGCAGGTACTATTCCGCCAATGAAGTTGGCGACAGATTTTTTTATAAGACTCATTGAACTTTAGAGTTAAGCTGACTAGTTAAAAAATCAGCGTAAGCAAATGCCAACCCTTTGTTCAATGGTATCTTTGCTTTCCAGCCTATTTTCGTAAGTAAACTTACATCCATAAGTTTTCTCATTGTGCCATCTGGCTTTGTACTATCAAAAACTATATTACCAGTATAACCAACCACTTGCTTTACTGTTTCTGCCAGTTCTTTAATCGTGACATCAGTGCCGCAACCAATATTGACCAACGGTGGCTCAAATTTACCTGTGGCTGATTCATCACTACCTAATAAACTTTGATATTTTTCATCGGGCAGGTTCATTAAATACACACAGGCATCTGCCATGTCTTCGTTATATAAAAACTCTCTTTTGGGTTTACCTGTACCCCATACCACCACTTCTTTTGCATTGGCTGATTTTGCTTCATGAAACTTGCGAATTAGTGCAGGGATTACATGACTATTTTCTAAATGATAGTTATCGTCAGGTCCATAGAGGTTGGTCGGCATTACCGCCAGATATTGAGTTCCATATTGACGGTTATAGCTCCAACACATTTCTATGCCTGCTATTTTAGCCAATGCGTATGGTCGATTAGTTGGTTCCAGTTCCCCCGTAAGCAAGCACGACTCCTGCATGGGTTGTGGCGCAAATTTTGGGTAAATGCAGCTAGAACCTAAAAATAAAAGGCGCTTTACATTATTTTTATAGGCAGCGTGAATAATATTGGTTTGTATCACCAAATTGTCACGTATAAATTCGGCTGGGTAAGTATTGTTAGCATGTATTCCACCCACCTTTGCTGCAGCAAGAAATACGTAATCTGGTCGCTCCAGCTCAAAGAAAGTTTCGGTCGCTTTCTGGTCAGTAAGGTCAAGGTCAGCATGAGTGCGTGTCAAAAGGTTGGAGTACCCATTCGCATCAAGATTGCGCACAATGGCAGAACCGACAAGACCACGATGACCAGCAACATAGATTTTTTCTTGCTTATCCATCAATTTGTTTACTCGTGATAGTCGTATGCTGAATAACCATGTTTCTTGACCAACTCGTCGCGTTCAGCACTTTTAAGGTCTTCTCGTACCATTTCTGAGACAAGTTCATGGAAAGTAATCTTAGATTTCCAACCAAGCTTCTCTTTTGCCTTAGTAGGATCCCCGAGTAAAGTATCCACTTCGGTTGGGCGAAAGTAACGTGGATCGACTTTAATAATAACTTTCCCATCTTCATCTGTTCCTGTCTCTTCAATACCATGCCCTTGCCAGGTAATAGAGATGCCTAGTTCTTTGGCAGCTGCATTGACAAAGTCACGCACGCTAAATTGTACACCTGTAGCTATGACAAAATCTTCAGGCTGATCCTGTTGCAACATTAGCCATTGTGCTTCGACGTAATCTTTGGCATGCCCCCAATCCCGCAGAGAGTCCAAATTGCCAAGGTATAGGCAATCTTGCAGTTTAAGTTTGATGCGTGCGAGTGCACGAGTGATCTTACGGGTAACAAAAGTCTCCCCTCGCACGGGGCTTTCATGGTTAAACAGGATGCCATTACAGGCATAAATGCCATAAGCCTCGCGATAGTTTACGGTAATCCAGTAAGCATACAACTTAGCAACTGCGTAAGGGCTGCGTGGGTAGAATGGAGTAGTTTCTTTTTGAGGGATTTCCTGCACCAAACCATACAACTCAGAAGTGGATGCCTGATAAAAACGGGTTTTCTTTTCTAATCCAAGAATTCGTATGGCTTCAAGAATACGCAATGTGCCAAGACCATCAGCATTTGCAGTGTATTCAGGTATTTCAAAACTGACTGCCACGTGACTCATGGCAGCAAGGTTATAAATTTCGTCTGGCTGAACCTGCTGAATAATACGAATCAAGTTGGTTGAATCTGTTAGGTCGCCGTAATGCAAAGTAAATTTCTTGTTGTCAACATGTGGATCTTGGTAAAGATGATCGATACGATCGGTATTCAACAACGAAGAGCGGCGCTTGACGCCATGAACTATATAACCTTTCTTGAGCAGAAACTCCGCAAGATAGGCGCCATCCTGACCTGTGATACCAGTAATAAGTGCAACTTTATTCATATCAAAAATTCCAACAATGAGTTATAGGGTAATGTTGCCAATTAGGTACTTTCTATTTTCAGGACTTATTGATTTTAATAAATCTTTTATAAAACCTTCTTGCAATGGGTAAGCGCTTTCCTTCTTTCCCAAACTCGAAACACGGAAAAGCATGCCGTCTGGCACTTTTCCAGTCAAGCCATATTTTAATCGTACAAATTTCCATTTAATACTATTTACAGCCACCTCACCCCCAATAGTGATCCAATAGATTATTGGTTCAAGTCGGTCACCCTTATTGGCTAGTAATCTTTTTACAGGAATGACACCATAGCCAGTATCTAAGGTTCCAATTTTTAGTTCCAACATTTGAAATCCCTGCGCCGAATAACATACTTCTGGCTTATGAACCTGCATGGATTGACTCTGGTCTCCCCCATAAGCAATCGATAGCATCACTCTTTCTCCCTTATCGTTGATATATGTGCGAGAGAGCATCTGATTGTAAAGCTTATTTAAAGCTGCTAATGTTTCAGGATCAGGCTGAAGAGGGATAATAGTATCGTCAACCTTCCAGTCAGCAAACTGCTTAGGAATCATACTTTCAAGATTAATTTTCGGTCCCTGATCGTCCGCATGCTTGATTGGTCTTAGCGCGAATCCAGCCCAGGCAGCAACAATTAAGGCCAGACCAATCAAAAAATTTTTATTTATCATTGCGTTCATTTAAATTTAATGCCTGAAGCCATCATCTACGAACTACCCAAATCTAGACTACGTACTCGCCATCGTTTGTCGACATATTGCAGCACTGAATCTACACTCATAATCAACGTGAGTGCAACAACAAATAGCACCATGCCTGCAAAACCATGCACAAAACCTTGCCCTGCCGCATCACCATAATAATAGGTCACCAGTGTGAGCACCATCACGCGAATCACATTAGCAGTAAAAGATATAGGCACGATAAAGATAGCCAAGGTGATGTTGCGAAACAGAGAATCATGCTTGACTAAATTTAGGTAGAGCAGCCCCAGAGCTTCAAGCGAAATAAGGGTATGCATGCCAGCGCAGGCATTGGCTACCATTAATTGATATTGGCCGATTTGCAGGATCACTCCAGATCGAGCAATAGGGTATCCTAACCAAAATAAAATATTTTCAGCTACATATGATACGGCCATCTTCATAGGTAACGTTACAGCATCAATAAAAACACCAGGTAGCGGAATCATGAAAAGAATAAAGAATAACGGAAACCACATGGCTTTAAGTGCTGGCATACCCCGGGTGAGTAGTAAAATTCCCGCAATAACAGGAATCTGTGATCCGATATCGAGAATGAAGACATCTTGTGAGCGGCCAATCACATAACACAACAATCCAAGCACTAGGCACATAGCTCCCAGCACTGACCAAGTCGAATTATTTGGGTTGGGGCGAAGATACAAACGATTTTGCCAGAAGAGAAACAACACTACCATCAACACAATGGGACCGTGCCGTTGATCCTCGCCGTTCCATATGCCCGTTGATAGCGCATAATAAGTTGGCACATATAGCGCAATAAGACCCAGCAAAATCGGCCACCATTCAAGCAACCATCCAGGTAAAATATTGTTCTGATCAGCAAGCTGGCCGGTCATATTGAAGACTAAAAGTCGTTGATAACAGCACCGACCACACGAGCTCCAGTTACAGCGATCTGATTACGCACTTCAGTAATATCTGCAAGCCGAGTATGATTAAGTCTAGAAACCAGTAGAGCTCCACCACAATGCGCAACTGTTACCTGAGCATCAGCACTGGTATTGGCAGGAGAAGCATCAACAATGACCACATCAAATTTGCTGCTTGAATAATTTATAAAATGGGTAAAGCGAGCGCGATTAAGTAGCTCTTGCGGGTTGGGAGGAATGGTACCAGCGCCGAGCACCGAGAGATCTTCGAAAAACTCTACCTTGCTAACAACTTCCAAGCCAGCACGACCGGCTATGATATCCGAAAGTCCACGGTTCTCTTTCAGATTAAACATCTTATGCTGACGTGGGTCACGCATATTGGCATCAACCAGGAGTGTACGTTCACCCAGTTGCGAGAACATAACGGCCAGATTAGCCGCAAGATAACTGACGCCCTCACCCGCATTGGAACTGACGATGGCTAGTGACTTATAGCCTTCGTTGAACCAGCGCACCATGAGTTGGCTACGTAAGGCACGCAGCGCTTCCACCTGTTTACTAAATGGCTGGTAGGCTGCCACGAGATCTTCACTATAATTACCCTGTCCTGGCTGCAGGTAGGGGTAGTTGAACTGTAGGGCAAGGACTTGGCTAATGTCTGCCTCGCGAATCAGTCCAAGCTTCAATGCTGCATCGCCAAATAACAAACCATGCTCTTGCTGAGCACGAAGAATTTTATCTGTGTCTTCAAAGGATATTTTGCCAAGTTGGATCAGCAATCTGCCAATTTTTCCTATGCGTGCACGGCTTGTCGAGACAGAGGTATTTTCCGGAGGAAAGTTATTATTTTGCATAGAGATGTTTCCTCATGCCGCTTTAAGCAGACGGCGCGACAAATGCGTAAGATATCTACCATTTTGTGGAGTGGGTTTACCCCCAATGATGGCAAAAACAGGCACTTCGAGAAGCTCACTGAGATCATCGCGGCTGCGCACTCGTCTGTCCATCAACTCAGCAAATAAAGCAAAAATTACACCGATTATAGTGCCAAGAAAGATGGCTAAAAGGGTATTAAATAATATTTTAGGACTTGAAGGATTTTGTGGCGGAGTGGCGGGATTAAGTACCGCGACATCGGTCTGATTCGCATTACCTTCAATTGTGGCTTGAGTGTACCGCTGACTAACGGCGTCCATGGCGTGCTGTGCATTCTCGACATCCCGTTGCAGCACGGCGAGTTCATCCCTTGATAGATTAAGTTCAAGTACTCGAGCCTTCTGGGCCGCCAAAGCAGCCCTAAGTTCGGCCTCGCGTTGCTGATAAATATGTGCCGTACCACCAATACTGCTACTAACATTGCGGGTTTCCTGCTGCAATAGACTCTTAAGTTTATCAAGTTCTTCTTTTGCGGCCTGATATTGCGGGTGATTCACCCCAACGCGCTGTGAGAGTTCAGAAAGTTTAGATTCAGCAGTAGAAATCTGAACCTTCATGTTTTGCACAACCGGGTTAGCTGTTACATCCGGTGATGCTTGCCCATTGCCGCCAGCACTTTGTTGGCGTGAAGTGGATTCAAATGCCTGCGACTGAGCCATGACCAACTGAGCTGATAGGTCATTGAGACGGGCATTTTCCACATCCAGGCTACTTATAATATTAGTCAGTCCTTTATCTTGCTGGAATTTTGAAATTTTGGCTTGTGCCGTTTCCAGATTTGCACGCAGAGCCTTTGTCTGATCCCCCAAAAAATTTGCTGCTTTTTGTGCGGGATCAACTTTAAGCTGGAGGCTGGTTTGTATATAGGCATTGGCAAAGCCATTTGCTACGGCAGCGGCGAACTCAGGATCTAAACCTTTGAAAGCAATTTCAATCACGCTACTTTCACGTGAAGGCTTGACATCAAGCCCTTTTAATAGTTTATCGGCAAACCACTCTCGTATATCGCCTTTCCCTTCAGTAGCTTCATTAAACTGCTTTTGGGCTGCTGCGCTTTCAGCAAATTTGAGCTTATTAACGACCTTAATAGCAACATTACGGCTGGTGATGATGTCAATTTGGGTAGCCATGTAGCCCGGCATCAGTTGGGCCGGTAGAACAACACCGGTTACCGGATCCATGCCCTTATAGTTAAGCACCAGTGAGGTTGTCGCAGTATATGATTTTGGTAGCAATAAGCTGATGCCAACCGTAGTGATCACGATCACACAAAATGTAATTAATATGATCTTGAATCGCGCCTTCAGGATGAGTAAAAACTGAGTGAAATTCATGTAAATTCCTAGAACAGGCTTTCTTGTATGTAATACACATCATCCTGCAGCACAAGATCGGTCAATGCAGGATGTAATTCCAAAGTATCTCCCTTGGTATTACGACGATTTAATTTAATATTACGTTGTGTACCTCGCAAAGTTAGCCCGCCACCTTGTGCAATTGCTTGCATAACTGTCATGCCTCGCTCGATACGGTATGAACCCGGGCGCTGCACTTCACCATATATATAATACATGGGCGCACGAGGTACATAAATGCTATCACCGCTTGTCAATTCAATGTTAGCAGCATTATCTCCTGTGCGGAAAAGACTATCAACATCCACATCAAAACGGTTGATCTTGCCATCTCGAACAGTGGTGACTGTGACGGTGTCTGAGCCAGTAGCAGGGTTGATACCACCTGCAACGCTAAGAAAATCTGCTACGGTTCGAACGCCACCTACAACAGCATACTTGCCTGGCCTCAGAACTTGCCCCATCACCGAAATATCCCGTGCATGCACATAGACAACCTCACCCCCGGAGAGAATAATGCTCTTTAATCCATCAGGTTTACCGACAATCTTTTGCAAATCATATTCGGTCTTTCCAGATGAAGTGGTAATGGTTATCAAATCAGATCCATCAGGTGTAACACCGCCAACTAGGGCAAGGAGGTCTGCGAGATTTGTTGTCCGTTCAAGAGGGTAACGCCCAGGCTTATAAACACTGCCTAGCACAGAAACTAGCTTGCTTTGGAACATTGTCACCAGGATATTCACTTGAGGATTCTTAATGAAACCACCCTTTTCCAGCAAATCGGCGATTTTCTTTTCGGCAGCAAATGTGGAAATTCCCCCGATCTTAACCTGACCTATCATGGGGAAGCTGATCGCGTCCCCCTCTGAAACTCGTGTTTCAAGAGTTAGATCGGGGTTGTTGAATACGGTAACCTTAACTACGTCACCTGGGCCTAGAACATAGTTAGGTTCTTGCGCTGAGGCAGTATGTTGCCAAGTACCTATTATCAACGCCATGATAAAACCTAAAAAATGTCTCATAATTTTACCTAACAATATTAATATTCACTTTTTGACATATTAGCGTTCTAAAGACAAACAAATCTCACAACAATCCGGCCTTGCTTAAAGACCGGACAATCCTTTCTCAATGTGACCTTCCACCTTTCCTTTACCGGCTTGAGTTGCGACCTCATTAGATTTGGAAGGTTCCGCAGTGCTTTCCTGCTCTACAGGCTTGGCCACTTGTGAAGAAGCATTTGTGCCAGCACTTGGATCGAAGTTCTTATTGATATACTCAATCTTGGCAACACTGCGCAAGCGTGCTATTTCAGCCTCCGCCGTCTGTTTACGCTTTTGTCCAGTAAGTATGCGATCAATTAGCGGCTTTGAATCTGTCTCAGAGATAGGTAAATTCTTTATTTCAACCATACTGCCAACCACGGTGCGCCCGTTAGAATTTATGAAAATCAGGTCTCCGATAGCCATTTTACTGAGCTTGGCAAGTAGCTCTGGCGGCAAGGACTCAGCCGCATGTGCGGCCTGAGCACGACCATACTTGATCTGATGTGCTCTCAACCATTGAATGACCTCTTCCTGCTTCTTAGCAGAGTTGCTTAGAGACTGAAGCTCTTGAGCATTTCCAGCATCTGCGACAAACACCAGTTCATCCATCACGTATATCTTGCGATTTGCGAAAATATCCGTATTCTTTGCACGGTAATTCGCGATTTCAGCCTCTGTTGGTTTAGCAATCGAAGATACTTTTTCTTCAAGGTAAGCTTGCGCAAGAATTTGCATCTTGGCGTTTTCAATAGCTTGCATCACGCGTGGATTTCTATCCAGCTTGGTTTTGAGAGCTTCCTGCACAAGAATCTGACGATCCAGCAGTTTCTGCATAATCAACTTCCCTGCCTCTTCTTGCTGGCCAGAGGGCACATTAGCGCGCTGCAGCTCATCGTTAAGCTGATGTACAGTGATTTCATCACCATTGACACGCACGATTGACTGACTGGTTTTTTCTTCAGCATTCTTTTTACCACAAGAAGTCATTAAACCTATGACAACAAGCATTAGCGCAATCTTACCAACAGAACCAAATGTTGTTGTGAACCTACCCTTTACTTTGTAATTCATTTGAATCCTTTTTTAAATCTTAAAAAATCAAGAAAAAAACAATGCCATTCCTGAAAATATCCCAATAGATGTCATTTTTACATTTTTCGTCAGCACAAGCAATGTAACAATAGGCTTGATGGGTTATTCATGCGGATAAGGTGCCGCCAGGGGCTCACCTACAAACAAACCTTGGGCAGGCCAGGCAACGCTTTTCCAGTAGGCCTCAACCGCAGTTGCACCATTTACATACCATTTAAGCAACACCGCAGGATTAGGAAATTTCTGCCAATAATTACAGGGTTCGGAAACGGTACCATAACTGGCTGTGGCACCGGCATCAAGCCAACGCAAAATACTCATCTGGTCTTTACCATACAAATCTCCGCCAGCAGAAGTCAGATGGTCTGCCAGAGCACCTGGAAGAAAATTAAGGGAGTCCAATTCATCAACCCAGGCCAACCCAGTCTGATAGATCATGACATCACGCGCACCCACCAGCTTGTCGGATTTTATATTCATTACAGCTAGGCCACTACGAGGAATATTAAGTCCGGAAGGTGGAAAAAAACGAGCACGACTGTTACGGTTTACATCAGAAGTCGTCAAATAATAGGCAGTGGAACGAAACACACCCGCATCACTTTGCACACCATGATCAATGACAGCCTTTGCCCGTGGAAAAGAGTCTGTCGGTAATAGCATTGCAAGCCGAATACTATAATCATCAAATGGCTTTCTGGATGCCGAGTTAAAGTAAGGGCTGAGCTTGCCTGGTGCACAAGAGTTTTTGCACTGCTCTGCATCATAGCCAAAGGTAAGCGCAGCTGTAATTGAATTGCATTCTACGGCGTAAGGTACCGTCCAAGCCAACAAAATCACCTGTTCTGCAGAATGAAGTTGGCTTTCAATTTCCCACTTTAAATGGGTGAATTCATTGAGTGTTAGTTTGCGGGGTGCGTCAAGAATCTTGACGTGCACGATATTTTTTAATGGGATGCCACGTGCCACACGGTAATACTCGCCGACCTTAACGCTACTAGCGTCTACATCATTGATGACGAGCGCAACATTTTCAGGGCCCAGTGCATTTCTTTTAGCTTGCGCAGCAATTTCAGTCCCGGCCGGAAAAGCGTTGCTCTGCAACAGAAAAAATAATACAAGAATAACTATCTTTTCAATCAAACGAAAAAATCTCGATACTAGAGATAAGCTCTAACTTGTTGCGGAATGAAAATTGAATCAACTCAGAATAAAAGATTCGCATCAACGCCGACCGTCGTATCATCGTAGTCCAGTCCTGGTGCATTTGAGCTTCTTGAGCTCCGAGCCAAACTTCCGCCAACGGTCAAACTGCGCCAAGGTGTCCAATCAATACCCACACTGGCAGATTTCCCATCGTCGACCCGATGAGTGGATGGGATTACCCCGCCACCTAGAAATGTTCGTTCAGAGATACTTGCATTCGCCTTCAATCTGATCTTTTCGCTAAACGCATAGATTGGGGAAACACTCAAAGTATTATTGCGCGTATAACTACTGTCCAGGTTCCAATAACTTGATAAATCACTAATTGCAGAAAAAGTAATGCCTATTTTCCCTGTCGGCGTCCAGCTATAATCCAAACGGCCTTCTGGGCCAGAATAATTACGCTGTGAAAAATGGTCATGTTCACGCGATACATAGGCGGCACGTAGATTGATATGCGATTTTCCAGAAACCAGCCAATCAAGTAGAGCCTCTCCTTCCGCTTCTTTGAATCCAGTATCATAAAGATTCGTAGGATTGAGGGCATTCCCGTATTTACCTTGCCGTTCATGACCCATGAACTTGAGAGTACTCCCCGAACGAAAGTCATATTTCACTCCCGCATCCAGCGAATTCTGACTGTAATTATTCTGTTCAAAGAATACCTGACTATTGGTCGCCTCAGTGCGGGTAAAACCTCCCAGCAGATGCCAAACGCCATAAGGTGAAAAGTCAGCTTCAAAATGCTGTGTTTGATTTACTCGGACATTTTGGAGGGTAGTCGAAGTAAAGCTGCGGTAGTCCTGAAAGCTGTTCAGTGCTTGCCGGCGATCGATACTAAGCGTTCCTTTAAGATAAGGCGTTAAATTCCACAACCAGGCGGCACTGTAGTTCTTCGAAATAAAGTTGAGTCCAGTATTATTCTGATATCGATAGTCAGTCACAGTAAAGTTTGCCTTAAATTCCTGTAATGAGTACAACTTGTCTAATTGAGCACCGACATAAGCTGTAGTGATATTGTCCGCACGGCTAAAAGATGGAGACAAAAGAAAATTAGATGGTACAAGAAAAATGTTATCGTCGTGCTGCCAAGCGACACCTGCAATGATATTGAATGGGTCTTGATTGTCAGCATATGCGTTCAAGGATAGCAGGAATGCAGGCAAAGTTAATAAAAACAATAAGACTGCAGAAAGCCTAGATGGCTTGTTAAAGCTTATTGATTTCTGGATATTTAACAGTCTATACATATAGTCAGATTGTGATAATTGTCAAAGTCCAGGTAAAAGTGAATGCAAGTTTCGAGTAGCCGAAACATCATAAGTTGCAAAAGAACCTCTTTCAGTCCCGTCTTCCAACAAGACAGAGTCACGCAGGACTGCAACACAATTCTTGTAATAGCAAAACACTTTGACTTCATTCAAACTAAAACCCTCAATCAAATTAACCTTAACAATGATCATAAATTGTCCTTCGACGGTTGTGAACGACTTAAGATCAATGTAAATAATTTATACTAATTATAGTATTATCAATATGCTATGTCATATACTTAAACTAATCAATGACTAATTGATCCTAACTAATCATTTAAAAAGTGTGGATTACGCAACAATCATTATAAAAAGATCAGTAATTTAGTTTAATGGACAATTGTGATTGATATTTATAAAAACCACCCAAGCAAACCCCAAGCAATTAGAGTTTAATCAATTTATTAACAGCCTTACTGTCAAAAAGTGTATATTGTTATATAACTTTCTGTGTTTATAATTAAATTGAATGCTATTAAGTTCCAATATTTCAAATCAGCATAATGCTTTGACATGAGTTTTTCTACCCTCAGAAATTATTTATACCGCATCTTGAAAAAATTTGGTGCGCTTAACTGTATACAGGCAGTTTCCAGATTAAATCAAGTATTTCAAAATCAATGAGCAGCCCTAGATCTATACCTCCCATCCGTAAGGACTCAAGTATCGCGATTACCCGCGAAAACATTCTTTACAACACTGAATCTTTACTAGAACCCAGTGTTATTATGTTCTCGCTTTGGGCTGTGGCATTTTGGCACGAAGGCAGCCTTACGCCACCTTACCTTATTTTGTCGGCGGTTCTGTTTTACGTTACCTACCCCTGTAGTTCAAAGCTCCATATGACCTCCTGGAGGGTTTTCAGAAACATCGTTCTTTCTTGGATTCTCCTAGCAGGGTTGATACTTGGCTTTGGCATAATCACTGGCTATATCAAACTGTTCTCTCCCGTAGCAATAAAACTTTGGCTTTGGCTGACCCCGGCCTGTCAGCTTCTTGCCGTTTTTGCGCTACGTGCCGGGGCCTCCCTTCTGCTTAAATTGCAAGGTCCACAAAGAAAAGCAATTATTGCCGGTATGAACGATCAAGGGATTGCACTTGCAGAAAGCTTAATTAATAACAATTACTCCACTACAACATGTCTCGGTTTTTTCGAGGATCGAGATCCGGAACGCATAAACAATAAAAATAGTTATCCAATATTGGGAAAGTTCGCTGATGTTGCAGAATTCGTTAAACAACATCAAATTAATATAATTTATTTGTCACTTCCCATGGTAAGCCAACCTCGGATCATCAAGCTGCTTGACGAGTTACAAGATACCACAGCGTCTATATATATACTTCCCGACATATTCTTAACAGACGTGATTCAGGGCCGTATGGGGCAAGTAGATGGCATACCTATTATGGCAATCTGTGAGTCGCCGTTTACTGGGGTCGATAGCTTATTCAAACGACTAACCGATATCATGCTTTCTCTAATGATATTGACACTTTTCTCCCCATTACTTCTCGCTATCAGTATCGGAGTAAAACTCAGTTCACCTGGGCCGATTATTTTCAAACAACGCCGTTATGGCCTTGATGGCAAGGAAATCAATGTGTACAAGTTTCGCACCATGGCCGTTTGCGAAGATGGGAATGATGTTGCTCAGGCTTCGAAGCATGACTCGAGAATTACCAAGCTTGGCGCATTCTTACGTAAGACATCTCTCGATGAATTACCCCAGTTCATCAATGTATTGCAAGGCAGTATGAGTATCGTGGGCCCACGCCCACATGCCGTTGCACACAATGAGATGTATCGCAAACTGATTAAGGGTTACATGATTCGCCACAAGGTAAAGCCTGGTGTCACCGGATGGGCTCAAGTGAATGGATTACGTGGCGAAACGGAAACGCTGGACAAAATGCAAGCACGTATCGAACATGACATCGATTACCTGCGTTATTGGAGCCCTAGGCTGGATATTTATATCATGCTGAGAACATTATGGGAAATTGTTAAGGGCCAAGATGGCGCATATTAGAAAAAAGCTTTTATCAATTGAAGCATTTTGGTACTAATTTATTTTTTGATTTTTACTTGATCATTTCATCGACAACCATGAAGCCCCATACTCATGTGGTGAATGAGTTGCCAGTTTTCAAAGCAGAATCAATCCATGCTTTAATGACTTCAAGAACAAAAAAGCAATACTTGGACACGTACACGCCTTCAATTTTTTTAATTATTTGTGTTAGTATATTTCTTCATATTATATTTTTCATATCAAAAATTATAGTATAAAGACTATTTTTGATATCATTCAAATCAGTATTGATTGTAAAGAACTTGATTACTAGTGAACAAATAAGGGCTGGAAGAGCTTTAATTAAATGGTCTGCGGATGAATTAGCATTGTCTGCAGGCATAGGTGTAGCTACGATTCGTCGTTTTGAGTCAGTTGCGGGAGTTCCTTCTGGTCAGCTTAGAGTTCTTGAGCTGCTTAAAAAGGCTCTTGAAAATGCTGGCGTCGAATTTATCGGCACCCCAGATGATAGACCCGGCGTGCGCTTGAAGTAGCTTATGGCCGGCATTCCTAAATCTAAACGCTCAGGCGGCCCCAACTCTCAAGCGGGCAAGATTGCTGCCTCGCGCAATTCCCTCAAGACTGGTGTTTACTCTAGCATGGTGGTGATTCCAGGAGAGTCTGAAGAAGATTTTCGAGGATTGCATGAAGAGTTTTTGAATAGTTTCAAGCCTAATGATGTTGCTGAAAGCTCAATGGTGCGTGAACTTGCTGTACTGACTTGGAAAAAGTTACGGCTCGAACGGCTGGAGCAAACGGCCTTTGTGCGAGCGCTTAATATACCAATTAAGGCCATTGATATTTGTTCTATGGTACCCGTTGAGGAGTGTCACGATTGGTTGATTCGTGATATCAGTATTGTCACAAAAGAATTCATAGCCACGTATAAAGAAGATCTTGAACTTTTAAGACCAGACAGTGAATATGTTGAACTTGCCGAGAGGATGATTTTGCTTTTCTCCAAAAACCCAGAACTCTCTGAAATGCTTAGAAAAGAAAACTTGCTTGGGGAGGCTGATGGAGTTATCAAGGAATATTTAGGTCACAAACTTGATAATCAAGCCTATAAGGATCAACTTCCCACAAAGTACACAGTGCATGATGTTAGGCGGTGGCTTAATCAAATACAATGGGTGGCTGAGCACCTTGATCAAATTAAAGCAGCGATCGCAAACGTCAAAGAAAAACGTCTGCTCGACCTGATGCAAGACCAAGGCATCATGCGTGCACACGACGACCTAAGTCGCGCCTTCTACCGCACACTTTCCGAGCTGCGCCGCCAACAGTCATGGCGGCAGAAGATGGGTGTCATTGATATCACCCCAGAACAGTTGATGTTATAGTGCTGTTTTCACAGAACGGACTCATTCTCATTTGGAAAGAAATGGGAAGTCAATGTTTGTTAGCCCCTTTTTTATTTGATTGCAATGCTCAAAAATAATGTTCTCAGATGAGTAATTCACTCAAATGAAAACGGGAGCCGAAGCCCCCGTGAGTAATTCCGTAAGGTTAAACCTTGTTAAGCTTGCTCGTTCTTGGAGCGACGGATCGAAAATCCAACCAGACCAAGACCAGCCAACAACATGGCATAAGTTTCTGGTTCAGGAACAGCCGTAAGAACTACGTTATCCAGACTACCTCCGTAGCTGTCACTGACACCTGTTGCAACAAACTTAAGTTGATCTAAACCACCAGTACCCGTCACATTAAAATCATATGTAACCCAGTTATTACCAGAAGGGCCACCAGTGCCAGTCACTTCTGAAACCTGCACCCCATTCCAAAGCACTTGGATTGGATTGGACTCAGAAGATATATTCTCACGAGGTGAGTAATCAAACGATAAATTGTAAACAGAGCCTAATGACGTGCTGATATTTTGATACATTGAGCTATTTTGAGTGGTGTCAAGTTCAACAAAATTAACACCATTAGACGCTGCACCAGCAACATTGTTACGCAATTCGATTCCAAATTCACCCCCAACCCAGTCTGTCAGGTTAGTATAATTACTCCAAGTACCAGCACCTTGGCTATCCGCTTCGAAAGAGCCATTAAGCACTAAATTTGGGCTAGCGTTAGCAAGTGCGGACATACCCAAAAGTGCTATTAATATTGTAATTTTTTTCATAGTTATAACTCCTAATTGTATTTTTAGCTACTACTCTTCACAACATCATTTTCACGCCATCATGTTTCGTACTGCAATAGCCCGTTAGGGCTATCCACTACATAAAAATTAATCTTATCCTTACCCATTGATTCAAAAATTGCAAATGGTCATGGTACTAAAACAATTAAGGTAGATTTCAATTGCATGACAGTACTCCTTATATTGCGTGCTTAATGGGGGATACTAATCAAAAATTAAAGTTAGCAAATCAAATTTCAAATAGCCTTGAAGTTCAAGGCATTCTATCGCTATTTCATTTTTGATTTTAACTTAATCTGCTCCCCGGCAACCATGAAATTGCCATTCCCCAGATGGTGAATGGTCTTTGGCGTTTTCATAGAGCGATCAATCCATGCCTTGATGACTTCAAGAACAAAAAAACCATACTTAGATACCATGCTTGTGTCGATTACCCTGCATTCAAGATTGGCAAAGCACTCGTCGATGAGGGGCGCTCCAATCAGTTCTGCCGGAATCGGCGTGAGGTGGAATTGCTTGAACTTGTCTACATTTTGCCCAGATGTATTTCCACAGCCCACGACTTTTTCAGCAATCTCCACACTAGGAATGTTGATGACACATTCCTTGGTCTCCTCCAGCAAGCCGAAGCTATAGTTACGATTACTAATGACGCAGCCCACGAGTGGTGGTTCAAATTCAAGCATGGTATGCCATGACATCGTCATAATATTAGGACGCTTAGCACCTGCTGTAGTAAGTAAAACAACTGGCCCTGGTTCCAGCAAACCATAAACCTTAGACAATGGATAAGATTTTTTAGTCATTTTGCTTTACGGCTTAATAGTAGTGCGAAAGCAAAGCATCTGATAATAAAATCATCACTTACTTCTACACTATCGGTTGGCTATCTAGGTGCATCTGGTGGCGTATACCCAGGCGGAGGTGGCGGCGGATAATACCTAGAATTAGGGGGCGGAAAATTTTGTGGTAATTGTTGTTCAATATGGCCTGTTACAGGAACGCGATGCCCTTTAGCGTACATGCATTGAGTATAAGCATTGTCATAGTGGCGCTGCGTTCCATATGAAGACGCATTGGCTTCGTCAACGCCAATCAAACTACCAACAAATAAGCCTGTTGCAGCGCCTGCGCCAGCGCCATGTTCACCCCCTGCAGCAGCGCCTATCGCCGTGCCAACGAGAGTGCCGACGATAGCACTGCCAGCAAAGCTTTCATTAGCGGCTTCATTGGCTGTTTTCCCGCCAAGCTGATCATGAGCAAACTGTCTGCATGAACTATCATCAATACGAAACTGGTCAAAATTCTTACCGGTGCCTGGCAATGCCATAGCGCTAGGACCATTTGGAACCGATACGCAGGCAGATAACAGCAACGCTGATAATACTAAAGTGACTTTATAGTGTTTTTTCATAGCTATTCTCTCCACTTAAGGCTAGGGAGGAGGTGTTGGTGAAACCTGCTGCCATCCACCAGTACATTCTTTGACATAAGGGTAATAACCTTCTGGCTGGTCGCAGTGATACCAGTAATAATTTTCTTGTGCTGCTGGCGCTTGCTGAGGAGCTGATTGAGTATCTCCCTGCTCAACATAAACTGGGGGCTGTGATGGGACAGGCATTACAGGTGGATAATACGGATAAGGGTAATAGTAAGGATACGGATAGTATGGATACATATAAGGCCCGCCAATGTAAAATCCGACACCCGCGTGCCCATGCCAGCCACCTCCATGTCCAGTGCCAATATGTCCACGTCCTGCACCTGAATGTCCAACTGATGCATGCCCATGGCCTGCTCCACTACTATGTCCACTATCTGCAAAAGTAACCGTACTGATCAACATCCCTGCCACCAGTATCAAACTGTAAAATAATTGCATATTTCTCATCATTTACTCCTAACAATACCTACCCAGTAATTTATTACTCTACGTGACAAAAACATATGCGTAAATTCGTGCAAACACGTAGGGGACTGCCCTTATAGGTACCTAACTCAGAGAATTATTAACTTTTTGAGTTCTGTGCAAGTTCATCTAGCCGCATTCTATTAAAACGGTCCTAATTAATGCCCAACAAACCTAACAAATTAAACCCTTTTTCTTTCAATGACTGACTGATTCGTTGACACAAAAATCAGCCAATTGATTTAACACTCGCTTCAACATCTGGTTCGCGGCAACGACTCCGCCATAGGCATCATCGCTAGCAGCGTTTTCAGTATCATCAAACACCTTGACTGCAAGCACGCGCTTGTCTGTTACATCAATCAATTGCGCACGTAGTGTTAGCTGTACTTTGCTTGGTTGTGTACTAAAATCCTGTTGTAGACGAATCAACTCTGTGTCAAGCCTGACATTAGCTGGGACCATGCTTGTTGCATGCACAACAGCTCGAAAACTCATGGATTGTTCTAATGTCTGCACAATAAGCGAATCCAGCATGCGCGCCGGGGTATCCGCCCATCGATTAACAGCAAAGTAGTTCAATTCATGGGGCTGACGCAGATATACCATTTGTGGTGAATCAAAACCAGGCCGTGCACGTGGCATGCTGACTGCCAGAACCAAGTCTCGCTTGATTTGTTGTTTGTCGATTGAAGCTCGCGCATCAAGCATGTAAATATGGGGTGTTTCCACTTTTGGAGCTTGCAAGCCTGTGCATCCCGTGAGAAGAATTGCATAAGCCAAAGTCTTGAGTGCCTGCCAACATAAGTACTTTTGTCGATATATGATCATTATTCAGTGGACTTTCAACAGGATAAATTTAAACTAGATAAAATCATTCTCCAGGCCCTCGGGTGGCCGCGGGCTTGCCGTACAACAACATGCTTGGGTTCTTTTCCAGATCGTCACTGAAGCGCTGCAAGGAGCCGGTCAGATCTCGTAGCTCGATGACCAGTTGATGTGCTTCTGGCAAGGTCTCGTTGGTAAATTGCTGAGTACTATTAAGCGTACTACTGACCCCCGCTCCTGCACGGGAAAGCTCATTGGCCATATGATCAAATGCGTCGGCACTGCGTTGAACTCGCTGTGCAAGCTGCGGTAATTCATTTGTTAACCGTGCGGTGCCTTCCATCGTGCGGGCGGCGTTGGTCAGGCTAGCATCGATAGTTGCTGAGCGCGCTGCCAGAGTGCGCGACAATGTTTCGATATCTGTCAAAGTATTTTTGATCTTGAGCTGATTATCTTTATCCATCAAAGCATTAAAGTTTTCACTGGTGCGATTTAGATTGGCGAGTAAAGCCGTCACAGCAGTATCGAGTCGAGTCATTAGGGAACGCCCGGTTTTGATCACCGGATATTCTTCGCCTGCAATTGCCTTGAGCGGAGGAGAATCGCGACCGCCTCCCGTCAGATCAAGAAAGGTAAGGCCTGTTAACCCCTGTGACTGAAGCACAGCCACAGTATCCACTTTGACTGGTGTACCACGTTCTATTTCGAGTGTTAATTGCACTTGTTCGACATTTCCTGGTGCCAGGGCAATTTTTTGAACACGGCCAACCTCTACCCCATGGTAGCGCACGGGAGCATTTAGATTGAGTCCAGAAACCGATTCATTCATATAGGTCAGATAGATATCGTATATCTTGAGATAGGATTTGCCACTGCTTAGCCACAATACACCGCCGATTAATCCTACACTCAACACCAGCACGAAAATCCCAACTACGGCAAAATTTACTTTTTCTTCCATGCCTGCTCCTGCGCGGCTCGTCCACGCGGCCCATAAAAATATTCCCTAATGATCGGATGACTCGACCGGGATAGCTCCGTCATAGTTCCAACCCCTATAATACGCCCCTTGTCCAAGACTGCGACACGATCTGCAGCTCGCCACAACAAATCGAGATCGTGAGTTACCATCATAATGGTCAATCCAAGCGCATCACGCAAGCTTCTAACCAATTCATCAATTCCGCTCGCACTGAGCGGATCAAGACCTGCCGTAGGCTCGTCGAGAAAAAGCAACTCAGGATCAAGTGCGATGGCACGCGCCAATGCTGCGCGTTTGCGCATTCCGCCACTGAGTTCACTCGGGTACTTAGAGCCAGCATCAACAGGTAAGCCAGTAAGCGCTATTTTAAGTGTAGCCACTTCGTCGATTAATTGCGCACCGAACTGAGTATGCTCGTGTAATACCATACTGACATTTTCTTTGACAGTAAGGGAGCTGAACAGTGCTCCGCGCTCGAACATCACCCCCCATCTCCGCCGAAGCGGCAATGCTTCCTCATCGCTTAATCCAATGACTTCTTGGCCAAAGACTCGAATCGAACCGGACTCTGGTCGCAATAGCAGAATGATTGTGCGTAGCAGAGTCGATTTTCCGCAACCGCTGCCACCCACCAGCGCAAATATCTCGCCCGATCGCACGGTCAGGTTAACATTATCATGAACCAAGTTATTACCGAAGCGGGTTATTAAACCGCGAATATCTATCACTGTCGAGGTATTCTGGGTTGGCTCCATTGCGGCGTTCATATCTTAAGCCAGTTAAAGACTACGGAGAACAGTGCGTCAGCCAAGATCACTAGAAAAATAGACTGCACCACGCTTACCGTTGTCTGCCGCCCCACGCTGTCAGCGCTACCGGCCACCTGAAAGCCCTGATAGCAACCTACTAATGAGATGATTGCAGCAAACACGGGCGCTTTACCGATCCCTGTCAGGTACGAAGACAAACTAACCGCATCGCTAAAACGGTTAAGAAAAACATCAAAACTGATATCAAGCTTAGTGCTCGCCATAAGCATGCCACCGAATACACCAGCCACGTCAGCGTACAGTGTGAGCAGCGGCAACGCGATGATCAATGCCAGCATTTTAGGCAGAACCAGTAATTCGATAGGTCCAACACCAATGGTGCGCAATGCGTCAATCTCCTCGGTGACCTTCATCGTACCAATTTGTGCCGCATAAGCCGAGCCAGAACGTCCCGCAACAATGATAGCTGTTAGCAGTGGCGAAAGCTCGCGCAACATTGAAAGCCCAACAAGATCTACAATGAATATATTTGCACCGAAGCGCTGCAATTGATCAGCTCCCTGGTATGCAATCACAACTCCCATCAGAAAAGACAATAGGCCTGTGATCGGCAAAGCCTCGAATCCAGATGTCTGCAGATTATGAAGGACGGGGCGCCAGCGAATACGGTGTGGCTGTAAGAGCGAACGCAGCAATACAATTGCACACTCCCCTATAAATGAAAGTATGCCAGCCAACCCGAGCAGGCCATGCCAGGATCGTTGGCCAATGTTGGCTAACAAGCCTAATTTTGGCAATGCTGAGATTTTTGGTGCTGCTGCGCAAGATGCGACCAATTGCAGCAAGGTACTAAACTCCGGTCGCAAACCATTTATTGTGACAATTCGCCCATTTTGCTTCAGCTCGCCGATAGTCCGATGCAGCAACCATGCCCCTGAAGTGTCAAGAGTGGATATTTCTGCGCCATCAATTACAAAGTTTTCGTTTGCTGGCCAAGTCATGGCTTCCAGCCGCTGTTCAAGTTGAGCAATTCCCTGCACGACCCATTTTCCTATGCAGCGCACTGTGACAGTTGCTGATTTGGATGATGCTCCCGCCTCAATCACTATTTGTGCAATCTGTTCGTCAATCATTTAACAGAATCCAATTTAGCAGGCCGAGAAGTCATTATAAAGAAAAGAGGATGGTAATCACTATTTGTTGGACAATCCCAGTGCGGCAGCAGGTTCATAGAACACGAGTCCCAGTGCAGTAGCAACAGGCAGATTAGTCACTTTACCCTGATACACGTTCAGTCCGTTTAGAAAATTCCGGTCACCACGAAGTGCTTGCAAGCCATTATCTGCAAGTGCAAGTATGTAAGGTAGAGTGGCATTATTAAGCGCATAAGTCGAAGTGCGTGGTACAGAACCTGGCATATTAGCAACACAATAATGGATCACGCCATCGACCACATAGGTTGGCTCATCATGAGTGGTCGGACGAGCCGTTTCACAACAACCCCCCTGGTCAATTGCAACATCCACAATCACACTCCCAGATTTCATCCCCCTGACTATATCGCGTGTGATTAGCTTTGGAGCTGCCGCGCCCGCAATTAGCACGCCGCCAATAACGAGATCGGCAATGCTGCAATGATGTTCGATTGCGTCTGAGGTCGAATAAACAGTATTCAGGCGATGTCCGAACTGCCTGCGGAGATTACGCAGAACATTGACATTGCGGTCCAGCACAGTCACTGTGGCGCCCATGCCGAGCGCAACATCAATCGCATGCGTGCCGACGACTCCGCCACCGATCACAGTCACTATAGCTGGATTTACCCCAGGCACACCACCTAGCAATATCCCAAGTCCACCATGTGTTTTTTCGAGAAAATAGGCGCCCGCCTGAACCGAAAGTCTGCCAGCCACTTCCGACATCGGTGCCAGCAAAGGCAAACCACCCCCCTCGGAGGTAACCGTTTCATAGGCAATGCAAGTTGCACCGGAATCAATCAGATCATTGGCCTGTTCCGGATCTGGTGCAAGGTGCAGATATGTGAAAAGAATTTGTCCCGGCCTAAGCCATTTACGCTCAACGGCTTGAGGCTCCTTGACCTTAATGATTAACTTAGCGTGTTCGAATATTTCCTTTGCGGACTTGATGATGGATGCACCCGCTGATTGGTACTGCTCATCACTAGCGCCGATTCCATCACCTGCACCAGCTTCGACAATTACTTCGTGACCGCGTGCCGCCAACTCTCGCACATTGGCCGGTACCAGACCAACTCTATATTCACGCACTTTGATTTCTCTGGGGACACCGATTAGCATTTATTATTAGCTCCTCAAAACATTTCTGTTTCATTTAATAAGGCAGTGAGGTCAGGCATTATCCATACCACCCCAATACTAGATATCTTATCAGAGGAAAACAAGTTTACGGTGCTTTTAATAGGTATAGCTGACTACACTAAGTCAGTAGTACCAAAACCTTGTGACTTTAGGAAATGCTAACAATCTTTCAAATCTGAGATTGAGGGAAATTGGATTGCTATTAATGTCTATCTGATACTTCCAAAATAGAGAGAAACGATATTGGGTTGTATTAATACAACAACAGTATTCATAAATTAAATATTTAATGAACATTATAATTAGAAATAACTTAATATTGATTTACATCAAATGGATTAGTTATATACGGCGTATTTTGAGCTTGTGTGAATTAAGTTTGATGAATTGATTGAAATTGCTTTTTAGCATGCGTGATTGAGTAAATTGAGAACAAAAGTTTTTAACCAAATAGGAGCAAGAAATGAGCATTAAAATTCGTAATTATGTGATGTTAAAAGTTGTTGCAGCAGTCTTCGGGATGACATTATCCGCAAGTGCGTTCGCTGTTGATGCTGATGCTGCGCTATCACTGGCACGCCAAAATGGATGCCTGAAGTGCCATTCAGTTGAAAAACATAAAGATGGACCCGCGTATCGCGATGTCGCTGCAAAATACAAAGATAAAGATCATGCAGAAACAGTTGCAAAATTGATCAATCATATTACCTCAGGTGAAAAAGCTAAATTCCCGGATGGTCACGAAGAAGAACACAAGATTATTAAAACCAAAGATGTGGCTCAACAAACCAATCTAATTGAGTGGATTCTATCTCTACCAGGCGGCGTATGGCCTGAAAAGGATTGATATCATGAACTAGCAAGCCAAACTGGCTTGCTTTTATTCAAGTCTTAAAGAATCAAAGGTAGGGGAGAGAAAAATGAAATACACAAAAACAATGATGGCCTTGTGTCTGCTAATTGCTGGGCTATGGTCGGTCTCAGATGCATTGGCTGATGAGCTTCCAGACATGGGTGAAACTTCCCAACCTGCGATTAAAGCGCCACTAAATGCGGCACAATCCATGGGTAGGGATGGGGTGTGTACCAAGTGCCATGACGAGAGCGAAGTCAAACCAATACTCTCAATTTATCAGACCAAACATGGTGTTAAGGGTGACTCTCGCACTCCCAGCTGTCAATCTTGCCATGGCGAAAGCGAGGATCATGTAAAAAACACAAGTGGCAAGGCAACACGTAACGCTCCAGACATCGTCTTCACAAAAGGTGCTTTTGCAGCCTCGGACGCTAAGACACGTGCCAACCAATGCCTTACCTGCCACAAGGGAACTAATCGCACCTTTTGGGGTGGTGGCCAGCATGAGAATAGTGGAATGGCATGTAATGACTGTCATAAAACTCACCAGCCTGTTGACAAGCTTCTAAGCAGAAAAACCCAAACCGAAGTCTGCTTTGCTTGCCATAAAGAGCAACGAGCTGATACTCACAAGATTTCAACACATCCAATTGATGCAGGTAAAGTGGTTTGTTCCGACTGTCACAATCCACATGGTTCTACAGGTCCAAAATTGCTGAAGAACAACACAGTTAATGAAACCTGCTGGACATGCCATGCCGATAAACGCGGCCCTTTCCTCTGGGAGCATCAACCTGTGACCGAGAATTGTACTAACTGCCATACCCCGCATGGTTCCAACATTACGCCACTACTAAAATCGCGCCCTCCGTTCTTGTGTGACGAATGTCACGACGGGCCGCACAACAGTCAGGCTGCATATGGTCCAATGGCAGCAGGAATGCAAGGCAATAACGGGCTCATCGCCAACGGTACTAACCCCAAGAGCCCAAGTACAAGTGCGGTCGGCAGAGCGTGCATGAACTGCCATGTGATGGTTCATGGCTCGAACAGCCCAGCTGGCGCCTTCCTTCACCGCTAATGAAATAGGGAGAAAATAAAATGAAACATAAATATGGAAATCTGGTCGGTGGAATGCTGACATTGGTTGTTCAGGGTTTGTTGATCTCGGTTCCTTCGGCGGCTCTGGCTGATGGTGACGAAGATATAACGGCGTTAACGAAACCGACCAACTATATCGAACTAGGCTTAGGTACCGATTCAACATCATCTGCTAAATTTCGCGAATACAATGGTCTGAACAAGTCAGGTATTGATTTAATTGGCGATTTCAGTTTTCGCGGAGGAAATTCCTACGATCAAGAAGATGGCACGAAGCGTTGGTCGGTCACGGGTACTGATTTGGGATCCCACTCGCGCGAGCTGGGTGCAACCTTAAGTGACCAGGGCAACTGGAACCTCGGCATCAAATGGGATGAATTAAGGCACAATATCACCGATACCTACCAGACGCCCACACAAGGATCGATGGGCGGCAACACCTTCATTCTGCCAGAGCAGTTCGGTGTCATTGATACGTCGAACAAACCTGCTGCAGTGGGTGGTGTGATTCCTCCCTATGGGACGCAGGCCTTGTCCAATGGGACGGTAGCTGGAAAAGGGAATCAGCTTTCTTATTTCCATCCGGAAGATGTCTATTCGCAGCGTAAAAACGGATCTCTTTCTGCTGGCTATAACTTTGACCCACATTGGGACGTTCAATTTAACTTCAACCGTGACGATCAGGATGGCGCAAAGCTGATTTCTGCCGGCACAGATGCCCGATTGACGAATGGCATTACTGGCGTTGGGGTCGAAAAGATTTTGATGTTAATGAACCCAACCAAATTTCAGACTGACACCTACAACCTGGCACTTAACTGGAAAGGAGATAAAGGAAACTTTACCGCTGGATTCTACATGTCGCAATTTCGTGACGCCAACAACAGCCTGAATTTCTCTAACCCATACTTCAACTTAGGAGCCACTCCTGGCAATAACAGGACAGGTACAGACCCAGGGAGAGCATTTCCGATTGATAGTTTAAGTACAGCCCCTGACAATGATTTCTACCAGTTGAACCTAAAAGGTGGCTATGATTTCACACCAGAAACTAAACTAGTGGGTGGGTTCTCATATGCACTTAATACTCAAGATGATCCCTTCATTAACGCTGACCAAATGCAAGCAGGAGGGTTGCCAAGAACTTCGCTTGACGGGAGGGTAGTAACAACACATGCTGACTTCAAACTGACGAACAAGACAACTAGGGATTTGACTCTAAGTGCAGGGATAAAATACAACGAACGAGATAATCAAACTGCTTCCAGTCTCTATAAGTTCTATGATATAGGCGGGGCGGTTGAATCTGCTTACAATACCCCATTAAGTAATAAGAAGACCCAGATCGAGCTAGCAGGCGATTACCGAATTACTACGGCTCAAAATATCCATCTTGGATATGAGTTCGAACAGATTGAGCGTTATTGTGATCATGCTCCTACAATGGCGCAAATCCTGGCAGTTAGCCCCACTTTGGGAAGCGGGGCTGGGAATGCGGCGCTAGCAGCCTCCTACTATGGTAAGAGTTCTCAATGCGTGCAGGTTCCTCAAAGCAATGAAAATAAACTGGTTGCTAACTACCGTTTGAAGGCGAATGACGACGTCAATGTTACTGCTGGTTATGCCTTTTCCCGCCGCAATGCTGACGTAAATCCGGCGTTCTATAACCCGATGCAGGCAAATGCTCAGGGTTATGAGTTGCCTGGTTACATTGCATTTTTCGATGCCTCAAGGACAGAAAATCTGGTTAAAGCAGGCATCAACTGGCAAGCTAACGAAAAGCTGAACCTAAGTTTGAATGGCCGTTATATGCATGACAGCTACGACGCGACTCTTGGTGTACAGAATGGTCACACATGGGGTGTAAATCTGGATGCCGCGTACAGCCTGGCAGAGAAGACTACTATTTCAGGCTATGTTAGTTATCAAGACAAGCAACGTGACTTAAACAATGATGCCTGGAGCCATACTGCCGCTAACTATCTTACAGCTGGACTTACACCATGGTCCAACAGCCTGTCTGAGGATGATACTACTTTCGGCCTTAGTGCCAAACATGGCGGTTTGATGGGTGGCAAGCTCGACCTGTCCGGGGATCTGACTTACTCACTCAGCAACTCTAATTATTCAACCGCGGTTGGTTATGCTCTTGCCACTTGCACAGCACCAAGTAATGGCGGGTACACATGTGGCTCATTGCCGACAATACGTAGTGAAATGCTGCAAATCAAACTGGCAGGTGACTACAATGTTAACAAGTCGGACAAGGTTACCGTTGGCTATCTCTTTCAGAAGCTGAATTCCAACGACTACTATTACAACGCTTACCAAGTTGGCTTCACTCCGACTTCCCTGTTGCCCACCAACCAACAGGCACCGAGCTACACAGCTAACTTGTTGTACGTGGCTTATACCCATTCCTTCAGGTAATCGTTATCGGATGGAAGAATCCTAGATGGGCTGAATTAAATTAGATGATGTTTGATGAATAGTCATAAAATAGAAATAATAAACTTTAAGGGAGAATTAGTATGGACGAGAAAACAGGCTGGTTAAAGAGAACGTGGAGCACACTCAAGCGCCCAAGTGCTAAATACTCGCTGCTTGCCCTACTGGTCGTCGGCTTCTTCTCTGGCATCCTCTTCTGGGGGGGATTCAATACCGGGATGGAAGCCACCAATAAGTTAGAGTTCTGCATTGGTTGCCATGAAATGCGCGATAACGTGTATCAGGAGTACAAGGAAACCATTCATTACAAAAATAGAACTGGTGTACGAGCCATCTGTTCCGATTGTCACGTACCACACGCTTGGACTCCCAAGATAATACGTAAGATTCAGGCAAGCCGGGAGGTATGGAGCAAAATCACAGGGTATGTGGATACTCCTGAAAAGTTTGAAGCACACCGGATGGATATGGCTACAAAAGAATGGGCGCGCATGAAGAGTGTCGGATCACAAGAATGCCGTAATTGCCATGCCTTTGACAGTATGGAAGCTAAAAAACAGAAGCCAAAAGCACAGAAAATGCACGCTCAAGCAAAACTGGAAGGCAAGACCTGCATTGACTGTCACAAAGGCATCGCTCACCTATTGCCTAAGGAATATGTTGATCCGGATGAGTAATACTTTTCTGTAGCATAAGTCTAATGAGAAACCCATCACTTCAAAATGATGGGTTTTTCTTTTGAGTATCGAGAAAATAAAACAACTGAATTACTCATATGTAAATATTGTGTTTGTTAAATATTATTTGATGTAAATTAAGCCTGATTCTAATCATTAAGAATAATGTTACATTGATAATTAGAATTGTTCTTTAAGGGTGGAGAGTATGTCTCAGATAATCAGAAGACTTTTGATTTTTACATTGTCTGTATTTGCTTTAATACCTTCGACCAGTTTTGCCGTTCCAGCTTTCGCCAGACAAACTGGCCAGCCTTGTACAACTTGCCATACCAGTTGGTTAGAACTTACGCCTTTTGGTCGGCATTTTAAGCTAACAGGCTATACAATTGGCGAACATGCGCTTCCACTCGCAGCGATGGGACAAAATTGATTACAAAATGTCATTTTTACAACAATTAAGACGGTTGTAATTTGATTTACATCAATTGAAAATTTAAAAATCAAGCCACTGCCTTTATTTTGGGATAACATGAGTATGTCCAAGGTATTTCATCTTTAAGGGAGTAAAGGGTATGTTTAAGACCTTCAATAAGCTTTTGTTTCTCGTCTTAGTTGGAATTCTACTAGCGCCAACCATCAGCTTTGCCGTTCCATCATTTGCTAGACAAACTGGCATGGACTGCGCAGCTTGTCATATAAGTTACCCAGAGTTAACTCCATTTGGTCGGGAGTTCAAACTAAATGGGTACACCTTGGGTGAACGTCAATGGCTCCCAGTGGCAGCAATGATGCAGTTTTCTGTTACTAACGTCGCCAAGAATCATGACAATACTGGGGCAACGATTATGCCTCATCAGAATGACCCGCAGTTCGATGTGCTTGGTCTTTTTGCTGCTGGAAAGTTGAGCGACTATTTAGGCATGTTCGTTCAATGGACTTATTCCAACAATGGTACACAAAATGCGGATGGCGCTATCCGCGGCCATAGTGGGCTGGATAACACCGATATCCGGCTTGCAATAAATCATGATGTTTTTGGTAAAAACACAGTATTTGGTTTGAACCTTAACAATAATCCTTCTGTACAGGATGTTTGGAATACAACGCCAGCTTGGGGTTTTCCATTTAATGGACCTAATCTGCCTGTCCCAGGACCGGCTTTTTCGACCGTGATCGATGGTGGGCTTAGCCAACAAGTGGCTGGTCTTGGTGCCTATTTTTGGTATGACCGGCATCTGTATGGGGAGCTATCTCTGTACGGCAACGCTAATAATTTCTTCCGTGTGCTGAGTGCGGGTCAGAATTGGCATGATGGTTCGGTAACCAGAATTGACGGTCGTACTAACCCTTATTGGCGCTTAGCCTGGAATGAGGACTGGGGTCCAAGCTCCTTGATGGTGGGCACTTATGGGATGCAGGCAGACATTTTCCCAGACCCATTAAATCCAACTGGGCCGACTAATCGTTTCACCGATACCGCGTTAGATGCGCAATATCAATATCTGTCGGATCCACATATCTTCACCGTTCAGACAACTTATATTCATGAGAAGCAGGACTACAAGGCCAGTTATGACCCCACATGCGATCCTTCACTTGGAGCTTGCTTGAACGCACATGATCACCTGAATACATTTAAGGCCAAGGCAAGTTATCTTTATAATCGCAAGTATGGTGCTTCAGTGGCCTACTTTAACACTACAGGTAATAACGATGCGGTTGCGTTTTCTACAGGAAATAATCCTGTGACCAAACCAGACAATCAAGGGTATGTCTTCGAAGTTGACTATAATCCATGGACTTTCGCCAGGATCGCTCTGCAGTATACGGGGTATACCAAATTTGATGGCTCTAGAGATGTTGATGCTCTAGGTCTTAAACCAAGGGATAGAAACACCCTGTTTTTAAACACTTGGTTTGCTTTCTAATCCATTCGGAGAACTGTCATGAATTATCGTATTTTGATTTCACTGGGATTGATTGGAATGATTGCAGTTTCCTCTGCTTATGCAGCAGATGCGGGGCCTAAGCTTGATCAGAAGCTTTGTTCAGTTTGTCACGGCCGTGGCGGCACGACTAGTTCGGACCTCTTCCCCCAGTTGGCTGGCGAACCAGCCCCTTATCTTGTCAACCAGATAAAAGGATTCCGTGATAAAACACGCTCAGATGAGAACGCAAAAAGATTTATGTGGGGTATCTCTTCCAGACTTACTGATGATGACATACAGCAACTAGCGGCATACTACGAATCACAATCTCCGATTCACATTGGAAAGATCTCTGATCAAGCAAAGTATGATGCAGGTAAGAATATTTTCATGAAGGGGAATCCAGACAAGAGTGTCCCTCCATGCATGGCCTGCCATGGAGAAAAGGGCGAGGGCAATGCAGCCACACCTAGGCTTGGCGGTCAGCATGAAGCCTATTTAAAGCGACAGCTCAAGGTTTTCTATAGTAATGAACGGCCAGCTGCTACAGCAATGCACGAGGTCGTCAAAGGTTTGTCGGAGAGCGACATTGAGGCTATAGCACAGTACTTACAAGCACAGTAAGCAAGATGTAGCTACAACGTCGACTTGCTAACCGTGGATTAAATGGCAAACAAGTTTTACTAATTTAGGAGTCTATATGAAAAAGTATCATTTTATTTTGCTCGGCGTTGTGTCCGCATTCATTACGATTGCATATGCTGAAATGCCGACCCCTGGCGGTCCTCCCAGTTTGGTATTTCGTACGATTCCCCTTGAAGGCACTCCGAAATCAGAGCACAAAGTGACGCCTTATCGTCTTTATGACAAGATGATAGTCACTGTCTGGGATCCAATTCATTGTGGACAAAAACCAGTCAACCCTGCATTTTCCATACAAGGCGATAAACTGTTCCTGAGTTATGCACTTTCGAAAGCGCCGGAAGGTGCGAAAAGTTGTACGTTGGTTTCCGAGTTTGATATCTTGAATGTGCCACATCGTGACCTTGTGATCGAATTCGCCGGGGGTCCTGAACCCTATGTCGTTGCGAAATTGAAAAAATGCCCATATTCCAAACCAATATCAGAGGATCTTTGGGAGTGCCTTGCACCTACAAAACCATAGTGTCAAATGGTGTACTAGTTTGCAGCAAATGGAATGCAACTCGCTTTGTTTCCTGCATAGAATTTTCTCAATGAGCGTTTCTTAAATTCCGGGTGTACTTTTGTCCTTAAAGTAGGCAAACCAGACCCAAATCATATTAGTTCATTTATTGGATTGACTAGTTTATTTAGCTTTTGGCTAGCACTCTTGATTAAGGTTAAATTAGTTACAATCTCAAAATGAATGACCTAAGTAGGCCTTGAATTCAAGACTGTGAGAAGTCATTCTATGATTTGAACTGCCTAAGAAATTAAAATAGATATAATCCAGTTATCAGTTATGTTTGATTTAGTGAGCCGTTTAAGGCTCTAACAAATGACTCTATAGGGTCGCATAAAGCAATGTAATTAACAGTCAAATAATAATTATAACAAGTAAACACGCTAATTGTACTTAGTGTTGGCACGTATTACGCACCAAATCAAACAAGTATAGTATTACATCTGTTAGATGTGCTTAGGCATATTTCATTAACGACCGCTCATAACAAGTGAATTCGAAAGGACGGATGACCATGGAAACATTAAAAATCAATAAGGTATGTGTAGGAGAAGCTTTGGTGGGGGAAGGTAATGAAATCGCCCATGTTGATCTCATCATTGGGCCTCGTGGCAGTGCTGCTGAGACCGCATTTTGTATCACACTGACTAATCAGAAACGCGGTGACAACGCCTTGCTTTCAGTAATAGCCCCTAATCTCATGACAAAGCCTCCTACCGTCATGTTTAATAAGGTAGATATTAAGAATGCAAAACAGGCAGTGCAGATGTTTGGCCCTGCACAATGCGGCGTTGCTGCCGCGGTGGCAGATAGTGTCAAAGAAGGAGTCATTCCCATTGCTGAAGCCAATGATTTATTTATCTGCGTGGGTGTATTCATCCATTGGGATGCCGAGGACAATACTAAAATACAGGACTGGAATTATGAAGCTACCAAGTTGGCGCTCAAACGTGCAGTTTTAGGATTGCCACTCCCTTCGGAGGTGATTGCACAAGAGAAAGCAGTACATCACCCTCTGGCTGCTCATGACTATAAAAAAGGTGGGTTCTAGGACATTCCTATCGAGAGATAATTTGTTATTTACACAAAATGTTGGAGAGCCTTTAAATTTGACCAATTAGAGTTCATTATGATTTGATTAGTTTGACCAACGCATTTTAGATGAGAAAGAAGATTATGTTTTGTTTATCTTTGTGTACTTTTTTCTCAAATTTAGAGAAGTATGCTTAATCATGAATTTTAGATGCACCACCACTTTGAACCATTTAAAGCAGAAAACCATTTTGGTTATCATTCTGTTGTTGCTTGAAAATAAAGCATCCGCGGAAATGGAGAATGTGGATAGTTCGAGCGCCGACCAGACGCCCGCACCCCATGTAGTGATGCCGCCAATCAGTAGTGGGAATGCTCATCAGTCAACCAAACCTAAGGCAGACAAAACAAATGCAACTAAAATCAAGAAGCCAGAAACAGATAAAAAGAAACAAACTGTGATAAAGGCTGGGTCTGGTAACAAGGTTAATGCTGCTGCAAGTGCTGAAAATAAAAAAGAAGCAGAAACTGTTGCATTCTTAAAATCTAACCAAGAATGTGATTCGTGGTTCGACCTAGACGGCAATACAAGCGATGCGACTGCCTACCAGCAAATCAAAAACTCCGGATATACAAAATCCAATGCGCCTGCCGCAGTTAAAAATCAAATCGCAATCGGTGTAGCTAAATGCAATCAGAAATATCTAATCACAAGACCCATAAACCAAACGATACCTGACACTAGTAAATCTCCCACTGAGGCAAATAAATCTGAGCAAATTGAAAGCAAGGCTCACCCAGTGAGTTTTTTTGGCAAAATAGCGAATGGGGTGACCCAGTTTTTTAGTAATTTTAGAAATGGGGTCAATAACAGCAATAGTTCAAAACATACTTGCAGTCCAGGAGAACTACTCATGCATTCTAACGAATGTTAGTGCTCTAGCTCAACTACCATTCAGAACGCAGATGCTTACTTCAACTCTTTGTCAACTATTTCGGATATCAACAGGCAGTTGTGGGTCGCGACCTGTCATTGTCACGCATTAAGATAATTTAATTAAGTCAATTAATAATAACTCGAATTATTCCTGAATAAAATTCCCAGATTTCATCAACCGTCGTGAGTGAATATCGCAATACCTATTTCCGCGCCCTTACCCAAGCAGCAAATTTGATGGCAGGCTCTGGGCCGCTGGCATTTTATGGCTGGGCTGGTCTTAACCAGCATAATGAAGCAACTCAGGCTGGCCGAGCGATACATTTATTGTATTCGCTTAGTGGGTGTTATGACGCTCCCGGAGGCAACGTGTTTTTCACAAAACCGCCGGTACGTAATGCAATGGGAAGTGAGTTGCTGCCACCAAGTCAAGCATCCAAAGCGCTGGGGCTGGCTGAGAGACCTCTTGGCCCTGCTGAGAAAGGATGGATTACTGAGGCCGATATGTATCGTGCTATCATCGATAAGAAACCATACCCGGTTCGTGGGCTGCTGTCCTTTGGGTCTAACCTGATGGCGACAAGAGCCGAACCGAAACGAGGGCAGGAGGCGTTGCGTAAGTTGGAATTTTACGCACATGCAGATTTCTTTCCTTCTGTCATGAGCCGCGATGCGGATATTCTGCTTCCTGTCGCCATGCCGTGGGAGCGAAATGGTTTACAAGCAGGGTTTTTAATAAACCAAGCCGCTGAATCCCTTGTGCAGTTGCGCACGCCTGTAGTGGCGCCACTGGGCAAGGCAAGATCAGACGCCGACATTGTCTTCGATCTGGCGTCGCGCTTAGGTTTGAATGACCAATTCTTTGACGGAGACCCAGAAGCGGCTATGCGATACGTGTTAGAGCCCACAGGCCTGACTTCAGAAGCTTTGCGGGATGCGCCTGAAGGCGTCAAACTGCCGCTTGATACACATTATTTCAAATATCGGGAGCATGGCTTTGACACGCCTAGCAGAAGGATAGAATTCTATTCCGAGTCGTTGAAACACTTTGGCCAACCGCCATTGCCGGATTTTCAGCAACCGGTGCTAAGTGCAGAATTTCCTCTGTTAATAACCTGCGCAAAGCTTACCGACCGTTGTCACAGCCAACATCAGCAGGCTGAACGCCCGCGTCGCAAACAGAGGCTTCCGGCGGTACATCTTCATCCTTCTTCTGCAGGTGATCGTGGCATAGCAGAAGGAGACGCGATAATCGTTCGTTCATTACATGGCACGATGCTGGGTCGCGCTAGGCTGGATGCCTCGCTCGACACTAAGGTACTATGGGCAGACTATGGCTGGTGGCAAGAAGTCCTATGCGAGGCATCGGAAATGGCGGCCAATTACACTTCATTGAGCGGGCCGGAATGCGATCCAGTAAGCGGGTCAGCGCTGCTACGTGGAATTTGTTGTCAGGTGGAGAAAGCTTTATTGCCTTTAAGAGACTCTCCACTATTAGTGACTAACCAATTAACCTCTTAAATACCCTAATGAATAAACGTCTATTTTTATGAAAATCAACTGTCGGGTTAGGGTCGGATTGAGCCAGTTAGGGCGGCTTAAACTTCCTGATTTCTAGTGACTGCTATCAGAAATTATTTCTAGCCCACTATGGTTAAGAAATGCCCACATAATTATTATCAAAAACAAAATACAGCTTTGTAGAAATAATTGAATGGCTAATTTACGTTTATGAAAATAAGTTGTTTAAAGTTATAAAAATAATTAAAACGTAAGCTGTTGATTTATAAAAGATGGGTATTTTGACTTATGAAATTACCTACATTGTAGGTGGTTGAATTAGAACCAGCGTAGCATCCAATGACCAAATGCTCCAATAACCATAATCATGACAATCACCATCATTATTTTTTCATGGATGCACATTCCCTTGGATACAGAACATTGGCTATTCATATTGCACATTAAAGACATTTCAAACTCCCGGTTAATTTAAAAAGCATCCCAAATTTGGTGGGATGTACTGCATTAAACGAACGATAGAAGGAATCCTTACAGTTTTATTCACTAAGCCAGGTTTGTGTAGCCAATTGTCGGTGGATATTGGCTGAGGAGGATGATTTATATGAATGGCACTGATGTCTTTCTTATTATTTTGGTAAAACTTTGTTTTTCTTGTAAGGAATCGTCCCTTTCTTCGTCTAATCACTGGGGAACAATTCCTCTTACTTCAATCAAACCCACTTTAAGGAGTTTTAATTATGGATAATCGTCACGTTCTATCTGCTGCAATCGGAAGTTTATTGGTTTTTGGCCTGGTTAGTGGCAATGCAATAGCTGCCGACAAAAAGGACATGGAACAATGCTTCGGTGTTGCAAAAGCAGGCAAGAATGATTGCGCAAGCAATAAGAGTGCACATTCCTGTGCAGGCCAAGGCACCAAAAACAACGATCCTATGGACTTTGTCGCTGTCCCCAAAGGCACTTGCGATAAGCTTGCCGGCGGCACTCTGAAAGCTATGTAATGGTTAAGCCCGCAACACCTACCTTACCATGCAGCGCCGGTATCGGGTTGCGGGCGCCTCATTATCGTGAGGTATTGGAGCATCTTCCCAAACTTGGCTGGCTGGAAGTCCATAGTGAGAATTTTTTCGGTGGCGGTGCGCCCCTGCATACTTTGCTCAAGATTCGCGAACATTATCCTGTTAGTTTGCATGGAGTGGGTATGGGATTGGCATCGACATCCCCGCTTGATACAAAACATTTAGATTCTTTGTTACGGCTATGCGAGGCGGTGCAACCAGCTGCTGTATCTGAACACTTGTGCTGGAATAGCGCGGATGAAATGGTCATCAATGATCTTCTGCCATTTCCCTACACCCATGAGGCACTGTTGCACGTTGTAACCCGTATAGACCAAATACAGGAAAAACTGGGGCGCCAACTTTTGGTGGAAAATCTCTCCAGCTACTTGTCGTTTTCCAACAGTGAAATGAGCGAGGGCGAATTTCTTGCCGAACTCACAAGGCTCACAGGTTGCGGCATCCTGTTCGATATTGAAAATCTGCATGTCAACGTACGCAATCTTGGAGTAAACGCCGAAGCTTTTATCCAGGCAATCCCGTCAGAAGCGGTTAAGGAATATCATCTTGCCGGGTACAGCATGAGGGATGGCTGTTTGGTAGATACCCATGACCATCCGGTTTATCCTGAAGTATGGGAGTTATATGAATTGGTATTAGAACAGATTGGGCCTCGCCCTACACTGATCGAATGGGATTCTGACATTCCTGCGCTCTCAGTGCTGATGGGTGAAGCAACAAAGGCGCAGCAGCGGATGGAGAATTGCTATGCCTATGCTTAATGAAGACCTGTCCGAACTAACAAATGCCATAGTTCGTGGCGAGAATCCTTCACCGCAAATCGAATCAGCCTATATGAACTATTCTCTCACAGTTGCCATTGAGGTTTATCGCAACAATTATCACGGCAATCTGCATGACACACTTGCTGGCGCATATCCAGTAATCGAACAACTCGTTGGTAAAGAATTTTTCAGGCTGTTGGCAAGAAAGTTCATTGGGCAGCATCATTCTCGCGGTGGGAATTTGCATCATTACGGGGCGGAAATGGCCGATTTTGTTGCTTCCTTTAAGCCAGCACAGGGACTGGCATACCTGCCAGATGTCGCAAATCTTGAATGGGCGTGCCACTGCGCCTATTTTGCAGAAGATGCTGCCTCATTGAATCTCAAAAAATTGGCGGAGATTCCTTCAGAACATTATTTAGACCTGTTGCTGCAAACCCATCCCGCGTGTCAGGTGGTTAGTTCCAGCTATCCTATTGCTACTATCTGGCATGCCCACCAACCCGGAGCACCCAGTGACTTTCACATTGACCTTGATGCTGGCTCATGTAACGCCCTTGTCAGTCGCGAGGATGGTCATGTTCTAGTCAGCGAGTTATCTGATGCCGCTGCCGCATGGATTGAGAGCTTACAAGCTGGAACTCCGTTGGGATTTGCTACCGAATTAACTTTAGAGAATTATGCCGATTTTGATGTGCAGGCATCATTATTGAATCTGCTTCAAAAAGGCGTTTTGGTTGTCAGATAATCGGAAGAAAAAAATGAAAATATTTTCACGTATTGCCAAGCTTTACTATATTGCCTCTCAGTGGCCTCAATACCTTTCGCCTTTGCTGGACCTTGCACTGCGGATGTATTTGGCAAACGTATTTTTCAAGTCAGGTCTAACCAAGATTCAAAACTGGAATAGCACGCTTTATTTGTTCAGTGATGTATATCATGTGCCGTTGTTGCCTCCAGAATTGGCAGCTACGATGGCCGCCAGCGCAGAACTTGGCTTGTCTTTGCTTCTTGTGTTTGGCCTGCTTGGCCGATTTGCTGCCGCCGGTCTTTCCATTCTCAATGTGGTTGCAGTGATTTCTTACGCCGACTTGAGCGAATCGGGTATTAATCAGCATATTTCATGGGGCATCCTACTTCTTGTATTGCTAATCATCAGTCGTTGGCAATGGTCAGTGGATTTCTGGTTGGAAAGGCACTATGGAGTACCCAATAAATCGTGATTTAAATAATTGGGGGAAATTGCAGCCATTTCTAACTTCTGACTAGAAGCTCTATTTTTTGATTTGCTAGTGGCAACATCGTGTCAAACTATTTGACATGCTATAAGGAAAATTCCAGCCATAAGAAATCTGTCGATGAGCACTTTTTATGTTTTCTTATATCTATAATGCTAAGCCTCTAGTAATGGTAATCGTGGATAATACATATTGCTAATAACAGGGTCACTACGAACCACAGGATAATGATGTATGAAGCGCCATACCAAGATTAAAAATGACTGACTAATGTCTTTAGCACCTTTAATTTCTCTATCAAGCACCTTCAATAAGTTTTTCGACTCAGAAAAATCAAGTGGCATTTTGCTGATTATTTGCACCCTAGGTGCAATCATGATGACGAACTCACCAATTGGACAAGATTATTTGAGTCTATGGCATACAAATGTTTGGGGAATAAGCCTTGAACATTGGGTAAATGACGGGTTAATGTCAATCTTTTTCCTGCTCATAGGATTAGAGCTTGAACGTGAAATTTATATTGGTGAGCTATCAAATATCAAGAATGCACTTCTGCCAATATGTGCAGCCATTGGGGGCATGCTTGTTCCTGCACTCATTCATTTTTCACTTAATCAAGCAACTCCAACTCAAAACGGAATTGGCATTCCCATGGCAACTGACATTGCCTTTGCGCTTGGTGTTTTAGCAATCCTCGGTAATCGTATACCAGCCTCGCTAAAAGTATTTGTTGTAGCGTTTGCCGTCATTGACGATTTAGGTGCAATCTTAATTATTGCCGCCTTCTATACTGCAAAACTTTCGGCTTTGTATTTTGTAGCCGCTTTGTTGGTTTGGGCGCTACTGCTTGTACTTAATCGAATGTATAGAGTGATGGCCATTTTACCCTACATAGTCGGCGGTATTTTGATGTGGTTTCTCATGCTTAAATCAGGAATTCATGCCACAGTTGCGGGTATTATGCTGGCCTTTGCCATTCCATTCTCGGCAAAAGATGGCGACCAAAAATCACCTTCATACAAGTTAGAACATTTATTACACAAACCTGTGGCATTCATCATCTTGCCGATTTTTGCACTGGCAAATACTGGCATTACAATCGAAGCTAATTGGTTACATGGCTTAACCAGCCTCAATAGCCTTGGTATAGCGATGGGTTTAATATTGGGCAAACCTTTAGGGGTTACGTTATTTTGTTTTATTGCTGTTGCAATCGGAATATGTCGTTTGCCGTCTGACTTAAAGTGGTTGCATATCGCTGGGGCTGGAATTCTAGGAGGTATTGGCTTCACCATGTCCATCTTTATTACCAATCTAGCTTTCCCGGGCGATCCAGTAACGATAAACGCTGCAAAATTGTCAATTCTGTTGGCCTCCTTAACGGCTGGAGTGCTTGGTTTTCTGTGGCTAAGGTTTATACAAAAGTCACAGCCATAGAATATCCATTTGTGCTGATAGGCAGCTTTCGAGAAATGGAAGTGATTGTTTAAGGTCAATTTGAATTGTGTGATGAACGGTCAAAGTTTGGTTTTAAGCTGACATGCAACCAAAGCTCTCATTCCCAGAAATAAAAATATTTGAAACTTTTCCTAACAAACCTTATCCTATTGAATTAGATTTGTTACAATATAATTTGTACAAATTAATATTTTATTAATATTGTTTATAAAGGGAAATCAAATGAAAAACTTACTCGTGCTATTGTTTCTTGCCAGCATGATCTCTGCATGTGCAGGAAATCATATTAAAGAGGCTCCTACTACGGCAACAAATACATCGCCGCCAGTCACCAACACAAAACCCTCCGCACCTCAGAATGTTGCTCCGGCAGCCACCTCATCCACTACTGAAAGTAACATAGTAGGAAATCCATTAAAAGATCCAAACAATATTCTTTCTAAACGCAACGTTTATTTTGATTTTGATCAATACGAGGTCAAAGATGAATACCGTGCATTGGTTGAGGCACATGCCAAGTACCTAGTAAATCATCCTGAGTTAAGTGTCCGCGTTGAAGGCAATGCCGATGATCGTGGTAGCCGTGAATACAACTTGGCTTTAGGACAAAAGCGTGCCGTAGCTGTCAAGAAACTAATGAACTTATTCGGTGTACAGGACAAGCAAATTGAAACTATCAGCTATGGTAAGGAGAAACCTAAAGCAACGGGTGAAGACGAAGCTTCATGGGCTGAGAACCGTAGAGATGACATTGCTTATCCCGGCGAGTGATTTCAGCGCATAAAAAAGGCATGAACTGATCTCATTCAAAATGGTGGCACTAACTTTTATAATTCTTTCGTTATTGATTGTCGCTTTTTGGTTTAATTTGTAACGATCATTTTAACTAAAAGATAATATCACCATGCCTTATATTCGAGCGCTCATGCTAAAGCTAAGATCAGTCAAACTGTCTAACTTCGATTTTTGGCAGGGGCGTCTTGTGGTGTGGTTAGCCGCTATAACTGCTGGGTTTGTAGTGGTGATGTTCTCCAGAGCAGCGGATTATGCGATTAGCTTCTTTTTCTCCTGGCAGCAAACCAACTGGTGGTTGCCTCTGATTATTACTCCAGCAGGCGGGGTGTTGATTGTCTGGATTACCAACCGTTGGTTTAAAGGTGCTGGCGGAAGTGGAATTCCACAAACTATCGCTGCTTTGCATGAGAAAAGTGAGGATAACGCTTATCCTCCTCTGATTGGGCTTAAGTTAGCTTTTGCTAAGATTTCTCTTGGTGTAAGTGCATTGGCAGTAGGTTTTTCAGCGGGCAAGGAAGGTCCTTCCGTACAGGTTGCTGCCAGCGTCATGCATTCCTTTAGACGCTTTTTACCAGAGGGCATTTCTATTCATCCTAAACACCTTATCTTAGCAGGCGGTGCAGCAGGCATTTCGGCTGCCTTCAATACCCCACTGGCTGGTATTGTTTTTGCCATTGAGGAGCTGGGTCGTGGGTTTGAACAAAAAACCAGCGGCGTGCTTATCACCGCGATTATATTATCGGGTTTAGTGTCTATGTCACTTCAAGGCAACTACACCTATTTCGGGCATCTTTCTGTAGGTGAGATTGAAAAAAGTATTATAGTACCAGTCATAATTTGTGGACTGGTATGTGGGGTGTTGGGCGGACTATTCAGCCGCACCCTCATTGAATCGTCCAGTAAAGTAAAAGGCAAATTCGGCACATTTCGTCTGCTTCATCCACTCTGGTGTGCCTGTATTTGCGGCCTTCTAGTTGCTTTGCTAGGTGTCATCAGTGATGGTGCTGCTCACGGTTCTGGATATAAGTTTGCGCAAGGGCTGCTCAATGGAAGCATTACTGCTACGTGGCAGTATGCCCCTATTAAGTACCTAGCAACACTCTTTTCGTATTGGAGCGGTGTCCCGGGCGGCATATTTGCACCATCACTTTCAATAGGTGCGGGAATCGGCAATGATATGCTGCCGTTATTCGGGCAATATCATGCGGCTACCGCGATAAGCGTACTATGCATGGCGGGATTTCTGGCAGCGGTTACACAGGCACCCATCACATCATTTATTATTGTCATGGAAATGGTGGATGGTCACGAGATGGTGATCAGTTTGATGGCCATTGCACTGATTGCAGCTATTATTTCTAGGATATTCAGTCCACCTCTTTATCTTACACTGGCAGAAAAACTAGATACTAGTATTGCAAGCGTGCTTTCAAAAGCTTGAAGTGAAAGTATCTAAAATCGAGAATAATGCAAACATTGGCATTGCTTTAGAAAAGCGTGATAATGACATGATGTCTTCTACTAATACACAAGCTGATTCCAATACTTCCGCACTGGAAACTCTTAAACTATTCCGTATTATTTTTAAATCGGCTACGCGCCATTTTCATGAAATAGAAAAAATTGCCGGAATAGGCGGTGCTTCCCTGTGGGCCTTGGCAGAAATCGCTGAAAACAAAAACCTAACAGTATCCGGTCTTGCCAAAGCCATGTCAGTGCATCAATCCACCGTTAGTAATCTTATTGAGAAATTAGAAACAGGTGGTTATGTTACCCGTACCCGGAGCGTTGATGACCGGAGAATCGTATTTCTTACAATGACAGATCAAGGGCATGGGGTATTGGCTAAGGCTCCACCGCCATACCGCGGCATTCTACCGGATGCCCTTATGCGGCTTAGCCCAGAAACTTTGGCCGAATTGAACCATCATTTATCTGAACTTGTATCAAATATGGAACTGAAACAAGACAGTAGTGCATATGAGCCGCTTGGTGGAACTTAATGTTGTGAAAACCAACGGGTGTGAGATGAGTTTTTTCATCTGTTTCAATTATTGACATTATGTGTTTCCATTTGGCTCTATATACGCTTCAAATCCTAAGAAAATATCCAACATCCTAACGATCAATAACTAACTGAAGGAGATTTAATCTCAAATGTGGCCTTTTCTTGAAATCCTACTCGGTTGTTTCTTAATCATTTGCACGATGACCATTCACAGCATTGGAATGTACACGGTTATGCATAGATTTGAACTCAATTGGACAGTTTTCTTAAATGAAAAAAATGAATTTTGGCGACAATTTTATTTTGGCCGTCTTGTGCTGATTATGATATTGACCCACATTTTAGAAGTCCTTTTAATAGCGTTGGTGCTGTATGGGATTCATGCTTTTAATGGATTACGCACAGCGTTTTATTTTACTGGCGAAACCTATACCACATTAGGTCTTGGAGATATTCTTCTCCCAGCAGGTTGGAGGCAACTTGCCTTATTTATTGCCATGTCTGGGTTATTTTCTTTTGGATGGTCAACCGGAGTTCTCGTCGGTATTGTTGGGAAAACTTATGAAGCACAGTTTTCCAACCTTCGGAAACATGATCAAAATGATAAGGTTTTTGAAGAATGAATAGTAACATAAGTGGAATATGTGTCCGCTGTCCGCTGTCCTGAAGGTCTCGCTTGGGTCGTTAGTCCCGAAACTCAATGTCTGCTTTGAAGCAGTTTCATTTCACTTATCCCCACAGACCGCTTATAGATCGGCATAGCTCCTTAAACATCAGAAAGGACTTGATGTATGTACCAAGGAGAGCGTTACTACTACTGTCGTAATGTTGCGACGGATCAGTAGGAGCACTTATGAATACCGCTTTATTTCAATATTCAATTAACACATTACTCAGTATGTCCTATGCCGAGTTGGTGAGGTGTTGGCAAACTGCCTTTCATCATCCTCCTCCGACCCAATGTGGTAAGGCTTTAATGCGTGGGGCATTAGCTTGGAATTTGCAAGTGAATAGCTTGGGTGGGCTATCACCTTCTGAATTTAAAGTCCTTAGGCAATCTGCTTCATCACCTACACAAATACTCAATCTTCCTGTTGGTTCAAGATTGGTTAGAGTCTGGCAAGGAAATACACATCAAGTCACTGTGTTAGATATGGGCTTCGAATATTCCGGTAAATGCTGGGCAAGTTTAAGTGCCATTGCACAAGAAATCACCAGCACACGTTGGTCAGGACCAGTGTTCTTTGGCATTAAGAGGGGTGGTGGTAGATGAATCAGGCGACTTTGCGGTGTGCCATTTACACACGAAAATCCTCAGAAGAAGGCTTACAGCAAGGGTTTAACTCCTTAGACGCACAGCGTGAAGCCTGTGAAGCGTTTGTACTAAGCCAGCAACATGAGGGGTGGAAAGTGGTGCCAACTTTCTATGACGATGGTGGGTATACTGGTGGGAATATGGAACGCCCTGCACTCAAACAACTTCTTTTAGATATCGATAAAAAGAAAGTAAATGTGGTGGTGTTTTACAAGGTGGATCGACTCACACGCTCATTAGCAGACTTCGCTAAGATCGTAGAACAATTTGATGCCAAGGGTATTTCCTTTGTCTCAGTGACTCAGCAGTTCAATACCACTTCGTCCATGGGACGACTAACACTCAATGTCTTATTATCGTTTGCACAATTTGAACGTGAAGTGACCGGTGAACGTATACGCGACAAGATTGCGGCTTCGAAAGCCAAAGGCATGTGGATGGGTGGCAGATCACCTGTTGGTTATCGAGGCCATGAGCGAACGCTTGTCATTGATGGTGAAAGTGCAGCGTTAGTTCGGTATATTTATGCCAAGTATCTTAAAGTTGGAAGCGTTCGCGAACTTAAAAAAACTTTAGATAGCGAAGGTAGGCTAACACCTCAATGCACATCAAAGTCTGGGCGGGCTTATGGCGGTTGTGCCTTCAGTCGCGGTCAGCTCTACAACATCCTCTCCAACCCCATTTATCTAGGTCAGCTCAGACATAAAGATCAAGTCTATCCTGGACAACATCCAGCAATCATTGATCAAGATGTTTGGGATGCTGTTCAATCGCATATTGACAATAATAAGCAAGGCAATATTATGCGTCAATCCGCACCTTCAATGAGTTTACTCGCAGGAAAGTTATTTGATGAACAAGGAAACCATCTTCATCCTTCACATAGCCAAAAACAAAGTAAGCGCTTTCGTTATTACATCTCAGCACCACTCAAGAGTGGGCCAAGAAAAGAAGCTGAAGATGGCATAAGAATCTCGGCCCGAGAAATAGAGGCCATCGTAATCAACCATCTCAAATACTGGTTAATTGACCATGCAGGACTGATTGAGCGTCTGTCACCTGAAGCTAATGAGGTTCAGGCACTAACGGTCAGAGCGAATACGCTAGCGGAAAAACTGAGTGGCCGTCTGCAGGATCAATACACAGCACTTAAATCACTCATGATTAAAGCTGTGTTAGATGCTAATGAAATTAAATTAGAATTGAACATAGAGCCACTCACAAATAAATCATCACCATCAATCCACCTTGCCATTCCAGCTATATTGAAACGCTGCGGACATTCAATGCGATTATTAGTGGGCTGCCCTAAACAATCACACCGACATACCAATGATCTAAAACTGATCAATAGCGTCATCAAATCTCATGATTGGTTAAATCTGCTCATCAAAGGCAAAGTGAAAAGCTTGCAGGAAATTGCAGGAAAAGAAGGTGTGGGTGGTTCTTATGTGACACGTTCCATCTACCGAGCGTTTCTAGCCCCTGATATCATTAGAGCTATTATGAATGGGACTCAACCAGCGCATCTCACCATTGACTTTATCAAACGTCACTCCCCGCTTCCGCTCGATTGGAACGAACAACGTAAACTATTAAGATGCGAACCGCTTGTACCACTCAATTAGGCAACAGAAAAAAGCCTTAGAATTAAGCAATAAATCCCGATTTACCGTACCATAGATAATTATAAAAACAAAAAGCCCCGCTGCTCGCGGGGCTTTTCATGGATTTACTGAATAAAATCAATAACTTTGGACTTATTGGTAGGGCGTGCGAGGATCGAACTCGCGACAAACGAATTAAGAGTCCGCTGCTCTACCAGCTGAGCTAACACCCCAACTACATAATTATAAAGGTAGGAATTAGTATTATGCTAATTTAATCTGTTTGTCTGCGCTAATTTTGCGCAAATTTGTCCATTGTTTGATACATTTTTATAAAACCTTCATCAAACCAGAGCGGATTAACGATACCAACACCTCATATAAAGGTTATTAGATCCTAAAAAAAAAGCCAGCAGGCAAAATCCAGCCATGAAATAAAGTCCACATGTATTTTGTTCAATCTGTCATCCAATACGTACTCCTCTGTACATTAGTGAAATTTAGAATACTGATATGGATAATTATTGCTGGAATGATGCTGATTATTATTGCAACGTGCCTTCTTCAATGAGTACTTTATAGGAATAGCCTGCACCAAAATCTCGGTTAGTGGCAACGATACCTTTCACTGTCACGATATCCCCGATCTTTGCCTGATTGATAGTCGTCACGAGAATATCATTTGTATGGTCCGAGTCAGAACCAGTCCCATCACGTAGATGGATCCAATTCTTTCCCATGATTTCCGAGTTGACCTTCACAACTTTACCACGAACCAGAACCGTCTGGCCTTTAAGTTCAACTCCATTCGTTGTGACTTCCGCAACTGTCTGACTATTCGAACCCTTGGCCTTGGGAACATGGATGTCACCAATGTCTGATGTTTTTGCAAGGTTGGAATGAGCTATAACCATTTCATTGCCGCCGCCCAATGTACCAAAAAGTATGGTCTTAAAAGTCTTTTTCAGCGACTTGCTTACGAAATTGTTCATGACCATTACGTTTTCAATCGTCACCTCGTCACCTTTTTTTACTGGCGCCTTGAGGACGGCAGCCCAAATTTCGTCATCCTTTGTTTTAAGGCGGATATAGGTATAACTTTCAACTTCTTTGACCTCTAGAACCTCACCCTTAACGGGTGAGATTGCTGCTGTTTCACCTGCACACACAAGTATAGATGCAAAAATCATGAATATAGCCAATAAAGCTTTCATCGTCTGGACAATCCCTTGAAGAGGTAACAGAATTATAACAGCTAGTTTAAGTGTTAGCTTTTTCATCTCATGGTAAATTTTTACTAAATTTTGTACATCATAAGATCAGCAGGTTAATAGAAAATTCCTGCAAAAATCCCAACTAATGTACCATATGTACTTAAGTTATTAAATTACCTAGAATTTATATATTTACAAGCTCGAACTAACGCACATGCTAAGTAAAACATTACATCTGAAAACCAAAATCAACCCTTTGATTTTGGTCTTGGGTTATGCGTTTTTTTTTCAATCAAACTTAGCATTCGCTGACGATTCAATTTGGTATAATAGTGACGATCCACTTAAAACCGATGCAATTACCCCACCAGCAATTCCTGATGGCTATTTAGAGAGCACTGCCTGTATTGCTTCTAATTATGATAATGTGCTGTCGTTGGCTGATGTTGCTGAAGCCGCCCTGTGCAACAACCCTCAAACACGAGAAGCCTATGCTAGCGCCAGAGTTCAGGCGGCTCAGGTTGGTATCGCAAAATCAGCATACCTACCCTCCGTGAATGACAGCGCATCTGGTAATTTAAATGTAGCTTTTCCAGAGCAGTTCTCACGTAACAACCCTTACAGCAATCTTAGCAATAATATCATCGCAACTTATCTTTTATACGATTTTGGCAATCGCGATGCTAATCTGGAAAATGCACGCCAATTGCTGCAGGCTGCGAGTGCCACACAAAGCAGTGTTGTGCAGAATGTATTGCTCAGCGCTATTCAAGCCTATTATCAGGTCCAAGCCGGCATAGCCGCCCTTGATGCAGCACGTGAATCGGAACGTGCCAGCGAAGAAAGTTACAAGGCGGCAGAAGCCCGGTATAAAGCGGGAGTAGCAACACCAGCGGATAAGTTGCAAGCGCAGACCTTATTCGCACAAAACACCCTAAACAGAATTACGGCTGAAGGTGCGCTAAAAACCGCTTATGGCACATTAGCGAATGTGATGGGACTAGTAGCCAATCAAACGCTCAAGTTGGCAGCAAGCACTACCATTCAGCCATTACAAAATTTAGATCAGGATATCAATTCCCTCATTGAAGTAGCACGCATACGTCGGCCAGATTTAATTGCCAGTGAGGCTCAATTAAAAGCAGCCCAAGCCAATATTGAAGCAAGTCGCGCGGCAGCCAAGCCGACAGTGTCAGTTGCTGTATCAAACAATTTTCAGGATGGCCATTTATCGTTAAGCAACAACACCTCTTTAGGAATAACTCTATCCATTCCTATTTTCAGCGGCTATGGTCCAACTTACGCAATTCGATCTGCTGAAGCGAATGCAGAAGTCAAATCAGATCAAAGAGATCAATTGCGCTTGCAAATTTCGCTGGATGTCTGGCATGCTTATCAAAGCCTACGTACTGCGAATGAATCAATTCGTGCTGCAGCTGTGTTAGTCAGTAGTGCAGAAGAATCGTCACGTGTGGCTTTGGGGCGCTACAAGGCAGGTGTCGGCAATATAATTGATTCAATAAACGCGCAAAGTGCTTTAGCAAGCGCCCGACAGCAACAAGTTCAGGCTAATTTTAATTGGAATATTGCTCGTGCAACCCTTGCACAATCAATTGGTGGGTTAGATAACGCCATGATTCATTCACTACCCGAAGGCAAGCCATGAGTAAAATTATTAAAAAAATTATCATTGCCATTGTCTTGCTAGCACTTGTTGGAGCAGGATTTTACTATTACAAAAAAAGCAAAGCACTACTGCCTGAGCAACTCTACAAACAGCAAGACATCACTCAAGGCGACATCGCACAAAACGTTGCAGCCAATGGCACATTAAACCCGGTAACGCTTATTAACGTTGGGACACAAGTATCCGGGCTTGTTAAAAAACTTTATGTTGATTTTAATAGCCACGTTGAAAAAGGACAGATATTATTAGAGCTAGATGATTCATTACTTATCCCTCAAATTGCTCAATCTGAGGCTAGCGTTCGTAGTGCACAGGCATCACTCGATTTAGCACAAGCAAACGAAGTGCGCAATCGCATGCTATATAGCCAAGAATATGTCGCAAAACAAGATCTTGATACTTCCGTACAAGCATTAAAAGTTGCACGCGCTCAATTGGACACCGCCCTTAGCCAGTTGCGCCACGATAAAACCAATTTGGGTTATACCATTATTCGCTCGCCTGTTTCTGGCGTCGTAGTTAATCGAACAGTCGATGTGGGACAAACAGTTGCTTCTAATTTTCAAACACCTACATTAATTCAAATAGCACAGGATTTGTCTAAAATGCAAATCGATACCAGTTTTGCTGAAGCTGATATAGGCAATATTAAAGAAGGGCAAGTCGTAAAATTTAATGTTGATGCTTTTCCCAACCGCGATTTTAATGGTGTCGTTAAACAGGTTCGATTAAACCCTACTGTCACAACTAATGTGGTGACTTATGACGTTGTAGTTTCGGTCGATAACCCGGAACAGATCTTGCTGCCAGGCATGACAGCTTATGTGAGTATTACCGTCGCCAAGCACGATAAGGTGCTACTAGTCCCCAACGCTGCATTACGATATAAACCCACCTTACAAACAGATAACCAAACTACCCAAGAAAAACCTAAAAATGGACAATGGCAAGGCAAGAAAAAACCTGATCAGGCTGACGTTGCTAAAGGTAAAGTATACGTCTTAACAGATGGAAAACCAGTGCCAGTTCACGTCACGGTAGGCATTTCAGATGGCAAATTAACTGAAATCAACAGTGACAAACTTAAAGAAAATGACAAAGTCATTGTGGGTGAAAATCAAGCCGATAGCGGAACGCCAGCAGCCTCTAGCGGCAATATGAAATTTAGGATGTTTTAATGGAAAAAAGTGTAATTAAAGTGCATGATTTGCATAAAGATTACCAAACCGCAGCAGGTGCAATTTCAGTTCTCAAACAAGTAAACTTTAGTATGGATGCTGGAGACTATGTGGCGATTATGGGCCCTTCCGGATCAGGAAAATCCACCTTCATGAATATCCTAGGTTGTTTGGATAAGCCAACCAGCGGTGAATATACGCTTGATGGTCACCCTGTTGCAGAACTTGATAATAATATGTTAGCTAAAATACGTAACCAGACCATAGGCTTTGTGTTTCAGGGTTTCAATCTGTTATCTCGCGTCACCTTGCTGGACAACGTTGCATTGCCTTTAGTTTATTCTGGGGCGAGCAAGAGCGAGCGTCAAGAACGAGCAAAAGCATTACTAAAGAAAGTAGGCTTAGGCAATTACTTGAACTCCCTACCTAATCAGATTTCAGGCGGACAACAACAACGTGTAGCAATCGCTCGTGCGCTGATAAATCGCCCTAGATTAATACTTGCTGATGAACCAACAGGCAACCTGGATAGCGTAACCAGCGAAGAGATTATGGGACTTTTTTCAGAATTAAATGCTGAAGGTATCAGTATTGTAGTAGTCACTCATGAACCTGATATCGCCGCCCACGCTTCGCGCCAGGTACGCTTTTTAGATGGGCGCATTGTACAGGACGAGCGTAGTAAGTCGATTAAAAATTCGGCTGTCGTTGAGGAGCCAGCTTAATGTTCTCTGCAATGCTAGGAGAAGCTTGGGGAGCCATGGGCGCCAATCGTTTGCGCACTTTTTTAACCATGTTAGGCATGGTAATTGGCGTGGGTTCTGTGGTTCTGATGATGTCGATAGGTCAAGGCGCTGAAGAATCAGTTAAAGAATCAATCAATTCCATGGGAAGCAATCTATTCATTGTGCTTTCCGGTTCATCTACTTCCGGTGGTGCTAGGTCAGGCAGCGGCAATGCTAGCACACTCACTGTAAAAGACTCCTCTGCGATTGCTGACTTAGATGGCGTCGCCAACGTTGCGCCTATTAGCACCGGTAACGCTCAAGTGGTTTTTTCTGGTAACAATTGGAGCACCAGCATTGTAGGCACAACGCCAAGCTACTTTAAAATTCGATCCTGGGATCTAGACGAAGGCTATGGATTTTCCGATTCCGACATAAGGTCTGCCACACGTGTAGCGATAGTAGGTAAAACCGTCGTAGAAAATATATTTGGTGATACAGATCCCGTTGGCAAAACGATTCGCATCAAACAAAGCCCTTTTGTAGTACTAGGTGTGCTGAAGGACAAGGGCCAAAGTTTGGATGGGCGTGACCAGGATGACACCATCATCATTCCTTTAACGACAGCTCAGCGCAAGATTCTCGGTAACCAATTTGCAGGTAGTGTTCGGCAAATTATGGTACAGGCGACTACGCCTCAAACTATGCCAATGGTGGAGCAAGGCATTAATGGCTTGTTAAATCAACGACATAATATTCGTGAAGGTTCTGATAGTGATTTTAACGTTCGCAACCTCACCGCTGTTGCCAACTCAGCTGCAGAAACAACACGCACCATGTCTTTATTACTTGGTGCAATTGCTTCAGTTTCCCTTCTGGTTGGTGGTATAGGCATCATGAACATCATGCTGGTTTCTGTGACAGAGCGTACACGTGAAATTGGTATCCGCATGGCTATTGGCGCTCGGGAACGCGATATTCTGTTACAGTTTTTACTAGAAGCCATTGTCATATCGATTATCGGCTGTCTTATCGGACTTTTTATAGGTATCTTCGGAGCAATGTTAGTCAACAAATTAAGTCAAGCTGCCGTAGTGATTTCTGGAAATTCCGTGATGATATCCTTTGCTGTTGCCGCCAGTGTTGGCGTATTTTTTGGCTTTTACCCTGCACGTAAAGCAGCACGCATGAACCCAATTGAAGCATTACATTACCAATAAATTATTGGTAATGTAATGAAGTAAGTCATGGTCGAGAGTAGATTGTTATACTAAGTTTGCAACGGAGCATTTAACCGTTGCCGCGTCTAAGATTGAGTCTGGATGAACAGCAAACGTGGTAGATTTAGTCACGCTTTTGGGCAGGATGTTTGCTAAGATGTATGAGTAACTACGGCCAATTGCTGGCATTTAAATAGATACATTTTATTTAAAACTTGACTTAAATCAATTCATTTTCATAGAGAAAATATAGTATTCCTCCATGAGCGTACTTTAAATTATGCGTTAACTATTTGACGATAGTAAAACAAAGTAATCAATTAGTACCCCTAAAGATTTAGGGAGCCTGTATGAACTACAATGAAGTACAACTTATAAAAAGTTATTTTCATCTGTTGGTAGAAAGATGTTTAGCTGATATTTGTGTGGAATTTGAATCAGGTCATACTAAACTTAATGTACAAGAGTATGACAAACTATGTTTAAGTTATCGCAATTTGTTGGAATCCAATCAAGATAAATATATTCATCGTACAAAATATCTAACAGAGTCCCAGCAGCAATCAATGATAATGAGAATGAATCCTGCTTTATATCAACAATATATTAAAAATAGCGAATCAAAAAAAATAGCTTTTGTCATTCAACTCAAACTTGACCTTGAAAGTATAGAAAATCATATTTTATCGCTTGAATATTGAACGTCCACCATCAATTCAATTTAAAACTGTACCAGTGGCGACTTTTGAGCAAGCACTTTGCTAAAATGTATGAGTAACTTCGGCCAAAAGCGGCCGAAGGTACATGATGTTCAACTTGAAATTAAGAAAACATAAAATTGCGTGTTAAAGTATCAGAAGACCAACTTGAAGGGTTAGCAGTCTATCTCTTTAACTCAAATACTTTGGGTTAAAAATTAAAGATTGAGGTAACTTTATGTATTACATAGTTGAAACCAATAAATCATTCAATCAAGCGTCGACAGACCTTGAATCAGCAGTTGTTCGCAATGGCTTCGGAATATTACATGTCCACGATTTGGGGACTACACTGCGCAATAAAGGTATTGCATTTAATGAGGAGTGCAAAGTTTTTGAAGTCTGCAACCCAGGTCAAGCAGCAAAAGTTTTGTCCACTGATATGCGTTTAAACATGGTATTGCCCTGTCGTATTTCGGTCTATACAGAAAAAGGCAAAACAAAAATCGGACTTATTAAACCAGAGCAAATGCTTTCGGCCCTATCTAATGATGCAGCGTTAGTCCAAGTTGCAAAAGAGGTTGAGGAAAAGACTATCAAGATGGTTGATGAGTCGAAATGATTTCTCGCCAGCTAACAATGCCCAGAAAATGGATTTTTACTGAACCAATTACGAATGATTTGCACATTAGATGTACATGTAACATCGGTAAATGTCAGTTCAGGATGTTTAAAGTTAGGCCTGGAGCGGTTATTCGGGTTGGTTCACCTGGTCTTCCAGAGTGCGGCCAATCCAGCGAATCATGAATGATCGACTTAATATCCAGCAAAGGAGATCCAACATAAAACTCCGTCCATTACGCCTCGCAGCCGTCCAGATGGTTAGCGCCAATGGTCGCGTCGCCGAAAACCTCGCCCGAGCTAGAAAATGGGCCGAACAAGCCGCTCAAGAGGGTGCCGAGTTGGTATTATTGCCTGAGCTGTTTGCCATCGGCTTCGAACTCAATGCCCATGCCTGGAACAGCGCCGAGCCGCAGGGCGGCCCAACCGAGCTTTGGCTGGCCGAGACAGCGCGTACGCACGGCTTCTATATTGGAGGTAGCTATCTAGAGCGGCGTGGAGATGATTTTTTCAATACCTTTGCCCTGTCCGGTCCAATGGGAATCGTTGGACGTGTACGTAAGCGCCATCCCTGCTCCATGGAAGCCTATATTTTCAAGGGTGGCGATGATCCGCACGTCATCGAAACGGCTATCGGGCGCATCGGTGTAGCAATCTGCTACGATGGCAGCCTCCGCGAGGTCTGGGATCGACTTCTGTCCGACGCTCCCGACCTGTTGCTGATGCCCATGTCGGCGCCGACGCCGGTAAAGACTCTATTCTACAATCAGCGAAAAATAGACGCTTTCCACGCCAGTTTTTCTGACGGCGCGACACAATCCGCTCGCTTAATCGGCATCCCGTGCGCCATGAGCAACAAATGGGGTGAGTGGGATACCACCCTTCCAGGGCAAATCCTCCCCTTGCTCCTTGGGCGCCAACGTTCCCACTTCCCGGGTTTTACACATATCGCCGATAGCGATGGACGTGAAGTTGCGCGTATCGCAAATGGCGAGGGGGTCGCTGTGGCAACAGTCCGTCTTGATCCGACCCTGAAGCACTTATCGTTGCCTCCGGATCGGAACCGATTTCGCCCGTGGATTGCAGAAGTTCCGGCCGAATACCGATTTTTTGGTGTCTTCGAGGCTCTGGGACGGCGATGGTATGCCAAGAATGCAGCACAGCATCAGAATTGAATCGCATAAGCTCCACTGGACGCAATTAGGCGTCTTCTTCGGGTCGCGAGCCCAGATTATTAACGGCTGCTTTAGTGCAGGAAGTTTGCTAAGATAGGTGAGTAACTACGGCCATTTCATGCCAGTACGAATATGCGAATCTTGACAAAAAGAATCAGGGGATAGCCAGTGAAGAAAATAAATCGGAAAACAGATTGGCCAGAAAGAGTCCGAAAACATTTGTCTATGGCAAGTGTTGGGGTTCGACACTCAGGGGGCAGTACGCTGAAGGCGGGGTCAGACAAGCCAGAGAGTTTCTTATCAAAAATGTATCCATCACCAAACTTAAAAACATGAAGGCTACAAATTTTTAAGACTTCTTGAATAAAAAAACAAGCGCTTTATCGAAAATACTTAGGCATCCTATTAGTGCCAATCCAAACTATGGCGCGGCAAGGAAGGTTCTCAATATCTACTTTCGACTTTGTGCGATGAACAAAGACCTACATCAGAAGTTTAAGTTAGCTAAAGTCGAGTCATTTTTTGAAGTACCCCTTGATGGAGATGTGGTTGATAAAATAAGAGAGCTGAAAAGAGAGCGGGGTTATGTCTTCGAACTTCCATCTAGCTTCACAATCAGGGATTTGACTATTGCTGACAATGCATCTTTTCAAAGTGCCGCTTCGCAGATTGCAAAAGATGCCGGCTTGCATCGATATGAACTAGATGTTTTGTACTGGAAGAAAACCTCCGCTTACTGAAATCTCGAACGACTGCAACGGGTCGCGATTTGACCCATGCCTCCAGAATTGGCTTGCCACAAAGCTGTATATGGACTCCTCCTCTTTTGCAAACATTCCGTTTTTTGGCGCGTGGGTTCGACTGCTCATGTATATTCGGTCTCTAACTTCTGCACCTTGTATAAGATGCTCGTCCCTGATGGGCTATTCGCGCGCTGACTCCCTATTGCCATTCCGGGCTATTACGCCTCAGCTTTGTTCGGGTTTTGTCTGCGCCGGTTCGACCTGTTGGCCATCAAGCGGCTTGTTTTGCAATCGTGGTTGGCTTACTCCTTATTAAAGACTCGTCTTTCTGTTACTTTAAGCTGCTGCCATCTGTGGCTGGTAATCCGCACCACTCCGGATCATCCCCCAGGCGATTCGTACCGTCTTGTTCGCCATCGCCACCGCAGCGATGTTCGGATGGCGAGTAGTGGCAATCCGCATCACCCACTGACTCAAGCGATCCTCTTTACCTTTAGAGGCATTAATCATTGAGCGTGCCCCATGTATAAGCAAGCACCTGACGTGCGAGTCACCGCGTTTAGTGATGCCGAGCAACTTCTCTTTGCCGCCTGAACTGTTCTGCCTTGGCGTCAGTCCGAGTGAGGCTGCCATCTGTCTGCCGTTGGCAAACTGAGAGGCATCTCCTACCGTAGCAACCAAGGCGGTCGCAATCATCGGCCCCACACCACGAAGCTGTTGCAGTCTCTGTGCCACAGGATCTGCAGCAGCAATGAACTCAATCTCCTGATCAAGCTCTTTCAGACGCTGATCCAGCAATAACAAATCAGCCCATACCCCGTTCAACAATTTGCGGAATTGACTCGTCAGCCCGTTCTCTGCATCTTCCAGCCACAATGGGATGGCGGCACGTAAGTGGGAGATCTGTTTGGGGGCAACAAGACCATACTCAGACACTGCCGCGTATCTGATTAACCTTGGCGGTGCGTTGTTCCAACAAGCCTGCGCGGATGCGGTGGACTGCCTGAGCATCCTGCTGCTCTACCGTCTTGACTGCAACAAAACGCATGACGGGTCTGCTCATCGCTTCACAGATGGCTTCAGCATCGTTTGCATCATTCTTGTTGCTCTTCACATAGGGTTTAACGAACTGTGGCGCAATCAGCTTAACAACATACCCCTTCGCCTCAAGCCGGCGTGCCCAGTGGCGGGCACCGCCACAGGCTTCCATGCCGATCTCACAGCCAGGTGTAATCTTCTCCAGTAAAACCTTGAGCCATTCCTCACGGTTGAGCTTACGACGCCAGACGGTCTTCTCATTAAGGTCAACACCATGCACTTAAAAACATTCTTGGCTAAATCTACGCCAACGCGGATAATATTCATTGTGGACTCCTTCTTTCTGTTCACTGGTTGATAACAACTCCAGTTTGGCACATCGATGCCAGGGGAGGAGGAGTCCATCCCATTGCCGCTGGCCTAATATAAAATCGTGATGCTACATAGGGGACGTTCATGAACGTAACTTTCGGCCAAATTCAGACATTGATTCGTGCATTTCATGTCTAAGATTTTATACAAATAATGCGTGCTATCAGTGCCTATTCAGTAGTCGTATTCTGCCAAGTTTGTTTGAAAGTTAGCACCATTTTGCATGTGCATAAATTTAAACTGAAGGAAAAAATTAGTTTCATTTCTATTTTAAATACAGTTAACGGGAAAAATTAGCCCTTTCGGGCTATTGTGACACTAAACAATAGGTTTAGACTCGATACTAGTAAATTATGTACGGCGTCGACGTGTTACACGTTTATTTGGAAGGGAATTAGCTATGAGTAATTTTTTCAAAACCCGTATCATTATTACCTTAGCAGGCTTCTGCTGTTTAGTAAGTTTTTCCCAAACTACGTTCGCAGCTGTAGTGGATTTTGAATCTGTCGCACTAGGTTCTTATTCATCATTTATTTCTGGTGGTATCGATTTTAGCCTTACTTCTGGTGATATTACTGTCTCGAATGATAATAATGGATTGTATGTGTTAGCCGCGCCGGAAACGCATTTTCTCGATAATCGCTCGGGTGGAGCTGACTTTATCTTCAGCATGGCCACACCGGTCAATGAATTTGGATTGCAAATTGGAGCAACTAACTCTATCCAAACGCTGTCAGCTTTTGATTCTGGAAACAGCCTTCTTGGTTCAATATCCATTCCAGACCAAGTAGACACTCAACCTTATCCATATACTGGATTCTACTCCCTTAACTTTTCAGGCATAAGTAAAGTCACCTTAACAGGTAGTCAAGGTGACTGGGTTGTAGTGGACAACATCACTACTGACAATATCACGACTGCTGTCCCTGAACCAGAAACCTATGCCATGATGCTTGCAGGTCTTGGACTGATGGGGTTTATTGCGCGTCGTCGCAATAATGAACAAGCGTAATTTTCAATAGTAATTTTGGCGGAACATATGGGGGCTTTGGCCCCTTATTTTTATTAAAGGTAGCAAAGTGTGAATGTCTTCAATGGGTCGATAAGGGACATGATAAAGTCTAATCTCGGGTGGTGTAATAACAAGATTGTTCAGGAGTTATAACAAAACCCACGATCAACTTCGTTTGTCGGATATCCAATATTTCTAAAAATATTAAACAACTGTCTAAAAAAATCAAAAAAATAATGTGAAAAATGCAGGTATTCTTCTGTAAGTCATTGATTTAATTGGGTGGATGATGGGGGCTCGAACCCACGACAAAAGGAATCACAATCCTGTTTAAGCGAATTCTTTAGAATTTATTTTTTAGGGCTAGAAGTGATTATAAGGAATACGCTATTTTTATCTTGGGATATTGCATCTTCAATTTTTCCGCTCTTCTTAACTGATTTTGCTAAACTAATTTCTGTAGAATCTATTAAAGCCTGTATATATGAGCTTTTGATTGCAAAGTTGATGTTCTGAGGAAGTTCACCTCGTTCCTTTAGCATGTTTAGTTCATTCAATTTGCTTGAAACAAGTCCTATAACCTCTCCCTGCTGGTTCAGTAACGGACCTCCGCTATTCCCTAATTGGACAGGGGCGGAAATTTGATAATAACGGGGGTCATTAGAAATTCCACCAAAACCAGAAATTTCGCCCGAACTAGCTTGGATTTTCGGACCTAGAATATCAGGATGAGGAAATCCGATAATTGAAACTTTAGAACCTAATTTTGATTGCTTTGGAGCTAGCGTAAGAGGAGGAGTTGTTAAAGGCACCCCTTGGATTTTAATGATGGCTATGTCATTAGAAATGTCATTTGAGACAACTTCAGCCGTCCTAATATCGTTCGCATTTACCATTATTGCTATTGAATTTGCGCCAGCAATTACGTGATTTGAAGTTACTAGATAAGTATTGGATATTTGCCAAGCTGTTCCTGTTGCTAAGCTGCTTGTTGCTTGAGCAGAAGGATTATCCTTACTAATAGTTGTATCGCTCGGAGTCGTATTACTAATTTGAGAATTTGATAATGCAATGGGACAAGTAATATCATACGCAGCTGAGGCAATTGTTCCTTTCTCGATAATGTTTGGATCTATTTCAGAATCATCCACGTAACTAGATTCAACCATTTTTCCATTATTGTCATAAAATTCATCACCACCAGTATCTTCCGTATGAAGATTACAATTGAAATAGGTAAGTTTTAATGAAGTGATAAACTTATTGCCGCTTGGTAATGATTGAAAGGTTTGATATTCAAATTTACCCAAAACAGAAGCCACGCCCTTTTGATAAGACTGTATCGAATCAGTGTTAATCCAAAACTTATAAGTATGATCTTGATTTTTCGCTACAAAGCGCCAATTAATACTGTTTAATCCGCTTGGAAGTAATTTTGATTGAGTTTCAACACCCACTGACTTGATAGTTGTTGGGGATAATAAATTCTTATATTCGCTGCATAATTTCTGCGTTGCAATACCAAGAATAGTTTGTTTATCAATTGCATCTGGACTAACTTTCGATACATCTTCTGCGGAAAGTATTTTTGATTGGCCATTTTTGTCTGATTTAGCTGTCATGAGCAATCTGGACGTATTTTCAGTACATGAGATGGCGAACCTTGCGTATAAATATACCGCGTTTGGGTAATTCAATTTCCCGTCATTGTCTGGTAAATACCTTAAATCAAAAACCAATAATCCATTTTGGACTTTGATAGAATCGTAATTAACATCAACATTAGTTTTATTAGATTCTTGAATTGCTACAACACGCCAATCACGAGCAAGTGCAATCGAGCTACAAATAAGAGCTACCAAAAGAAAAATAGTTTTAATGAAGTTTGAAGCCATATAGTTATCAAGAGGTTCTAAACTCAATTATGTATTATATTTATCTTACCCTTAACAGCAAATCGCAAGTAAAAGTTTTCAAATATAGTTGGAATAATTATTGAGTAATTGCTAATTAACCGGGAGGGACACCAGTTGGTGACACGGTGACTATCTACATTTATTTTAGCCCAACGAAAAACGAAATGGTCATATTCCAAGAGCCGTCCTTTAATGCTTGTAGGGGTCCGCTTCGGCGTATTTCACAATAAGTCCTAACTTTGCGCTCAAGCAGGACGCTAGACTTGCCTTAAAAAGGTAGATAAATCGATTTAACTTTGACTGACTGCTTTGGGTCTTGAAATCAACCGGTCGATGCAACACACTAAAAACTGCGTAAGCAGAAGGAGTGTTGCAAATGAAACAACGTCCCAGAATCTATTACACGGCGGCACAGAAATCTTTAATGTGGGATCGCTGGCAAAAAGGGGAATCTCTCCAGCAGATTGCCCAGTTATTTGATCGAAACCACTCTTCTATACAGCGTATTTTGGCTGAGACTGGTGGTATAAGACCGCCACAACGGTCTCGGTCCAAATTTGCGTTGACTTTAGCTGACCGAGATGAGATTTCGCGGGGTCTGGCAACCGGTCAGTCAATTCGCTATATAGCTAAGCTTCTCGGGCGCCATCCTTCTACTATTAGCAGAGAGGTTAAACGTAACGGTGGCTCTGAATGTTACCGTTCTAGCCAGGCTGATCAAGCCGCTTGGGATCGAGCCAATCGCCCCAAGACGTGTAAATTGGTGGAGAATAAAACCTTGGCGCACCTCGTGGCAAGCAAGCTACAGTTGCAATGGTCGCCACAGCCGATTGCTGGTTGGCTAAAACAAACTTATCTAGGTAACGAGAATTATCAGGTGTCTCACGAGACTATTTATCGCAGCCTCCTTATCCAAGCCCGTGGCGCTTTGAAGAAGGAGCTGGTGCAGCATTTACGACGAACGCGAATTATGCGGCGTTCACGTCATCACACCCAGAAGAATGAGAATCACGGAAGGATTACAGACGCGGCATCAATTAGAGAGCGACCCGTCGAGATAGAGGATCGTGCGGTACCAGGTCACTGGGAAGGTGATCTGCTGTTTGGCGATGCCAATAGCCAGATCGCCACTCTCGTTGAACGCCAGACGCGTTATGTGATGCTGGTAAAGGTCGCTCGCAAAGATACTGAGACTGTTGTCAATGCGCTCATCAAGCACGCATACAAGTTACCGCAGGAACTTTATCAATCGTTAACTTGGGATCGGGGTAAGGAACTGGCAGCCCACAAACGATTTACCTTGGCAACGGATGTTCAGGTTTACTTCTGTGATCCTCAGCATCCTTGGCAACGTGGTTCCAATGAAAATACGAATGGTCTATTAAGGCAGTACTTCCCTAAGGGAATGAGTTTAGCCAACTACTCGCAAGCCAAACTCAATACAGTAGCAAGAAAATTAAATGAACGTCCAAGAAAAACACTAAACTACCAAACACCGGCAGAAAGATTTGTCCAATCTTGTTGCATCGACCGGTTGAATTCAAGGTCGGAAGCGGCCTTTTGTCACGCCGGCATACTAACTCATTGATATAAATATATATTTTTCTGATTTTCAACTGTAAAAATCATCATTTATATAGTGTTTTAGGCCCGTCCTCACTCGCCTACGCTCGCCAAAGTGTGACAAAATTGTCACGTTAATTCTTCTGAATGTCACCACTCCGCCAAAAACAGCCCTTCAATCTATTTATTCATACGTGTTCTACCGAACAGACATTAACCTTAAGGTGCTGCATCATCTGCTTTCATGAAGTCAAATCTCCTAAGAATTTAAAGAGTTTGTATGAACAGAAATGATGAGCCACATATAACAAATTATTTCCATCAGTTGATAGAGAAAAGTTTGGCTGATGTTCGTATGGAGTTTGAATCAAGCCAAACTGGACTTAACGTAAAAGAATATGACCAACTGTGTTTAACTTATTGTAATTTGTTGGAATCCAATCAAGATACATATTTACATCGTACAGAATATCTATCAGAGTCCCAAAGACAATCAATGGGAATGAGAATAAGTAATGCTCTATATCAACAATATATTAAAAATAGCGAATCAAAAAAAATAGCTCTAGTCATTCAACTCAAACTTGATCTTGCAAATATGGAAAATCATATTCTATCGCTTTAATTTTGAACGTTCACTTCAGGTCGCTCAGCGCCATGTGATGAAGGGACAAAATTCTGCCAACTACCAGACGGTAGATGTTTAACTATAACTTGCTGGCAGTAGATGCTATTTTCAGACTAAAATCCTCAAGCCTTTATTAACCTGACCTACATGACTGTTGTTCAAGCTTTGTTCACCCGAAAAAAATGAATTATAGGTGAGTATAGTTAAGTCCCACAAGCTTTTACTATTTGAATATGGTACATAAATCCATTGCTTTACAAGCAATTTAATTTATTGAGGAAGCTATATTTTTGATTATTAGCCAGATTCATCTCTAGTTTTCAATATATTGACCGATATATTGATATGGAAAAAAATAGCTCAAAAATCAGCATTACACTATGCAATTCTATTTTTAACGCAGATGTGCATGTAACGCGATTTTGAAATGTCAGAAATTGGTTATCTTTAAGTAATTGCAAGCATGAATCGAATGTGGTTACTTATATCTATAATCAATTTGCCATAAAAGCACATTCTAAATGTTGGGTAAAAATTTTAAGGGAATTGTAAATGCAGATGAGTTTGAACTCATTTCTTATAGTTTTGGCTATAACACTAGCTGTGCTCGTGTTCGTCACCGCTTATTCTCAAGCTAAACGCTCACGTAATTTAACTGGTTTTACCAAATTACATTGGTTTTTCACCGACAGCGAAACTCCTGGCACATCTATCTGGTCGATGAGCTCTATCGGCATGTTTGCTAGCTCTTTTGTTACAAAAACCATCAACCTTCGGGAGTTGTTCCGATTCGCTCCCAAGCGCTCACTTTTAATTGGCAAGGTTATGAGAGCGCTATCTATGCCTGAAACAAAGGCATTACGCTTCACCACTGTCGGCAGGGTTTACCTGATTATTACCCTATTCATTGTGCTTATTTTTTGCTTGGTCTTGCTAATTCACATTCAGATGGATGCCTTAACGGCTGTACGCGCCTATGTCGGCGGCGAAGGATTGTGGGCCAAGGCACAGAAGGATGCCATAAATAACCTTGAACACTACGCCATATCACACGATGAGGCTGACTATCAGTCCTTTCGCCGATTTATCCAGGTGCCACTGGGCGACTATAAAGCACGCATCGAGTTGCAGAAGCTCAATCCAAATCTGGACATTGCCCGCGACGGTTTTCTCAAAGGCCGCAATCATCCAGCAGATATCGATTATATGGTCACCTTCTTTCGTCGCTTCCAGCATACTCCCTATATGTACCAAGCGATTGGACACTGGACTGTAGCTGATCAGCTGCTTACTGAATTGATTGGAGTGGCCGATAAATTACATGATGGCATTGCCACTGGGCAAGCCAATCCTGAATCTATTCGCATTCTTCTCACTAAGCTGGATACAATTAACCTGCAAGTAACCAATAAAGAAGACCTATTTTCCTCAACCCTAGCAGATGCATCTCGCTTTGCTAATAATGTTTCCCGAAATCTCACCTACACCATTGCATTCTTGTTCTCTGTATTAGGTATTGGTATGTGCTGGCCGATCATCACCCGCATACGCGCTACCGAAAATGAACTGCTCAAAAGCGAAGCAAACCTACGCGTCGCCGCCACTGCCTTCGAGACGCAAGAAAGCTTGATGATCACTGATGCCAAAGGTGTGATTTTACGAGTTAACCAGGCGTTTATCGAAAGCACCGGCTATACAGCAGAGGAAGCTGTGGGCCAAACACCGCGCTTGTTCAAGTCTGACCGCCACGATGAGAACTTCTACCGTGCGATGTGGGAAACCCTAAAGCACACCGGAACATGGCAAGGAGAAGTCTGGGATCGACGTAAAAGTGGTGAGGTTTATCCAAAATTGCTCACCATCTCCGCTGTCAAGGGTGGCGATGGGGTCGTCACCAATTATGTCGGGTCACACATTGACATCACTGACCGCAAGCTGGCAGCAGATGAAATCGAACAATTAGCATTCTATGATCCTCTGACCGGCCTACCCAATCGGCGACAACTACTTGATAATCTAAAGCGCGCGCTGGCAGCAAGTGGTCGTAGCGGTAGAGATGGTGCGCTACTTTTTCTCGATCTCGACTATTTCAAGACTCTCAACGATACCCTCGGCCATGACATGGGCGATTTGTTGCTGCAACAGGTTGCTGAACGCCTGATTTCCTGCTTGCGTGAAAACGATACCATATCCCGTTTAGCTCGCTTGGGTGGGGACGAGTTCGTGGTGATGTTGGAAGACTTGAGTGAGCTAACTATTGAAGCAGCTACTCAGGCTAAAATCGTCGGTGAAAAAATCCTAGCCACCCTCAACCAGCCTTACCAGCTTACTAAGCATGAATACCAAAGCACTGTTAGCGTTGGCGTAGCCCTTTTCAGTAATCACAGAGAGTCCATGGAGGATTTGCTGAAACATGCCGATATTGCTATGTATCAGGCAAAGAAAGCGGGTCGAAACACTATGCGCTTCTTTGATCCAGAGATGCAGGCAAGCATCAATTACCGTGCTGCACTGGAAGCAGACTTACGGCTTGCCTTGCAAGAAAAACAGTTTAAGCTTTACTATCAGCCACAGGTTTACCACAATCGGCAGATTATTGGAGCAGAGGTGTTGCTCCGTTGGCAGCATCCAGAACGCGGCCTAGTGTCACCTTTAGATTTCATTCCATTGGCCGAGGATACTGGCTTGATATTACCAATCGGGCAATGGGTGTTGGAAACGGCTTGTGAGCAACTCAAGGCATGGGAGGCCAGTATTCATACCCATCATTTGCATCTGTCCGTCAATGTCAGTGCACGGCAGTTCTATCAATCTGACTTTGTGGAGCAGGTAAATCAGGCACTGAGACATAGTGCCATCAACCCAGACAAGCTCAAAATAGAGCTGACAGAAAGCCTTGTGCTCGATGATGTCGCTGACACAATACTCAAAATGAATGCACTCAGGGAAATCGGCGTGCGGTTCTCCATGGATGACTTTGGCACTGGCCATTCATCACTGGCCTATCTGACGCAACTACCTCTTGATCAACTAAAAATCGATCAATCATTCATCCGTAATATCGGGATAAAGTCCAACGATTCCGTGATAGTACAAA